>R11__coassemble_95_pt1 | contig 65687 bp, 52 predicted proteins | sample R11__metabat2_low_PE_006 | metagenome-assembled genome bin R11 | reverse complement strand
GTCCGTATACCGCCCGCATACGTGACCGGAATCGGTGAATGTGCAAGAAGTTCAGCAAGCTCAGTATCCACCCCCGTGCCCGTTCCTTCTACCGCTATCGCATGTACAAGAAATTCATCACAGTGTGAGGCCAGTTTTTCCATGAGCGCTTCATTCATCTTTGTATCCGTGTAATGCTGCCAGCGGTCTGTCATAACAAAATAATCTCCTCCCTCCGGTCGCTTACGGCATGAGAGATCCAGAACGATATGCCGCCAGCCGACTGACTTCTCAATTGCTGACAGATGCTCCCAGGAAATGTTCCCTTGTGAAAATACATAGGAGGTTACGATCACATGGCTCGCACCCGCATCCAGATACTCCGCCGCATTTTCCGCCGTAAAGCCGCCGCCGACCTCCAGTCCTCCCGGCCAGGCGCGCAGATCCGAAAAGGCCTGCCGACGCGTTTCCTCATAATATAAGGATCCCCTGTGATTAAGAAGAATCACATGCCCCCCCGCAAGACTGTCTCTTCTGAATAAACGCGCATACTCCTCCGCATCTTTTTCCGCAACAAAATTTTCGCGGGCCAGATCCCCCTCATCGCGGAGCGTACTCCCTATTATCTGTTTCACTTTTCCGTTGTGAATATCAATACACGGACGAAATTTCATAGCAATCCTCCCTCCTTGCTGTAAAGGAGCCGCTGTTCCGCAGGTGATTTTCTGCGCCTGCCGGTCCTTACCGGAAATAACAGCAAAGAGAGCAGGAAACTTCTGCTGCGTCTCCTGCTCTCACTCATTCATTCGTTATACCCGGAAGCGTGAAAGCGTGCCGCTGCACGCTTTTCGCACGCTATGGCAAATCACATCGAAGCATCAATGACATCAGACATCGTGTAGAGCCCCGGAGCCTTCTGCGCGAGGAATTTTGCAGCGGAAACCGCTCCCTTCGCAAAAATATCACGTGAATACGCCGTATGCTTCAGTTCAATAACCTCATCAAGTCCCGCAAACATCACATCGTGAACACCGACAATTGTCCCGCCTCTCACCGAAGAGATCCCGATCTCCTTCGGGTCGCGCTTCTCACGCCTGGTGCTGCGGTCACAGGTATAATGATACTTCTCATTCATGGCACCGTTGATGCTGTCAGCCAGCATAACCGCCGTACCGGAAGGGGCATCAAGTTTTCGGTTATGATGCATTTCCACGATCTCCGGCTCAAACCCGTTCGGGCAGAGTGTCTTCGCGGCGTCGCGAAGCAGCTTCATCAGCAGGTTGATGCCGAGCGACATATTGCCCGACCGGAGAATGGCCACCTGGGAAGAAGCTTCCCTGATTGCTTCAGTCTGTGCATCGGAAAGACCCGTTGTGCAGATCACCATCGGAATCGAACGCTCAACGCCGTAGGCGACAAGCTCATCAACCGCCCTGGCGGTCGAAAAATCAATGATCACATCTGCCGGCTCCGTACATTCGGAAAGTGTCTTAAAAACCGGAAAATCAGCATAATCAGAACCGTAGAGATCAATTCCCGCCGCGATCCTGACATCCGGATCATTATTTACGATCGAGGCAACAACGCGCCCCATGTGCCCGCAGGCACCGTTCAGCAGCACTGTAATCATTTCAGACACCCGTAAGCAAGCATTGCCTTTCTGAGATTTTCAAGATGTTCCGGTTCCATATCGCACAACGGCAGTCTCGGAGAACCGACATTCCAGCCCTGCAGCTTTAGTGCCGCCTTGACCGGAATCGGGTTGACTTCACAGAAAAGCTGCCGTACAAGCTCAAGACTGGCGAGCTGCAGCTTCCGTGCCTTGTCGTAATCACCATCGAGGCATGCCTGCGCAATATCATGTGTTTCCTGCGGCGCAACATTTGAGAGAACAGAGATCACGCCAACACCGCCGAGAGACATAATCGGAACGATCTGGTCATCATTTCCCGAATAAATATCCACATAGCCGCCGGCCAGCTCCGCAAGCTTCGCTACCTGGCTGATGTTTCCGCTGGCTTCCTTCACGGCAGCGATATTTTTCACATTTTTTCCGAGCCATGCGCAGGTCTCGGGAAGCACATTCGTACCTGTTCGCGACGGGACATTATAGAGAATGCAGGGAAGCGAAGAGCTTTCGGCAATCGCGCTGTAGTGCTGAATAAGTCCCTTCTGGGTGGCCTTATTGTAATACGGCGTAACGAGAAGGACCCCGTCAGCCCCTGCCTTTTCCGCCTCTTTTGTCATCATGACCGCATGAGCCGTATTGTTGGAGCCTGTTCCGGCGATCACCGGAATTCTGTGCGCTGTCTTCTCAACACAGAAACGAATGGCCTCGATATGTTCTGCATCATCAAGGGTCGGTGCCTCGCCTGTTGTGCCGACTGCAATAATCGCATCTGTATGTTTTGCAATCTGGTCCTCAATCAGTTCCCCAAAGACTTCAAAATTAATTTCTCCGTTTTCCTTCATCGGAGTCACGATCGCGACACCCGCGCCTCTGAAAATACTCATGATCAACCTCCGTTATTTTCCGACTGATTATATTTAAAGATTAAGGTGTCAAAATGAACGATAGCGGATTATTTCGTGCACACACAACGCAACGGATAACTTTTGACACTGCTATCATTATAATTGACATAATAATTGTTATACTATATCATCGTTCCGTTTTCTGTGTCAATCCGCACGAGACAATCGAATTATTTAAAAGATGCTCTCTTGCGAAGCCGCGAATCGAGTATTTTCTTTCGGATTCTGAGAGACTTCGGCGTCACCTCAAGAAGCTCATCCGTGTCAATAAAATCCATCGCCTGCTCAAGCGACATAATTCTCGGCGGTGTGAGCGTCAGAGCCTCGTCCGCATTGGAAGAACGTGTATTGGTCAGATGCTTCGTTTTGCAGACATTGATCTCAATGTCCTCAGGCTTTGCACTTTCTCCCACGATCATGCCGGCATAAACCCTTGTGCCAGGTGTGATAAAGAGTGCTCCTCTCTCCTGTGCCGCAAAAAGACCGTAAGTCACGGCATCGCCGTCTTCGAAAGCGATCAGGGATCCGTTTTTGCGGTAATTGAAATCCCCCTTATACGGAGCATAGGTATCAAAGATCGTATTGAGAACGCCCGTCCCTTTCGTCGCCGTGAGGAAAGGACCATGAAAACCGATGAGGCCTCTTGACGGAATACCGAACTCCAGTCTCGTTGTTCCATCGGCAAGCGTACTCATTCCCTGAAGTTCCCCTTTCCGCTCAGACAGCATACTGATCACGGTTCCGCTGAATTCCTGCGGCACATCGACGTAGGCGACTTCCATTGGCTCAAGCTTCCGGCCGTGCTCATCCTTTTTGAAAATAACTTCCGCTTTGCTGACAGCGAATTCATAACCCTCGCGGCGCATTTTTTCAATCAGCACCGAAAGGTGCAGTTCTCCACGCCCCGCTACTCTGAACGTATCGGTAGACTGCGTATCCCCAACACGAAGTGAAACATCCGTATTCAGTTCCCTGAGAAGTCTCTCCCTGATCTGTCTCGACGTGCAGTATTTTCCTTCTCTTCCGGCAAGCGGGCTGTCATTGACAATAAAATTCATCGCAATCGTCGGCTCGGAAATCTTCTGGAAAGGAATCGGCTTATCATCACCTGGTGAACAGATCGTGTCACCGATCTGCAGATCACCGATACCGGAAATCGCAACAATCGAGCCTACACTCGCCGTCTGAACGTCAGCTTTTTTAAGTCCGTCAAATTCGTATAGCTTTGTAATCTTGGTTTTTTCGCGGATTTCCGGATTGTGGAAATTCACCCGCATAATCTCCTGACCGACGGAGATCTTCCCGTTATCGACCTTTCCGATGCCGATTCTGCCGACATATTCATTATAGTCAATGGTAGAAATCAGGATCTGAGTACCCTTTTCCGGATCCCCCTTCGGAGCAGGAATCCATTCCAGAATCGTATCAAACAGCGGTTTCAGATCCTTCGGCTCATCGGCAAGGTCCCGGATACAGTAGCCCTCTCGCGCGGAAGCAAAGATAAACGGACAATCGAGCTGCTCATTGGAAGCATCAAGATCCATCATCAGTTCAAGTGTTTCATCGACAACCTCCTCCGGGCGCGCTTCAGGACGGTCGATTTTATTGATGCAGACAATCACCGGAAGATGGAGATCGAGTGCTTTTTTCAGCACAAATTTTGTCTGCGGCATCGTCCCTTCAAACGCATCCACAAGCAGAATGACACCGTTGACCATTTTAAGCACGCGCTCAACTTCTCCGCCGAAATCGGCATGACCGGGCGTATCGACAATATTGATCTTTACTCCGTTGTAATTAATCGCCGTATTTTTCGAAAGGATCGTGATTCCCCTCTCTCTTTCGATATCACCGGAGTCCATGACCCGCTCCCTGACCTCCTGGTTTTCACGGAATGCGCCGCTCTGACGCAGCATTCCGTCTACCAGAGTCGTCTTGCCGTGATCAACATGGGCGATAATTGCAATGTTTCGGATGTCTTCTCTTGTAATGACGCTCATAATTCTCTTCCCGTTTCCTTCGTCTTTTCTCTTTTACACGTCTGACTTTCGTCCTGTCCTGCCTGCATCTGAACGGCCGCATACTTTCCCGTCAGAAGTCTGCATTTTCCTGCCCTCTTATCTGATTTCAGACTCTCTTGTATGCTGCCGACCTCCTGTCTTTTCGAAAAAACAGATGGATACAGGTCCGACGCATAAATATATCACTTTTCAGAATATCTGACAAGAAAAATACTGATATGAAAACGTACCGCCATTATTTTCCGTTCATCCGAACGAAGCTGAAGAGGTGCCGCGGCTCGTTCTTTATACACGTCAGGGCCGCTTTCTGTCCGTAAAAAACGTGTGCCGCCGGGCGCACCGCTGCTCGAGCGAAAAAACGTGCCGCCTGCACGTTTTTTCGTACGTTATGGCGAAAAAGAGCCGGCAGCTTACCCTGTCGGCTCTTTATTGATTCTGTCATGCATACCAGAGGAACTCCAACGGCCGCTGCTTCAGCAGAACTTCCCGCCGCTGCCGGCGATTACCAGCCCGTTCCGCCATTCTGCGCGTCGTAGATTCCTTCTGCCTTTGTCCGGTTCATATCACTTCCGTTCGGCACATCCGGATAGAACGCATAATACTGTCCTCCGGCTTCCATCTCATAGCCATATGCTTCAGCAAGCTGAGAAACTGTCACCATCTTGTAACCTTCAGACGTCAGGTAGTTGAGCGTCCGCTCCGCAGAATCCGCTGCCGGTGCGAACAGATCATGCATCAAAACAATCGAGCCGTCCTGGGTGAGTTCTACAATTCTTTCATATGTGGAGTCCGCATCAAGAGATTCCCAGTCAAGGCTGTCGACATCCCACTGAATCATCGGCTTGGAGATCGTTTCGATCATAATCTCATTGATTCCGCCTCCTGTCGGCCTCATGATCGTTGTGTATGAACCCGTTGTTTTCGCAATCAGCTGATCATTCTTATCGATTTCCTCCGTAATTTCTTCAGCAGTAAGCTGATTTAGCCACGGATGACTGTAGGTATGGCTGCCGATCTCCATCCCGAGTTCAAATTCTCTTTTCAAAGTATCGGTATAGTACTCTACCTGATCTTTGCCAACCACAAAGAAGGTCGCCTTCGCATTGTACTTTTCAAGCGCATCCAGAAGCTTGTCCGTGCTTCCGGAAGGACCGTCATCATAAGTCAGCGCCACCAGTTTCTGCTGCTTTGAAGTATCAATCATACCGGTTTCATCAAAATAAACATCTTTTACGTCCCCGGTATTGACCCAGCCCGTCGCCATATAACCGTTATCCGTGAACCAGTACTGCTGACCATCAATCGTCTTCCAGCCGCTGACCCATACGGTTCCGTCATCGTTCAGAAACCACCAGCCGCTGTCATTGACATTCCAACCTTCCTCTCCGGTTCTGCCGTCTGCGAGCACTGCGCGCTGTGCGGTATCTGTGGAGACTTCTTCAACCTGCTCCGTCTGAGAAACCTCTGTGCTCTCCGTTGTCTTTCGTTTCTTCGGCGCATTCAACATCGGCCTTACCACGAGCAGCGCCACAAGCACCACTGCTGCGGCACCGCCGCCCACAGCGATTACTCTCAGTTGTTTCTTTCTCCGCCGTTTCTGAATTAACTGGTCACGGGTCATCTTTACAACGCTCTCCGAATTAAAAATTCTATAGTATCCGCAGTCTGTTCCGCCGGAAAATGGGTTTCAGGACTGCATTATCCGCTTAAATCCGATAATAAGAATCATTTCCATACAAAATCACTATAATCTTATCAGAGAAAATAAACAAGCATAAAATGCGGCTAATCTCATCAGAACTTCAGGCATCAGAAAAGCCGGAGCAGTTTTTTAACCGCCCCGGTCCATAAGTTCTTTTGGTCATCCGATTCACATTTACAATACCTTCAGCGATTTCCGCCATGACCGGAAGCCCTTTTTATCAGGTAAATCTCCTGATCGCAAGGATTGTTCCGTGATCCGCTGAACGGTCATGCGTAATGCCCCAGGCAGCTCCCTTGGCTTCAACAATTCCGCCGTATCCGTCATAAATGGCCACGTGACCCGAATAGACAATAACATCACCGGCCCGGGCTTCACTCAGGCTGTCAACGCGCTCACCGTAATACGGGAACTCTCCGGAGGTAATGTATTCCCCGTCATAATAGCCGAGATTTGTCAGAACAAGCCATACAAAGTGAGAACAGTCACAGCCCTCGGTGAGGGAATCGCCGCCCCAGACATAAGGATTGCCGACAAACTGGTCCGCATAAGCCACAATGCGCTCACCGTCGGAATTTCCGGACGAAGAATCCCCGTCATCTTCGTCTTCTTCATAGTCCTCATCATCCTCGGAATCTTCATCATCCTCGGAATCTTCATCGTCCTCTGAATCTTCATCGTCCCCAGAATCTTCAGCCTTCTCCGCCGCCAGCCGCGCCTCTTCTTCTTCGGCTGCTTTTCTTTCGGCCTCTTTCTCCTTCTCGTACTGAATCTCACGGATCTGAGCTGTCTCCTCTGAAATGATCGCAGATAATTCGCTGGCCTGCTCTCTTGCCTCTTCAATCTGCCATGCATACTCTTCCGACTGCTCTGATTTTACTTCAATTGTCCAGTTAAGCTCCTCCTCCTGTTCCTCAAGAGCTTCTTTCTGAAGTTCAAGAGAATCTTTCTGTTCCTGAAGACTCTTCTTCTCTTTGACAAGACTTGATTTAAGCTTTTTAATCTTTTCAACCGTTGCCTTCAGTTCTTCAAGTGCTTCGCGATCCGCAGACTCCACCTGCTGAGCATACTCTGCCTTATTGAAAAACTGAGTCAGATCATTGGCCTCCAGGATCTCAATTGCCCAACCGGCATCCCCGCCGTTTTCATAGATATACTGAATCCGCAGTTCCATATCCTCATACTGCTGATCGCGTTTTTCTTCTGCGGCATCCAGTTTCTTTACAGTCTTGCGGATTTCCGCCTTCGTTTCCTCAATTTTTGTCTCCGTTGTTTCAATCGCTTCCTCGGCCTGATCGATTTCGATCATGAGGTCAACGAGATCATAATTCAGAGAACTGATCTGCTCCTGAAGGTCTTCCCTCATAATCTGAAGGTCATACGCCCTCTCTTCGGCAACCTCCAGCTGATAATAATGAGCGTCTCTCGAAGCCTCAAGATCCGCCTCCTCATCCGCACAGGCGGAGGACAGCGAGCCAAAGCTCATGACGATCGCAAGTAAAATACTGATTCTGTTTTTTTTCATAATTCTCATACTCCCCGACAGATCGGCTTGTGTTCTTTTTCCCGCTGCAGCAAATTGCCGCCTGCAGCGCCCTTCCGGAAATATCATTCACCGACTAACAAAACGAAGTATAACAAATTCATTTACGAAAATCAATATTTCTTTACGATTTGTTACAAATTTATTAAATTCTATTTTCTTTTTGTTTCAGTCGGCGCATTTTATGTGTATTTCGCCTATTCATTGAAAAATTTCCTTTAATGTGCCATAATTACCATCAGCAGGTTCCGCCTGCGCATCAGATACGGAGTAAACATGGATAGCAAAAAGGATCTCACCAAGCAGCTTCTGGCCGATTGCTTCCGCGAGCTCATGCAGTCAACGGCCTTTGATAAAATTACAATTAAAATGATCACCGACAGCGCCGGTCTGATCCGTCCGACCTTCTATAAGCATTTTCAGGATAAATATGAGATTCTGGAATGGATCTTCCGCACCGATATTGCGGCAAAGGTCGATCTGCTCATCGAAAACAGAATGGAAACCGATGCCGGCGTCTTGTTCTGCCGCTGCCTTGACCAGGACCGGCGTTTTTACAGACGAGCCTACCAGATGGAGCCCGGTCCGAACTCTTTTGAAAGCATTCTTTCCGGCTATATCAGGAAATGGTTTCTCAAAGCCACAGAACAATCAGAACCGCGTTTTATCCGGAATTATCCGTCCTTCACCCGGGAAACTGTTGTGCTGTTCTACACAAACGGTTTTACTTCCGCCATCCGCGACTGGTTTTTCTCGGACTCACAAGTTTCCGCAGAAGATCTTGCCGCTTTTCTGACACATCTTCTGACACATTCCTTCACGGATCTCTTTGACAGCAATACGCCTCCCGGAACACATACATAAAATTGTTTCCACCCGTATAGCGGGTGGTTTATTGTTTCACATGACTCTTCATTTCTCAAAAAGAAATAAAGAGTCCGTTCAACAGGCTAAAGCCCATAATAAAAAGCACCCCTGTTCCTATAAACAAAGGTGCTTATTTTTAGTTTGCTCAGTATATCAAAGGAGCTGTCTGAAACAACTCCTCTGTTTTTTACCTGTTCAGCGCCCGGTTCTTCTTCTATCCGGTCTTTCAGTTCTGATCAATCGGAACAGCAGAGACAATCTGATTGTCCGGAGCCGCCGGATGTTCAGCCTTCCATGCCTCTACAAGAACCGCAGCCTCCGCATCGTCTGCCTTATCCTCTTCACTCAGTGAATCGGCATTCGAATACCAGTCCTTCGGATCTGTCTTCGGTTTCCAATTTTTGAAGTTCTCATATCGCTTTTCCGGATGCGGCTTTTCATTCCAGATACGTTCGGCACGCGGTGCCCAGTCACGCGCATACTGATAACATTTCTCGCACTGATGCGCGACAGTTTCCGGTGAAGTGAGATCCGTTGAATGCGCTCCGGAACGTCTGACCATCTCCTGAAGCATCTGCGGATTTTCAAGCATCGGGCATGGACGAAGCAGATTCTTATTAAACGGCTGTCTGTTTCGATATTCCTGGAACAGCGGCTGCTGCAGACATTCGATCAGACTCTTCTCCCTGATATTGGCATTGCTGTAATGAATAAAGACGCACGGCTCCACATCGCCATTGCTGTTGATGTGGCAATAATTTCTGCCGCCGGCGATGCAGCCGCCGACAAATTCGCCGTCGTTCTGGAAATCCATGGTAAAGAGCATACGGTCATGACGGATCTCCCTGACCTTGTGATACATATACTCTCTCTGTTCCATTGTCGGCAGAAGATTCACATCCGCATCATTGCCGACCGGCATGTAATGGAAATACCACGCATAGCGGCAGCCCTTTTCCTCAAGCAGGGACAGGAAGTCGTCGCTTGTAATCGTAGCAATATTGGGCTTCGTATAACAGATGGAAGCGCCATAGATGAGACCGTACTGCTTCATCAGATCGTAGGCGTGCATAACTTTATTGAAAACACCGTCGCCGCGGCGGCCGTCATTAACCTCCTCAAACCCCTCAACAGAGAGTGCGAAACTCAGATTTCCAAGCTCACGGACTTCTTCGCAGAATGCCTCATCAATCAGTGTGCCGTTTGTAAAGATATGGAAAGCGCAGTCGTGATGCTTTCTCGCGATCGCCAGGATATCCTTTTTGCGGACAAGCGGCTCGCCTCCGGTATAGAAATAGAAATGAACACCGAGTTCTTTTCCCTGTGTAATAATGCTGTCAATCTCATCGTAGGTCAGATTCAGCTTATGACCGTACTCAGCAGCCCAACAGCCTGTACAGCGGAGATTGCAGGCGGAAGTCGGATCCATAAGAATCAGCCACGGAATATTGCAGTCATACTCCTCACGGCTCTTGCGGACATCCTTTGTTCCGCGAAAAAACGCCTCATAAGCAATGTTGAGAAGAGATACCGTGAGAACATTTTCATCAATCTCCTCAAGTCCTTTTTCGAAATAACGGGTCCATTTGCTTTCGGGGCTTGTCATGAATTCCTTCGCCGCCTGATACTGAGCGTCCGTAAAGGTTCCGCCCATCAGTTTTCTGACAAGATCGATCAGCTTACCGATCTGCTCTGCCTTGTCGGCTCCATCCTTCTTAATGTACTTTACTGCCTGTCTGATAGCGACTTCGAACGCCTTGCGCTCTGCCGCATGTGCAAGTGATGCCATTTTTTCCTCCTGCCTTTTCAAGTAGTTCCTGTCTATGTTTATGTCTTTAAGCGGCATTCACCGCTTTTTTAAATATACTGTGTTATAAAACCGCTGTCAGGTAATTGACCATCATATCAACGCCGCCGATCAGAACCAAACAGCCGCCGACTGCCACAAATTTATTCATCGGACCGCACCCAAGCAAGAATCCTGCCATGATACCGACTATAGAGCCCAGTGCCGTAAACGCCGCAATCACAACCGCTGTAAACAAAAGCCGAAGTCCCATGAAGCCAAAACCAATCCCAGCGATCAGTGCATCGATCGATGTCAAAAACGCCCACATCAGAATGATCCGGTAATTATACTCATCCTGCTTCTGCTCTTCGATCTTCCGATGCCTGCGGTGAAACGCTTTTGCAATCATAATGACCGCAACCGCAAGAAATGTCAGTGCCGCAAGAAAAGACCACAGACGGTTGACCGAGGTATAAGAATTATGGATTGCCGGGATTTGAGTAAATAGAGCTCCGAGCAGCATCATTCCCGTCTGAAATACGGTCATGAGCGATATCATCTTGGCCAGTTCGACCTTTCTGATTTCGGAGATCATCGCACCCTTATAAAGGCAATACGCAAAGACATCCAGCGACAGGCCGACCGAAATGACAAATGTCTGCCATGGTCCCATTAAGTCTCACCACCTTTCACGAGTTTTCATTATAAAGAAAAACAGCTTTATTTGCAGAACGCAAAGTGCGGGAATTGTACCTTCTTTGGATACAATTCCCGCACTTTGTAGCTTTATAAAAGATTATTTTGCCTTTTGCCGAGTATCTCTTCCGTTGTAAAGCTTACTCTTTCCCGTAGTCCTTTTCAATCTGCATAATCATATCAACGCGAGCGGCGTGTCTCCCGCCCTCAAACTCGCAGCCAAAGAACGTATCAACGATCATCTTTGCAAGTTCGCGCCCGACCACGCGCGCTCCCATCGATACAATCTGACAGTTATTGTGGCGGACAGCCATCGACGCCGTATACGGTTCACTGCACACAGCGGCGCGGATTCCCGGCACCTTATTGGCTGCCAGGGAAATGCCAAGTCCGGTTCCGCAGATCAGAACGCCCTTTTCACATTCTCCGGCGCGGATCGCCTCAGCAACCTTTCTGCCCGGTTCCGGATAATCATCCCCCCTGTCATTCGGATCATAATTGCCGAAATCAACGCACTCATATCCCTTTTCCTTCAGATGCTCCATCAGCTGAAGCTTCAGTTCAATTCCTGCGTGATCGCTGCCAAATGCTACTTTCATGATAATTTCCTCCTTCATCTCTCATAACGACCGGCTGACTTAAAAGCCCGCGCCGTTTTTTAATACTTTTTTTATTTGCCGCTTGCTTTCAGCGGCCCTCAGTGCTACAATACTTAGCGGACGGTTAGCTCAATGGGAGAGCACTCGCTTCACGTGTGAGGGGTTGCAGGTTCGAGCCCTGTACCGTCCATTTTTTTATGCCTTTTTTATCTTTTCCAAAGATCAGTTCCGTCTTCATAAAATGAAAAACGCTGATATTATCATTTTCATCCAAACCGTATGTCTGCGTCACTTTTCCAGGATTTTTCTCTCAAACCGATCAATAAAAACATCCCACTTTCGAAACCGGAATACATGGTCCGCAAAATAAACCCAGCCAAGGCAGACCGCAATGATCGACAGCGCTGACAGGACATCGAACAGCGAATGCTGCTTGATAAACACCGTTGACATGATAATCAGAATTCCCCAGACAAGTGTCCCGCAGCGGAACAGATAATTTTTCCTGAAAAAGTCGTTCTTCGAGGTCAGATAAGCCAATTCCACCGCCGCTGTGTTGAAGACATGGATGCTCGGCCAGACATTGGTGGGAGTATCCGTCTTCCAGAGAGCAATGATCATATCGGTAAAGATATTCTCCCTCGGCATCTGCGTCAGTCTGAGCGGCTGCCGGTTCGGAAGAAATGTTGAAACCAGAAGAAAAACCGTCATACCGATCATCAGCACCGTGCACATTCTGTCATAGGCGTCACGGTCCTTGAGATAGACAATCGTGATGCCAAGCCCAACATAAAAAAACCAGGAAAGATACGGTACTACGAAGACCTCAATAAACGGAATCAGCCTGTCAACCGGCAGGATCACCTGAATATAATGCCTGCGCGGAATAATTTCGATAATATGAAACCAGATCAGGTAAATGATTAGGAAGATGATCATCGGCCAGACATGGCTTGCCTTCTTCCTCCTGACAAACCGCACAAAGCGTTTTACGATTCCCATAAAATCAATACACCTTTCAAAGGGCTTCATTCCCCTTCAGCGGCTCTCATGCTTTCGAATCCGCGTTCTCTTCCGGGATAAAGCTGTCAAATATCATAATCTGAAAATTTCTGCCGGCCAGTTCCATCTGCTTCTGGCTTTTAATCGTCCACGCAGCAAACACCGGGTGATAAAGATCCCTGATCAGTCGAAAGCGGATCAGCCCGGCATGCCTGTAATCATAGGCAATAAAATCCGGTTTTGTCAGAAAATTAAAAAAACAGCTGCTTAAAAGAAATGTCAGCATACAGTCCGGAAAAGCTTTCCCCGAAAAGCGTTCGGCCAGCTGTCCTCTCAGGACAGCCGGTCTGTTCTTTTTATACCAGAAAAGAACTGCCGGATTAAAGCTCTCAATACAGTAAACGCCGCTGTAGCGGTCTAAAAGCGCCTGGGTCATCGAACTTATTTTTTTCGCCCCCGCAAAGTCTTCGGATTTAATTTCAACAATCAGCGGCACCTTTCCCGCCGCCTTCGCCAGAACATCCGAAAAGAGCGGCACATGCTGATCCGATCCAAACAGATTGACCTCACAGAGCTCGCGGTAGGTCAGCCCGCTCACACTGCGGCTGATTCCCGCTGCCCTTTCAAGCGAATCATCATGGCAGACAACCAGCCGGTCATCCGCAGTCAGACGGACGTCAAGTTCAAAGCCATAGCCGGCTTCGACAGCTTTTCCAAAGGCCGCCAGCGTATTTTCAGGTGCACAGCTGCTGTTGTCGTGCAGACCGCGGTGAGCAATCGGTCTTTTTGAGAAGGCCGCCATCCTCTCGCGCCGTCCCCGCCCGGGTGAAAGGGCGAGCACCCAGAGCACAGCGATGATCAATATGCCTGCCGAAAGAACCTGCAAACTCTCTCCTCCGTATAAGCTTTTCATGAAACGGACATAAATCTTCCGATATCATCATAAAACACAAACCTTCGAAAATCAACGTAAAGCATTCTAAACAGAAAAACGCCTCCCGGAAGAATCCTGTTAAAACATTTCAAAAAACGCTTGACACATCCCTTTTTATGCGTTATTCTGTCAGAGTTGACAGCCAAAGTCATCAATACAAGGAACGTTAGCTCAGCTGGGAGAGCATTCGCTTGACGTGTGAAAGGTCATAGGTTCGAGCCCTATACGTTCCATTTTTGAGCCATCTGCCTGAGCAGATGGCTTTTTTATGTAAAAGGCCATCCGACCGCCTTCATGCTTCCGCAAAGGACGCATTCGCTTAGGCAGACGAATTTAAAAACGGACATGATTCCCACCTCACCCGGAATCATGTCCGTTTTTCCGCTCCGTCTGCTCCCGGAAACCCCTCCGACTTTGATCAGGAATTCACTGCCCGTCCTGTATAGAGCTGCCAGTATTTTCCTTTCATCTCCATCAGATCATCGTGCGTTCCGCGCTCAATAATCTTTCCTTTTTCAAGCACCATGATGCAGTCGGAATTCTTAACTGTCGAAAGCCGATGCGCGATCACAAAAGTTGTCCTGCCCTTCATCAGGGCATCCATGCCCGTCTGCACAAGATGTTCTGTTCTGGAGTCGATCGAAGACGTCGCCTCATCAAGGATCAGAACCGGAGGATCGGCAATCGCAGCCCTGGCAATTGCGAGAAGCTGCCTCTGACCCATAGAAAGATTTGCGCCGTCATTGTGAAGCATCGTATCGTAGCCATCCGGCAGACGTCTGATAAACTGATCTGCATTTGCAAGGCGCGCCGCCGCATAAACTTCCTCATCCGTTGCGTCCAGCCGTCCGTAGCGGATATTTTCCATAACCGTCGCGGTAAAGAGATGCGTATCCTGAAGCACCATGCCGAGCGAACGTCTGAGATCCGCCTTCCTGATCTTATTGACGTTAATTCCGTCATAACGGATCTTTCCGTCCTGGATATCATAGAACCGGTTAATCAGATTCGTGATGGTGGTCTTTCCGGCGCCGGTGGATCCGACGAAAGCGATCTTCTGCCCGGGTTCTGCATACAGCTTGATGTCACTCAATACCATCTTATCCGGATCATATCCGAAATCAACCCCGTCCATTACGATACGTCCCTCCAGTGCCGCATAGGTAACAGACTGATCGGACTGTTTATGGAAATGCTTCCAGGCCCACTTTCCGGTTCTTTCCTTCGCCTCTGTAATCGTTCCGTCCTCTGCGATGTCCGCATTGACAAGCGTCACATAGCCCTCATCTGCCTCAGGCTTTTCATCGAGGAGGTTGAAAATACGGCCCGCGCCGGCAATCGCCATCACCACCGCATTCAGCTGCTGGCTCATCTGGTTGATCGGCATATTGAAGCTCTTATTAAATGAGAGGAAAGATGCCAGTTCGCCGACGGTAAGCCCGGTGATTCCGTTGAGAGCAAAAATACCGCCGATCACCGCGCAGATCACATAGCTCACATTTCCGATCTGAGCATTGACAGGCATCAGAATCGTCGCAAATGCATTGGCCTTGTCAGCGCTCCGGAACAGTTCCTCGTTGAGTTCATCGAAGCGTTCAATCGCTTCCTGCTCATGGCAGAAAACCTTGACAACCTTCTGTCCCTGCATCATCTCTTCAATATATCCGTTCAGCGCGCCGAGATTTCTCTGCTGGGCAATAAAATTCTTCCCGGAAACCGCCGCAAGCTTTCCTGTGACGAACAGCATAAGTGCGGACATCGCAATCGTAATGAGGGTGAGCGGAACGTTCAGAATGAGCATGCTCGCAATCACGCTCACAATCGTAATCAGTGAGTTAAAGAACTGCGGGAGCGACTGGCTGATCATCTGCCGGAGCGTATCGATATCATTTGTGTAAATCGACATAATGTCGCCGCGCGTATTCTGATCAAAATACCGGATCGGAAGCGATTCCATGTGATCGAACATCTCTTTCCGGAGATCTTTCAGCGTTCCCTGCGACACATAAATCATGATCTTGTTCTGAGCATAAGTAGCCGCCACGCCAATGCCGTAGAATACGGCGACGCGGGCAATTGCCCGAAGCAGCGGACCGTATTCATTGCTTCCGCTCTGAAGCATCGGCGTAATGTAGCTGTCGATCAGCGTTTTAATAAACAGAGTCCCCTGTACACTAGCAAGGACGCTGATCAGAATGAGCGCAAGCACGATAACGATCTGTACGCCGTACCGGCTCATCAGATATTTAAAAAGTCTGGCGAAGATTTCTTTTCCGTTGTCGACCTTGATCTTCACGCCTCTCGGTGCCCTTCCTCTTGAATCCTTCGGCACACCGCCCCGGCCTTCGGCATTAAGCACCGGTTTTTCATTCTTTTTCATCACGCTTCACCTCCCTTCGTCTCGGACGGCATATCGAAATCGCCGCTTCCGGCCTGCTGCGTATCACAGACCTCGCGATAGATCGTATTATTTTTGTACAGATTTTCCGGCGTATCAAAACCGGCGAGACGGCCGTTGTCCATGACAATTACGCGGTCAGCATGCTCAACGGCTACTACCCGCTGCGTAATGATGATCTTGGTCATCCCCGGTTTCGCCTTATTCATGGCCTCACGGATCTTTGCATCCGTCGCCGTGTCGACAGCTGAGGTCGAGTCATCAAGGATCAGAATCTTCGGATCCTTGAGCAGGGCTCTTGCGATGCAGAGCCTCTGCTTCTGGCCGCCGGAGACATTGGTGCCGCCCTGCGTCAGCATGGTATTGTAACGGTCGGGAAAACGTTCGATGAACTCATCGGCACAGGCCATGCGGCAGGCCTCCATGCATTCTTCTTCCGTCGCATCCTTTTTTCCCCATCGCAGATTATCAAGAATTGAACCAGAAAAAAGAACATTCTGCTGAAGCACCACCGCCACCTTATCACGCAGTGTATCAAGGTCATATTTCCTTACGTCGAGTCCGCCAACGCTGACAGTTCCCTGCGTCGTGTCATAAAGACGGGAAATCAGGCTCACAAGCGAAGATTTTGCCGAACCGGTTCCGCCGATGATGCCGATTGTTTCGCCCGATTTAATGTGCAGAGTAATGTCCTTGAGCACAGGCTCATGACTGTCGGCCTTGTACTTGAAATCCACATCATCAAAATCAATACTGCCGTCCGCCACTTCAAAGACCGGATTTTCCGGATTGGTCAATGAAGATTTCTCCGTCAGCACCTCAGCGATCCGCTGTGCAGACGCAGTACTCATGGTGACCATGACAAAGATCATGGACATCATCATAAGAGACATCAGGATGTTGCTGCAGTAAGTGAGCAGGCTCATAAGTTCGCCGGTGGTAAGAGAACCTCCCGTGATGAGATGTGCTCCGAGCCAGCAGATCAGAAGCTGACAGACGTATACTGTACCCATCATGATCGGTGTGCCCATCACGACATTATTTTCCGCCTTTAAAAACAGGTTGTAGATGGTTTCGGCGGCCTGTTCAAATTTTGTTTTTTCATAGTCCTCGCGCACATAGGCCTTCACAACCCGGATTGAGCTGACGTTTTCCTCAACGCTCTCGTTCAGATTGTCATATCTCTGAAAGACCATTTTGAAAAATTTTGTTGCGCGCGACATAATAAGGACGACCGCTACGGACAGAAGGCACACCGCTACGAGGTAGATCATGGCGATTTTCGCGTTGATCATGAATGCCATCACCATCGCGCAGATCATGGAAAACGGTGCTCTCACGAACATGCGGAGAATCATCTGGAAAGCATTCTGGATATTTGTGACATCAGTGGTCAGACGGGTCACAAGTCCGGCCGGTGAATATTTATCTATATTCGCAAATGAAAATGTCTGAATGTTGCTGTACATCGATTTGCGCAGGTTTTTCGCAAAACCGGTCGATGCCCGGACGCCGAAAATACCGCCTGCAATACCGGTTGCGAGACCGGCCAGTGCCAGGAGCAGCATCAGCGTTCCGTTCCAGGCGATGGCATGCATATCTCCCTTATAAATGCCTTCGTCAATAATATCGGCCATAAGAAGCGGAATCAAAGTCTCAACCACAACCTCCAGAATCATGAAGATCGGCGTTATGATCGACGCAAACTTATATTCTTTGATTTCGCCGGCCAAAGTTCGAATTGTCTTCATACCTGTCTTTTTTTAAGAACCTCCAAGTATACCCTTGCATAACAATGATTAACAGATGTATTATAAAGCTTGTTTTTTTTCATGACAACTTTTTACCTGCAATTTATAATTTATTAATGAAACCGCTGCCGCCCTTGCCTGCGGCCGCGGAAAAGCGTTAAGGAGGCAGTTTTATGAACCTTCAACTTCCGGAAAATTATGATCCACATATGACCGTTCGCGAGACACAGGACGCGATCAAATTTATCCGAGATCTTTTTCAGAAAGAATTCGGCAAGGAAATGAACCTTGAACGGATCTCGGCTCCTCTCTTCGTCTCCCAGGCTTCAGGCCTCAATGACAATTTAAACGGTGTGGAACGCCCGGTCCAGTTCGACATGAAATCTATTCCCGGGGAAACCTTTGAAGTTGTCCAGTCCCTTGCCAAGTGGAAGCGCTATGCGCTCGGACACTACGGCTTCAATCCCGGTGAAGGTCTCTACACAAATATGAATGCCATCCGCCGCGATGAAGATGTTGACAATCTCCACTCTGTCTACGTCGATCAGTGGGACTGGGAGATGGTTATCAACCGTGAAGACCGCTACCCCGAATTCCTGCACGAAATCGTCCGATGCATCTTCAGAATCATCAAGCATGCAGAACACGAAGTCTGGTATCGCTGGCCGGATGCCGTCTACCGCCTGCCGGAGGACATCAGCTTTGTGACAACAGAAGAACTCGAAGCAAGATGGCCCGACAAAACACGCAAAGAACGCGAAAATCTCATCACGAAAGAAAAGGGCGCTGTCTTTATTGAAAAAATCGGCTGGCCGCTGGCAGACGGAGAACCGCATGACGGCCGTGCGCCGGACTACGATGACTGGAATCTGAACGGCGACATCATCTTCTGGTTCGAACCGCTCGGCTGCGCTCTCGAAATTTCCAGCATGGGTATCCGGGTTGATGCCGAGTCCATGAAGAAGCAGCTTGCGCACTCAAACTGCGAATACCGTTTGGAGCTTCCGTACCACAAAGCTCTGGTGAACGGCGAACTTCCGCTCTCAATCGGCGGTGGAATCGGACAGTCGCGCCTCTGCATGCTGCTTCTCGGCCGCGTTCATGTCGGCGAGGTTCAGGCCTCCATCTGGCCGGAAGAGATGCGTAAAGCCTGCGCTGAGCACAATATCACGCTTCTTTAATTCTTGAGGCCAACCCATGCGATGCAGGATTTCGGTATCGCGGATCATATGAGTATACTAAAAAAGGAGGGGATACTTTTCCCTCCTTTTGTTTTTTCTGAACCGTACCGGCAAGAGGACTTGCCGCCTGCGGTTCCTTTTTATATGCTGACTATACATGCCAACACAAACGGAAAAGCGCACCGTCTACCCGTCTGCTGTGCGTTATGACGAATATAAATCGTCCGAATCATCATAGCGGCCGCGATACCGATCATCATAATTATCATCGCCGTAATCTTCATCCGGGTCGTAAGCATCCGCCGGACTGCCGTATGAGACTCCGTCATCATAGTCATCCTCGTACCGCCCGTAATCTTCGTACCCGCCGTAATCTTCCAGTCCGTCATCAAAAGCATCCTCATCCCGGTCATACTCATCTTCGTAATGTTTTTTGCGCCGGGAGGCCGCAGCAGAGCTTCTGTCCGTCCGTTTATTCCGTTTTGAAAATGGCTTTTCGGCCGCCCGTCTGCCCTTCTTTTTTCCGTCATCGGCGGTCTTTTTCGTTTTCGACCGCTTATCGGTCTTTTTCTTCTTTGCTGTGCGGGTTTTCTTCACCGGTTCCTCGTCTTCCGGTTCGCCGTATTCATCATCGAATGCTTTCCTTACATCTGCCTCTTCTTTGCGGTCTTCATCGCTGTCAAAAGCATCATCATCTTCCTGCTCTTCATCTTCCGAAGGCTCAATCAGCAGCATCTTTCCGATTGCCTTCCCGATCACTCCGAAGATTCCCTTCTTCCCGGAGGACTTTTCTTTTCTCTTCTTCCGTTTCGCTCTTCCGGGCGCTGCCTTTTCCCTGATGTCAGATTCCCCCGGATTCATCTCCGTATCAGACTCCCGGTCATTATAGAACGTTTCGGAGTCATCTTCATAACCCTCATGATCGGAATACTCCGTCTCCGGGTTTTTTATTTCCTCCGGTCTTCTGTCCGCTGTTTTCTCCTCTCCCGGAGCATAATCAAAGCGATGTCTCCCCTTCTCCCTGATACCGTCTATCACACTCATATCGATCGGGGGGAGATCTTCTTTCCATTTTGCGGTATAGACACCGCCGGCTTCAGTTCCTTCCTGAGGAAACGCCTGCTTGAGAGTAGGCATCCGGAAGGCCGTATTTTTCTCTTTTGTCCCTATCGGCGAAGGAGTTTTCCACACTTCGGGATTGTTCATCGAAGCAGCGCTGTTCTCATTTTCCGAACTGCTGCCATCGCCGGCAGCTGCTTCAGATAATTTCGCAGCATTGCGGATTTCATCGTTCCTGGTCTTCCAGGTAAACTCCAGAAGGCCTTTCCCGATTTTTTCATACGAAATTCCGCTTTCGGAATCTGACTTGGTTTCCTTCGGACCCGTTCCGCTTTCAGCTTCGGAATCCGCCGGCTTATCGGCCGCCGCTGTACCTGCATCGGCTTCAGCTTCCGTTTCGGAAGGCTGAAATCCGATGTCGCTTTCCGCATCGGCGGTCGCGCAGGACGTTTCGGACGCACCGACACTTCCCCGGTCAGTCGATTCCGATAAGACCGGAATCTTCTCTTCGTTCTCAGCACCGGCCGCTTCCTCAGCCGGTGTATGATCTGCTGCAGCCAGATTTTCAGCTGCCAGACGTCTTTTCAGTTCTTCCGCATACTCCTCATTTGACACCTCAGCCCTTTCCATCCGGGCCGCAAGTCTGGCACCGGCTCTCCGGCTGTTGACCTGATATTCGGTATCCAGCACCTGATTGGCATCAAAGCCTTCTTCTTCAAATTCATGATTCAGGAATTCATACCTGAGAGGATCAATTCTCACAACAAACATTGTCACCGGAAGTTCATCCAGCTGGCGCCCGGTGACATTCTTCGCCGCCATCACCGCAAGATATTCCTCACTTCTGACTGTCAGGACAGAGGCCTTGCCGGAAAACTGCAGTCCGCGAAGATTTTTCATATCCTTGTAGCTGTCAAAGATCGCCGCCGAGACATCTCCGTTGTCGAGAATTCCTCTGAACTTGCTGCCTCCCTCCGAAATCACATAGAATACGCTGCCCAGATACAGATATTCCACCGGGGTACAGCGAATAAAACCTTCGCTCCCCGTAGCCAGTGCCATCGTATTGTGCGACGAAATAAAGCTCTCAATTGAGGCTTCCAGTCTCCCCCGTTCCAGCGGATTCTTTGCGGCCCGCATCATTCTGCCGAGTTCATGGCCGATATGATTTGTTTCCGTCTCAGAGGCAAGGAAAATACCGGTGATGCCGGAAATCCAGGTATCGAGCTCTACATCCGCAATAAATTTCGAAAAACCGAGATCAGAAAAACCGATGCCGATCATCGCAATCCGCGTATACGCAAGCTGTTCCCGGTGCTTTACAAGGAACTGCTTTGCCTTTGCAGCCGTCACCGCGCCGTAAAATGTAAATACAACACAGAGCCCTTCATACGGCGACAGGTCTTCGGGCGCGTCTGAAAGCTCAGCTACTTTCGCATTTCCGATCAGGCACGAAAGACGCGCGGCAATCCGCTCGGAAGAGCCCATCTTTCCGTCATATAAAAGCAATGTTCTGTTCATATTCAGATTTTCTCCCTTAAGACGCCCGTTCCCGCCCTATGCGGGAGCCGTGCAGAGTCTATAAACCAAAGAACCTGCCGTTATCAGTTTCTTTGTATGCTGAGGCAAAGCGGAAAACAGGCCTCCTGCACATTTTCTTAACGCTATGCCGAATTATAACATGATCCGCACGTTCTTACCAACAGGAAACTTCAGTCTGCGGCTGCTGTCTGCACCGTGAGTGTCAGAAATTACCGTTCCGCCCGGCACCAGCGCAGAATTACTTCAGAATATAATTTGCCAACACTTTGATATTAGTGTACAATCAATTCAGTGTCAATCAAAGGAATATCCGTCTGAATCGCCTTTAACAGCCATCCTTCCATCTGCCGGTGTTTCTGCGACACTAATTCGGACGAATGGAATAAATTCATGATGATAACAGTGATCCTGATCATACTCACAGTACTCCAGATCATCGGCTCCGTCATTCTCGGATGGTCCGGCGTTATTGTTGCACTCGGGCTTCCTCGCAAAAAACCGAACCGCAATCTGAACGGCAGGAAAAACCGCTTCGCAGTCATTGTCTGTGCCAGAAATGAAGAGGCCGTGATTGCCCGTCTTCTTACAAGTCTCAAAGAACAGCATTACCCGAAAGATGCCTGGCACGTCTATCTCCTTGCGGACCACTGTACAGACCGCACAGCCGCTATCGGCAGGCAATACCCTTTTGTAACCGTTTACGAGCGCAATGATGGTGCCGCATCAGGCAAGGGCGCCGCTCTTTCCTGGGGAATAGAACATCTGCTTCGCGATTTCCGGGACTCCTTCGATGCAGTCCTTGTATTCGATGCAGATAATCTCGCCGAACCGGATTTCATGAAAAATATCAACGGCGCTCTCAACAGTGGGAATGACATCGTTCAGGGGCACCGCATCGCCGGAGAGCCTTTCCGTTCAGTCATCACTGAATGGTATGCGGTTTACTGGATGTTTTACTCTCACATTTATTCCTACCCGAGAGAGAAGCTTGGCCTCTCCTGTTTTCTGACCGGAACCGGATTTTCCGTCAGAAAGGAGCTGCTTCTCCGATACGGCTGGAATACTGCCTCTATCACCGAAGATGTTGAGTTTGCAGTTCAGGAATGTCTCCGCGGCGGCCGAGTTGCCTTTGAGGCATCTGCGGTCTGCTACGATGAACAGCCGGCGGGCCTTTCGGTCATGATGCGCCAGCTGCTTCGTTGGTGCACCGGTTCCCACCAGATCTTCCGGATGTACATGAAGAAATGGCTGCGTGAATTTGTGAAGCATCCCGGCATCAGACTGATCGATATGATGGCACTTCTGCTCATGGGGCCGTGCTCAGTACTGACTTTCCTATGTCCCCTGGCGGCAAATATCATATTCTCTGTATCTGCGCATCGAATACACCCGCTGCAGGTGATCATTTTTGCGGGCAGCTATCTGTCCGGCGTGATTCTGCCCGGTATTGTTGCAAAGTACAAAGGCATTCCTTTTAAAAAAATCTGGCGCGGGGTCCTTACCTTCCCGGTCTTTCTCTGGCTTTACATGCTCTGTTCGCTGGGCACATTCTTCCGGCAGGAGACAAAGTGGACATCAATCGAACACCGGGGAATTGAAAAATAGCGCACCGCTTCATTTTTGTTCTGCCGCAAGTCTCCCCAAGCTCTGATAGGGCGGTCTGCGGCAATCCGAACATGAACAGCTTTTTCTTGACACACTATTTGTAAGGTGTTATCGTTTTAACAAACAAAAGGATCTGTCACGTCAGTTCCTTTCGGTAAGCAGAAACGATTCCCGGAGTTCTGTCATTTCCGGCAGACGTCAGGTGCCGTTTTCTTTCATCTTAAGGAAAGGTTTTATTTATGTGTAAGTCCGCTTTTAACTTTTTCCGCTTTTTCGCCTTTACGAGCTTTGCCTTTATGAGAGGCAGAGTTTTTTCGGTGTGACCGGAAGCGGATTTCGCAAATAGAACGTCTATTTATCCCGCGGTCATTCCGACCGCGGGATTTTTTAGCTGCTGCAATCTTCATCGGAGGTATCACATTATGATTGTCATTCTCAAAGAACATCCTGACCAGGTCCAGCTTGACAGCCTTCTTAACTGGCTTAAGGCCCAGCACCTTGAAGTCCATCCGACCGTCGGAAGCCACACAACCATCCTCGGACTCATCGGCGACACTTCATCCGTCGATATAGATCTCATCTCCGCTCTCGACATCGTTCAGGATGTCAAGCGGGTCCAAGAGCCTTACAAAAATGCCAACCGGAAATTCCACCCAAATGACACCGTCATAAAAATCGGCGATACCCAGATCGGCGGCGGTACGCTGACGTTAATTGCAGGTCCGTGCTCTGTCGAATCGGAAGAACAGATTGTCGGCATTGCGAAAGCTGTCAAGGCAGGCGGTGCAACCGTTCTGCGCGGAGGTGCCTTTAAGCCGAGAACTTCCCCTTACTCCTTCCAGGGCATGCAGCTTGAGGGAATCCGTCTTCTGCTCCGTGCCAAAGAAGAAACCGGCCTGCCGATCTGCACGGAGATTATGGATGCCAGCCAGCTTCCCCTTTTCGAAGACATCGATATTCTTCAGGTCGGTGCCAGAAATATGCAGAATTTCTCCCTTTTAAAGGCACTCGGCAAAACGCGGAAGCCGATTCTCCTCAAAAGAGGCATGGCGTGCACCTATGTCGATCTGCTCATGAGTGCAGAATACATTCTCGCAGGCGGAAACCCGAATGTCATTCTCTGCGAGCGCGGCATCAGAACATTTGAGACCTATACACGCAACACCCTCGATCTCGCCTGCATTCCGTCTCTTAAGACGCTATCGCATCTCCCGGTCATCATCGACCCCAGCCATGCTACAGGAAAATCTGCCCTGGTTCCATCCATGGCCTGTGCCGCTGCCGCCGCCGGTGCCGATGGTATGATCATCGAAGTCCACAACGATCCGCCGCACGCAAAATGCGACGGTCCTCAGTCTATTACCCCGGATACTTTCGAGAAGCTCTCAAAGAAGCTTTCAGCCATTCATGAAATTAACGGTTCCATGACAATCTGACCGTGATGTTTCCGGAATGCATTTGTCTGATCCGGACGCCAGCCTGCCGTCTTTCTGCTTCCTTAAAAGCTTCTGAGGAGAAGCTGCAGATCTGCGGCCGGCGGCATTTTCCCGCAGTGCCTTCAGCTCATCACAGAATCTATAAGAGGGTATACATCATCATGTCTTATTCAGAAGAAAAGCTTCTCATAGCCGTACAGGGAACAAAGGGCGCTTACGGCCAGCTGGCTGCCGAAAAAATGTTTCCGAACGGCACTTTCATCTATTTTAAATACTTCGATGCCGTGGCCAAGGCTGTCCGCAGCGGGATGTGCCGCTACGGCGTACTGCCGATCGAAAACAATACCTATGGTTCTGTCAAGCCCGTCTATAAGCTGCTTCACACACAGGAGATTTCGATTGTCCACAGTCTGAAGCTGGAAATCCAGCACCGGCTGCTGGCAAAGCCCGGAACTGCACCCGGCGATATCCGCAAGATCATCTCCCACGAACAGGCCATCGGACAGTGCAGTGAATTTCTCCACAGCCTCGGCGATAACGTTCAGGTTTCACCCGTTATGAACACAGCTGTCGCCGCACGCATGGTGTCTGAATCTGACAATCGTACGCTTGCAGCGATCTCTTCACCCGAATGCGCAGCGATTTACGGACTGGAAGTCATCAAAAAAAAGGTTGCCGACAGTGACCACAATTATACCCGTTTTCTCTGCATCGCAGCCTCTGGGGAGTTATCGGAAGCATCTTCCAGGATTTCCCTGATCCTCTCTCTCCCGCATGTTCCCGGATCCCTCACGAAGGTCTTAAGCCGATTCTCGGATGCAGGCATCAATCTGCTTAAGATTGAAAGCACTCCGATCCCCGGAAAAGATTTTGAATTTCTCTTCTACATCGACTTTGCGGCCTCCGTGAACGATGAGACCACCCAGAAGATTCTTGGAGAACTCCGTCTCGAATGCCCGTCATTCACCTTTCTCGGGTGCTATTCAGAAGAAACATGATACCCAAAGGACCTGCTGCCGGCAGCTCCTTTGGTATGCTGAGGAAAACAGGAAAACGTGCCCACCGGCACGTTTTCCTGTTTTCATACACTGCAAATGCAATTTACATATATTAAGAATGGCTGCATCCTGAGATAAGCCGACATTCCGACAAAGATGTCCTTGTCCATGACGAATGCATGATCGGAAGGAGATCCTCCGGGATCGGTGCCGTAATTTCAATCTCCTGCCCTGTAAACGGCTGTCTGAAGATCGTTTTCCAGGCGTGAAGTGCCGCCCTTCCGGGCACTCCGCCGTCTCCGTAGATCGGATCGCCTAAAAGCGGATGGCCGATATGTGCCATATGTACCCGGATCTGGTGCGTTCTGCCCGTCTCTATTTCAACCATGAGAAGCGCGTAACCGGGATACTGTTCGAGCAGCCTGTAATGGGTCACTGCACTGTCACCGTCCTGCCGCACCACACGCTTTATTTTTTCCTCGTATTCCCGGCTGATCGGTGCTGAAATCGTCCCTTCTTTTTCGTGAAACTGTCCGCCCGCACAAGCGAGATAAATCTTCCGCCGGATTCCCGCTGCCGCCTGCTCTGTCAGCAGAGCACAGGCAGTCCGGTTCTTTCCGTAGCAGATAATCCCGGAAGTATCTTTATCCAGCCGTCCGACCGTCCGCACTTCGTGCGGGTCTCCGCAATCCAGATAATACTGAGCAAGAAAATTAGCCAGAGAGTCCGCAAAATGGCCATGGGACGGATGCACAACGACACCTGCCGGTTTATTGAGACAGATCAGGTCTTCGTCTTCATACAGGATATTCAGAGGACCGCGCACCGGAACAATCTTCCCCGGCTCCTCTCCGTCAAGCTTTACCCGAAGAACTTCACCTTCATGAAGGGTTCTGTTGACCATGACAGTCCGTCCATTGACGGCAATGCCGCCTTGAGTCCTGTATTTTGCACGGGCGATATCGTGAGCCACGAGGTGAAACTCCTCACGAATCACATCCCGTACCATGCGTCCCTCATCCTTTTCACCGGCCCGGTATTCCAGAATTCTCGCCATCAGCTGCTCCTTTTATGGACAGCACCGCCTTTTTACCAGTTCATGGAAGCAACAGCCGCCTTTTCCGCCTCAAGACCCGCAACATAGTGCTTTGTGAAGGTCTCAAAGCCCTCTACTTCTTCCGGTGTCGGTTCAATCGTGGAGCCTTCCATACCGGCAAATATACGCTCGTTAAGGAAATCTTCAAGCTTCATGCCGTTTCCGGCGATCAGATACGCTGCCAGAAGAGCCATTCCCCACGGACCGCCTTCGCTTGCAGTGTCCATGCAGGTAACAGGTGCGTTTACTGCTGCCGCAAGATATCTCTGGCCCACGCCTTTTGTCTTGAAGAAGCCGCCGTGACCGTAGATTTTGTCAACCTTTACACCCTCATCCTTGAGAAGAATATCCATGCCGAGCTTAACAGCCCCAAGTGATGTATAAAGGTGCGAGCGCATAAAGTTTGCAAGGTTGAATCTGCTGTCCGGTGTTCTGGCGAACATCGGTCTGCCTTCATTGATATGTGTGATGCCTTCGCCTGAGAGATAGCCGTAAGCAAGCAATCCGCCGCAATCCGCATCACCTTTCAGGGTATTCGTATAAAGTTTTCCAAACACTTCTCCCATGTCAACATCCTGTCCCATAAGTTCAGAATATTCTTTGAAGAGGCTGACCCACGCATTGAGGTCTGAAGTGCCGTTATTTGCGTGCGACATCGCTACCGGGAAGCCTGTCGGCGTCGTAACCATGTCAATTTCCCGATAAAGCTTTGACAGCTTCTTCTCAAGAACAACCATGGCAAAAGTACTTGTACCGGCGGAGACATTGCCTGTTCTCGGGCCGACGGAATTAGTCGCTGTCATGCCCGTGCCGGCATCGCCTTCCGGCGGGCACATCGGAACACCGGCCTCAAGATTTCCGGATTCATCGAGGAAGGCTGCCCCCGCCTCTGTAAGCTTTCCGGCATCCTGGCCGGCCACAAGAACCTTCGGAAGGACATCACGCAGTGTCCAGGAATACCCCTTCGGAGCGATCAGTTCGTTAAACTTCTGAACCATTTCCTCATCATAATCGAGCGCATCGGAATCAATCGGATAGATACCGGCAGCATCACCGATACCGATCACCTTATTTCCTGTCAGCTGCCAGTGGATATAGGAGGCAAGTGTTGTCGCAAAATCCAGCTTCTGGAGATGCTCTTCATTGTCCAGCACACACTGATAGATATGAGCCCCCGTCCAGCGAAGAGGAATATTGAAATTGAGGACCTCCGTCAGTTTATCTGCCGCTGCCTGAGTATTACTGTTTCTCCAGGTCTGGAACGGTGTGAGCAGATTGCCGTCCTGATCAAAGGCCATGTAGCCGTGCATCATGGCACTGACACCCATTGCCCCAATCTTTTTAAGCACAACGCCGTATTTTTCTTCTACATTCTTTCTGAGCGATGTATAGCAGTTCTTGATTCCCGTGTGGATCTCAAAAATACTGTAAGTCCAGATACCGTTGACAAGTGAATTTTCCCAGTCGTGAAAACCGACAGCAAGAACATGGCCCTCAAGATCGCTGAGAACTGCCTTAATTCTTGTAGAACCGAGCTCGATGCCAAGCGCTGTCTTGCCGCTTTCAATGATTTCTCTGATTTCCATAGTTCATCTTCCTCCATTACCTGTCGCATCTCTTAGCCCTGTATTTCGCACGGGGAACGCTTCCGCTGTCCCTTTTGCGAATCCCGGCACATAATTTTTTATATTATATCAGAAAACATCGGCAATGTCTTTTCTTAAAATCTTCTTTTTAAGATAATCTCATAGCGGAAGCTGACTCCTGAAGCTGTTCCGCCGATTCTCCTGCCATTTTTTCAAAATCTTCAGAGGTATACGGCAGTCCTTCGACAAAGCTGCTCTGATAATTCTGCGCCGCTTCCGTGTCAGCGGCATAAAGATACGGGCAGATGATCTGATTCAATTCACCGGCATATTCACTGTCATCTCCGGAAATCGCCTGATAGACCATCATAAAAGCGTAGAGCGGCGTACAGGGATTTTCTCCCGAGCCTCCGATCACAGACTCCGTTCCGATATAAGCGAGTTGTCCCGGTATCAGTGCATCCGACACAATACCCACAGAATCCGTCTTCCCCGCTTCGCTGACCGCATTCCGGACGCCTGTCAGCATATCCTCCGACGCACCGAGAAGCAGAATGCCGTCCACAGCAGGATCCCCGTTCAGCAGATCAGAAGCAGAACTCTGCGCACTCGCAAGCAGGGTCCCGGGGCAGAGCGGTTCGCCACTCATAACCCGATCCTCAGGATTCTCACTGTTCCATTCTTCAATCGCTTCAAGTGCCCCTTCCAGCTCAAGCGTGCAGGCATCTGACACGCGATCCCGCATCAAAAAGCCGATCTGTCTGCAGCCATTTGCAATGAGCATGCTCACAAGTGTCTTTCCGTTCTCCTTTTCGCTCTCATCGGAAAACCCTATGTAGCAGGCTGATGTCTTTGCCGTTTCATAGAGTTCCGGACTTTTCTCCGAATCGATAGAGTTAAAAAACTGCGCAAAATAAACGCCTTTTTCCTCACAGACAGTCAGAGCCGCAGAAGTCTCCTCGTCCGTTCCTCCGGCGCAGATCACGCCTGTACAGCCGGCTATACAGAGCTGCTCAACCGATTCCGCAATCAGCTCGGACTGATTGCCGTGATCGCAATAGAAAATCTCAATATCGAAGGCAGCCGCTGCCGCATCCAGAATTTTCTTACAGCTCGCTCCAAGCGTGTTGGTTGTACTGGAGATGGCCACACCGATCTTCATCTTTCCATCGTCTTCCGGCAGCTCGGAGGACGCTTCCCCGACTAAGGTTCCCGCAGCCGCCGCAAGGGTAAGAAATGCCGCCGCTATAAACGGCAGCACACGCTTTTTCATGAATCTTCTTCTCATGAATTTTTCCTCTGTCCATAAAAATCCGGTGAGTTCTTCTCACGCTTTTATTTAAATTCAACCCCGACAATATCCTCGGACCAGTTCTCGGCCTGTTCAACAGCACAATGCTCTTCCGCAGCTTTTCCGCGAATCTTAACGGTATATTCCTGATTTTTGATCGACACCGTAGCCCCGGCGGGAACAGAAGCCGTGATAAAGGCATTTGCACCGATCACTGCCCCTCTGCCGATTCTGGTTTCACCGCCGAGAATAGAAGCACCGGAATAGATCGTCACATTGTCTTCAATGGTCGGATGACGCTTTACGCCGTGCAGGAGCTGTCCCTTTCGAGTGGAGAGAGCGCCGAGCGTAACCCCCTGATAGACCTTGACATTTTCTCCGATCTCCGTCGTTTCACCGATAACAATGCCGGTTCCGTGATCGATAAAAAAATATTTGCCGATCGAAGCCCCGGGATTAATATCAATGCCCGTTCTGTCATGGGCCAGTTCCGTCATCATACGCGGAATCAAAGGGACTCCGAGCAGAACGAGTTCGTGTGCAATCCTGTAAACCATAATTGCGTAAAGCCCCGGATAGGAGTATACGATCTCATCTTTATTGAGCGCGGCCGGATCGCCGTCAAGTTCGGCCTGCAGATCTGTGTCAATATACTCCCGGATATATGGGATTCTTTCAAGGAACCGGATACTCAGTCCCTGCGCCTTCTCGGCAATCTCCGCATCACTCTCAAGACTGTAATCCGATGAATAGCGAAGCGTCAGGCTGATCTGGCGTGAAAGATTATAGAGTACATCCTCAACCAGCGTACTGGTGCCGTTTTCTATTGTATAATAGCGATAAGTCTGTGCCTTAAAAAAACCCGGATAGATCAGTCTCTGAAGATTTTCAATAATACTGCTGACAATTTCTTTATCCGGCTGACTAAAGGTATTCTCTTTATCGATATATCTTCCTTTTTTGTAATCGTCCAGAATCAAGTCTGTCACACGCTTGATATCGTTTCTTATAGTTACCACCTTTCCCTCCTGTCTCAGGGCTGTGTGCTCTATAGATTTCACTCATGCTCAGCCGCCAGCTCCGCAGAATCACCCGGCTTCTCCGTGAAGAACCGGCTCCTCCCCGGAAACAGCTTCCGCAGCAGACTCTGCCGTATTTTCTCCGGAGGTTGTGTTTGCGGAAGCAGTCGTGTTCTGAGCCTGCTCCTTATTCACATCCGTCTCCCCGTTATGACTGTCGTGCTGCGCACTCTTCGTTTCGAGTGAATATCCCTGCTGATAGCGGAATACAACCTTATCAACAACCGTTTCCGGATGCCCCGTCTTCATTACGGTTATTCGTATTGAGGAAGTATTGGCGCTCACTTCCTCCGTCTCATGAAAATCTGTCCCGTTCAGACGATACGAGGCAATGCCGTTTTCATCATAATAGGACACAAACTCTCCGAGAACCGTCTGCTGGACAAGCTCATCCCCCCTGCACTCATACAGAATTGTCGCTTCCCTGCCGCCTTTTATCAGAATATATTCGGAATCCGCGGCAATATCGTCCGTATTGACTCCGAGATTTCTCAGATAATCGGGCAATTCTCCAAGAAGCAGTGCATCCGGACTGCCGATTTCTATCACCGCATCATAGTCATCATCAGACAGCAGCATCAGATAGTTGTTAATTTCATCCGTATCTGACAGTGTTTCTTCCTTCATCTCAACATAGTCGCTGTAATCATCGAACCAGTAAGAATAGGCTTCATCTGTCCGACGGTCCGGCAAATCGTAATTTTCACGGATATAGTTTCCGAGATAATCCGTCACCTTGCGGGCGCCGGAAACATTTAAATGGGTTCCGGTATCCGCACTGTCAGTGGAATAATCAACAATCCCGAGGTCAAGGAAATTGATATAGGGCACATTCATCTCCTCCGCGATAAGTCCTGCGGAATGGGCTTCCTTCTGACGTCCCACGTTAGCTGAAAACGGAATATATGTCAGCAGAATATCAATTCCTCTGGATCTTGCGGCATCAATAATCTTTCGCAGATACTCCATGCTGAGTGTCTCGCTGTCAAGTACCGTTGACTTTGTCTGAGGATACTCGTTCGTCACCGCAACATCCGTGATATACAACGCCCCTTTCTGTGTATTCAGATTTGTCGTATAATCTTTGGATGTCAGCGATTCCCATCTTCCGTGGTAAGCAATAATATTAAACAGGTACGACCAGATATTTCTCTGGGATGCTTCCTCCTCTGTAACCTCTCCGTTTTCGATAGCCGTTTCAAGATACGGATCATCCATCAGGTCCATAATGGCGGCATATTTCGTCGCATTTAAAGGATATGCGTCAAAAGCCCGGTTGACCATGGCGGAAGTCGCGGGGATCTTCAGCTCATCGCGCAGTCCGGAACAATCCACCACGATCAGCTGTGGAGAAGAGTATTCCAGTGCCTGCATGATATTCCAGTAAGTCATCGCAAGAGTACTCTGTGAAGCTCCGAGATTATAAGACGCAATCCCATAATCATTCCACAACTCCATCGGATAGACGCCGTAAATCACATGGCTCGTTCCGAAAAACAGTACATCCGGGGTCTCCTCTTCCTGAAGAAACGGCCGTACTCTTTCTACACCGGCTTTGCTCTCCACAATTCTTCCGACATAGAATAAAACACCGCCGAGCAGCGCACAGAAAATAATGCAGCGAAAAAAATTGCCGACTCTGCTTCTTTTTCTGCGAAACTTTTTCTTTGATTTTTCAGCGTGTCCTGAATGCTTTTTCGGATGTTCTGCGTCCCTTCGGTCTTTATTTGCCGGTTTTTTGTCAGAATCCGCAGGCTGATGTTCCTGTTCTTTACCCACAGCATCAGTACCGTTTTCCTTATAGGCAGTTCCTTCTTCGGACTCTAAGCCGTTTTCCCCCGATACCTGTCCGGCACCGGTGTCGTCAGCCGTCACTTCGGGCAAATCGGCAGGTCCTTTTCCGGAAAGGTCAGGAAGACGATTCGTCTGCTTCTTAAGCACATCCGGCGCGGACGGTTCAGACAAACCGCCGATTCCACCGCTCTTTCCGCTTTCGTCAAGCTTTTCAACTTTCAGTTCTCCGAACAATTCCGGATCTATTCGTTCCATAAAGATATCTCATTTCCGCTCATCCCAGAGCTTTCTCACCGCTTTCCGGTCAGGTTTCTGCATACGATTTCTCGGCACAGCTTCCACAAGCATATAGTGTACCGGAATCTTGCAGCGCTCCATGCGGCCGGCAAGATAGGTACGGATTCCTGCCTCAGTAAAAGACGCCTCAGCCGCAAGACAGAGGATCGGGATCTGACCGAGTCCGGTCTTTTCATCCGGCACACCGATGCAGATACACTCTTTTACAGGCTCATATTCGCCCGCTATATTTTCCACCTCGATCGGGGAAACCTTTTCGCCTCCGACATTAATGATATCATCCGCACGTCCAAGCATATGGACGTATCCATCAGCATCCTGCCACACAATATCATTTGTCACCAGCATCCCGTCTCTCAGCGCAGCTTCCGTCAGAGACGGCTGCCCCCAATAGCCGGACATTATCATTTCGCCTTTCAGTGCAAGACGCCCTGTATGCTCCGCATCACTTTGGATCGGTACGCCTCTTTCGTCCAGCACAAAAACCTCTACATCGGGCAGCGGTCTGCCGACTGCCGATACATGAAGGGGATCAGCGGCAGCGGCATTGACATCCGTAAAAAGTGCTCCGCCCGTCTCCGAACTGCCCCAGGTGTTGAAAATCCTCGTGTTCGGAAGCTTCTTCACAAGCCGTTTCCTCTGCTCAACCGTGAGTGAGCCCGCGCCGACTTCAATATAGCGGAAACGACCCATAATTTCATAAAAATGCTCCTGCATCTGGGTTCTCAGAAGTTCCATCGAAACAGGCACGACAGTGATAGCCGTGCAGCCGTGTTCCCGCTGATTTTTTTCAACCTCGCTGGCAAATGCCAGGCCGTTCTGCAGCACAACACAGGCACCGCTGTAAAGCGCCGCTCTTAAAACTCTGAGTGAATAAGAGTGATGCAGAGGCAGCGGCATCAGAATCCTCTCATCGTCGCGAATCCCGATCCCGCTCAGCGTATGCTGAATGATCGAATATACAGCCCGATAGCTCAGCATAACCCCCTTGGGCCTGCCGGTGGTTCCTGTTGTAAACAGCACCTCCGCTGTTTCCTCCGGCGCAGGAGCAGAATAATCCGAAATTGCTTCCGTTTCCATTCCGGCCGCTTTTTTTAAGGAAAGAATATTTACTGATTTCGGTTTTTCCCGGAATTTCATGTCCGTAAAGAACAATGAACCGCCTGCATCCTCATACACTGCCAGCGCGTTTTCCGGAGTGCTGTTCTTATCGATCAGAATCGGTATCGCGCCTACATATTGAACTGCCAGCAGAATCTCTGCGGAGATCGGCTTCGACACTGCCGAAAACAGAACGCGATCCCCTTTTTTTATCCCCAGGACGCGCAAAGCAGACCCCATCCGCCTTACATCTGAGTAAAGCTGACCGTAAGTGACTGTCTCACTGCGAAAAATCAATGCCTCCCTCTCAGGCTGCGCCGCGGCGATTTCTCCGACTCTTCGCACCAGTGTATCCGTCATCATTTTCACCGATACTTTTCTACAAGCTCTGCGATGCTGTCAAGGGAATTAAAGTTCTCCGGGATAATTTCTTCATATGGGAAGTTAACTCCAAACTCCTCCGTCAGTACCGAAATCATTCCGACAACTGTCAGCGAATCGAGAATGCCGTCATCGACCAGCTCATCCGATGCCTCAAAATCAATGTCCGGATAATTCTCTTCAAGAACTGCCTTTACCTGATTTACCATACTCATAATTAACCATTCTCCTTTCAGAAATTTCCGTATACAAAGGATGACGCCGTATAGCTCGGACCGTAAGTCGCAAAGAGCACTAACATCACCACGGCTGCAATATAAACCGTCCAGCGAATTACAATTGACTGTTCAGCAAGTGTTTCCCGAATCTTCGTTCTGGTCTGCATCATCGAAACAGCCCACATCAGAATAATGCCGAATATAACGAGACGGACCTCCGCGTGTGAAAGTCCGAATTTATACAAACCCCCGTTGATCAGAAAATCGAGGCGGGCTTCCGCAAATATCCTTTCAATGATCTTAAAAACGCCGGATGGATGACCGAGAGCCGTCAGCATGCGGCCGATTGCAAAAAAGATAAATGTCCGAACCATCTGGAAGAGCCTGTGGCTGAAAGATCTTTCATCAATCCGAAACAGCCAGTTGATCTTCTTAAACTCCGGCTCAAAGGCCGTCTCTATCACGATCAGAATGCCCCAGTAAAGCCCCCAGGTCAGATAATCGAGTCCTGTCCCATGCCAGAGACCGGTAAGAATCCAGACCACCATAAGCGGAAGCGCCGTGCTGTGAATTCGAGCGGCCCGCTTTCCGAACGTCCTGCGGATCCAGTTTGTGCGCTTCATAAAACCTTTTCCGGTCGCCATCGGCATATAAACATGATCGCGGAACCATGCTCCGAGCGTAATATGCCACCTTCGCCAGAATTCCGCAGCTGTCTTTGAAAAAAACGGCTGCCGGAAGTTCGGTTCCAGTTCAACACCGATTGCCTGTGCGACGCCGGTCACAATATCCATACAGCCGGAAAAATCGGCATAAAGCGTAATGACATTGGCAATCACTGCAAGCACAACCTGTATTCCCGCATAATTTTCAAGATTTTCAAATATCGCTGTCGGATAGAGCGTCAGCCGGTCCGCGATCACTGATTTTTTGAAGAGACCCCAGATGATCAGCTGGAAGCCATAGCAGACATTTTCGTAGCGGAAACCCGGGAGCTCCGCAAAGTCATTCATGAGCCTGTCATAATGGCAGATCGGTCCCTCGACAATGACAGGAAAAAAAGTCATGGAGAGAAGAAGTCTGAAATAATGCTTGTCTGCTTTTGCTTTCCGCCAGTAGATATCAAGCAGATAGCCTGCAGCAGAAAGGGAATAATAAGAAAGTCCCAGAGGAACCAGAATTGTATTGGCCCGGATATCCCGGAAGGACTTTATCTCCTCCCAGCCGATAAACCGTCCGATTTTTACAAAAATAAGAATGCCCAGTACAAAAAACACACCGAGGAAAACATAAATTCTTGCTCTTCTTCTATAATAAGAAAGCATTCTCACTTTTTCCTTCGGCGGCAGACCATCGGATTTCCATTCATAAAGGGCAAAAATTTTACCCATCGCTTTTGCGCAGAAATACACAACAAGAGAAGTTGCGAAAATCACAGCGAGCAGTTCTATGCCCCCTGCGAATGCATAAAAGAATATATTTCCCAGGAAAATAACAAACTGCCTTGCCCCGACACGCGGCATCATCCAGTATAAAACCAGAAAGACCGCTAAAAATATCAGAAATGACAGACTGTCATAGCTCATTTCCGGAAGTGATCCGCCAAGGCGGACAATCGTCTCAAAAAAATCCGCAAACATCGCCTTCTCCAATCAAAGATCAGCGCAGGACTTTTACAGATGGAAGAGCGGCATTAAGCTTCCCTGCGCTCATTTTCCCTCATTGCGCCTCCATAATATCATCACAGAAATCCGGCATACGGGAAAACGTGCCGTCGGCACGTTTTTTCGTATATTACGGCGAAAAAATAACACAAACGTAATATCTCTGAAATAATATCACGTTTGTGTCAGGATTGCAACAACCCCCTTAGGGGCTCGTTCTGAAGTCACTCTGTTCAAGTGCCGGTACCTTCACCTGCCGGGCAGCCTTTGCGAGCTGCAGATAAAGTCGCGCCTTCCTTCTTCGTTTACTTTAGTTCCCTGGTTCTTATTTTGAAAAAACCAGATAACTATACATCACCATATAATGACAAAAGGTTCCCATCATGATGAACACATGGAAAATCTCATGCGATCCGAAATAGATGTGCTTTGCGTCAAATTTTTTTGGATGCATGGCATAAATCCCGGCTCCGACCGTGTAAAAGATGCCCCCGGCAAGCAGCCACAGGAATTCTGCGGAAGAAAGAACCTCCAGGAGCGGCTTCATCGCAAAAACACACAGCCACCCCATCGCAATATAGAGCACAGATGACATCCACTTCGGGCACGTAATCCAGAACAGCTTCATAACCACACCAATTACGGCGAGGCCCCAGATACTGGCAAGCAGTGCATAGCCGGTTCTGCCGCGCAGTACTGTCAGGCAAACCGGAGTATATGTTCCCGCTATCATCACGGAAATGGAACAGTGATCAAGCTTCCTGAAAAACGTCGTCACCCGCAAACCGGCTACGATGGTGTGATAAACTGTGCTTGCGGAATAAAGAAGACAGGTCGAAACGATAAAGATCATCATCCCGGCTGTCGTATAGACCGAGCCATATCTTAAAGCCCGCGAGAGCAGCGGACCGGCTCCCATAGCCATCATAATCAATGCGGCAAAATGTGTGAGCGCCGAACCCGGTTCCCGAATGCTCAGCGTAATTGTCGCGGGCAGAATCCCGCACCTTGTTGATTCCCGATACCGATCCTGCTGAACTGTAAGCTCTGCCATTTTTCCTCCTTCTGACCAAAATTTTCCGCCAAAATGATTTATCGTCTCTTTCATGTTCTTTTTTAATTTTCACATGATATAGTTTTAAATACTATGTCTTGCGTCAATCATAGTGTCATTATATAAAAATGTCAAGCCATGATTACAGCCGCAGGCAATTACTTTTTCCAGTTTTTACCAAAATCCCGTGAATTTTATGTCAGTTGCGCCAAAATTTCCTTATGTTGATAAATTCAATACTGATTTTTGTCGATTTATGGTAGAATTCAGTTATCTGCGGTGTAAAATTCATTCTTAAAACAACCCGGATCCGAACACCGCCGGCCGGAAAATGATTCGATCGCGCACAAAAAGCGCAGGGGAGAACATCTTGGACGTATTCTATAAGATTGTGTCGCTCTTAGGCGGTCTCGCCATGTTCCTCTACGGTATGAGGATCATGGGGGACGGACTTAAAAGCAGTTCCGGCGGAGCCATGAAAGCCGCACTCGCCAAAGTAACCGGAAAACCTGTCATGGGCTTCATCCTCGGTCTGCTCGTCACCTGCATGATTCAGAGTTCGACAGCTACCATCGTTCTTACTGTCGGTCTGGTCGGCGCTGGTTTTCTCACCTTCCATCAGTCGATCGGCATCGTCCTCGGAGCAAATGTCGGTACAGCCATCACGGCACAGATCATCCGCCTCATGGACGTGGAAGCCGGCTCGAGCAGCATCCTGTATTTCTTCAAATCAGACAATCTGGCACCGCTTGCCCTCCTGATCGGCATTATCCTGATCATGTTCGTCCACAAAAAAGCTGCCGAAACAACAGGCACCATCCTGATGGGTTTCGGTATTCTCTTTGTCGGTCTGATGAACATGAGCTCGGCCGTTTCTACGATGGGTGAATCACTGAGTTCACTGCTGACACGTTTCGAAAACAATTATTTTCTCGGCTTCCTCGCCGGTGTCGGCGTGACCGGTGTCATTCAGAGTTCCTCGGCCGTTGTCGGTATCCTTCAGTCCATCGCGAGTTCTGTCGGCGTAACCTTCTGCGGTGTATTTGCCGTCATCATCGGTGTCAACATCGGTGACTGCCTGACGACCTTTCTTGTCTGCCGGATCGGAGCAAAGCCGGAACAGACCCGCACATGTCTTGTACACATCATCTACAATGTCTTTGCGGCATCGCTTATCTTCATTGTATTATTCATTCTGAGAACAACCGGCATCATCAACGATGATCTCTGGATGAAGACGCTCAACTCCGGCGGTGTCGCGAATATCCATGGTCTCTTCCGACTGGTTCCGGCTGTCCTGCTTCTGCCCTTCAGCGGACTTTTCGCCAGAATCGCCGAACAGCTTGTCCCGGATAAGCCGGTTGACTCCGAAGAGGCAGACATCGAACAAAACCTCCGCGAGCTCGACAGCCGCCTCATCGCCAACCCGGGCATTGCCCTTGCGGAAGTTGAACATGTGCTTAATCACATGGCTGATGTTTCTCAGAAAAATGTGGTCTCTGCCTCCAAACAGATCTATAACTGGAAACCGAAGCGTGACGGCAAGATCGAGGCAAGAGAAGATCTCCTGGACCGCATGGCCGATGCCAGTTCACAATACCTTGTTGCTCTGTCACCTAAGATCACACTTGATTCCGACCGCAACAACCAGGCTTTCCTGCTCCGCGCGATTGTCTGCTTCGAGCGAATCGGTGACCTCGGTGTCAACCTTGAGACCAACGCAATCCATATGCATGACGCCGACAAGAGCTTCTCCGACCTTGGAAAACGCGAGCTCCAGGTTGCACTCAATGCTGTTAAGGAGATCGTGGCAATCTCGTATTCAGCTTATAAAACACGGAGTACTCAGCTTGCCAGACGGGTTGAACCGCTTGAGGAGGTCATCGATGAACTGATCGAAGCCGTCCGCAGCAAGCATGTTCAAAGAATGATGGATCAGCTGTGTGATCCGTTCAACGGTATTGAATTCATGAACATCCTTCAGAACCTTGAAAGGATCTCCGACCAGTGTTCCGACCTTGCCGTCTACCAGCTTGGGCGAGACGACCCCCAGATCAACGGGAAAGAGCATGAATATATTCACAACCTGCATCATTCCAATGATCCGGGTTACCTCGCGGAATTCAACATCAATCACAAAAAGTATTTCGATGAGCTGCTAGGCTCAGAAAGAGCCGGAGATCACGCCGGAGGAAGCTGTTGAAGCCGATAAAACCGACATGACGCATGAAGAATGTGCCGCAGCACAAACCGAATAACGTGAGAACGTGCCGCCGGCATATTTTCTATATGTTGTAAGAAGTCGAAGCATAAAAGGATGCATGCGTGTTTTCCATTGCGTGTGCAAAAAGCCTTCCGGGAAAACTCCGGAAGGCTTTTTTACGATTCTTAGTTTTGCATCTCATCAGATACCGCACTTCAGGCCGAATCTGCATTTTACGCATACCTCATAAAAAGACAACATAGCTTCTCAGCACCGATGAATGAATTGCGGATACTTCACTTTTACGTACAGCACCTTTTCTCTTCTCATGCAAATTCATTTCACACCGCATAGAGGCAAAACGCCAATACGCCGAGAACCAGCAGAATTCCGACACAGGTCATCATCATCGCAAAGGTAAAATTCTGCGTAATCGGGGCAGCTGCCTCAACAGTACTATCCCTCAGCGTCCACCAGAAACCGGGTTTTTCCGTATCCAGTGTCACGGTCTTCTTTTCCCTTACAAGAGTCTTTCTGAACAATGTAACCACAGCATCCGTACTATCAACCAGCGCACGGCCCAGAATCGATGCGATCAGCACTACAAAGTTGGCCCGCGGATTGGTGATCACATTGCTGCCTCCAAAAATTGTACCGAAAATCTTCGGAATCCATTCCGTAAGGAGCGGCCTGTACAGCAAATTTTCAAGATCAAGCTTTTCCGGCCAGAGATTCACATACGATCCGTTTCTGTACAGAACCCTGCGGATGATCAGCAGATAGACGAGTGCACCGATTGCCAGTGAGATTGCTCCGCCCTTCAGATTTTCCGGCGTAAATGCACGGAAACTCAAAATCTCATCATTCGCTGTCATAAAGGCCGCCAGACGCGTCATCACCGCCGGCTGCCCGCAAATCACACAAAACAGCGAAGATCCGAAAATAACGGCCGTGCTCAGACCGTTCATACAGGTGCGGTCTGCATCGTATCTCGCCTGCACGTCCACATCTTTATTTTTCTCTATAAAAATACAGATAAACAGCTTCAGCATATAGCCGAAGGTAAGTCCGCCTGAAATCAGAAACACCCATTCCGCAACGTGCAGCGGCATCCGCAGCCCCGCACATCCATGAATTCCTTCAACAATCCCCTCATGGAGAAGAGTCTTGCTGATATAGCCGTTAAAGAACGGCACGCCGCTGATGCCAAGCGCGCCGAGCGCAAAGGAAATCTTAAGGAAAACCTTATTTCTTCCCCACCCGCGTATATCATCCAGCGTCAGCGTATGGAGCTTCATGATGACCACACCGGCACACATAAAGAGCGTAAGCTTGATCAGAGAATGATTTGTCATATGGAGCATAAGACCCGAAAGTGCTGTCTCCGCCCCCTCCCCGCTGCCGCAAGCTGTGAGGAGTACATTCATGGCGACACCGGTCAGAATAAATCCAATCTGGGACATAGAGGAGCAGGCGAGCGTCCTCTTCAGATTAACAGAAAAGACCGCGAGCAGCGCCCCCAGAAACATCGTAATCTCACCCAAAACAAGAAGGATGCAGCCATAGGTCTGATTTTCGGCAAAAACACTGACTGTTGTCATCAGAATGCCGTAAACACCAACCTTCGTCAGTATGCCTGAGAGCAGCGCTGAGGCCGGAGAAGGCGCGACCGGATGAGCCTTTGGCAGCCAGATATGAAGCGGAAACATACCTGCCTTGGCGCCAAATCCCAGCAGAATGCAGATGCCCGCTGCAAAGATCTGACCGTTCTTTCCGGATGCCGCAGCTGCCTGAGCAAGCTCACTGTACACAAGTGTCCCAACTGCATTCTGCAGCATCAGAAGTCCCATAAAGAGGACAAGGCCGCCAATGACTGCAATAAACAGATATGTATATGCCGCCCGAATCGCCTCGGCCGTCTCCTCATGAATAACCCAGGTAAAAGAAGTAAAAGAAAGAATCTCAAAAAACACAAAGCTCGTCATTAGATCGCCGGAGAGCATCACACCCTCAGTGGCGCCAAACGTCAGCAGGATAAAGAACCAGTAGCGATTCAGTCCCTCTCGCTCCTCAGAAAAATATTCGAGAGAAAACAGCGATGTCCCAACCCACATGATTGCCGTTATGATCGCATAAACGGCTCGGAAGCCATCTGTCGTAAAGGTAAGCCCATAGGCAAAGACCCCTTCAAGCTTAAGCGACGGCATCGCCTTTGGCAGGAAGAATGTCAGAAGAAGGACTGCTGCAGTAACTGCTGCTGCAAAAAAATCCCTTGCTATCTCATTTTTCCGGCCAATCAGCCACGAAATCAGCGCGCCCACGATAGGAATTAAAATAATAAGTGCGATAAGCAATGTTATTGCCTCCTCTTAGCTGCCTGCATCTCTTATAGTAAACCGACTGCGATCTTCTGGATAAAACTCATAACCGGTCCCGAACAGACCCCGAAGCCGATATTCACAATCGAGAAAAAGATGATCGGGATCAGCATCAGCACACCGGCTTCTTTCACAGTCGACCCTTCACCATAGCGGTCATCACCGACACTCGGGAAAAAGGCACGCACACTCACTGTAAGCGTATACATTGCGCACAGGAAGGCGGAGGCAATCAGAGCACAGGCGCCGATGATCGAAAACACTGTATCTCCCGATACCGCAGCCGTCAGCAGCTGCCATTTGGAGATAAATCCGCAAAACAGCGGAATGCCTGTCAGCGACAGAGCACCGATTGTGTAGCATGCAAACGTAACCGGCATCCTTCGGCCGACGCCGTTGATCTCATAGATGTAGGAATTTCCCGTCCTGTGCATGAAAGCTCCGGCACAAAGGAACAAGGACATCTTGATAATCCCATGAAACAGCATATGCGCCAGCCCGCCAATGAGGCCCGCGGGACTCATGATCATAATCCCCAGCAGCATGTAAGAGAGGTTGCTCATAGTGGAATAGGCCAGTCTGCGCTTAAAATGCCTTTCGCGAAGAGCCATGACCGCTCCGAACAGAAGTGAAAATGCAGCAATCAGGATACAGAAATTCTGTATTCCTGTTCCTTTCAGCAGATCGATGCCAAAGACAAACCAGGTAAGTCTCGTCACCGCAAAGACACCGGAGTTAACAACCGCAACCGCATGAAGAAGCGCTGTGACCGGGGTCGGTGCGACGCCTGCAGTAGGAAGCCAGTCAAACAGCGGAAATACGGCAGCCTTCGCGCCAAAACCGAAAAAGCCGAAGAGAAATGCAATTCTCATCATATGCACATCATAGCTTCCGCTCAGAATGCCGCCGTAAGCAAACGTGCCTCCATTGCCGTAAACCGTTGTCAGCACAACCGCCATAAAGCCAAGGGATGCCCCACCGATCGTATAGGCCGCGTATTTTCGTCCCGCATACATGCTCTCCCGGTCTCCAAGATGCGTCACAAGCGGAATGGTCACAAGTGTCAGCATTTCAAAAAATACGTACATTGTGATGATATTCGCTGAAAATGCAACTCCGAGGGTAACACCGTAGGTCATAATGTAAAATGCGAAAAAGACATTTTTTCTCTGCTCGTGCTCCATGTATTCATAGGCATACAGAAGGACAAGCGGCCACATCACGGAAATCATTCCGGCAAAGAGAGACGCCATCCCATCGATGCGGAACACAATTGAAAAATCACTTGTAAAGCTGTACACGTATGCCGCCGAACGGTCCGCAGCAAAAAGCGCATACCACACGAGACAGCTGGTCACAACCGCAACAATCTCCGTGTAGACCGCCCGCTTTCCGTCATCGCGAATCGGACTGATGATCATCAGCAGCCCGCCCACAATCGGAAGCAGAACAGGAACAAGCAAAAACATCGAACTCACTTCTGAAATCTCCTTGAACCAAAGGACCTGCCGCTGGCAGCTCCTTTGGTATGCTGAAACAAATTAAAAATGCGTCATAACATTGTACGTTCTTCAAAGAGGCATTTTACACGATTAAAACGCAAAAAAACTGACAATCACATTGCCCCAGATCCCCATGACAGCCGCCCCGCAGCACAAAATAATCATGGGAATCGTCATCAGCTTTGAAGGTTCAGCGGACTGTACTTCCGCCTCCTGTACCTCTTCACTTCGTCCCGGGAAAAAGCCGTCCACAACGATCGGCAGCAGATAGCCTGCCGTGAGGAGTGCCGAAATCAGCAACACAACAGGCGCCAGAAAACGATATACAGGAATACCGGTTGAAATTGCCGCGGAGGCGATGACCCACTTGCTTAAAAAGCCGCCCATCGGAGGAATGCCGACAAGCGAAAGCGCCGCTATCGTGAAGCAGCCAAGTGTGATCGGCATCTTCTTTCCGATTCCCTTCAGATCAGCTACATTTCTTATCCCAAGCTTATAGATAAACACGCCTGCGCACAGGAACAGGCAGCCCTTTGATGTCGTATGACTGAGAAGGTGAAGAAGACCGCCCCTGACGCCATCTTCAGAAAGGAGCGAAAGACCGAGAATAATATAGGACAGCTGACTGATCGTGGAATAAGCAAGCCTCTTCTTTGTCACCTTTTCGAGAAAGGCCATCATTGATCCCATAAAGATTGTAAACAGGCAAAGCGTTATCCACACGTACTGAACCCATGTACCCCTGATAAAATCCGCTCCCACTGAAAAATAAACAAGGCGGATCAGGCACACAATACCGGCTTTTACAATAATACCAGACAGCAGCGACGAAGCCGGTGCCCGGTGCAATCGGATGTGCAGTCGGAAGCCAGCCGTGCATCGGGTAGAGACCGGCTTTTGTGCCGAAACCGATGATGCCGACCATAATCACAGCGAGCAGCAGCTTTTCATGCCCGGCTGTTTTTGCGGTATCCAGAAAGCCCCCCATCACAAAGGAACCATCTCCTGAGGAAAAATAATAAACGAAGAAAACCGCAAGAAGCCCCATCAACGCGCCCCCGATCGAGTAAAACAGATACTTGAGCGCTGCATTTACCGCATCCCTCGTCATCTCATGAATCACCAGCGGCATCGATGTGAGTGTCAGCATTTCAAAACAGAAATACAGCGTCACCAGATTGCCCGCCATACACACAGAAATCAGTGCTCCGAATGAAATGAAAAAGAATGCAAAAAACCGTTCCTCATTTTCCTCCATTTTCATATACTCGAAAGAATAAAACAGCACCGCACTGTAAAGCAGCAACACACCGATGAGAACATACCGGCCGAGGTTGTCCATTGTAAATGTCAGGGTCACATTTTTGAAAAATGTAACAGCCGTTATGCTGCCGCCCCAAACAGCTGCCCAGATACTGATCAAATCCGTCAGCAGCATCGCGCCGGCATAGAGCAGATGCCTCTTTCCGGTTTCGATTTTCAGAACAGAGATCACGATTCCCGCAAGTACGGGGAATATAAATGCCGCGATCATTAACATAGAATTTCCTCCCATCGGGCTTTTATTGAACCGATTATGTTGTTCATCCAACGTCCGTCAGCCGGAAATCAGGCAAACATACGAAGACCGGTCTGAATCAAATCCGCAAAATACCATGAAAAGAGTCCGAGAGCGATATTCGCTGCAGTAAGAATCAGCATCGGAATAAGATAATCCATACGGATTCCGATCTTTTTTTCAGAAGCGGTCTTCGGTCTGCTGAAAATACGGATCGAAGTGCGGATAAAATAAATTGCATTCAATGTTGAACTCAAAGCCAACACCAGCATCACAATGATGAGCTTCTTATTGCTGCCGGAATAAACCGCCGACATCGCAAAAAGCAGCTTTGAGCAGAAGCCGGCAAAAACCGGTATACCAATCATTGAAAATGCGCCTGCGAGGAAAAAGAAACCCGCCGGCTTATTTCTGATTCCACTTCCCTGCAGCTTTTTAAAGAGAAGACTGTTCTCGGAGACCTCAGCTAGTCCCGGGGTAGTCAGGAAAAGCGCCGACTTCGTAACCGCATGCGCCATAATATGGAAAAGTGCCGCCATATAGCCGATCTCTCCGCCGAGGCCGATTCCCATGTAAATATAGCCGATCTGAGCGGCTGAAGAAAACGCCACCATCCGGTTGATATTGTCTGCGCGGATAGCCGAAACCGAGCCAAACACAATGCCGCACATTCCGAGCACAAGAAGAATATTCTTCAGCGGAAGCTGTTCAAACACCTCAATGCCTATCACCCTGTAATAAATCTTGATCAGCAGGAAGATATAACACTTTGAAACAAGCGACGAAAGAACCGATGCCGATGTCGGCGTAGCCCAGCCATATGTGTCCGGCATCCAGAAGTGAAACGGAAAGAGTCCACTCTTAATCGCAAGGCCGATGGTCAGAATGCCAACCGCCATCGCGATCACAAGCCTCGTCTGCGGATCTTCAATCAGTCCCGCAATCGATTCTCTCATAGGCACCATCAAAAGGTTGCCGGTCACATCATAGAGAAGAACGATGCCGAGAAGAAACAGACCGGAACCTAAAAGATTCATGATCATATAACGAACGGCCGCCAGCGTCGTCCGGCCGATTTCCCGGACAATCAGAACCCCGCAGCTCGTCAGTGTCAGAATCTCGACAAAGACATAGCCGGTAAAAATATCATTCGTCCAGGTCATCGCGAGAAGTGCTGCTGTCATCAGATTAATCAGCGTATAATATAAGTTATACTTACTCTCATCAATATCAACCTTCAGGTATCTCCCGCCCGCAATTACCGAGCAGAACATAATGATGAGAAATGTCAGCGCAATCAGGGCCTCCAGCACGCCGGCCCGGATCTCATTGCCCCAGGGAGCCGGAAATTCGCCCATCACATAAGTAAACGCGCTGCCTGTTGTCTTCGTGTACCAGAGAACAGCCGAAACCATCGATATCAGCAGCAGCTCATAGCAGATCGTATATTGTCTGGCTCTCCTGCCGCTCAGCATCATGCACAGCACGCCTGAAAACAGGCTGAATACAATCGTAAAAAGAGGAAAATTCGTAATAAAGCTCACGTCAGCGGTCCTCCATCTGATGTCTGGACAGAATATAAACATCGTCCAGATTCAGCGTATGATATCTTCGGTACAGGCGAACCGACAGCGAAAGCATAACTGCCGTGACCGAAACTGAGACAACAATTCCTGTCAGTACCAGACCGGCAGGAACCGGATTAATATACGCTGAAGCATCCGTCACGCCGTCAACAATAATCGGAGCCTTTCTTCCCCTGATAAATCCCATCGAGGCCAGAAACAGGAAAGTCCCCGTATCCATAATATTCATCCCGATCAGTTTCTTGATCAGGTTTCTCTGAAACAGCAGCATAATAAAACCGATTCCGAATAAAATCACGGCTGCCATTTCCTCATAATTTGCTAAGAGATTCTCAATCACTTCCGATACTTCCTCTCTTGAACAGGCTGTAGAAGCCGTACATTGTACAGGTGACTACCATACCTACCGCAATATCAAGCGGAAGGATCATACCGCCGCTCAGAATTGCTCCCGGCGTGCCCTTAGGGATATGATTCTCAAGACCATTGGCTCCCATAAAAAATACATAGCATTTTGCAAAACTGTAAAAAGCCAGCGATATAAATGAAATCACGCTGATCACTTTTCTGGTAAAGATCCTGTCGACACTGGCAAAGCCATATGCCGCCGCAAAAATAATCAGCCCAGCGCCCATTACCGCACCGCCGGAGAAGCCGCCGCCCGGAGAATTCTGACCGTTCAGCAGCACGTAGACACCGTACATAAAAATGCAGGGGATCAGAATCATTCCGACGAGTCTCATAATTGAGTCTTTTGAAATATCGTGATAGCGGTCTGTGCGAATGCGATAATAATCTTCATAAATCGATCCCATATTCTTCTTATCCTTCATAAGAAGAATCATGACACAGATCAGTGCGGTAAAGAGCACATGCGACTCTCCAAGTGTATCAAATGCCCGATAATCGAGGATCATTCCAGATACAATATTGACCGCTCCGGTTTCCTCCACGCCCTTCTCGACATAGCGCTCAACAACCTCCGTCGTTTCCGGATTTTCTTTTCCGTAACGCGGAAGGCGGGCAATCGTGAACAGAAGCACGCCGATCAGGAAAATACAGCTCAAAACAGCTACCACGTTGTATAGCATATAAAAGCTCTTTCGCTCTGCCAGGATCAGTTTCTCGCCGATCTGACTTTCATTGACGGATTTCCGCATTTCCCGAAGTTCCCGTTTCATCTCCCTGCGAGAGGTATACGGTCGCTCATCCGTATCGGAGACGTGGGCCATCACATCGTAATCGCCCTCAAGCCAGTGCCTGAATTTCTTATTCATCCGCTTTCTCCTCGCTTCCCGCATCCTCTGCCCTGATCCGCTTGAGGGTCAGGAGAAACAGCGTCCCGCTGATTCCCGCGCCGACGGCGGCCTCCGTGATCGCAAGATCCGGTGATTCCATGAGTACCCAGAGAATACACATAATCGAACTGTAGGCCATAAAGATAATCACAGCCTGCAGAAGACTTTTCGTAAAATTCACACTGATCGCACAGACAATCAGAAGGATAAGAAGAATGATCCTTACGATCTCAGTCAGCAGCATGCGTATCTTCCTCCTTGTCTGTCTTCACATAGTTTCCCAGTGCCTTATTTGTATAATACTCTACCTGTCCAAGGAAGTGCGTTGAAACCGGAGACGTAAACCACATAAAAACCACCAGCAGGACCAGTTTCAGCATATCAAGTATGTGACCGGAGGTGATGATGAGTCCGAGAACGATCGCGAACAATGCCAGCGTATCCCCGATTCCCGCCGCATGCATCCGATTCATGACAAAGCCAAAGCGCCAGGCTCCGACAACTGCCGCTGCATAAGCAATCAGACCGGTCAGAATGAGGGCTGCGGTAATATAAAAGCGAATCCATTCTGCCATCACTTTCTGCCCCCTTTCTTTTTCTTTGCCGCTGTGCGGTTCTTTTTCTTTGCTTTAAGCAGCGGCGCATCCGGATTAGCCGGCAGATAAGTTGTCGTAACCATCAGCACGGCAACAAAGCTCAGCATCGCATAGATTAATGCCACATCAACCAGATAATTCTCATCCAGCATTCTCGACAAAATTGCAATTGAACAGATGACCATCGTTCCGATCATATTGATGCACATGATCCGGTCTGTAATTCTCGGGCCGATAACTGACCGGACCAGCATCGCACCAATCAGAACCGCCAGCACAAGGAGTGCCCCGCTGTAGAGTATCTGATATGCTGTATTAATATCCATCTGGATTTCCTCCGTGCCTGAACACAATCATTTCCGCAAAAGATATCCCCAGGAAGACACTTGTGCGGCTTTTTACTTTTATTTTTCAAAACACTCCCGGATGCGGACTTTGCCTGATCATTCAGTTCTGCTTTCACAGCGTTTTACAATATACAGGCTTTATATCTTCTCTGTTAAGGCGAAGACATTTCTCTCGCTTCTTTACTTCAGCTTCCTCAAAAGTTTCACAAATGAGGAGTCAGCCATTCCTTCAGCATATTCCGGTCTGAGACAATGTACCGTAAAATGACCGCCCTTCTGAAAAAGTGTATACGTGCCCGGGGTAAGTGTAATCGAATTTGCAAGAATCACATTTCGGAAATTCGATTCAAAGCCGGAATCAAATTCTACAATCACCGGCTCCGGCTTTTTCTTTCCGGAAAAAGCCACTCCCATCACAGCGGCCGATGCCTTGACAATCTCCCAGATCAGATTCAGCGTATAAACAACAAACAGTGGAAGATTCCCGGCAATTCTGGCATCGTTGTGAATATCGTATCCCACCGCCTTCACGGCAAACAGCATAATGACAGCTGTAATCAATACGCCGAATATCACAATTTCAATTGTCACCCTGCCATTCAGAATGATCCATAACAAAAACAGCAGAACACTCATATCTCCGTCCTTTAGCGCAAAACAGCCCCGGGGCAGCTCCCTTGCCTCCCCGAGACCCAATCATGTTTATACTTACAGCAATGCCGATTATAAGCTTAAATTGTATTTTTTTCAAACCAATCTTTTAAGGCTTTTTTTATAAAATCTTAAGCAAAATGTCAAAAAGCCGACCCCGAACACGGGACCGGCTCTTTTGTACTTGCGGCAGTGTAGCAAACACCGCCGCTGATTTTTATCTTCAGGATCACAGTCTATGCCTGCAATCCGCCAGACGATTACATCATCGGCTACATCTCAAGTGCCGGATGTCCTTTTTCCGTAAGGAATTCAACCAGCTTCTCCGGATCCTCGGTAATTGTCTCATCACCGATCATATCTGCAAAATTATCGATTCCGTAAAGATCCTTAGCAGAGGCATTAAGCTTTTCGGCAACCTGATCCTTCAGATCCTTCGGCATCCAGACGATACGGGCAATGCCGCCTTCAGCCTTCATGAACTTCTTGGAAGCGATGAAATGCTTGCCGTGACCCATGAAGCCTGGTGTCTGCTGTCCGCCGCCGGTCATGGATGCAAGTTCCGAGAAGGTCATGCCGAGCGGTGTAAGCCCCGTATGTTCACGGTTAACGATAACAACGCCATTGGAGAACGGCTCAATACCGCAGATACACTCGAAGCAGCCACAGGACGTCATCGGATCTTCCATAATAGAATACAGCGTTACGTGCTCAAGAGCACCCTGTGAATACTTCTGAACGGCCTCATCGACTTCTTCCCAGCGTCCGATGTTCTCATCGATGACGTGTTCCTTCGGAACGATCTGGCACGGGCCGGACGGATCAAGTTCATTGGTCGCCTTTGCGTCAAGCCATGAAACAGCGCCGCAGAGGCCAAGTCTTTCCGGTGTGACGATGCAGACATGGCTCGGTGAAAAGGCCTGGCACATAATGCAGGTATAGAACTGGCCTACAGATTCATCCGTCATTGTGGAAAGCCGCTCATCACGCTTGTTGTAGATCGGAACCGCGATCTCTTCGCGAACCTTCTTTGCTTCTTCCGGATCTGTCACGATCGTGACCTGGCACTTATCGACAACAGCTTCGAATTCGCTCTTGATCTTCACATAGATAACTTCCGCAAAATCCTTAAGGCGGAAGCCCGCGTTGAATGTATCCTTATTGATACGGATACGGACAAGATCTCTCTGGCCTGTATGCATTACACCTTCAATGCAGTTAACGAAGGAATGGAACTTACGCTCAAATACAGATTCAAAGTCGGAAGACATATTCTTGCCGGAAACTTCCGCGATGACTGCGAAGTCCGCCTTGGAGCCGCATTCAATCTGATCGATATCCGGACCGATCAGCGTAAACTTATGGTCTTCAATTTCGGAATTGTCCTTCGTGCGAACAAGTTCAAGACCGGTCTTTCTGGAACCATCGAATTCAACCTGCATATCGCCGCGGCGAACGATTTCGCCTTCGAACGCTGTTGAATAAGCAACCGGAATTTCCATCTTGGTGATCTTAATCTTGATATCACGTGCTTCAAGAGAAGTTGCGTTGAACTCTTCCACATTCGGCTGAATGATAAGAGACTTCGGAACGCGGAACATATTATTCTCTTCTGTGTCATTTGTAATGACAGGGAAGCCGAGCTGGATCGCACCCGCGCCGCATGCAACGGTGATATCATCAACCGGTGCAAACGCATTGACAAACGCGAACAGACGAGCCATCGTGTAGCGCCACATTCCTTCATAGTCACCCGGCTCAATGTTGCCGAAGATAATGGCAGCACGAAGGGTAACACTGACGGCATGAGCAACGCTGGAGATATCGTAGCCAAGGCCGACAACACGGGTATTGAAGCCAAACTTCACGCCGCACTCAACACACTGATCGATTGCCTTGCCAAGGACAGTGACGAAAATACCCTGTCCCTGATATTCCTTAACCAGATTTGCAACAGATTCAGCCGTCGGGGCTTCGCCGATGATAACGGCAACGCCCGGGATATCCCTTGTTACAAGCGGAACACCCAGCTCACGGATCTGAGCATCTGTAAAATGGCCCATAACAGGATCAGCATACGGTGTGCCGCCTGCGATGGTATACTTCATAGCTTCAATAATTTCACCGGAAAGAGCTGTCGCAACACCTGATGTGAAGCCATCTTTTAAACGGTTATTTCTTGTCATAAAGGCTTTGATCTTGCCTTCAAGAGCTGCCTTAGCTTCGCCGACAGTTGTGACCTTTTCACCCGTCATAGCGTAATAGCACGGAAGGCTGCTGTATGCGGAATCAAGGCAGATCGCAGCGTCAGCACCGACCTTTTCGATCGCTTCGGCTACTGCCTTCTCTGCAAGTGCATACATCTCGTCATTTCCGGCAAACACTCGCTCAAGTAATGTTTTCATATATATTATTACTCCTTAGCATCCAATTTATCTTTGATTTTCCGAATCTCTGCGACCGTTTCGGGACTGCAGTCATACGGTGACTGCTCATTCCGGTCCGCATCGATAACATCCGGGCTGTAGTGGACGATCCCGAGCAGCGCTTCTTCCGGAATGTGGGTGCGAATATATTCCTCATCCTTTTCATTCCTGACTTTGTTGGCAACCACGCCTACATCACTGATCCCAAGATCAGCCGCCAGCCTTTTCACATTGCCGTAAGTCTGTATACTTCTTGCTCCGGGTTCGACAACTACAATAAACCGATCCATAAGACTCGCGGTACCGCGGCCGAGATGTTCAAGCCCCGCCTCCATATCCATGACAACGACATCATTTTTACGAAATGCAAGAGCGCTCAAAACCGCTTTCAGCATGGCATGCTCAGGACATACGCAGCCGCTGCCGCCCGTCTCTACGGTTCCCATCACAAGAAGCTTTACGCCGTTCGTTTCTTTCGCATAGGTATCCGGGATATCGCTCACCTGAGGATTCAGTCTGAAAAAGCCATTTTCACGATTTGCTCCCGTTCTCTCCTCAACGAGCTTCCTCATCTTGGAGATCGGTACAATCGATTCAACCTCTTTTTCGCTGAAGCCAAGAGCAAGCCCCAGATTGGCATCCGGATCAACATCCGCCGCGAGCACTGTTCTGCCCTCATCGGCATAAAGCCGGCAGAGTGTTGCCGCAAGCGTTGTCTTTCCGACGCCGCCTTTCCCTGTAACTGCGATTTTCATTGAATTCCTTCTTTCAGGCGATCAGATGCCAAGAGCTTTTCTCTTCGCCTCAATCGCTTCGATCATAAGATCGCCGAGCTTATCCATATCCGACTCAACCGTGTAGTTCGCCTCGAACCACTCCTTGCAGCCCTTCTCACCCTGGAGAAGTTCTGTTACTTCTTCGGATCCCTTCGTGAACGGATCAACGCCGAGGAATGTGTCAATACCTGTAGCCACAACATAGTTTCCGATAGAAACAGCCTTCTGGCTCATCCACTCCGGTGCACAGCCAACAAGCGGAATCTGTGAAATGTTCCAACCGGAATCCTTGGCAATATCCGCTGCAAGAACCATCATACGGGAAATATCAACGCAGGAACCCATATGAAGCACCGGCGGGATATCGACCAGTTCGCAGACTCTCTTCAGACCGTCGCCGCAAAGTTCCTTCGCTGACTTGTCAAGAAGACCAACCTTACCTGCAGCCTGAGCGGAGCAGCCGGATACAACGACGATGATATCGTTGGCGATCAGCTTCTTCATAAGCTCAACGTGACCGTAGTCATGGCGAACCTTCGGGTTGTTGCAGCCGACCATCGCGACGGCACCGCGGAGAACGCCGGACTTGACGCACTCAACGAGCGGCTTTGTTGTGCCTGTCACATCGACATGAGAATTTGTTACGCCGTCAAGGCACTTCTTGATTGCTTCAAGAGAATAACCGACAGTAGCTTTAGCCTTGATATCCGGAATATAAACGCGCTCCGGCTTTCTGTTTTTAAAGTTCTCAACCGCCATGCGGACGATCTGCTTTGCATTTTCTCCGGCATTTGCAGCTGTGAAGTGGATGAAATCACTGTCCGGCATGCGGGCGATGTCAGAAGTTGTAATGAACTTTGTATGGAAGCACTTGGAAAGAGGTCCAAGAGCCGGGAAAATACACTGAACGTCAACAACGATTGCTTCGCAAGCGCCTGTCAGGACGACATTTTCCTGCTGCAGGAAGTTGCCGGCCATCGGGATGCCGTGTCTCATGGCAACTTCGTTCGCTGTACAGCAGACACCGCAGATATTGATGCCTTTGGCACCATTTTCCTTAGCAAGAGCGATCATCTCCGGATCCTGTGCATAGAGCACGATCATCTCGGAAAGTGACGGATCATGGCCATGAACGACGATGTTGACCATATCCTTCTCCATAACGCCGAGATTTGTAGTGGTCTCAATCGGAACCGGTGTTCCGAAGAGAACGTCTGAGAATTCTGTGCCGCACATGGAACCGCCCCAGCCGTCGCTCAGACCGCAGCGCATAGACTGCTTAATCAGGGCTTCCGGAAGTGATGAACATCCCATATGGGTCATGTGAAGAGCCGTCGCGACTTCGCGGTCGATTGCTCTCGGTTCAACGCCTGCCTTTTTCCACAGTTCGCGGGTATGTTCCGGAGCTCTGGAGAGCCATCTCTGTGTACCGAACGGCTTGCCGTACTCAAGAAGAGCCATCTCCGCGACCTCATGAGCGAGGTCATAGATGTCTTTTCCTTCAGTCTCAACGCCCCATTCACCGGCGATTCTCTTCAGCTTTTCCGGATCCTTGACCTGATAATTTCCACCCTCTTTTGCCTGATAAAGAGTGTGGCAGATTTCACGGCCGTGATCAGAGTGCGTAGCACTTCCGCCCGCTGTAAAATTCAGATAATTTCTTGCGACCATTCCATGAGCGTCGCAGCCGCAGATGCCTCTCGGAGCCTTCTTAGTAATACGGCACGGTCCCATAGAGCAGAACTTACAGCAGATACCAGACTCGCCGAAGCCGCAGTGAGGTGTCTGATTCTTTACGCGCTGCTGCCATGAATCTGCGCCAACCTGCTGTCCGAGTTCGAGCAGTTTGTCAGTTTCCTGATCCATTGCCTCAAATGATATTAACTCCATACCACCCTTGCGAATTGTAAGCCCTTACAATTCTTTCCTTTCGTAAGATTGATACTTTAGTAACCTGTTGACATGTATCAAGTGCTTTGGATTCTATCATACTATGTTTTATGAAATAAATCCACTGCTAACTTCTCCGAATTTATGATTCTTTTTTAGTAACATTTTTTCTTTTATTTTTTAGGTCGAACTCTGTTTTTATCAATGTTTTCAACATTTTTTCACTTTTCTATCTCTGCCAGTTCGATATTTCAATCTCGAATTAAAAAAGCGCCGAACGCTTCTGCATCGATATTGCAGTTGCGATATCCGGCCTTCATAAATTCGATTATTTCTGGTTTGTACGGGAGTTCCCTGCATTTTCATCTTTTAAAAATGTCCGTTCATCCCCCACTGCCCGATGCGGTCAGGCTGCCCAGCACGCTTCCTTCTCATTATGCGTCATAAACCGCTCCGGTTTCGAGCAGTTCCTTCAGCAAGCCCTCACATCCTTCCGACACATCGCGCCAGGTAGCCTCGAAGTCTCCGGTATACCAGGGATCTGCCACATCGCCGGGCCGTCCGGTATAATCCATCAGCAGTGTTATCTTCCCTTTCGGATCGCCTCCGGCAATTCGCCGCATGTTTCGCAGATTATAGCTGTCCATCCCGATGATACGGTCATAGTAAGCGTAGTCCCTCTTTGTCATCTGCCGCGCCGTCTTGCCATCACAGGAGATGCCGTGTTCAGCAAGTTTTCTCCTTGCCGGCGGATAGACAGGGTTGCCGAGTTCCTCCGTTGAGGTCGCAGCTGAAGCGATTTCAAAAAAGCGCTCGAGACTTTCGCGCTTTACTATTGATTTCATTACAAATTCTGCCATGGGGCTTCGGCAGATATTGCCGTGGCAGATGAAAAGCACTTTTATCATCTATTTTTAACTCCTAATTTATCTCGGATTATCTCGGTTTTTCCTTATTTTTCAAGCATTTGCGCACTTTTTCAGTCTGCTGGCCTTTTTTCAATATCTCGGCTTATTTTGGCTTATCTCGGTATGTCTATTCCATCAAATGGTCTAAATATTGGTCTAAAATGGGCCTTGATTTCAAGTTTAGACCATCGGCTTTTTCTGGTCTATTTGAGGTACAAAATTTTTCAAAAATCTGTTGTCCTCGCCCATTCCATCTGCCTTTCTTCATTTTCGGCAAATGTTAGAAAACATTTACTGACCACCAATGGCTGATATTTGCAGATTCTTATGAAAGTTTAGACCATTTCATAGACCACTCTTCAAGTGCCGTTTAGACCTCAAACCCCTTCAAAGCCTTATAAATACTGACTTTTCTGTGTGGTCTAAACTTAAACGTACACCATTTCAATGGTCTAAACTGACTTTCTAAATCTGTCAGTGGCATCCACCTTCATACCCATCTGCTTCAGCTCTGCATCAGCCTCTGCCTGTTTCTTAGCAAGCTTCTCAACTTCTTCTCTCGCATCGTCCAGCTTAAGATGGGTATAAGTATTGAGAGTGACGCTGATATCCGAATGTCCCATCAAATACTGGAGTACCTTGGGATTCATTCCGGACTTTGCCATATTAGAGCAATACGTGTGTCTGCAGACGTGCGGTGTGATTTTCGGAAGCTGAATGCGATAAATGCTGTTATACTTGTCAACTGCGTGCTGGAAGTATTTCTCCCAGTGCATTGCTACCATAGGTTTCCCATCCTTGTCGAAGCAAAGGAATCCTGAATAGCCGTCAATCATTGGCTCGACCTTAAGCTTTGGTCTTGCCTTGATGATATTCTGAAAGCATTCATACACATCATCCTGCATAGGGATCACTCTGGTACCGGCGTATGTTTTTGTTGTATCAATGTAAACCAACGTCCCGGTCTTCTGAAGCTGGTGATCAATGTTGATGGTTCTGTTTTCCATATCCAGATCCTTCAGCGTCAATCCTGTAAACTCCGAAATACGCATCCCCGTCTTAAACAGAATATACATACCGTCATAATACTTGCTGTAGTGCGCATCATTTTTGATAAATTCGAGGAAAGTTCTTTCCTGCTTCCTTGTAATGGCCTCACGAGTAACTGCGTCATTCACCAGAACCGTAGCAAGCTGAAATTCAAAAGGATTCTTCCTTAAGATATCATCATCAACTGCCAATTGGAACGCAGGCCTCACAACACCCCTGATGGAATGAATTGCTGAAAAACTCTTCCCATCTTCCTGCTGTAATTTGATCAGCCATTCCTTCGCATCAGACAGTCTTACCTTGTCGATTCTTTTTGCTCCGAATGAATCCTTTTCCAGCAGATTGATTACTGTTCCGTATCCTGCTCTGGTTGTATGCTTAACTCCGGTCTTAGTTGCCGTATATTTCTTCACAAGCTGAAGAACTGTTAGGCCGCCGCCATCAGGGACAATCATATCATCCAAATCACGGTTAATTGATTTCTCCTGATCCCGCAAAGGCGCATTATCTTTTTTGCCGGCTGGGATGCTATCTGTAGCTACTAATCTCCAACTGTAAATTGATTTACGTTTTCCATTAGCATCGATATATCTGTACTTGTAGCGTCCGTCGGCTTCCTGGCTCTCTCCTGTGCGAAGAATGCGATTTTTGCTATCGCGTCTCTTTTCGCTCATTGTACATCGTCTCCTTTCAATACTGAGGGAGCCATGCATATAGATTTATATTCTGTAGTCGCATAGTATGTATCCGACTATGTATCAATATACTATCACATACATGGCACCTTTACCACAAGAATTTCCAAAAATTTCTTCTGGCTAAATCACGTTCATCTGGCTGTCCATGTATTTTTCAAACTGCTCACGTTTGATTAGCGCTCTGTTACCATTCCACAGGACAAAATCCTCATCTGGATGCTGCTGAACAAAGCTGTGCAGTTTCTTATAGCCGATGCCGAAATATTCGGATGCCTCATTCAGTGTTAATGTGTATTTCTGCCACCAGGGCAATGCCTGTTTGTCTGTACCTGTCATTATCGATACCTCCATAAAATAGTAAGGGACCTTCCCTCCTACTTCTCAAAGGACAGTTAGACCGAGAAATATCAGGGAAATACGGAAATATGCCCTCCTATCTCCTATGGAGTTTTTGATGGTGGGATTATGAGGAAATACCGAGAAAATTTAAGATATGCCGAAAATGAGCAAAAAAAGAAGACCTGCAGGTGTCAACCTACAGGTCCGTATGGTTCCTTATAAACTAATTCCCAAGCTGCAATATCAGTATAGCTTCAATTATAAGTTCTTCACCCATTCCTGAATCTCGCTATCCGATGCACTGTTAAGAATCTTTTCAGATACAAATTTTGCAGATGCATCTACTGACGGCTGCAGATCCTTTACCGTGTTTCCAAATCCGCTTCCGCCCGATGTGGCAAATAGCACTATTTTCTTTCCCGAAAAATCATAGGCTTCCAAAAATGTCCTTATGATAGCAGGGGCCGTATACCACCAGATGGGAAATCCGATCATCACAGTATCATACTGCTCCATATTTTCAACCCTTCCACTGATTTCAGGACGTGAAGCAGGATCGTTCATTTCAACAGAACTCCTTGATTTCTTGTCCATCCAATTGAGATCTGCTTTCGTATATGCAGTTTCAGGTTTGATTTCAAAAAGATCCGCGGCAGCAGTTGCAGTAACCTTTTTAGCAACCTTCTCTGTTACACCGCTTGCGCTGAAATAAGCTACTAAAACTTTACCCATTTATAATTCCTTTCCAAGGCGATAAGCCTCATCTGTATATTTGCTTCTACCTGTCATTCCCGGTGTGCCGCATCCATACCCTAAAACCATCCCCCGGTCATCAAAGTTACAGTATCTTACCAGGGTCTGATAATGTGAAGTCAGCGCATCAAAGGTCCAGTCATCTGCGTTCCAGGCCACTGTCAGCAGCGCGGATTGCAGGTGCTTTGCATGCAGGCTGCTATTATAGGAGCAGAAGCGGTCAATTACTGTTTTAAGCTGAGCCGTCATGCCGTAATAATAGAGCGGTGTGGCAAAGACTACCATATCTGCCAAGAGAAGCTCCTGCTTTATGATCTCATTATCATCCTTCTGTACGCAGGGGCCTTCATAGCCACAGACTACACAGCCGGTACAGGGGGTGATCTTCATCTTAAATACGTCAATCCGTTTCACTTTATGGCCCGCTTCCGTGGCTCCTTTCGTAAAGTTATCGGCCAGAATCCCGGTAGAACCCTTTATATTGGGGCTTCCCTGCAAAAGTACGATATTCATCTTCTTACCTTCCTCCGTTCTCAATCATGCCTAAAGCCGCATGATAAGTCAGATCATACAGAGAACTGTAGGTATAATCCACGCCGGCTTCTGTCATCGCCTGGCGCTGCTTATCCGTAACCACCGTGTAGGGATAGATGCCGAACATAAATGGAAAAAAGGCATAGAGGAAGTCCTGCCGTTTTTCTACAGACATATCCGGTCTGAATTTAGCCAGTATGTCAGCGACTTGCTTCAGGGCATTTCCGTAGGAAACCTTGAAATCCACCAGCAGTTCCATGCGGCTGTTTTCCTCCAGATCATAATGGTTCATGGACATAATCTTTAGCAGCTGTGCGCGGTCCTTAAGCGTTCCCGCAAGGGCTGCCGCAATTTCCTCATTTGTCATACTGTCGTTTGCTTCTATGACTTCTCTCAAAGCGGCAATCCAGGTATCATATTCCCTCTTTAACAGGGCAAGAAAAATTTCTTCCTTCGTCTGAAAATAGTTATAGATAGACGTTCTGGAAAAACTGGTTTTGGCGCCAATCTCCTTTAAGGTAATATCCTTAAAGCTCATGGTCTGATAAAGCTCCTCACAGGCATTAATAATTTCTTCTTTTCTTGCATTCGTTCTCTCGATAGATCCAGCCGGCATAGTATCAATTCCTTTCAATCTGACATAGTGTCATTATAGCATAGCCAGCGCATGAAATCAGTTCATTTTTCCGCAATGGCCTACACTTTCACCAGTTACAAAGTACTCATAAGTCGGGAACTCGAAAAGTACCGGTTTGAAGACATGATAATCAATCTTGCCGGCTTCATTCAGAACGGTTTCATCCGCATAGGTTGCAAGGATCTTGCAGATAAAATTATCGAAGCTCTCAAGTTCATAGTTTCCATCCACCTCACACTCGATGGAAATCTTCGCATCATTGATAAGAGGCGCTCCGTTTTCTCCTAAAGTGTATGCAAAAGCCTCTGACTTATCCTCCTTGTTGCCGCTGATAACACCCATCTTATCTGCAGCCTTAAGCCATGATTCATCCACTACATTAACAGAAAGCTTCTTGCTTTCTACGATTCCCTGATTGATGTAGTGTGCATGGACAAGAGAAACCATTAAGTGGCTATGACATACGGTTCCGGCATGAGCTACCAGTGTCCAGGTAGGTTTATTATTAACCATGGCACCTACTACAATAACCGGACAGGGATATAATGCTAACTGTGCTCCAATATTTTTCTTCATTTTATTTTCGCTCCTTTTCATAATGTGTAATTATTTCATTTCCTTTTCCCAGTAACGGATAGTAGAAAGGCCGAGTGCATCTGCTGTATCTTCCATACGCTTAATTTCCGCTTCTGACAACTTGATCTGTGCTGTCTTGACTGCATCCTCAACCTGGGATGCCTTGGTAACTCCGATAATAGGAAGTGTGCCTTTACCAATAGCCCATGCAGTTGCAATCTGAGCTACAGACGCCTGATGCGCATCCGCTATTTCTTTCATAATCGAAATCAACTGATCTATCTGAGCCATCATTGGATTATAGGTATTCGCGCGGTCGCTGCCGGCCGGGAATGGATTTGCAGAAGAATACTTTCCTCCCAGAGCCCCCTGCTCTAATACCATGTATGCATAGAAGTCCATGCCTTTCTCTTTACAATAATCCAGGATACCGGATTTCTCAGAGGACCTGTTCAGAAGGCTGAAATGATTCTGCACCGCAGAGATTTTTACCCCCTCTGCCGCAAGAATCTCCTCTGCCCTTTTAATTTCTGCCAGACTATGATTTGATACACCGACCTGACGGATCTGTCCACTCTTATAAAGAGGTGCAATCATAGGTGTATATTTCTCCACATCAAAGGGATTATGGATCCAGTATATATCAATCACATCCGTACCAAGTCGCTCCTTACTGCCGTCAATCATGTGCTGCATGGCATCTGGTGTCCCGTCCTCGCACTGTGGAGTAAACTTTGTGGAAATGATGATGCCATCCTTCGGTGTATCCTTCATCAGTTCCCCAAGGATCTTCTCAGAAGTCCCCATGCCATACACAAAGGCAGTATCCCAGAGGTTCAGTCCATTTTTCATTGCAGTTTCATAAACCGGCTTTAAGCTCTCCACTGTGTAAGAATCACCAAATGTTCCATCCATGCCCCATGCCCAGGCACCAAGTGCAATCGCCGGCATTTTCTTCGTTTCACTCATAATAAGCACCTCCATTTTTATTCTGACATTGTGTCAGTTTTTGGTTCGGTTTGATATTACATCTATTCTGACACTGTGTCAAGACATTATTTTGACGTGGTGTCATAATGCAATTAAAAATAAGCCTGCGAGCATCAGGATTTCTCCCAACACCCGCAGGCTCAATAACGTTTCGTTATTCAGTTAAACTCTCTGACAATAATCCAGGCTAATCCATCCGGCTTCGCTCTTCAGCCTACCCCAGCCTTTATCAGCACCTTTTCCGCTTCTGACTTCCGTGACGGTAAATGTCCCCACACCAGTATATTTACCAGTCTTCGACGTATTCGTCCCAGCACCTTTTCTGATATTCAGATTCGCAATATTGACCCTCACTACAAACGGACAATCTGCATTAGTCATTCCACCAGTCTGCACCGACGCATTAACTTCAGTCTTTGCTTCTGCTCCGCCAAGTCTCGCCGTCACCTTCTCAGCCAAATCTCCCAGTCTTGCATAAAGCCATGCTCCCGGACAGCTTTTATTGGCAAACCATCTATGAACGGTGATGACCATCTCATTATCCTTTGGATCATAAGCGAGCGACTTTACCTTATCTCCGAACCAGATCAGCTTAGTCTTTCCATTTCTCTTACAGATATCCGTGCAGAGATCAATCAGCCTCTCATAGACCACATCATTCATTGTAAACGGCTCTTTATTATCAGAGGCACATTCGATGGTTACTGCCCTCTGATCATTGGCTCCGCTGGAAGTACACCAGGAACGGTTCTTCTCCTCCACATACATTCCGATTCTGCCGTTTTTATCAATCCCGTAATTAGAAGAAGCCTGAGTGGATGATTTCTTAAACCATTCTCCCAGGCTTTCCGCTGTACACTGACCTACAACACAGTGCGGTGAAATTCTGTCAATCTTGTGTGTCCTCTGCCCGGAATTGTTCGGACTGAGCTTTGTGTAAACTACCAAAGAACTATTTGTATATCCCATACTTAAGCATCTCCCTTCTTATCATCAGATTCATCTGCCCGATCATGCAGCTGCTCAAGTACCTTTCTCAGCTTCTCCGGAATCGGAAGTCCCAGATGTCCTGCATTCTCCAGAAGGGAAATGCCCTCATTGGAAAGATAGAAAAAGATCACCGCTGTTCTTAGCACGGATCCTGTCTTGATCACTTCCACATCGATGATATTGGCGATTCCTACCAGCATGAAGATCAGAACCTTCCTGCAGATTCCCTTAAAACCAACTGCGCTGGAAAGCTTCTTATCCGCAATGGCGCACATGACTCCGGTGAGATAATCCATCACCACAAATACCAGCAGCGCTATAATCAGACCATCGCAGCCGCCAAGGAAATAACCAAGCCAGCCTCCGATTCCTGTAAATACCACCTGCACCATACTCCAAAACTCTTTCATTACGACTCCTCCTCTGTTAACGTATAGGTTATCTTCATAGTCTTATCCGCATTCTTCACCACAGCCGAACTCAGATTGTTGATGGTCGCCAGATACGGTGTCAGCAGATAAGTCGAATGATATTCATTGCCGTAGCTTCCTTCCCAGCAGGTAAGGAACTGCTTATACGGAAGCAGCGGCGTTGCAAGATTCTCAAATCTTTCCTCTCCCATCGTCTGAGTAACGTTATCATTGACATCCACCTGAAAATCCCATCCGATGATAAGGTCACCAACCATAATCAGATAATTCTCACAGCTTCCGCTGCCGCCAAGAGGCTTCATTGCAGAAGTAAATCCAAACTCAATCAGCGTCACATCTGTAGAATTGCTGATATTGATCTTATAAATGCCGGTCTTGTCATACTTCGGCACATACAGATAGCCATTGCGGACCACGGATCTGATGACTCTCTTCGGATAGGAATCTGTCTCCACCATGGAACCTACAGCCAGCAACGTCGCATTGGATAAAGACCAGGAGCCTTCCGTGAAGGAATAATCCTCTTTCTTAATCTTGATCCAGTACATAGTCGCATTGCCTGAAGAATTCTGCTGGTTGGAAAAGCCGTACCAGTATCCGTCAAAGCCATCAATGAAATTGCCATAAGGCGTATAGCTTCCAAGAAACTTAAATGTGCTGCAGGTCAGGACCTTTTCCTCCAGAAGAGCAATCGAGGTATCATTCATCTTCTCGTTCAGACCAATGTCAAAGGTTGGAATCCTGTATTTCTTTATCGCCACCGTCTTTGTCGCATACTGCATGGAATAAAGAAGTCCATTCTCATAATCCATCTCGACCGCTTCAAACAGCGGGATCTGTTCCTCCAGAGTCATGTCTCCGATGCTGATCTGCTTCAGCTGCAGGAACGGTGTCGCATCACCGGCAATGCTGCCGTAAGCATTGGCCCCGCCCTGCGCAGATGTAAGTCCAACTGCTGCAATCGTTCCATTTCCCTGGCTCGGGGTAAATTCCCATACAAACTTGTAGCCGTTATCCAGAGCCTTGCTCTCCGTCAGGTTCATGCTGCCTCTCTTCACATTAGCTGTAGCATTAACATCATTGGATGCATATGCCACCGGCAGATTACTGGAAGATGGATAAAGGTTGTTTACATCCTCCGTCAGTGCCTGTGAGAAAAGCAGAATGCCGCCGATCATATTTGGACAGATAGGAAGCATCTCTGAATTCCAGATCAGCCCGGTCTCATACTGGCCGCCCATCATATAAAAAATCCCCATAGGATTGATTCCCAGGAGATTGTTCACAGCATTTGTCACCATATTGCTCTCTTCAATTGTCTCCACCTCCCCGGTGTTCTCATCGGTCAGCTCAATGACCATATTCCCCTTTAATTTCAAGGTAAAACCTCCCTTCGTAAAAACGGCCACCAGAGTCTCCCCTGATGACCGCATTAAAATCCGCATTAAAATCAATCCATATCCACCGGCATGCAGAATGCTCCGACCACTGTCTTTCCTGATACCACATCGCTGTATGCCCTCTGGACAAGCTCATTGATTTCCCAGGATGTACTTTCAGTAAATCCTATCGGTCTGATCCTTCCGTTTAAGCTTCCATTGCCAAATGCAAATCTGCCTACGCTCTCCTCAATCTCCAGCTTGCCATCCCATGCAGCATCTGCTCCCATGCTCTGCCCGGAAATCGAAGCAATGCATCCGCCGATATCAACTGTTCCGGAGCCGCCTTCCACCTTCATATAGACATTGAAGGTATTAGTGTAATTCGCCACCACATCCTCAATCGGATAATAAAGAAGAATCGTATGCTTCCCGGAATGCCAGGTCTCCACAGGATAATGCGTCAGGATCTCCTCATCATTAAACTCAAAGGTAAATGTAACAACCGCCTGCCCGTCTTCTGTCCACGTAACTGGAAGAGAAACATTCACCGTCTGCTCTTTTGTATTTCCGATTACTGTTGCATCTTCAGTATCTGAAGTTTCTTCCGACGATGACGAATCACTACTATCTGAAGCAGCTGCATCAGTGCCGCTCTCAACTCCTTCCACTTCCACTGAAGGAATCACAATATCACCGATTGCTGTAACTGTCCGCTCCACTGCATCTGCATTTACATCCACAATAACCTGCCCAAAGAACTGTGCATGATTATCTTCTGAAGTTGCAAACTCAATGGAAATGATCTTGGTATTGGTATCCCCGATCGTAAACGCCGAAGCATTCGTGAAAGTATGAATGCCAATCTTTCCTGCTTCAATCTGATTCAACAGGCCACTGATGTTCTTGTCATTCTTACTCTTTGCCTGTGCCAATCTTGGATTCTTTCCCACACCCTTCAGGGTATGCTTTCCTCCAATCTTACACTGCATGGAAGTAATGGCAGAAATCTTATTTTCATCTGCCTGTCCGCCGGTAAACTGAATCACATCGCCGAGATCCAGCGCCGGATTTCCAATGGTATCCGAATCAAAGGGCACATAGTCCACAACTGCGATGTCATGTAAAATATTTGTACAAAGCTGCTTCCTGGTCTCTTCCAGGCCAAACTGAAGAAGTGGATTAACCCCCAGATTCATGGTCAGACCATCATCTGTCTCCAATGCATAATATTCCGCAGTCTGCGTTTTCATATTTGTGGAAGACACCGCCGTATACCTGGTAATGAAATCGGAAAAGCTTGATGAAAACCTGTGCTTCTGCAGCACAGTCATCACCGGCTCCGTATTATATTTCCGAAGTTCCAGCTTCCCATCTCTGTTAATACAGAAAAACCCACCGAGGACCTGCCCCACATAGTAGAGCACATCCCGGTAGGTCTCGATGTCATTATCCGTATAAATGCTAAGGCCCTCAGTGCCATTTGGCAGGCTCTCATACCAGCTCTGTTCCTGGGCCATTTCCACACTGCAAGCCTTGCAGCACAGATTCACAAAGTCATAAGCCTCTCCCACGGTCTCAAAGCCATTGAAATCCTTCTCAAACCGCAGCATGTAATCATAGGCCTTCAGCTCCAGCGTCTTGATATTTCTGTTTGCCTCGCTGACCTCGAAGATGCCCATGGGCACCGTTTCATAACTGCCATCCGGAAGTTTTAAGTGATACCAGATCTCAACCCTGGCATCCTCCAGCGTATATCTGTCAATATACGATAAAAGTGTAATTCCCAACTCCGCCGAATAAACTGTCCCCAGTTCAATCTCCGTGGATCCGCAGCACTGACTTGAAATATATCCGCTGCCCTTAACAATATCCTCCGGCCCGAAATCATACACCGCTCCTTCAGTTGTAGCGATCCGCCCGCTCCAATAATATGTCCTTGTGTTCTCCTGCACCGCCTGCAGGAAGTCCTCGCTCACCGGATACAAAAGAC
>R11__coassemble_85_pt1 | contig 70668 bp, 57 predicted proteins | sample R11__metabat2_low_PE_006 | metagenome-assembled genome bin R11 | reverse complement strand
CACCTTGAGAAGCTGAAGAAGCTGCTTCATAAGGAGTCAACGAATCAACTGAATGAGAAGGCTGCGCTGGAGAGTTTTACTCTCCTGAAAAATGAAAATCACGTGCTTCCTCTCTCAAAAGCAGCGAAGAAGATTGCGGTGATCGGGCCTCATGCAAATGTTCTGCGCAGCTATTTCGGCACCTTTTCCTATCCGGCGGCTCTTGATATGACAAATGCCCGGGAAGAGGATGGGCAGATCTTTGAGGAACCCGGACTGATTATATATGATATTGAACAGAGCTATATCGGTCAGGTGCGCGAGGTAAGTCCGCGCGTGGAGAAAAGAATTGCAGCGGAATTTCCTCAGTGCCGGACACTGTACCAATCCCTGAAGGAATATCTGCCTGATGCGGAGGTCCGGTACGCAAAGGGAATCAACTGCGCGGGAACTGATATTGCCGGTATTGACGAGGCGCTTGAAATCGCGGCAGAGGCAGACGTGGTTATTTTGACCCTCGGAGGAAAAAATGGGTGGGGAATCACATCGACTGTCGGTGAGGGAGTAGATTCGACGGATATTGACCTCCCCGGAAGGCAGGAAGAATTCGCAAAGGCGGTGTATGCGCTGCATAAGAAGACGGTACTGCTGCATTTTGACGGGAGACCGCTTTCGAACCGTTTTGCCGCCTCGCATTTCGATGCGATTCTGGAGGTCTGGCAGCCCGGCATGATGGGTGGACAGGCACTCGCAAAGGTGCTGTTCGGTGACTATAATCCTGCGGGACGCCTGCCGGTCACTGCAGCGAGCTGTGTCGGACAGCTGCCGGTTTATTATGCGCTTCCGAGGGGCTCCGGCTATGTGTCAGCGGGTCATACCGGAATGATCAGGAACAAAAACGGCTATATCAATGATACGGCCCGTCCGCTTTATCCTTTCGGTCACGGGCTTTCATATACGACTTTTGAATATTCTGACCTTGAGATTGAAAAAGAGGTACTTTGTGCGGATGAGCTTTTGAGGCTCTCTGTCAAAATCACCAATACGGGTGAGTATGACGGCGATGAAGTGGTACAGCTCTATGTCTCCGATGACACAGCTTCTATGGTCCGCCCAACGATGGAACTGGCAGCTTTTGCGAGAGTTCCGCTGAAAAAGGGTGAAAGCCGCAGAGTGCGGTTTGAGGTGAAAGCTTCGCAGTTCGCATTTCTCGATGAGGACATGAAGTGGGTTGTAGAGAAGGGCAGCATGACAGCACTTGTCGGTGCCTCCTCCTCAGACCTTCGTTTAAGAGGGGTATTTGCGATCGGGGAGACCTGCGAGATCGACTGCAGGACGAGAGGCTTTTTCGGCAGGGCAGAAGTGCTGTGAAGGCAGTATCATAATCCGCATCAGAACTGCGTAAGCTGTACAGGCGAAACGCAGATGAGCATAGGAAAATAAAAAACCGTCCGGTGATGATGACCGGGCGGTTCATTTTCGTCATAACGCACAGAAAACGTGCCGGTAGCGCGTTTTCTCGCTATTTTATGCGCCCAGGCTCAGCGGTTTTCCATGGCATGGACCAGATTCACAATCAGTTCGTGAGTCGGCGCAGGAATCCCGCGCTTTTTGGCGGCGGCAACGACAGCGCCGTTGATAAAATCAACCTCAGTCCGCCTGCCTGCCTTCAGGTCCGCGTAGATGCTGGTATAGCCGCCGGGAGCTGCCTGAAGGTGCTTTTTAATTCTGTCAGTCTGTTCTGCAGCGTCAAATGGATAGCCGTCTGCTGTCGCTGCGGCGCAAAGCTCGCTGATTAAGGCGCAGGTGATGTTCCAGGCATTCGGATCCTGTTCAACAAAGCCCTGTGTCGTCTGAAGAACACCGGAGAGCACGCTGGAAGAAGCATTGATCATGAGCTTGTTCCAGATCATCTGCTTGACATTGTCCGTCACTTCCGCCGGGAAACCGCAGGCGGTAAAGATCGCTGCGATTTCCGCAAAACGTTCACTGCCGCCGTTTACGGCACCGAAGGCAGAGGATCCTTTTCCGCTGTGACAGATTGAATTGTCAGAGGTTTTGAAGCTTCCCTGCTGCGTGGTCCCGATGATGACATGCTGTTCGTCTGCATATTGAAGCAGCAGATTTTCGTGACCGGCACCGTTCTGCAGAGTCATAAGGAAGGTATTCGGGCCGATCAGGTGCCGGTTTGTGTCGAGTGCCTTTTTGGAAGCAGAGGCCTTCACGAACAGAATGATCAGGTCCATATAGCCAAGCCCTGAGGTATCCGCTGTCGCTGAAGGGGTGAAGACGCTGCTGCTTCCGTCCGTTTCGCTGATGGTGATGCCGTCCCGGTTCATCTGTTCCATGGCAGCGGCTCTTGTGCCAACCATCGTCACTTCGTTTTGTTTTGAAAGATACCCGCCGAAGAGCATGCCCATGGCGCCGGGTCCGATGACTGCTATTTTCATAATGTTTCCTCCCAGTAGAAGATATGGTTTTGTGTGAAAGAAGCTTTTGCTTATAATGCCGCTGCTGTTGTGAAGGCCTGGACCGAAATTGACGCAGAGCGGATCATAGACTAAAATGAACAGCAGTTAAATGGCAGCCGGCATTTCTTATGCGGGGGTCAGCGAAATACCGGCTGCTGCTTTTTGTAAGTTTACCGAATGCCTGTTAAAATGACAATGATGTATCAGGAAAAATGAGGAAGCAGCGGGGAAATTACAGGGACTGCGAAGCCGCGCAGAGACTCGTGAACAGGGAGCAAAGGTGGATTCCGGCTGTCTGCTTTTACAAAGGGAGAAGAAAATAATGGTTTATAAATTTGTCAACAGCGGTATAGAAGAGGAGGCTGCTTTTTCAGATGAGTCAGTCCGGGACATTTTTCTGCCGCTGCTGAAGCGTTTGACTGAGCTTCGGCAGCAAAAGGAAAGAAGGATTTTTGTCATGCTGGCCGCGCCTCCGGGAGCGGGTAAAAGTACATTGGCATCCTTTCTGCAATATTTGTCCGGGCAGAATCCGGCTCTGACCCCTCTGACGGTGATCGGCATGGACGGCTTCCACAGAGATCAGGAGTATCTGCTCAGCCATACCTTGGTGCGGGACGGAGAAGAAATTCCGATGGTAAAGGTAAAGGGTACACCGGAGACCTTTGATCTTGATCTCCTTAAAGAACGTGTTGGACGTGTGGCGGCGGGAGAGAACTGCGGCTGGCCGGTCTACGACAGAATACTTCATAATCCTGTGGATAATGCAGTTGCGGTGACAGGCGATATTGTTCTTATGGAAGGAAATTATCTTCTGCTGGAGGCGGAGGGATGGAATCAGCTCAGAAAATATGCGGATTTTACGATTTCGATCCGCGCAAATGAGGCGCTGCTGCGGGAACGGCTGATTCGGCGGAAGATCTCGACCGGTGTGTCGGCGGCAGAGGCGGAAGTATTTGTCGATTACAGCGACATGTACAATGTGAGGCTCTGTCAGCGCTGCGGAGGAGCAGCAGATCTGATACTTGAGACAGACGGAGATCAATTTGGGATTGTACGGCAGTAATTTGCATTTAAAAATCCGCTCGCGGCCGCGGCGATGAGTGCTGTAAATTCCATGCGATGACGAAAAAAATGCACAAAACCGGATATGTGCGCGGCGCAAAACAGAATCTGAGGATGAATTGCCAGGCGCAGAGAGGATGTCAGAGTTTAAGAGAAGACTCCCAGAAGAATCAGACTTCTGGGAGTCTTCTCTGTAATGGTGCGCGTCTTAAATATCAGGAGGCGGATCCCACATAAGAGCAGGAAATGAATGAACAGTTTTGTCCAAAAAAGAAGATTTGAAAAAGACATGAATGCGGAAAGCTGGAAAAGACCGGATATGGTACGCGGCTTCGTCTGAAATTGTGAGAATCGACTAACCGGCCGGACAATACTAAAAACGCTTTTGTGCAAATATTTCTTCTGATTGTCCAAGAGATGGGGCGGAATATCATGGTATTATAAAAATACAAAAAATGTCTCCGATGACAAAAACGAAAAAGTCCAAATTAAATCGAATGAAGTAATATCTATATGAAAGCGATTGAAAATGAAACGGAGGAAATATCTTAAATGAAAGCGATTGATGTATTCTGTCATCTGATGCCGCCCGAATACGCAAAGATCTGCATGGAAAAGTTCCCGAATAATTCACATATGTTTAAGCGGGCAATGGCGATTCAGTCCATGGGAGACATGGAGACAAGACATGAGATTCTGAGAAGATTTTCAGGATATAAACAGATCCCGAACATCGTTTCACCGCCGGTTGAGACGTTTGCGGGACCGGAAGAATCTCCGAAGGTCGCAGCACTTGGCAATGATGAGATCAAAAAAATCGTTGATGCCAATCCGGATCTCTATGAGGGCTTCATCGCCGGTGTTCCGTTCAACAATATTCCGGCTTCCGTAGAAGAAGTAAAGCGGGCGAAGTCAATGTGCGCGAAGGGTGTTCAGATCTACACCCATATGAACGGCGAGGCAATTGATACGGAAAAATACTGGCCGCTGTATGAAATCTGTGAAAAGCTGGAGCTCCCGATCCTGATCCATCCTGTCGGCGGTCAGATGATACCTGAATTTCCGACGGAGGAGCGTTCAAAATACGAGCTCTGGTTTACGCTCGGCTGGCCGTATCAGACGACGGTCGCCATGGGGCGGCTGGCATTTTCCGGTATTTTCGAGGATTTTCCGAATATCAAAATTATTACCCATCACGTTGGAGCTATGATTCCGATGCTTCAGGGAAGAATTGAAAACGGCCTTAAGATGTACGGCGGCAGAACCGCGCCGGAATTGAAGGAAGAACTGACGGCAACGAAGCTGAAGGGCGCGCCGATTGATACGTTTAAAAAATTTTATGCGGACACAGCTTCTTTCGGCGCGACAGCACCGATCCGATGCGGAATTGAATTTTTCGGACCGGAGCACATTCTCTTTGCAACCGATATGCCGTTTGATCCGGAGGGCGGACCGGGGTATATTGACCGCACACTTAAGTGTATGGATGAGCTGCAGCTCGGAGAAAAGGACAGAAATGCGATCCTTTACGGCAACGCGCAGCGGCTGTTTAATCTGTAAAACCACACCGTGATCAGTCAACAAAAAGAAGATGGGGCGAAGTGCAGGATGGAAGACTTTAAGATAGAGCACAGATATGACATAAGAGGCTTCCGGCTTGAAAAACACCATGAGAATGTGTATCAGGTTCTGATTGTTCTTCGGGGCCAAATCAGATATCACGTCGGGGATAAATGCTATGAGACGGGAAAAGGCGGACTGATCATTTTGAATACGCTTGAGGAACATGAGCTGGAAGTGCTGGAGTATCCCTATGAGCGGTATCTGATACGGATTGAACCGGATTTCTTCCGGAATGAAGTGAAATATCCGGAGGTCATTGCCATGTTTATTAAACGGCCTCCGAATTTCAGGCATCTGCTGACGGTATCCGAGCCGATCTGGAATTATATTTACGAGATCGTTCTCGAGATGGAGAGGGAGTATCGGGCAAAACGCAACTACTGGGAAATGTTTGAGGGCGCCGATCTGAGAAGAATGTTCATCATTCTTTACCGGGAATGCGCAGGAGTTCTCAGCATGATGAAGACCGGGACGGGCGTTACCACTGCATACAATATCATGAATTATCTGAATCACCATTATACGGAGGAGGTCAGTGTCGAGCAGGTGGCGTCAGAACTGTTTCTTAATAAAAATTATATATCACATGTATTCAAGGAAGAAACCGGTTACAGCCTGATGGGCTATGTGATAACGCTTCGGATTAATCAGGCCAAGTTTCTTTTAAGTGAGACTGAGAAAAGTGTTACGGAAATAGCTGCGGCCTGCGGCTACAATGATTTTGCGTATTTTTCCAGGCAGTTTAAGAAGGAGACAGGGCTGACACCGAGCGGCTACCGAAAGACAGCCGGACGGTGACTGCCGAAACATACCGTGAGGTCAGAAAAAAGGGAGGATGGTTATGGCAAAGCATGAGAGATTTCATTATAAAACCCTTGAAGAGGTAAAAGCGAAAGCGGAGGAACTCGGCGTATATCTTCCCTTTGCGGCGGATACGCATATTCTTTCGACGCCGCTCAGGGTCAAAAATGTGACGTTCCAAAATCGTCTCGGCATTGCGCCGATGGAAGGTGCGGATTCACTTCCGGACGGTTCGCCGAGCGATTATACAACCAGAAGATATGTGAAAGAGGCGATCGGCGGCTCGGCCGTTATCTGGTTCGAGGCGATTTCGATCGTTGAGGAGGGACGGTCTTCGAAGACACAGCTTCTTCTGACAGAAAAAAATCTTGACAGCTTCAAGACATTTACAGCGGCGATTAAAGAGGCTGGCATCAAGGCAAACGGATACGCACCTTACCTGATTATGCAGGCCAACCACAGCGGCAGATACTCCAATCCCGACAACAGACCGGCACCGATGATTGCCTACCGCCATCCGGAGCTTGAGCAGTACAGGGCGGCGGATGACAGCTGCATTGTTTCTGATGATTATCTGAAGGGCCTCGAGGAGAAATTCGGAGAGGCGGCGCATCTGGCAAAAGAAGCGGGATTCGATGCGATTGATATCAAATCCTGCCACGGCTATCTGCTCGCGGAGCTGTCTTCGGCGTACACGAGACCGGGAAGCTACGGCGGCTGCTTTGAGAACCGCACGCGGCTTTTGAGAAACGGAATTCTGGCAGCGAAGCCTTATGAAGATGATCATTTCATGGTGACTTCGAGACTTGGAATTTTTGACGGCTATGCCTATCCGTACGGCTTCGGTGTGAGTGAAAATTCAGGACTTACTCCGGATCTCGCCGAGCCGATTCGTCTTGTAAAAGAGCTTCATGAGGAGCTGGGAATGGGTATGATTGATCTCACGATGGGCAATCCCTACGCGACAACCCATGTGACGAGGCCGTTTGACGCCGGAAAATATCCGCCGGAAGAGCATCCGTTTGAGGGCCTCGCCCGCATGGTGAGGGGAATCGGAGAGATCAAAAAGGCGGTTCCGGAGATGACGGTCTTTGCATCCGCTCCGACGTATCTCAGACAGTTTGCCGATCTTTACACGGCGGGCGCAGTCGAACAGGGATATTGCGACGGCATGCTGTTCGGAAGAATGGCCTTTGCGGATCCTGATTTTGCCAATGAAATCGTTAAGGAAGGCCGCATCAATCCGAAGAGAGTCTGCATGACCTGCGGAAAATGCGGGGACCTGATCCGCGCGCACAAGCCGACAGGCTGCGTGATCCGCGATACGGAAACCTTCCTTCCGTTCTACAGAGAGTATCAGGCAACCGTGAAGGATCTCCCGGCTAATTTCAGGGGATAATGAGGCAATATACGGGAATTAAAGCCGCGAAAGAGACAGAGCGATCAGATGAATGAGAGGAGACAGCGATGAAGAAAACCGCAATTGTGACCGGTGCCAGCCGCGGTATCGGATATGCGATCGCTACAAAATTAGGACTCGACGGCTGCAATGTCGTCATTATGGCAACAGGAGAGCAGGAACGCTATCAGGAAGCACTTGACAGACTGACGGAGCAGGGAATCGACTGGCTGTATGTTCAGGGCAGCATCGACCAAGCGGAGAGCAGAGAAAGGCTGATCAAAGAGACGGTGAAGCATTTCGGCCGCCTTGATATTCTGGTCAACAATGCGGGTGTCGCTCCGAAGGAGCGCAGGGACCTCCTTGAAATGAGCGAGGAGAGCTTTGACAGGGTCATTGGCATCAATACGAAAGCGAATCTGTTTCTCACACAGTTGGCTGCGAAGCAGATGATTTCGCAGGAACGGGTATTTGCGAATAAGGGCCACATCGTCAATGTCGGCTCCTGCTCGGCGGAAGTGTCTTCTACAAGCCGCGGGGAGTACTGCATCTCGAAAGCCGGCGTTTATATGCTGACGACACTCTTTGCGGACCGCCTTGCGCCGGAGGGAATTGTCGTCAATGAGGTCCGCCCGGGCGTCATTGCCACAGATATGACCAGCGTGGTGACGGCCAAATACGACAAACTGATCGCCGACGGTGCTTTTCCGATCGCAAGGTGGGGACAGCCGGAGGATGTCGCAAACGTTGTGGCCTTTTACTGCTCTGATCAGGTGCTTTATACGACCGGCAATTATGTGGACGTTGACGGAGGCTTCCATATCAAGAGACTTTAATGCCGGTTTGCTGCCGGCGGTACGTTTTCCGTTGGGGGAGAAAAGGGGATGATGGATTATATTCTCAATAAACGATGCATCAGACATATCGTGATCGGATCCGGTGCGGCCGGTTTTAATGCGGCGGCGAGACTCCATCAGTTTGGAGAGACGGAAGTTGCGCTGATCACGGAAGGCATTAACTGCGGAACCTCCAGAAATACCGGTTCCGACAAGCAGACCTATTACAAGCTTTCCCTGGCGGGAGAAGATGCCGATTCTGTTCTCCGTCTGGCAGAGGACCTGTTCGCCGGACAGTGTGTGGACGGGGATCAGGCACTCTGTGAAGCAGCTCTGTCTGTTCAGAGCTTCTATCATCTGGTGGAACTCGGAGTTCCATTTCCCTGCACGGAATATGCGGAGTATATCGGCTACAAGACGGATCATGACAGGGGTCGTCGGGCAACCAGTGTCGGCCCGTATACCTCAAAGGTCATGACAGAGAAGCTGGAAGCGGATGTCAGACGGCGGGGAATTGAGATCCTTGACGGCTTTTTGGCGGTAAGAATTGTGGCGAAAGAGGGCAGGCTGAAAGGCGTCCTCTGCCTTGATAAAAAGGAAACCGCTGCAAGGCAAAAGCCGGTGTATCTCTATATCAAATGTCAGAATGCCGTTCTTGCGACAGGCGGTCCCGCCGGCATCTATCACGACAGTGTTTATCCGGTGAGCCAGACCGGTTCGAGCGGCATTGCTTTTGAGGCCGGTGTGAAGGGGAAAAATCTGACGGAGTGGCAGTACGGCCTGGCATCGATCTCCCCGAGATGGAATGTCAGTGGGACTTATATGCAGGTACTTCCGAAGGTGATATCCACTGATGCGGATGGAGGAAATGCCCGGGAATTCCTCTATGATTATTTTGATGATCCGTATGAAATGCTGTCGCTGCTCTTCCTGAAGGGCTATCAGTGGCCGTTTGACACCGCAAAGATTTTCGGCGGTTCGTCCATGATCGATCTGCTGGTCTATGAGGAGCATTGTCTGAAGGGCAGAAAAATCTTTCTGGATTTCAGGGCGAACAGCAGAGACCGGGAAATTGAATTTGAAAAACTCTCTTCGGAGGCGTATGAATACCTGAGAAACGCCGGGGCCTGCTTCGGAACGCCGATTGAACGGCTCGCGCATATGAATCAGCCGGCAATCGATTTTTATCTTGAGCACGGGGTGGATCTCCGAAGCGAAATGCTGGAAGTGGCGGTGTGTGCTCAGCACAACAACGGCGGGCTGGAAACAGATGCTAACTGGGAGACCTGCGTGAAGGGGCTGTATGCAGCAGGCGAGGTGTGCGGAAGTCACGGCGTGACGAGGCCCGGCGGATCAGCGCTCAATGCCGGGCAGGTCGGCTCCTACCGAGCGGCGAGCCATATTGCTTTCGGCGCGAAAGAAGAGAATTCTGTGCGCGATGCCGGACCCGGAATCGTATATGCCGCAGATGCCGGTCAAAACGGGATTGCCTGTCAGAACGCGGGAGAATGCTGCTGCGATTCAAAGACTGCTGCGGACATATTTGAAGAAAAAATAATTGCGGAATGCATCGGAATGCCGGAACGCTGCTCCGGAACGCTCGGCATTGATGAAATGTTTACAGATGCAGCTGTGAGGATGAGCACCTATGCCGGCATGATCCGCAGCAGGGACGGCCTCAAAAAGGCGCTTGAGGAGACCCTGAATGATCTTGCGCGGCTTCCGGAAAAGCTGAAGAAGCCGGAAGCACGTGAGCTCGGCAGGTATTATCACTTAAGGGACATGCTGATGTCCCAGGTCGTCTATATCTCTGCCATGCTTCATTATGCGGAGGAGGGCTGCGGAAGCCGGGGTTCCGGTCTTTATACGGATTTTACAGGCGAAAAGCCCGGGGAGAAGATGCCGGAGCTGTTCACCTGCAGGCAGGACAACGGGGCGAACAGCGGGCGTGTCCAGGAGGCTGAGCTTCTTGCGAACGGCAGTGTAAAGCTCAGTTGGAGACATGTCCGTCCCATTCCGGAAACGGATTATTTCTTTGAAAATCAGTGGCGGGCTTACCGGAAGCGGATGAAGCTTCAGTGAAGGAGGAGACGGGAGCGCCGGAGCAAACCTGCTGCCGTTACCTTCCAAAAACGAATGAGGTTCCGATGCGTGAGAAGTTCCGATGCGTGAGAGGTAGTGGTGGCTGCCGGCCGGATTTCGGAAGCTTTTCGGTGCGGAAATGTTGTGAAAAGTTACAAAACGACGACTGCGGTTTTGTGAATTTTAGAATATTTACAAAATTATGAAAACAAGATAGCATTTTTTATTGAGTGATTCGGATTAAGAAAGTCAAAATCCGAATAAATAATGGCTTATTCATTAGCATCAAGATTCAGGAGGAAAACATGAAAAGAGCAATTGCAGTTGCACTCACACTCGGAATGGTGACAGGCGCGATGGCAGTCAATGTATCTGCTGATTATGAAGCAGGCGACTACAGCGGCGTTTCCATCACAATGCTGAACACAAAGTCTGAAATCGAGGATTATCTTGAAGAAGCAGCAGCTACATGGGGCGAGCTTACAGGCGCATCCCTTGAAGTTTACACCATCAGCGACAGCGGTTCTCCGTCTCAGGAAATCGCAGCCAGATATGCAGCGAACAATGCTCCGACCCTCATCATGGGCGACCCGCAGGACGTTGCGGCAATCTGCGAAGAGTATGCGGTCGATCTGAGCGATCAGGCATGGGCGGCTAATGGCGGCAGCCAGTACGGCATTACTTCCGGCGATGTTGTTTACAGCTTCCCGTTCTGCATCGAAGGCAGAGGTCTTATCTATAACAAGACTGCTATCGAAGAGACGCTCGGCGAAGAGTGGGATCCGTCTTCCGTCACGAACATGGATGACCTCGCTGATCTTCTTCAGAGACTGGTTGACGCCGGCATGGAAGCACCGGTCGCTCTTAACATGGAAGACTGGAGCCTTGCAGGCCATTATCTGACACAGGTTTATGAGGAGCAGGACGGTACTCTGGATACAACCCTTGCTTTTCTTGACAGCCTCTATGCGGGCGAAGTTGATCTGATGGAGAATGAGAGATTCAACGCTCTTATGGATACATTTGATCTCCTCAAAGAGTACAACATCAATGCTGATGATCCGCTGGCAGCTGATTATGCGACAAACTGTGCTGACCTGGCTGAAGGCGAAGTGGCATTCTACTTCAACGGCAACTGGTGCTGGGCAGAGATCTCTTCCTATCTTGAAGACGGCACAGAGATCGGTATCATGCCGGTAGTTCAGAATGAAACATCCGAAAACGAAAATGTCAACACATACATCTGCGGCAGCGCTACAAAGCAGGTTATGATTGACAAGGAATGCAACGATGAGACACAGCAGGCAGCTGCCAAGGATTTCCTGAACTGGCTTGTTGAATCCGAAGAAGGACAGTCTGTCCTCATCGATGAGTGCTCCATCGTTCCGGCTTTCTCCACAATCGACAAGCCGGTTACAAACATGCTCGCTCAGAGCGTTCAGGATTATACAAAGGCCGGTATGCTTGAAGATGCTCCGACTTCCTATCCGGGCGACCATTGGCAGACAATGGGTGCTACAATGCAGAAGTATCTTGCAGGCGAAATCGACCGTGAAGGTCTCGCTGATGAGATCGAAGCATACTGGGCAGCACTTGAGCAGTAAATTTTTCTCCGAATTGAGCAGAGTATAGCTTTGCCCGATTAAAAATGAAACAGCTTTGGGCTGTCGGCGACAGACCGGCAGCCCTTTTTCTGCAAAGAGATGTCTGCAGACAAATTGCTCCGTGGGAAGGTCTGTATCGGGTCATTTCAGTACTAAACAGCGGCATCTGCTTTGCATTTTTATCGGCTCTTCTTAAATAGACTGATGGAAAAGACGCAAAAAACACTGTTATAGGAGAAACAAAAATGAATCGGAATTCGAAGCCCAGAAATTTCGGCCTTTTCATGGCATTTGCCGGACCGGCCGTCTTCGCCTTCCTGGCTGTCGTAATCGCTCCGTTCCTTTACGGCTTTTATCTGACTTTCACAAGCTGGGATGGATTTTCAAAGAGTAAGCCCTTTGTCGGTCTTGCCAATTATCTTTCTGTTATTCAGGACACAGGCTTCTGGTCAGCCTTGGGTCTGACTCTTCTGTATGTTCTTATTTCTGTGCTGCTTGTCAATGTGGTCGGTTTCCTGCTTGCACTGCTTGTCACAGGAAAGCTGCGCGGCAGCAATTTCTTCCGCGCAGGCTTCTTCGTACCGAACCTGATCGGCGGTATTGTTCTCGGTTATATCTGGCAGTTCGTCTTCAAGAACATTCTCGTATTCGTCGGCAAGAGCACAGGCATCGGCTTCCTGTCCAAGTCCTGGCTGTCCTCTCCGGCGACTGCCTTTATCGCTCTTCTTGTCGTAACGGTATGGCAGCTTTCCGGCTACATGATGCTGATCTATATCGCAGGTCTCACCAGCGTTTCCGAAGACTTAAGAGAAGCAGCCCGTATCGACGGCTGTACAGAGAAACAGGTCACTTGGAAGATCGTTGTCCCGCTCATGCGTTCCTCTTTCACCATCTGCCTTTTCCTTACCATCACCAGATGCTTCATGGTGTACGACCTGAACCTGGCGCTGACAGAAGGCGGACCGTTCGGATCAACGGTTATGGCGGCAATGTACGTATATGACAAGGCCTTTGTCTCCAAGGCATACGGCCCGGGTCAGACGGAAGCAATCATTTTGTTCCTGTTCACTGCCATTATCGCGGTGTCTCAGGCAATTCTTAATAAGCGGAAGGAGGTAGAGGCATAATGGAAGGAAACCATAGCGTAGAGAACAGCCGGATCAAGCCGATACTGCGTACTGTGATCGCCGTTCTGCTGTTCCTGTTTTACATGTTCCCGTTCTTCATGATCCTCCTCAACTCCTTCAAGGATAAGAGAGATATCACCAAGCTCCCGCTCAGCTTCGGCGGTACGAAGGGCTTTACCATTGATAACTACATCACAGCTTTCCAGAAGATGAACTTCCTCAATATCTTCAAGAATTCAGTGATCGTAACGGGCTGCAGCGTGGTGCTTATTATCATCTTCTCGTCAATGTGCGCTTATATCTTTGTGCGCAAGGCGTGGAAGATCAATTCGTTCCTGTTTACCCTGATGCTGTTTTCGATGGTCATTCCGTTTCAGGTTGTCATGATCCCGCTGATTTCCATCTACGGCGGCATGTTCGGCATTCTGAATCACAGAACAACCCTGATTTTCATGCATCTGGGCTTCTCTGTTTCGATGGCGGTATTTATGTTCCATGGCTTCATCAAGGGCAGTGTTCCGCTTGCTCTGGAGGAAGCGGCGAGCATCGACGGTGCGGGACCGTTCCGTACGTTCTTCCAGATCGTATTCCCGCTTCTTAAGCCGACGACAGCGACACTGGTCATTCTGTATGCGCTGTCACTGTGGAATGACTATCTGCTTCCGAGCCTGATTCTTACCGACAAGAAGCTTTATACAATTCCGGTAGCGATGGCTCTGTTCCAGGGTACTTATTCCAACCAGATGGACTTGATGCTGGCCGGACTTGTGATGTCGATCATTCCGATCATCATCCTGTATCTTGCTCTGCAGAAGTACATCATCGCCGGTGTTGTTGCAGGCGCGGTCAAGTAATCAGAAATTGAACGCAGTACAAGTAACCCCCGCCCTTAGTCATAGAGATGAAAGGTGGGGGTGTTTGCGTTTAAAATGCCCGAAGTCAGGAATAAAACGCGATAGAAGGCAATACGAAAGAGCAGTATATTTGTAAAAAGGTACAGGGAAATGGAACAGAAAGTATTGATCAGTCATCGCTATCTTCGAATTCCGGTTGACCTTTCGGAAAAGATTGAAGAAGTTAATTTTTTTCTCGGAGCAGAAACCGTATTTCAGTTTGAAGCGGGGCTGTTTACAGATAAAAGCAGCGGAAAACCTGATTTTTATGCGGAATTGCCGACGGAGCTGTGGATCGGGAGGGAGCTCCTTGTTTCCGGGGCCCAGGAAGGAAAAGTGACATTTCTTCAGGCAGACGAACTTCTGCCTGATCAGGACGATTATCCTCCGTTTGTCCATTTTGCGCCGAAGAGCGGATGGATCAATGATCCCTGCGGGTTATGCTATTATCAGGGGAAATATCATCTTTACTTTCAGCACAATATGTTCAGCGTTGACTGGCACAACATGAGTTGGGGGCATGCCGTGAGCGAGGACCTGCTGCATTGGGAGCAGCGGGAGGAAGCTGTCCTTCCGACAAAGAACGGACCGGCGTTTACAGGAAGTGCGCTGATCTATAAGGAGAATAAGAAACGGGAGAAATGCCTGAAGGATGAACCGCTGACAGCAGGCGTTACCGGGAGATATGTGCGTGTTTCCGATGGAAAGCCGTTGAATCCCGGGGGCTCTGAAAGTAAAACGGAGTCTGCAGGCGCGAACACGGTGACGGAAACGGAAGCGGTTTCCGGTAAGAATGAGGGAATGCTCCGGATGGTACCGGAAGGGGCCCTGATGATGATTTACTCCTGCGCGGGAGGCTTTACAGGCTGGAGCAGGGGCAGCAGGATGGACCAGCGGATGGTCTGGTCTTTGGATGGCGAAACATTTGTTCATTTTCCGGAGGCGGTCATACCGAATATCTCATTTGAAAACCGGGATCCCAAGGTTTATCGCTATGAGGATGGAGAAAATTCTCACTGGTACATGGTTTTATTTCTGGTTGGTCATGACTACGGAATTTTTGTTTCCGATGATCTCCTGCACTGGGAGCAGACGCAGACGTTTGTGACGCCGGAATCCTGGGAATGTCCGGATCTTCGGCCTCTCCCTGTCAGAGGAAGCTCGGAAAAAAAGTGGGTTTTCTGGTCACCGAACAGCGCTTATCGGGTGGGCAGCTTTGATGGAAGGGTGTTCACCCCGGAACAGGAGCCGCGTTTCCTGTATGGAAGCGAAAAGGTCTATGCGGCACAGAGCTTTGCCAATACGGAGGGACGTGTCCTGCAGCTGCCTTATCTGTCTTTCCAGATGAAGGCATTTTACCGGCATCGCGGCTGTATGGGGGTGCCAAGAGAGCTGGAACTGATTCCGGATGCGGACGGCTATGCGTTGGCGGAACATCTGTGCAGGGAAGTCGGGGAGCAGGAGCAGCTGCTTGCCAGAGGAAACATGACTGCGAAAGAGGGAGCAGTCACGATCGCTGACTGGAAGGAAGAGGGTGCGGTCCATATCCGTTTGGAGATCGATGACCGGGAATCCTTCGGGCTGGAAATCTGCGGAGTGAAGGCCGGATGGAATGCTGAAAAAAAAGATCTTTTCTTTACCTTTATGAATCGCAAGGCGATCCTGGAGGTAAAAAATATGGATATTCTGGCAGATCGCGGCGGCATCGAACTGTTTATTAACGACGATACGACCGGTTATTTTGTGCCGGGCGCGGACGAGATTGTCAGGAAAATAGTACTCGAGGGCAGCATGGCGTATGAGCTTTTCTGCATTAGGTGATCCGTGTTGATCAGCACATTTTGCGCTCTGGTTCATGGGACGTCCGAAGCACGCCGGCAGATTGCAGTGTCTGCGGGAAGGATGTATTTTCAGGAAGTGAATTTATGAAGAAATTTTTTGATCTGGATAATCCGGTATGGGTCTTTCTCGGCAGGGTCGGCGATTTAATGATCCTGAATGTTATCTTTATTATCACCTGTCTGCCGGTCATTACCGTCGGCGCAGCCTTAAGCGCACTGTACAGTATGACTTTGAAGATGGTCTGCGATGAAGAATCTTATCTTGTCCGCAGTTATCTGAAGGCGTTCCGGCAGAATTTCCGGCAGGCAACCGTTGTGTGGATTTTTACTGCGTTTACGGGATATGTGCTGTATCTCTATTACAGCATTGTAAGTTCGCTGGAATCCGGTTACGGTACTTATCTGAAGATTCCGGTGATTGCCGCGGCTTTCCTGTTCCTGATGTATTTTGAGTATGTATATCCTCTCATCGGGCGTTTTCAGAACACACTCAAGAATATTCTCGGACTGGCACTTATGCTCGCCGTTCGTCATATGCCGACGACAGTCATCGTGCTGCTGATCACGGTGGCACCGGTTGTTCTGACCTTCAGGAGCACAACGATTTTTTCCTGGGCTGTTCTGCTCTGGATTTTATTTGGCTTCTCTGTCATTGCTTTTCTGAATTCATGGTTTCTGAGGAGGGTGTTTGATCTCTACACACCGGAAGACGAACGTTAACGGCGGGCAAATGTGCTGACGGCACACTTTTCGCCTGTATTCATCACAGCAGCAGAAGCTGCCGGCGGCAGCTTCTGCTGCTGTGCCCTGCGGCTTGAAGCCGTGGGGCATTTTCCTTTGCTGCCTGATCGTTGAACTTTATAATTGAGAATGGGTGTGATGTGGTATAAAATAAGGAAGCAGGGGAATTTATTTTAGAAAATCCGGAGGAGAAAAGTAAAGATTATGCTTGCGGGTTTGAAAAATATCATGAGGATATTTTCCTATTTCGGAAAATATAAAAAGACGGTTGCACTTGTGGTGGTCTTTACCGTTTTCAGTGTTGTCGGAGGCGTATATCTTCCGTATATGATGGCCGATATCATCAACAACGGCATAGCGGCGGGTGATGTCGGGTACCTCTTTCAAAAGGGTGTTGTCATGCTGATCGTCACGGTGGTCACGTTTATTTTCGGCATTCTGGGCAGCAGAGCCGGCGGTGTGGCGGCTGCCGGTCTCGGACATAATCTGAGAATTGCCATGATGGAGAAGCTGTGTGAATTTTCGGCCGCCGATATTGATGCTGTCACAAAGGCCTCTTATATTAACAGAATGACGACGGATATCACGAGCATTCAGGATATGACGGGGATTGTTATCGGATCGCTGCTCAGTGCCCCGCTCAATATTGTCTGCATTCTGCTGATATCGGCCGGAATGGACAAAAAGCTCTCATTGATTCTTCTCTTGTCTGTTCCGGTCTTTGCGGTTCTTACTTTTCTTATTGTGAGGAGTGCAGGACCGTATTTTAAGAAATATGCTTTTGACAGGGATCGCGTCAACCGCATTGTTCTTGAAGATCTGATGAATATCCGCCTTGTGAAGGCCTTTGTCCGGGAGGCCTATATGTCGAAGCATTATCAGGAGGCCTCAGGTGAGGTAAAGAGGAGCGGTCTTACAGCCGAACAGATTTCCAATATCAATACACCTGTTCAGCAGCTTCTTGTAAATGGCTGCGTCATTCTTATTTTGTGGTACGGCGGTCGAAGAATTATAGCGGGCAGCCTTCAGGTGGGCGACCTGTTTTCCTTTATCACGTATATGAGCCTCATCATGGTGCAGGTTCTGCTGATCGGAATGTTTGTCGTGCCGGTTGCTGTCTGCAACGTCTCTCTGGAACGTGTGCTGGAAGTTCTTGAAATGAAGACGACGCTCCCGGAGTCGTCAGCCGATACGAAGCTGCGCCCTTTGGATGGAACTGTTGAATTTGATCACGTCTGTTTTGACTACTCTTCGGATACTGCGGAGAAGGATATGCTCCTGCAGAATATTACGCTGTCGATCAAAGACGGCGAAAAGATCGGTATAATCGGGCCAACGGGTTCCGGAAAGAGCACGCTCATCAACCTGATTCCGAGGCTGCATGATATCAGAAAGGGAACGCTGAAAGTCGGAGGCATTGATATCCGGGAACTGAGCTTTAAAAATCTGAGGGAGACGGTCTCTGTGAGTCCGCAGAAGAGTCTTCTCTTCAGCGGGACGCTGCGTGAAAATCTTCTGTCGGCAAAGAAAAATGCATCAGAAGAGGAACTCGCCAGGGCGTTAAAGGAAGCCTGTATCGACGATTTTTCAGCGTCTGATGAGAAGGGGCTTGACTGCATTATTGAGGAGGGCGGAAACAATGTCTCCGGCGGACAGCGGCAGCGACTTTGTCTGGCGCGTGCGCTGCTGAAGGACAGCCGAATCCTGATTCTTGATGACTGTACTTCGGCCTTTGATAAGACGATGGAGGCGGAGGTGATCGACCATATCGCCGCGGATTATGCCGACAGAACCCGCATCATTATTTCCAATAAGATCTCAACGATGAAAAAGATGGATCGGATCGTTGTGATTGACAAAGGAAAAATTGCCGGGATCGGCACGCATGAGGAACTGCTGGAAGGAAACGCGATCTACCGTGATCTCTGTGCAAGTCAGAGGGATGTAAGTGACGGCGATGAGGGGGTGATGAAAAATGCCTGAGATGAAAAAGCCCCGGAATACAAAAAAGACTGTGCTTCAGCTTTTCAAGTATATGATGAGGCATAAGTTTCTGCTGATTATTGCGTGTATCTGTTCCGTGACAGCGCCGGTCTTTACGGCGCGGGCCACATTTCTCCTGAAGCCGGCCATCAATGACGGCATTATTCCGCTTTTCGGACAGCCGGATCCTGATTTTTCACCGTTTGTTAAAATCCTCGTGCAGATGGCTGTGATGTATGTCGGCGCAGCACTGACCTCGTTTTTTCAGACGCTGCTGATGACAAAGCTCTGCCACGAAACCGTTGCCGAGATTCGTGAGGATTTGTTTGCGCATATGCAGCAACTGCCGCTTAGCTACTTTGACACTGTCGGACGCGGAAAAGTTATGAGCGCCTACAGTTCGGACCTTTACACGCTGATGCTCATGCTGAAGATGAGTGTTCCTCAGATCTTAAGCGGTGTGGTTTCCATTGTGTCGATTATTGCGTCGATGCTGATCTTAAATGTTTCACTGACGGCGTTTGTCGCTGCTTATCTGGTGATTGTTGTCGTTGTGAACCGTTTTGTGGTTGCGAGGACGGCCAGATATACGAAGAATACTCAGGAGAGCATCCGCGAGATGAACGGCTTCATCGAGGAGATGGTTGAGGGTCAGAATGTCATCAGACTCTTTACAAAAGAGGACGATATGAGAAGCCAGTTCAGAAAGCAGAGCGAAGAGCTTTACGGCGTATGCGCCGACGCGAAGACCTTTACCAATATTATTTACCCGGTGAACAGCGGTGTCTCGAATCTGGGCTTTACCGCAGTTGCGGTGTTTGGCGTATTCCTCATCATCAGGGGCCTAAGCGATGTCGGCAGTGTCTGCGCCTTTATTCAGTACTACAGACAGTTCGGCACGCCGGTTCTCCAGGTGTCGCAGCAGGTGAGCAATGTCTTTTCGGCATTGGCGGGCGCGGAACGAATCTTTGTGATGCTCTCCGAGGATTGTGAGGTCAATGAAGGCGGGAAAGTTCTTGAGGAGAACACAGTACTTCGTACAGGGATTGTCTTTAAAGATGTGGACTTTGGTTATTCGAAGGATCGTCCGGTATTGAAGGACTTCAGTCTTGAAATCACACCTGGGCAGCGGGTGGCCTTCGTCGGCGCTTCCGGCGCCGGAAAAAGTACGATTGCCGGTCTGATTGACCGCTTTTATGATATCGACGGCGGCTGCATCACTTATGACGGGACGGACATCAGAGACATCGACAAGTACTGTCTGAGAAAGAAGATCGCGGTTGTTCTTCAGGATACCCATCTCTTTACCGGGACGATCATGGAAAATATCCGCTTCGGACGGCCGGAAGCTTCAGATGAGGAGGTCCGGGCTGCGGCCAAAATGGCAAATGCCGATTTCTTCATTGAACATCTGCCTGAGAAATATGATACCGTGCTGGAGGCGGACGGCACGATGCTGTCAGACGGTCAGAGACAGCTCATCGCGATTGCAAGAGCGGCAGTTTCAAAGGCTCCGATTCTGATTCTCGATGAGGCGACGAGTCTTTTGGATACCAGGACGGAGAAAATGATTGAAGACGGGCTTTGTCAGCTGATGAAAAGTAAGACAGTCTTCATGATAGCCCACAGACTCTCTTCGGTGAAGAATGCGGATGTGATTGTTGTACTGAAGGACGGTGCGATCGCTGAAAGAGGAACTCATGAGGAACTGATGAAGAAGCGGGGCGTCTATTTTGCCCTCAACCGGGATCCGGCTTACAGCCTGTGAAGCCAGTCATGAATGCTTCGGGAAAATTCAAAGCAGCCTGCGGGAAATTACCGGTGCGGCGCGGGAAGTACAATAAAGGTTCGTCTGCATTTATAGGAAGCCTGCCCGGCGAATTGAACGGCGGAGCAGAGGTAAGAATATTGACAGAACGCTCAGAATCGATTACATTTTAACTGAAATAACAGATCATGTGAGTGAAAAAGAAAGGGGGACTGCAGTTTGGAAATGCTACAGTTCCCTTTTTGCGCAGGCTTTCTGTAAAGTTCTGTGTTCGCAATGCTGTTTTAGCGGCCAGCGGTTTCCAGCACATAACCGGGAGGACGAAACGTGAGCGAATTAATTAGAATGGAGCACGTAAGCAAGTGCTTCGGTGATTTTTATGCCAATAAAGATATCAGCTTTTCAATTAATGAAGGCGAAGTGCTGACGCTGCTTGGTGAGAATGGTGCCGGCAAATCCACGCTGATGAACATTTTGATCGGCCTTTATCAGCCGACAGAGGGGAAGATCTTTTTAAGAGGAAAAGAGATCCGGATTGAGTCCCCGATGCAGGCTGTCGGTTACGGCATCGGAATGGTTCATCAGCATTTTATGCTTGTGGAGGCGATGACGGTATTTGAAAACATTATTCTCGGTGATCGGAATCACAGCGGGATCTTTATTAAAAAAGAAGCCCGCAGAAAAGAGATTGAGGAACTCGCAGAGAAGTATGGCTTTGAAATCGATCTGGATAAATATATTTCCGACATCTCGGTCGGTGAGCAGCAGAGGGTTGAGATTCTGAAAGCCCTCTACCGGGGGGCGGAGCTTTTGATCCTGGACGAACCTTCGGCGGCTCTGACGGATATTGAAGTTGAGGGATTGTTTGCCATGATCCGCAAGCTGACGGGAGAAGGCAAGAGTGTGATCTTCATCAGCCACAAGATGCGAGAAGTTCTGCATATCTCTGACAGAATTTCCATTCTCCGGGCGGGAGAACTGGTAGATACGGTGAATTGTGCGGATGTGGACGGCAATCAGCTGGCTGCCATGATGATCGGGCGGGAGCTTTCGGAGTCCAAGTATGAAAAAATTGTCAGCGACCGGGAACCGGTTGTTGAACTTCACGGCTGCTCTTACCATAAGGAGAATAAACACAACGGGCTGAATGATATCTCTCTGACTGTGCGGCGCGGTGAGATCGTGGGCATCGCGGGGGTTGACGGAAACGGACAGACACAGCTTGCGCAGCTTATTACAGGCGTCATCGCTCCGGAAGAAGGTTATGCGGACCTGAAGGGAAGCAGGGTCACGGTGTACAGTCCGGATAAGTTTATCAAAGAGCAGGTGGCTCACGTTCCGGAGGATCGAAATCTCCAGGGATTGGTTGGCGATATGTCGATCGCCGAGAATATCGTTCTGAAAACAACAGATTCGGATGAATTCAGCCGGGGAAAGGGAATTTTTCTTCATCACGGCAATATCAATAAATTTGCGGAAGAGATGCTTGAAAAATATGATATTCGCTGTCGGTCTATCAATCAGGATGTCAGAAGCCTTTCCGGCGGGAATCAGCAGAAGGTTATTCTGGCGAGAGAATTTGAGTCCAGGCCGGATCTGATCGTTGCGGCGCATCCTACTAGGGGGCTGGATATCGGTGCCACCCGTTATGTCCGGGACCTGATGATTGCGGAACGTGAACGAGGGGCCGGCATCTTCCTGATCAGTGCAGACTTCGATGAGATTATTGAGATGTCCGACCGGATTCTGGTTATTTTTGAAGGAAAAATCATGGGAGAGTATTCCGGAGTGAATCCGCCCATTGACCGGATTAGTCTGGCCATGACAGGCAAAAAGGAGGACAGCGTATGAATTCATTAAGGAAACATATGGCCGGTATTATTGTTCCCATTGTATCGATTCTTCTGGCCTTCATCATCGGTGCCGTGATTATGGCATTTCTCGGTGCGAATCCGCTGGAAGCAATGCAGTATCTGTTTATAGGCGCTTTCGGTTCAAAAGCCAATATAGGGACGACGCTTGCGAAAGCGACGCCGCTGATCTTTACGGCGTTGTGCGCGTGTTTTGCATATAAGTGCGGCGTGTTCAATCTTGGCGGCGAGGGACAGTTTATTATGGGGTCGATCGCAGCCTGCACGGTTGCGCTGAAGTGCGGCTTTGAGGGCCCGGCGGCGATTCTTCTCTGCCTTATCGCCGGCACTGCTGCCGGCGGGATCTGGGGACTTATTCCGGGCATCCTGAAGATTACCAGAGGGCAGAATGAGATGATCATCTCCATTATGCTCAATTATGTAGCAACTTTACTGATGGGTGTTGTTTATACAGAATGGCTTCGTGATGGCTCGGTTCCGCAGACGGTGGCTGTGCCGGATGCGGATAAGATTGCAAGAATTTTCCCGAAAATGCGTGTGACCTGGGGCTTTGTCCTTGCGGTTCTGATCGGCATCATCATCTACTGCTTTATGTATCACACCTCACAGGGCTTTAAGCTCCGCGCAGTGGGAATGAATGCTACGGCCAGCCACTTTAACGGCTTTCCGGTTATCCGGTATATTGTGATCTCCTTTGTTGTCTCCGGCGGTATCGCTGGTCTCGGCGGGGCAGCGGAGCTTCTCGGTACACAGTATCGTCTGATCAACGGCTTCGCATCCGGCTACGGCTTCGACGGTGTGGCGATGGCGCTGATCGGTCAGCTGCATCCGATTGCAACGGTGATTGTCGCCATCTTCTTTGCGGCACTTCGTGCCGGTGCGACAACCATGCAGGCGGCTTCCGGCGTTCCGACGAGTGTGTCCGATATCATTCAGGCGCTGGTGATTATCTTTTCCGTGGCAGGTATGGCCATTACACAGCTTCCTGAATTCAAGATGTTTCTGCTTCGCCATAAGAGAAGAAAGGAGGCAAAGGCATGAGCTTCATATCGAATCTTCTTCTGGCAACCGTGCGTATGTCTATTCCTCTGATCTTTATTGCGCTGGGGGAGCTTTATTCCGAGCGCGCCGGTATGGTCAATATCGGTCTTGAAGGACTTGCGGCCATCGGTTCACTGATCGGTTTTCTGATTACATTTATTACCGGCAATATCTGGCTGGGCATTCTCTGCGGTGCACTTGCGGGTGTACTGGTCAATATGATCTACGCATTTGCGACAGTAACGCTCTGTGCCGATCATACTGTATACGGCATGGCAATTAATATCTTTGCGCCGGCGCTTGCTTCGTTTATTTACAGAGTTTACTTCGGAAACGGATCGGATCTTTCCCAGATCGATCTCATGAAGACGGTGCAGATCCCTGTACTCAAGGATATCCCGTTTATAGGAAGTCTGCTCTTCGATCAGACCCCGATGGTATACCTGGCTTTCCTGCTTGTCATTGTAACAGTGATCTTTTTCGGGAAAACAAGGGCGGGACTCAATTACCGCTCTGTCGGTGAGCATCCGCAGGCTTCGGCAACGCTTGGAATCAATGTAATCCGTACAAAATATCTCGCCTGCGTTATCTGCGGCGCCCTTTCCGGTATCGGCGGTGCCTATTTGACGACCTGCTACTCCAACACCTATACGGAGGGAAATATTGCAGGACGCGGCTTCATCGCTCTTGCAGCGGTCATATTCGGCAGATGGAGCGGAGGGGGTGTTCTCGTGGCCTGTCTGTTCTTCGGTTTCTGCGATGCGCTTCAGATCAGACTTCAGGTGGCTTCGATCGGGATTCCCTATCAGTTCTTCCAGATGATTCCGTATCTGGCGACGATCATCGCGCTGTCAATTATCGGTGCGAAGAAGCTGGGACCGAAGGCTTCCGGCAAGCCGTACCGCAAAGAAGAAAGATAATAACATTATTTTGATAATATACTGTCGGACTTATGGACGGGAGCGGGCTGCGCTGCGGTTTTCCGGAAATGTTCAAAAGCCCATGATGCAGATCGGAAGTGTCTGCGGCGTGACAGTTTATTATATGCTGCATTTTTCATTTTTTCACAAAGGAGGAGTACTGTTATGAACAAGAAGACAATTTCCTTAATCCTCACAGGAGCAATGGCAATGAGCCTTGCCGCTTCCACAGCTGTTTATGCGGATGATTATAAGGTCGCAATGATCTGCGATTCCAGCATCTCTGACGGCGGCTGGGGTGCTGCCTGCTACAATGCCATGGTTGCTGCTGCTGAGGAAAATAACTGGACATATGAAGTGACCGATTCTATCAGCCAGGATGCTTACTATGATTCTATCATCGCTTACTGCTCACTCGGCTATGATATGATCTATGCTCCGGGCAATCAGTACACAGACGCTGTCCTTCAGGCGGCTGAAGAGTATCCGGATACTGCATTTGCTCTGCTTAACGGCGCTGAGTCCACACCGGGCGAAGCGGTCAACGGCAACGTGACATCTCTTCTGCCGGATGCAACACAGATCGGCTGGATTGCAGGTGCTCTTGCGGGTCTTATGACGGATTCCGGAACGATTGCTTTCATTGGCGGCATGGAGCTTGATACAACGCTTGCAAAGTATGACGGTTACGCAGAAGCGGCTCAGTATGTTGCCTCTGAAGCCGGCAGGGAAGTGACTGTTCTTGATCCGGTTTATGCAGGCTCTTTCTCTGATTCGAACAAGGGCATTGAGTTTGCTAAGGCTATGATGGATAAGGGTGCGGATGTCTTCTTCGGCGATGCTTCCGCAGTTGATTCCGGCGCCCGTCAGGCGATTGATGAAGCAAATGCAGCGAATGGTGCTGTTACAGTATATGATATTGCACAGCCGTCCGATATCCTTGGCCAGAATGAATGCATCATTGGCTCTCAGGTTACAGACAACTCTCAGATGATCAGCCTCTGCATGCAGGCAGTTGCCGACGGCAGCTTCGGCGGCGAGACGATCTTTGGTTCTCTTCAGAATGGTGCTCTTTCCGCAGGCGCTCTCAGTGATCTCGTTCCGGAAGAAGTCCAGGAAGAGTATCTTGAATACGTTCAGGAAATGATCGACGGAACATTTATGGCTGACTGAGCATTCTTAAAGATCCCGCACGATAAATAAAATTCAGCTGTATTTTCCGGCAGTCGGAAAATACCTAAGAAGAGTCCCGCTTTTTGCGACTTACGGCCGCAGGCGGGACTTTTTTGCACGATCAGGTCCGTGTCAGGCGGTCATCGTGATGCAGGCGTAGCAGAAGGAATCGGTGAGCTTTTATGAAGTGTAAAAATCTGCTTGAGGAAGAGAGCGTAAGATGGGATAATAAATTAAATTGGCAGCATCTGCTGTCTGATCCCGATGATTCGCGCGGTGCTGTAAAATCGGGGCAGATATTTCCTGCGGGAGCCGCACTGTATGACAGAGCGGAGGCCTTGCCGGGAAGATGGACGCGTGTGACATAATAAATCGTGAGAGGGTGTTTACCGATATGAAAAAAAGTATTTGCGCAATACTGCTTTCGTGCGCAATGGTTACTGGCACGCTGGGGGCGGCAATGTCTGTGTCAGAGGCAGCGGCCTGGGGCTTTGAGGAACCGGAAGCGGACGACTGGGAAGATTCCGCTGATGACGATGGCTGGACGTCTGATGATTGGACTCCTGAAGAAGAGGAAGCTGATGCCTGGGATTATGACAGCGATGAAGGGGGAGAGTCATGGACTGACGAAAATCCATCCGGAGATTCGTGGAGCGGTGATGAAAATGGAAATCAGTTTCCGGACGGTGAAAGCGGTGAAAATGATCGCGGAAGTCAGGACGACGCATACGAGGCTTCGCAGGATACGAAAGAAGCTTCTGTCGAAGAAGACCGGGACGGAGATCCGTCAGAAACTCCGGATGAAGAGACTGACACCGTAAGCTTTGCAGCGGTTCTTTTCGGAACGGATGAGGCGCAGACTCTGCCGGAATCCGAGCATCCTTATGAAAATGATGAAGATGAGAGCTGGACCTATACAGCTGCGGGAGCGGAATTTCTGAGGGTTGCCTTTGCTCCTCAGACCAGGACAGAGGAAAATTACGATTATATCTACCTGTATGATGCTGCTGACGAACAGGTCGGCGCCTATACCGGCGGTGAACTTGCCGGACGTGAGATTTACGTGCAGGGTGATACGGTGAGAGTCCGGCTGACTTCCGACAGCTCCGGGGCGTATTACGGTTTTCGGATTACCGGGATTGAGGCCGGGGAAAAGCAGGCTCCGGAGCTCTCGTTTTCGAATGATGTTTTTACGGCAGCGCTTGGAATCACGGATTTTTCCTGTGCGCTCAAGAACTGTACGAGCAATGGAGAAGTTTGCTATGAGTCCTCCGATCCGACTGTTGCGGAGATCGATCCGGCTTCCGGCCTGGTGACTGTAAAAGGCGTGGGAATTACTGAGATTACCGCCAGAAGCGAAGAGACCTTTGCTTTTTATGAGGGAACTGCCACCTGTACAATTACCGTCATGGAGGAAGTTTCGGATGCCCTTGCGTATGGAATGTACGGCGGAAATCTTGTGTGGGCGGTCAGGAGTGCCAAGACAGGCACAACGCTGACGATCAGCGGCAGCGGACCGATGAGTGATCAGGCTGAGAGTGAGAGCGTGCCGTGGGAGTCCTACAAAAACACAATCAGCGCTGTTGAGATCGGGGAAGGCGTGACGAGTATCGGAAACGCAGTTTTCGAGGACTGCACGAATCTGGCGGCGATAGGGATCGCCGGCAGTGTGACGGCGATCGGAGATGCGGCGTTCAGAAATTGTACGTCGCTTGTGAAAGCGGTACTTCCGGATGGGGTGACCGCCATTGGCAGCCGCGCTTTTGAAGGCTGTATCAGTCTTGCTTCATTGACGCTTCCGTCTGCACTTGCTGAGATTGGGGACCGGGCCTTCATGGACTGCAGCTCCTTAAGAGCGGTGACAATTCCGGATGGGATCAGGGATATCGGAGATGCTGCGTTTTCCGGCTGTACGAGGGTCACGAGGGTAGTCATTCTGAGTGGCGAGGCTGAGATCGGAAGTGCGGTATTTGACGACTGTGAGGAAGTGATGCAGTTCCAGGTGCAGGAGGATGGGACCTATATGCTGACGAACGCGGTTTCGGAAAAGCTTACGGTTAGCATCCCTTCGGCGATCAATGACAGAACAGTGACGGCAATCGGTGAGTTTGCATTTGAAGCCTGTGTAAATGCGGTGAGCGTACTTATCCCGGATGGAATCATCAGCATCGGAGACTTTGCCTTTTCGGGTTGCGAGGCGCTGGAAGAAGCCGAACTTCCGGCCAGTATTAGGAGCATCGGAATGTGCGCGTTCGATTCCTGTGCGAATCTGCTCAGCATTTCAATTCCCGATGGTGTGACTGCGATTGAAATGTGCACATTTTATGACTGTGAGAGCCTTACCTGCGTGACAATCCCCGACAGCGTGACGAGCATTGGAATTTCCGCTTTTGAGGGCTGTGAGAATCTTACAGGTCTGACGCTCCCTGTCAGTGTGACAAGCGTTGGCTATTGTGCCTTCGATGACACGGGCCTTGGGGATATCTATTACGGCGGAAATGCCGAACAGTGGGGAAAGATCGAGCAGAAGTTTCCGGATGATGTGACGGTCCATCTGGTTCCGACAATTTCTTATGCGAAAACGGCGATTAAGAAGCTGGCAACGGCAGCGGCATTTACGAATCCGATTCAGAATGACAGTGACGCCGTTCTTACTTATACGTCAAGCGATCCTTCCGTTGCAGAGGTCGATCCTAAAAGCGGCAAGGTCACACCGAAGGCAGCCGGGAAAACCGTGATCACGGTTTCCGCTCCGGAGACAGAGCATTTTTATGCAGGGACGGCTTCGTATACACTGACGCTTGTGGCGGCCGGCAATACAATTTCGGCGACAGACATTACAAGAGACTATTCGGCAAATCTTCGCAAGACACTTGTCGGAGCTTCCTGCCTGGGCGGGGCAAAACTCACCTACAGCTCAGACAATGCGAATGTTCAGGTGACTTCTTCAGGGATCCTTAAGATTGCGGCGAAATTCTACGGAACGGCGAAGATCACCATTTCATCGGCTGCAACAACACAGTATAAAGCGGCGGAGGCGGTCATTACCGTTACGGTGAAACCGGTTACACCGACGCTGTCTTCAATGACAAATGTTTCCGGTCTCAAGGTAAAATTCACCTGGAATCGCGACAGCACCGTGACGGGCTACGAAATTCTTTATTCGAAGCACAGCAAATTTGCAGCAGCAAATGTGACAAAGACAGTAACTTCCAATGCTGCGGCTGCGTATACTACCCCGGCTCTCACGAAAGGAAAGGTCTATTATGCAAAAATCCGCTCCTATAAAACAGTGAATGGAACAAAGATTTATTCGTCGTGGAGCGCGGTAAAGAAGATCACAATCGCAAAGTGACGGCAGCGGCCGGTTTCGGTATTGCGCTGTGGACCGCCGAAAAAATATCAAAATAAAGAAAGAGGATAAAATCATGAATATCGGAGAATATGCTGAGCGCTATAAAAATATCACACACGAAAAAGATATTGAGCTTCTTCGCCGCACGGTGGAGATCTCCAAAGAGGCCCGTGCGAACGGCAATCATCCGTTCGGTGCGCTTCTTGCCGATGCGGACGGCAATATTCTGCTTGAGCAGGGCAACACCATGGGAATCAGCAATGACTGCACCGGACATGCGGAGACAACGCTTATGCGGCGTGCGTCTGTAGCCTATGACCGGGATTTTCTGTGGAACTGCTCGCTCTATACAAGCTGTGAGCCGTGCGTCATGTGTACGGGCGCAGCCTATTGGGGAAATATTGGCCGAATTGTTTATGCGATGGACGAAGTCAGCCTTCTTCGAATGACGGGAAGCAATGAAGAAAATCCGACCTTCAGCCATCCGTGCCGCCTGATCCTTGCGGGCGGTCAGAAGGACATCGTTGTAAACGGACCGTTTCCTGAACTTTTTGAAGAGGCTGCCGAGGCTCACAGGGGCTTCTGGGACTGAGAAAAAATAGCCTGCATACAAAAGGCGCCCTTCAGCACGGACATACCGGAAGACGAAGGGGCTTCTTAAGCTGAGAAAAATAGTCTGCTTACAAAAAAGGGACTGCCGCCGGCGGTTCCTTTTTGCATGCAGGCACATAAAAACGTGCGGCGGTGCATTTTCCGATCCTGCCGCGTCATACGGAAGATGCATCTGCCGGCAGCTTCCGGTTTCGCACAAAATAGAAGATTTCCGTAAACGTTTACAAACAAAATCAACAAAATTATGCAAATAGCATAGATGAATATCACTAAAAATAGATTTTTAAGCAAAACTATTGACTGATCCGGCAGATTGAGAGAGAATGTGTTGTGAAAACGATTTCAAATACAGAGAAAGTGCCGTGAATAAAGAAAACCATGAATGAAGACATCAAAAAGATTTTTGCGGATACACTTAAGAGGGAACTTGTTCCCGCGCTCGGATGTACGGAACCGATCGCAATTGCTTTTGCGGCAGCAAAGGCAAGAGAAGTGCTTGGGCAGTTCCCCCGGCATATGGATGTCCGCTGCAGCGGAAATATTGTTAAAAATGTTAAAGGTGTGGCAGTGCCGAATGCGGGCGGTCTTCGCGGAATTGATGTCGCGGCAGTTTTGGGGGTTGTCGGCGGTGATGCGTCAAAAGAGCTGGAAGTTCTGGAGAACGTAAAGCCGGAGGATATTGAGAAGACAAAAGAACTGATTGCACATGGGTTTATCGACTGCTCCCTGCAGGAAGACGTTGAGAACCTCTATATTGTAGCGACTGTATTTTCCGAAGACGGGCACAAAGCGGAAGTGACGATCGTCAACCGCCACACGCTGATTGCGAAGATGACTTATGATGAAGAAGTAATCTTTGAACAGAAGCCGGTCGAAAAACAGGTCTATGAAGAAAACTGGGATTGCTGGAACATTCGGAATATTCTGGAGTTCGCCAATGAAGCGGATCTTGATTCTGTGAGGGATATTATCAGGGATCAGATCGACAAGAACACGGCAATTGCGGTTCAGGGACTGAGTGAAAATTACGGCGCGCGCGTCGGAAAGACCATTCTCGAGGTGTACGGCAACAATGTACAGACGAGGGCCCGCGCGAAAGCTGCGGCCGGCTCTGATGCGAGGATGGGCGGCTGCTCTATGCCGGTTGTGATCAATTCGGGAAGCGGCAATCAGGGAATGACGGTTTCTCTGCCGGTGATCGAATACGCAAAGGAATACTGTGTGAGCGAGGAGAAGCTGTATCGCTCACTGATTGTGAGCAATCTGGTCTCAATCTATCAGAAGCATTTTATCGGAAGTCTGTCCGCTTTCTGCGGCGCGGTCACAGCTGCCTGCGGCTGCGGCGCGGGAATTACCTATATGAGCGGCGGCTCCTATGAGCAGATCTGCATGACGATCGTCAATACCATCGGCAACGTCGGCGGGATTGTCTGCGATGGGGCGAAGGCCTCCTGCGCGGCGAAGATCTCCTCCTCGGTTGAGGCTGCGATTATGGCCCACAACATGAGCATGCGGGGGCGCTTTTTTGAACCGGGCGAGGGCTTTGTCCAGGAGGATATCGAGAAAACAATCCGCAGTCTCGGCTATATCGGACGCGTCGGTATGAAGGGAACGGACACGGAGATCCTCAAGATCATGCTCGGACAGGTCAATGCTTAATTTACGTGAACTCGAGGGCAGCTGCCCTGGGAAATAAAACATGGCTATTCAAGGAGGAAAAGTTTATGAAGAAAGTACTGAGTGTAATCCTCAGCGCAGCGATGCTGCTGACCCCGATGACCGCGAATCTCGTAAGCGCGGCAGATGATACCGTGACAATCGCGGTTGTCGGCCCGATGACAGGAGACAATGCCGAATTCGGAAAGACGTTCAAGACAGCTGTTCAGATCGCTGTTGATGAATGGAACGAAAACGGCGGCGTGATCGGAAAGCAGATTGAAATCGTTGATTATGATGATGCCAATACTTCGGAGCAGGCGGCATCGATCGCCCAGAAGCTTGTCGATGATGACAGCATTTCCGCGGTTATCGGACATTTCTCAAGCGGTGTTGCGATGACAGCAGCTGAGACCTATGCGGAATATAACCTTCCGCTTGTCAATGCATCTGCTGCTCATGTTGACCTTGTCGGCATCGGCGACTGCATTTTCAGAAACAACGCGATCTATGATACAGATGCATGTACAATGCTTCAGATTGCCGCTTACCTCGGCTGCACAAAGATCGGTATCCTGAATCCGAATACGGATGCGGGCGTCAATATTACAAATAAGATCACCGAAATGATTGAGAAGTACGGTGACGCATATGAAGGTGAGCTGGTACTCGCAGAGCTGTATGATGACGGGACCGTCGATTTCTCCGCAACGATCTCCAAGTTTGAGCAGGCCGGTGTTGACTGCGTCTATTCTTCAGGCGCATATGCACAGTGCGGCCCGTTCGTCAAGCAGTACAGAGAAAAGAACCCGGATGTCAAGCTGATCATGTCTGCTGCCTGCTTCTCACAGGAATTCGTTGAACTCGCCGGCGATGCAGCTGACGGCGTTGTTCTCGGCACAAGCTTCTTCTATGAGTCCGATGATGAGATCGTTAAGGATTTTTCCGCAAAGTATCTCGAAGCTTACGGCTCCAATCCGTCTACTTTTGCAGCTCAGGCCTATGATGCGGCTTATGCAATTCTTTACGCCATCGAAGCAGGCGAGTCCGATGCCCGCGACGATATTGTTGAGAATCTGAAGAATACAGATTTCCAGGGCGCTTCCGGAAAGATCACCTTTGATGAAGCCGGCAACTGCCCGAAGCAGCAGGTTCTTCTTGAGATCAACGACGGTGAATATTCTGAAATCGCCGGAGTTCTTATGAACCAGACAGACTATGAGGCATCCCTCGGTATTCAGTAAGAAATAATTGAACGATAATTGAAGATCAAAATACAGCGTATCTTCGCTAAAATGAAGTGTTAACTGATGAAAAGGGGGCTGCTGCTTTTTTGCAGCTGCCCCCGAATAATTGAGGAAAAGGTTATGGGACATGCAATTGTTGAGCAGATCATTAACGGAATTATGCTTGGCATGGTTTATGCGCTGATTGCAGTCGGCTATTCACTGGTATTCGGCATTTTGCAGCTGCTGAATATGGCTCACGGTTCAATCTATGCATTTGGCGCGCATATGGCACTCTTTGCGGTATCGATGCAGTGGGGGATTGTTCCGGGCCTGATTTTTGCAATGATTGCGACAGGCATTTTGGCTTCCTGCATGGACAGAGTAATTCTGGCACCGCTCCGTGCGCAGAAAGCGCCGAATATCACCTGTCTGATCTCTGTCATGGGTGTGTCATATATCATACAGAACCTGATGATGATTATTTTTGACAGCACAAAGAAGCCGTTTCCGTCTCTGTTTAATTTTGGAAATGTGACGCTTTTCGGCATAACGATCACAAGTGCCCAGATCGGAATGTTCTGCGTGGCGCTTTTCTTCCTGGTTATGCTCACTGTGATTGTTAATCACACCAAGATCGGTCTGGCGATGAGGGCTGCGAGGGAAAATACAAAGGCGGCGAATCTCATGGGAATTGATGTCCGCCAGGTTGTCACGCTCACATTTTTCCTGAGCGGTGTCTGTGCGGCAGTTGCAGGCGTTCTTGTTTCCGGCTACTACGGAATGGTTTACAGCACAATGGGAACAGATGCCGGTCTTAAAGGTTTTTCGGCAGCGGTTCTCGGAGGCATCGGAATTCTTCACGGGTCTGTAGTCGGAGGTATCATTATCGGAATCGCTGAATCGCTTGCGGTTATGTTTTTCGGAGGAAATTTCCGCACGGCAACGGCTTATCTGATTCTGTTCCTGGTGCTTCTGATTCGTCCGGCAGGAATCTTCGGGAAGAATGTTGTTGACAAGGTATAAGGAGGACAGACATGAAATCAATCGGCAAAATGTATGACCTTCTTGTCGAATGGATTCTCGCTCACAAGAAGATCGTAATTCCTGTGGCAGCGGTGATTCTGATTATTCTTCCGAAGGTGATCAGCAGCAATTACGTCATCCGGGTTCTCTGCCTGATCGGAATTTATTCGATTCTTACCATGAGTCTCAATCTGATTACCGGCTACATGGGCCAGAGTTCCATGGGACATGCTGCGCTCTACTGTATGGGAGCATATTTTTCGGCTCTTCTCGGCTCGAAACTCGGATGGCCGTTCTGGGTGACGCTTCCGATCGGAATTCTCGGCGGTGCGCTTGGCGGGCTGATACTGGGAATCTCCACGATGCGTCTTTCGGCCGGCTATCTGACCGTTATCACGCTGGCTTTCGGGGAAGTAGTGCGTATGGTTGTCCTTAACTGGAACAGCGTCACGAACGGTGCGCTCGGTGTTCGAAGCATTCCGAGACCGAATCTCTTCGGTTGGGAACTGACACCGGCAAACGGCGGTTTTTACTGGCTGATGCTTGTTCTGGTTCTGATAGCGGTCCTGGTGTGCCGGAATGTTGTGAATTCGAAATTCGGGCGCGCGGTCAGAGCTATTAAAGACGATGAACTTGCAGCGAAGCTCATGGGCGTCAATACTGCCAAATACCGGGTTCAGACGATCGTTCTTTCCGGAGCACTGGCCGGCATGGCAGGTGCCTACTATGCTTCTCTGAACCGCTTTATTGATGCCAATACTTTCAGCTTTGATATTTCCATGACAATTCTGAGTATTGTTATTTTCGGCGGTCTCGGATCCATACCGGGTATGTTTATAGGTTCCGCGATTCTGATTTCATTTCCGGAGGTACTGCGCTTCCTGGCAGATTATCGATTCGTCGTCTATGGTCTGCTGCTGATTCTGATGATGCGTTTTCGCCCGCAGGGACTTCTCGGAGGACCTAGTCGGCGGCCGTATGATCTTCCAAAAGGCGTGAAGCGGCCGGAAGCGGATGCCGCAAACGGCAGAGAGCAGGTGGGATAATGGCATTACTTGAAGTCAATGGCATCACGAAAGTGTTCGGCGGCCTTATTGCGGTCGAAAAAGTGGAATTTAAAGTAGAAGAGGGCGAGATCGTCAGCATCATCGGACCGAACGGTGCCGGTAAAACCACAATTTATAATATGCTGACAGGTGTTTACCATGTTGACGGCGGAACGATTGTATTTGACGGGAAAGAAATTCAGAACAAGGCGCCTAGGGAGATCGTAAAGGCAGGAATTGCGAGAACCTTTCAGAATATTCGTCTTTTTCCCGGAATGCGCGTGATCGAAAATGTTCTGATCGGGGAACATATCAATATTCATTACAATTTTCTGGATCTGCTTTTTAAAACGAGGAGGTACCGGGAAGAAGAAAAAGCTGCGCATGAGCGCGCAATTGCACTGCTTGAGTCGCTTGGACTCGGAGATCAGATCGATCACTACGCTACCAGTCTCCCGTACGGCATGCAGAGAAAGCTGGAAATAGCGCGCGCGCTTGCGACGAATGCAAAGCTTGTGATTCTCGATGAGCCGGCGGCCGGTATGAATCCGCAGGAATCGGAAGAACTTATGGAGTTTATCCGGGAACTTCGGAAGAGAGGCAGTACGATTCTGCTCATTGAGCATGATATGAGTGTTGTCATGAATATTTCGGACCGGATCTACGTAATTGACCATGGCCGCAAGATCGCCGAGGGGCTTCCGAAAGAAATTGCAAAGAATCCACAGGTTATCCAGGCTTATCTTGGCAAGGGAGGTGCAGCCGTCAATGAGTGAACCGATGCTGCAGGTGAAGGATATTTATACGAATTACGGGAGCATTCAGGCGCTGAAGGGCGTCAGCCTTGAGGTTTATCAGGGAGAAATCGTTACTCTGATCGGAAGCAACGGAGCCGGGAAGAGTACAACCCTCGGAAGCATCACGGGGATTACGCCGGCTTCAAAGGGACAGATATTTTTCGAGGGAAAAGAGATCACGCATATGAAGCCGTCTGATATCACGAAGCTCGGTATCGGCGTTTCACCGGAAGGACGGGAGGTATTCGGCGGTCTGACGGTGATGGAAAACCTTGAAATCGGTGCCTATATTGTCAAGGACAAAAAGGCGATCCGGGACGCATATGACGAGGTTTTTGAACTCTTTCCGCGCCTTGCGGAGCGCAAAAAACAGACAGCCGGCACGCTTTCCGGAGGAGAACAGCAGATGCTTGCGATCGGGAGGGCGATGATGAGCCGGCCGAGGCTCCTGCTTTTTGATGAGCCTTCGATGGGTCTTTCCCCGAATCTTGTGGATGTGATCTTTGAACTTGTCGAAAAGATTAACAGGAGAGGGACAACGATTCTTTTGATTGAGCAGAACGCCAATATGGCGCTTGGCATCGCGCATCGCGGCTATGTTCTTGAAACCGGAAAGGTGACCATGTCCGGCGACGCCAGGGAGCTTCAGGCAAATGATGATGTGAGAAAGGCTTATCTGGGATCGGCTTAAGCGATTTTAAGATAAAAACAGGATAAATACGGAGGGGAACACATTATGCTTACAGAGAAGGACAAGGAATTATACAACAAAAAGGATACTTATACCTATGATGAAGTCCGCACGATGGTAGAGGCTGCTCTTGAGGACAGAGCGAGATATCTCGCATTTTTTTACAAAGTCATGCCGAGAGAGCTTTTTGACAGGTATGCCAAAAAAGCCCTTTATGCCTACGGTGAATATAAAGCCAACGGGCTTGGCGCCGGAAAGGGCAATGAGGGAAATCCGGACGGTCTCGCAGCATTTCTTGTGGGCTGCAACAGCGCTGCCAATACGCTTGCGATCGGCAACAAGATTCAGGAGAAGACAGATGATCATGTCACCGTGCGCATGGAAGGAAAGTGCGCGCTGGTGCAGGGTTGGGAGAAGATGGGACTTACACCGGAAGAAGTCTCTTACCTCTGCGATATCGCAAGCTACGGCGACTTTGGTCATGCCAATGCGCTTGAACTTACGGGAACCTGGCTGTGTACGAGTGCGCAGCCGGGCTGCGAGTACTGCGATTTTAAGATCGAGCACCTGAAAGAGAAGATGGATCCTGAGACATTCTGAGAACATGATAAGAGACGTCTGCGATTCTGCGAGGATTCGCAGACGTTTTGAGTATCTTTTCGATTCGGTGAGTGTTAAAAGATACCGACCCTGTGATTTATTGAGTTTGAAAGCAATGAGGGGGGAGAAGAACGTGAAAGCAGTGCCTACGATTAATGATGTGGCAAAACGTGCCGGAGTCAGTATAGCGACTGTCTCGCGGGTGCTGAACCGGTCGGCCAGTGTCGGGGAAAATCTAAGAAAAAAGGTTGAAACCGCAATCGAGGAGACGGGCTATCGCGCGAATCCGATCGCTAGCAGTCTGAAGAGTGCGCGCACGAACCAGATCGCGATCGTGATTCCGACGCTCCGCAGAACCTACTATACAGATATTATTAAGGGTATCAGTGATACATGCTATGAGCAGGGGATTATTCCGATGGTCCTGGAAAGCGATGGGATCTTTGAAAAGGAAAAGGGACTGATTGAGGCGCTCGAGAGACAGTGGGTGGACGGAATTATCCTGATTCCCGGGTGCATGCCCGAAAAAAATGTCCTGTCTGAATATGCGGCTTATCTCGGGAATCTGAAAAAAGGAGAAGTTTCGATCCCTGTTATTCTGGTAGATTCACCCGATATTAATCCCAAACTTGATATGGTGTGTGCGGACTGGGAACAGTGCTTTTCAAGAATCACGGAGCATTTGCTTGAAATCGGTCGGCGGTATCCGGCATTTATCGGCAATGCGGAAAAGGTCCCCACGTATGCACTCGTAAAGCAGGGGATTGACGGGGTTCTCAGGGAAGCCGGAATTGTGATGCCGAAGGAGGCGGTGATGACCGGCAATTATACGGTGTTAGACGGATATCAGGCCATGAAGAAGCTGCTTGCTGGGAATAGCCGGATCGACTGCGTAATCTGCATGAATGACCAGGTGGCGGCCGGAGCACAGACTGCCTGCATTGAATCCGGTCTTGAAGTTCCGAAAGATATCTGTGTAATCGGCTGTGGCGGCGTGGCAATCTCGATTGTAGCTGATCCGGCGATTACAACAGTCTGTATTCCGCGTTATGAGATGGGAAAGAAGGCCATGGCAGTTCTTCTGGATCGCATTAACGGTGGAGAGGGAGAAACGGTCCGTATGAAATTTTCCGGAAATCTTTCAATCCGTGAATCAACTATGAAATCGGCCAGAAAGCAGATGGAGATTCAGTTTTATGAGTCCGGAGAGCATGTGAGGAAATGAGCGCGGACAAAGCGGCAGGCTATTCTGTTTTTGCCGCACAGGCTGTTGTGACAGGGATGCCGGAAAGATCAAAGGTGTAAAAAAGTGAAAAAAGTGTGAACGCGCCTGCATAAAATGAAGACAGTTATTGATTATTTATTCATCGAACTTTATAATTAGCGGTTGTGGCAGATGAATATCCGATCAGCGGGCGGATAGGAGATCTGTTCACGGAAACAGGACACAGAATTTTACTTATTTCGCTTGCATTGAACTGGAGGAGAGATGAAAAAGAAATCAGCTGTTATGATGATGCTTATCTGCATCCTGACTGTAGCACTTTCCTGCTGCGCAGTCAGCGCGGACGCGGAAAATTCCACACTCCGTGTAGCCCTGGGAAGCCTGAATACGCTCAACCCGTACAAAGTAACTGTAAAGAATGACATGCGCGTCCGCTGCCAGATCTTCGATAATCTGGTCAACTACAAGGACACTGAGGAGACTATGAGACTGGCAGATTCTTACGAGATCTCCGATGACGGTCTTACTTATACCTTCCAGATCAAGCAGGGCGTCAAGTTCCACAACGGAGCGGAAATGACGGTTGATGACGTTGTCTTCTCCTATGAGACAGCGATGACGGAAACGTTCATGTCCAATTACACAAGCATGATCGAGTCTGTTGAAGCGACGGATGATACAACTTTTGTAATTCATCTGACACAGGCTTATATGCCGTTTATCGACTGTGTAAGCAACATTTATATTGTCAACAAGGAAGCTTATGAGAGCGGTGACCCGGACAATGATCCGATCGGTACCGGCGCTTACGAGTTTGTCTCCTATGAGCAGGGTGTGAGACTTACCCTTAAGGCTTTCCCGGATTATTTCCGCGGCGAAGCGAGCATCGAAAATGTGGAAATCAATATCATGAGTGATGATTCCGCCAGACTGATGGCGTTTGAGTCCGGTGATATCGATGTGACAGCTGTTCCGTCCGCTGACTGGGACCGCATTTCCAATGATGACAATTATAATTCCATGAAGGTCACAACCGCTGAGCTTAAGTTCATCGGCTTCAACCTCTTTATCGACGAAGATACACCGTACAAAAACCTTCTTGTCAGAAAAGCCTGTGCTTATGCGATCGACAGAGAAGCAGTCAACCTGATTGCCAACAACGGCTATGCGACGGAAGCGAGATCGGTCGGCAATACGGAAGTGATGTTCGGCGCAAATGAAGCCGGTGAAACTTATGAGCACGATGTTGAAAAGGCGAAAGAACTCCTTGCGGAAGCCGGTTATCCGGACGGCGTCGATATCGGAAATATCTATTGCCCGTCCTACAGTGCCGATGCGGCGACAGCAGCGGTAGGCTGCCTTGCAGAAGCGGGTATTACGGCACAGGTAATCGTTCAGGACAGCACGGCGTTCTATGCAGCTTGGGAAGCTTATTCTGTTCCGATTCTCTGCGACTCCCTGATGTTCGGCAATGACTTCAATGACTGGAGTCAGGCATTCACAACAGGCGGCATTCAGAATTCCTGGGGTTATCAGACTGAGGAACTGGATGCAAAATGGGCAGCAGCTGCTGCTGAGACAGATTCTGAAAAGAGACTGGCTCTTTACGAAGAAATCAACGAGGAGATTCAGGATAATATTGTTATCATCCCGCTGTTCTTCGAGCCTTCCTTCTATGCGTATGACAAGAACCTGACTTATGAAGAGACAACAGGCGATGTCGAATACTACAACTGCGCATGGAACTGATCTGACTGAAGTTTCATTTGTCTTAACTGCAAAAGGATCTGCAGCCGGCAATTCCTTTTGTATGCAGGGGCAAACCAAAGGACCTGCAGCCGGCAGCTCCTTTGGTTTGATGAGATCAATAAGAAAACGTGCGGCAGCGCGTTTTCACGCAGATTGTGTTTTATTTGATGCATGTGCCGGGTTATAAGCCCGGCACATGTATCTTTATGTCATTCTCTAAAGGAAAGGTCGAACTCATGCATAAATATATTATCAAGAGAGTTCTCTTTGTAATCCTGACGATTCTGATTGTATCGCTTGTGATCTTCTGGCTTATGGATCTGATGCCCGGAAGCGCCGGCCGAAGCATTCTCGGTATGATGGCTTCGCAGGACGCGGTGGACGAGCTGAATCAGCAGCTCGGAGAAAACGACCCGTTCTTCACGAGATATTTCCGCTACATGTTCAATTTTATCTTTAAGTTTGATCTGGGAACCTCTTACCAGTTCAACCAGCCGGTGTGGCAGATTATTATGAGCAAGCTGCCGTGCACATTTACGCTGACATTTTTCAGTACGCTGTTTGTCGCCGTTTTCGGTCTTTCCATCGGCGTTTATTCGGCGATCCATCAGTACGGCATTGCGGACAACATTTTTATTGTTCTCTCCATGATCGCGGCTTCAATTCCGCAGTTCTGGCTCGGAATGCTGCTGATGCTGGTGTTTGCCCTGAAGCTTCATCTGCTGCCTTCGTACGGAATATCCAACTGGACGGGGTATATTCTGCCGGTCATAACGGCGAGTCTGCTCGGAACGGCGCGGCTGCTGAGGCTCACCAGGGCGGAAATGCTGGAGAATATCAGAATGGATTTTGTGCGGACAGCCCGTGCAAAGGGGGCATCAGAGAGAACGGTTGTATGGAAGCATGCTTTTGAGGCCTCCCTCGTGCCGCTGATCAACAGCATCGGGGTCCGCTTCGGGACCATGCTCGGCGGCTCCGTTGTCATTGAGACGGTTTTTTCGCTTCCGGGGCTTGGCTTTGCAATTATGAACGCTATGTCGGTCAAGGATGTTCCGCTTATTGAGGGCTGTATGATCTTTCTGACCGCCTGCTACTGCATCGTCGTTCTGATAACGGATATTATTAATGCATATATTGACCCCCGGATTAAGGCCAAGTATTCCAACTGAAGAGGTGTACGGCATGGCAAAAGGAAAAAATGCTGTTATCAGCAGTGAAAAGAGCATGAAGCACAGAAGCAATTTCGGAGATATCTGTCACAGATTTGCAAAAAATAAGACGGCGATGCTGGGGCTTATTATCATTGTAATCATCTGTGTTCTGATGCTGATCTCCGGTTTTCTTGTTCCCTATTCGGATGCGGTCACAAATAATGCGCAGGAGCGTCTGCTGAAGCCGTCGCTGGCGCATTTCTTCGGAACCGATCAGTTCGGCCGGGATATCTTTGCGAGAATTCTTTACGGCGCGAGAATGTCACTTGGCATCAGTCTTCTCTCAAGTGCGGTACTGCTTGTGATGTGCTGCTTTGTCGGCGCGGCTGCGGCTTATTACGGCGGTGCGGTCGACAGCATTATCATGCGCGGCATGGACATTCTGCTCTGCATCCCGCAGACACTTCTCGCTCTGGCGATTATTATGGTTATGGGAAACGGCACCATGAGTCTTCTGGTTGCTCTGATTGTCGTTTCTATTGCTCCGAGTGTCCGGTTTATCTATGCCGTTGTGCTCACGGTTTCGGAACAGGACTATATCAAAGCGGCGAAATCCTATGGTGCCCATGACTTCCGCATTATTATGAAGCATATTATCCCGAATGCCGTCGGACCGATCATCGTTGATACAACGATGGGGATCTCTGAAATTATTCTTTCGATCGCCAGCTACAGCTATCTCGGCATGGGCATTCAGCCGCCGACACCGGAGTGGGGCTCCATGCTTTCAGACGTCATGGATTACATGAGAGCTGCTCCGTATATGCTGATTTTCCCCGGCGCTGCCATTCTGATTACGGCACTGGCCTTTAACCTGATGGGTGACGGTCTGAGAGACGCCATTGACCCGAAACTGAAGGATTGAGGAGGCGCATGTCATGAATGAAGAAATCAGAGCCGAAAAAGGCGGCAGCAGTCAGGCGACGGATCAGACGAGGCTTCAGAAAGAAGAACTGCTGGACATCAAAGATTTAAGTGTCGTTTATAAAACTGATTACGAGACGGTCTATGCTGTCAACAATGTTTCACTCACGGTGGGAAAAGGCGAAACGATCGGTCTCGTCGGAGAGACCGGTGCGGGCAAGACGACACTTGCCCTGTCGATCATGGGACTTCTGCCTGATCGGACCGGAAGAGTGACCGGCGGCGAGATCGTCTACGAAGGCAGGAACCTGCTTGGACTTAAGAAGCAGGAAATGCGGATTATCCGGGGCGCCAACATTGCCATGATCTTCCAGGACCCGATGAGTGCGCTGAATCCGGTGCACACGGTGGGCAAACAGATATACGAAGCGCTCAAGCTTCACAATTATGATAATAAGAGCAAAGCGGAGCTTGAGGCGGACGTCGACAGGACACTTGAGATGGTCGGAATCCCGGCGTCGAGAAAAAAGGAATACCCGCATCAGTTTTCCGGCGGTATGAAGCAGCGTATTGTCATCGCAATCGCGCTGTCCTGCAAGCCTGATTTCCTGATCGCCGACGAGCCGACAACTGCGCTCGATGTCACCATTCAGGCGCAGGTGCTGGCGATGATGAATGACCTTCAGCAGAAAATGGGCATGTCCATGATTATGATTACACATGATCTCGGAATTGTTGCCCAGACCTGTGACTGGGTCGCAGTCATGTACGCTGGCGAGATCGTGGAATACGGGAGTTTGACGGAGATCTTTGATTCCGACAAAAAGCATCCCTATACGGAAGGCCTGTTCAATGCGATTCCGAATCTGAATGTGGAGACGGAGAGGCTGGTTCCGATTAACGGCCTGATGCCGGATCCGACGATTGTGCAGACAGGGTGCCCGTTCGCTGAACGCTGCGAAAAATGCATGGAGATCTGCAAAACCACGAAGCCGGCGGCGCATGTGGAAGGCACACATAGAATCATGTGCCATCTGTATTCCTCCTGAGAAAAAGAGAGTGAAGAATGCTGAAAAATAACAGCCGCGAAGAGAAAATGCACGCTGTTTTTCAGGTGAAGCCGTTTTCCCTTTAAAGGACGAAAATTTACCTGAAGGTGAGAAATGCGCAGTGTGCGAAAAGGCCGGTGCGGTGTACGGGATATTTGAACTTATGCGAAGGGATAAGAGATATGGCGAATCGCGAACTGAGCGACAGGATTCTCCTTGAAACCAGGGGACTTAAGAAATATTTTAAAATCAATAAGAAGACGATGCTCCATGCAGTGGACGGAGTGGACCTCAAGGTACATGAGGGGTCCACGATCGGTATTGTCGGGGAATCCGGCTGCGGAAAGTCGACACTCGGTCAGACGGTGATTCGTCTCTACGATCCGACCGAGGGGCAGATTTTATTTGAAGGAATAGATATCGCAAAACTCAGCAGGCGACAGATGAAGGAATTCAGACCGAATATGCAGATGATCTTTCAGGATCCTTATTCGAGTCTCAATCCGAGGATGACGGTACGTGACCTGATCGCCGAGCCGATGCTGATCAATGGCGTTGCTTCCAAAGGAGACGCTTACGGCAAGGTTTATGAACTCATGGACACGGTCGGACTTGCGAGAAGATTTGAATATTCGTACCCTCATGAGCTTGACGGCGGCAGACGGCAGAGAATCGGTGTTGCAAGATGCCTGTCGCTCAATCCGAAATTTATCGTCTGCGATGAACCGGTGTCCGCTCTGGATGTCTCCATTCAGGCTCAGATCATCAATCTGCTGATGGACCTTCAGGAGGAGAGACATCTCACCTATATGTTTATTACGCATGACCTGTCTGTTGTGAAGCATATTTCGGATGAGATTGTGGTGATGTATCTGGGTGTGTGTGTGGAACGCGCGAGAACAAATGAACTGTTCGCACATCCGACACACCCGTATACAAAGGCGCTTCTTGATTCGATTCCGATTCCGGATTCTTCGATGAGGGGAAAAAAGCTGCAGGTCATTAAAGGCGAAATCACAAGCCCGATCAATCCGAAACCGGGCTGCAGATTTGCCGCAAGATGTCCGTTTGCGAAGCAGGAATGTTTTGAAGTTACGCCTGAGCTTGCGGAGATTTCAAGGGATCATTTTGTGGCCTGCCCGATGGCGGCAGAAGAAGCTGTCGCGAAGTGAAGATGCACGAATTCCGAAGCTTTTTAAGCGGAGAACTGAACCGCAGTACAAGCAATCCAACCCATTTAAGCTGCAGAGACGCAGCCGGGGTTACGGGGGATGCCTGCTTGCACGCCGAATCAGTTTCAAGCCCTTTAAGCCGAAGGGGCCGGGACGGGGGTTCCGGTGATAGGTGAAAGAAGGAAAGGAAGATTGCCATGTACGCTGTACTCAACGGAGCAAAGATCTATTTTGACATCACGGGACTGCAGTATGTAACTGACGGTCCGGTCATGAGAGAAAGACCGGTATGTCTCTGCTTTGCGGGCGGTCCGGGCTGCAGCCATATCGGATACATCAACAATATTGCGAAGCTGTCGGAATATATGCAGATGATTTTTATCGATGACAGAAGCACCGGCAAGAGCGAAAGAAGAGATTTAAGTGAGAGTACGCTTGAGCAGAATGCCGCCGACGGAGAGGCACTGAGACAGTATCTCGGTCTCGACAAGATTTTTGTGCTCGGACAATCCTACGGCGGAATGACTGCACAGAAGTATGCCATCGATTACCAGGAGCATCTTCACGGACTTATTCTGATCTCGACAGCCCATAACTGGCAGGCGAGACCGTATGAAAATGAAGTTGTGATGCGCCGCGGCAATGAGGCCCAGAAGAAGATCTGGAAGACCTATATCAGCGGCGGAGACGTGGATATGGGCGAGTTCCTGCATACCATGAGTTCGCTTTATTACTACCATTACGGTCCGGATGAGGAGCGCGAGGAGGAGGAGACAAAGCAGCGAAGAGTCGGTTGGGTCAATGATGATCTCTCCAACTATCAGGTGGCTCATGGGCTGGCCGATTTTGAATATATCGAGGATCTGAAGAAAGTGACAGTTCCGACCATCATTTTCTCCGGTTACGATGATTTTATTACTTCCTATGAGCATTCTGTGGAAATGCATGAGGTCATGCCGAATTCCGAGCTGCACCTCCTTGAGAGATGTTCCCACGAGCTGTATTGCGACAGACCGGAATATTTTTATCCTCACGTGCGTGAATTTGTCGAAAAGAATTTTAAACCGGAGGGCTGAAGTCCGGCAATTTACGCAGCTGAGGCCTTTTGCCGGACCGGCTGCAAATAAACTATGAATATCATAATCATTTATTCCAGTGTGACCGGAAATACAGGGCGGCTGGCAGCCTATCTCCGTGAACAGCTGAAAGTGCGCGGGAATGACGTGGGGTATTTTGAGGCGGGGAAGGTAGCGGAGCTTCTAAGTGAGTGTACCGGAGCACCTGCTTCGGCAAAATCATCGGTGCCCGAAGAATTAAATTCGGTGTCTGGGGGCAATAAGCTGCCGCATTCGGAAAAAATGAGAGCATCGAATCCGGATTCTGCAGATATTTATATCCTGGCGTTCTGGTGTCGAAGATCCTCGATGGATGACCGCAGCCGAAAAGTTCTCGGACTGCTTGAAGGAAAGAAAATTCTTGCAGTCGGGACAATCGGAGGGGATGCTGCCGGCGGCTACGCGCTTCGCGTTGAGGAAAATGTCCGTAAAGAAATCTCGACTCGAAATGACTGCCTGGGAGTAAAGGTCTGCCAGGGAGCGGTGAATATGGCACGGATTGAACAGCGGCGAAGCCTTTCCGAGGATGATCCGCATTATGTAAATGATGAAAAGTATGAGCGTTATGTCCGGAATATCGGCCGGCCGAATGAAGAGGACAAAAAGGCAGTCATGCGGTATTTAGACGGATTCACGTCAACTGTCTTCCTGATGTAAGCTTTGCAATGTAAAAGGGTGAGTTCGGAAGCATGAAAGAAGCTTTTTGACTCACCCTTTTTCGTTCGTCACAACGTACAGAAAACGTGCCGGCGGCACATTTTCCTGTTACGAATAACGGTTTATTTTCAATGTGAACAGCGGCCGGGGCTGTCATCTGATGGCTGTATGAAGAATCGCAGCTGTTGTGAACTGAAAACCCGGCAGGCGGAGCGTTCGGTGTTGTGAACTGAAAATCCGGCAGCTGCGGCATTCAAGGTAGTGAACTTAAAATTTTAGCGGCTGCAGCCGCCCGTATTGTGAACTGATTTTGCGGGCGGCTGCAGGAAAATAATGAAGCTGTGAAATTTTGTTACCAGACGACGATCCGGTCTTCCGGAGCAAGGTACATTCCGTCGCCTTCCTTGACGTCAAAGGTCTCATAAAATTTGTCGTACATCTGGACATTGACATTGACACGGAGGTAATCCAGCGGATGCGTATCCAGCGCGGTCACAAGCAGGTAGGAGCCGTCTGATGTAACGGTTGCCCATTCCTGAGCGATTCGGGTGTAGAACTTTTCATAATCGAAGTCTTCCAGACCTTCCGCATATTCCAGCATGAGCTCGTTAGCACAGAGGTCAGCGGTTGCTTCTACCAGGACTGCATCGCCGTCGGCATAGACACCGTCTGTCAGTTCGATGGAATCGTAGTAGGCTGCCAGCTTGTTGAGAATCGAATCGTAGGTATCCTGTGCTTCCTCAGAGATGCAGTTTTCGAGAACGCCGTAAGCGTTGTAGTGATTGCCGCAGTAATCGAAGCCATGGCTGATTTCGTGGCCGATGACGTAGCCGATTCCGCCGAGGAGGTCTTCATCAGACATGTCATCTGTGTAGTGGAAAGAGTTCAGGAAGCCCGGCAGGATGTTGATAGAGTTGGAATCCGGGTCGTAGAAGCAGTTATAGGTCAGCGGTGTGTAGTAGTACCAGCACATATTGGCGAGGGCCGGCTGACCGATCATGGCATTTTCCTGTTCTCTGACATACTTTTTGACCAGCAGATAATTTTCGAAAAATGTGCCTCCCTCCTCTGAAGATACCAGTTCCAGACCGTCATAGCTGATGTAACCGCCGTCCGGCTGCAGAACATTGAGCCGCATCAGGTCCAGCTTCTTATAGAGATTTTCGCGGGATTCATCGTCAAGCCATTCGGTTTTTGACATCAGTTCCTTATAGGATGCAATGAGATCCGAGGTGAGCTGAGTGAGACGATCCTTACCTTCTTCGCCGATGCATTCGTCAGTGTACAGACTGGAGAGCAGATGGGAGAAGGTTTCTGTGGAATTGCACGCTTCGTAAGCCATCGAGTCGAGATCGGCCCAATCGGAAGAACTGAGCCCGGTCTTTCCGGAGGTATTGTCTGCTACTTCAAGAGAGATGGACTGAAGAATTTCCGGGAGCTTGTGATAGAACTCACTGACAAGGTCTGCGATCCATTCTGTTTTGAGGAGCTTTTCAACCATCGGTTTCGGATCGAAGTCATCTGCCATGGTTGTCAGATAACGGAGGGCCGGTTTTACGAGGAATGCGAAATCGCCCAGATATTCGTTGACATATTTTTCAATCATCGGATACAGGACATCTGTCATCTCGGTGATCGTGAAACGGTCGAGATAGTAGCAGATATCGGAAGCCATAAGAGAAACGATGATCGTACTTGAATCCTGGATTTCTGCGCTGTCGGCTTCGGCACTGTCTGCAGTTTCATCGGAATAGGAGGCGGTGACAGAGGTAGCTGTGATCTGGAAAGCCGGATCCAGATAAGGTGCGCATTCTGTGAGGATCTGCACCTGGGCAATTGCCTTCAGAATGTCAAGATTGTCATTTGTCCAGAGAGCATCGAGGACCTGGATCCACTGCTCACCCTGAACGGAATAGGTCTCGGCTCCGTCTCTGCCTTCTTTCTTAAGGAGTGCCGCGAGCGGGAAGTGCTCTGTCAGCGATTCCAGCTCCTCCATTGTATAGTAATGATAATAGTTTCCCCACTCGGAAGGGTCGACACCGCTGCCCTTGCCGCTGTAAGAACTGTCCGGACCATATTGCCCGTACTGGCGCTCGAAACGCTCGAGGTCATTGTAACTGAGTCCGGTATCGAGGCGGGAGAGCGCAAGCATGGCTGTCTGCCGGGATTCTGTTTCCTGCAGGGCGTTGTAGAAGACGGTGGTGGTATCTGCATCATCTTTCATATAAAATGCGCCATCCATGGAATCTGCTGCCAGGTATTTCGGAAGAATCAGAACAGCGGCATCCTTTGAAAGATCCGAGCTTCCGATCATAGAGAGGGCAAAGGTTTCGAACGGAAAGCTTTCGGAGGTCAGAACCTTGTTCAGCTCCTCGATCGTGTCCGCTTTTGAGATCCGGTCGAGATAAGGCTGAATCCCAGAGAGACCGTCAGCTTCACGGGCCTCCATGTCAAGCGCCTGATTGTAGAACAGGCGGAGCTGTTCAAGGTCATGGCTGTCATAGGAACTGTCCTCAATGATCTCCATAAGCTTCTGTTTTGGCTCGTCCATGGTTTCAAGGTAAAGAGAGGCCTGATCTGCGGTATCCTGATTAGCAGCCAGATAATCGTAGTTGACATAAAGATTCAGGTCATCTGCCGGGGTGCCGCGGTCCTCCGGAAGGTCACCCGCATTGTAGGTAAATGCCCAGTGCGGTCCGTTTGTTTCGGATGCTGCTGCAGGAACTGCTGCAAAGCAGGATTCTGTCAGCATCAATGCGCCTAAGCCTGCACACATCAATTTTTTCATCATCATAATTTTTCTCCCTTGCTTTTGTTAAATGAACCTGTTGTAAGTGCTGAATCTGTTGTAAGTAATGAGTCTGCTTCCGGTCATAAATCCTTTGCCGAAATGACATCCGCTGTTTTGCTTCTGTCGGCTATGCCCTTATTTGCCGGCTGCTGTGAATGATTATGCTGCTTTTTTTGAAGCCTGTATTTTAAAGGAGGCTTCCATGTGATGAGGCTTTCGAAACGGCGGCCTCTTTTTTTGTTGACAAATGCAGTATAACAGATGCCGCAGACCGCTTAAATACAGTTTACGCATGCATTAAATTTAATGAAAGTATATTTTATGCCTTTTTTTCGTTTAAAATTCAGAAGCGCAAAGATGCTGACGGGTGCACCCGGCGGAGCAGCAGAAGCTTTGTAACATCCTCAGAGAGGCAGAAGGTACAGGAACGAGTGGTTCACGGGATTCAATAGCGGTATATGATGACTAATCGAAAGAATGGGGAATATAATAAAATTGTGTGAAGGCACATTTTGAAAATGCAGTGTTGGAGGAATGAAAATATGAAGAAGCTCAAAGTTGTCGATCAGGCATCCTGTATGGCATGTCTCGCGTGCGAAAGCGCGTGTTCAATGGCATTTTATAAGGAATTTGATCCGGATAAGTCCTGCATCCGGATTGCTTCAAAGAATCAGGCAGTGAAGACCAATGTCTGCATTCAGTGCGGAAAATGCGCCCGCACCTGCCCGCAGGGCGCGATCAAGCAGAATCCGAAAGGAGTCTGGATGATTGACAAAAAGCTCTGCACGGGCTGCGGTGCATGTGTCGAGGCATGTCCGATGCATGTGATGGTAAAAGCGCCGGAATCTCCGGTTACGTCGAAGTGCATCGCCTGCGGCATCTGCGTGAAGGCCTGCCCGATGGGCGTTCTTGAGATCGTGGAGCAGTAATTTGGCATAAAGAAAAATCAATGTGCTTTTTTTAGCCGTCCGGTTCGCGGAAAAAATGCGGAACGGACGGCTTTTAGCGTGCATCGGGCGGCGCACAAGAGATGAGCGGATCGGTATGTCCGAAAACTCTGAAATAAAGAACGAAAACCGCGCCGCAGAAACGCAAATAATTGTGATTGAAAAACAACAGGCGGATATTATAATATGAAAGGAACGTGTTCCTTAAAAGAACAACTGGGCACAGGACGCTGCTTTTTGACTCGTCAAAGGCGGCGGAGCGAAAACGTAAAGAATGTTAGCAGACTGCAGATCTGCGGGACGTCTTTTCATATAGGGATAAGCGTTTTGAATAAAGAAAACGGGGATAAATTCGAAACAGCAGGTCTGAATCGGAAAAATCCTCAGCGGAAAGTCAGAAGCCAGTTTCGGAAGGAGAAAGATGACTATGAGAATTGCAGCGACTTATGACAACGGAAATATCTTTCAGCATTTCGGCAGAACAGAATATTTTAAACTATATGATGTGGAAGACGGAAAAGTGACTGCGTCACATGTTATAAGCTCAGAGGGGAGCGGACATGAGGCGTTGGCCGGAGTTCTGGCGGGTCAGGACGTTGACCTGCTGATCTGCGGCGGGATCGGAGGCGGTGCGCAGGCGGCACTTGCGGAAGCGGGCATTGCACTCTGCGCCGGTGCGCAGGGCAATACCGATGAGGCTGTCGAAGCTTATTTAAAGGGAGAACTGGTCAACTCAGGCGTGAACTGCGATCATCATCACGGTGAGGGGCATCACTGCGGCCACCATGACGGGGAAGGACACTGCGGCCATCACGGACATGAGACGGAAGAAGCGGCGCAGACAGAAGAGACCGAAGATGGAGACTGCGGCGGAAGCTGTGGCGGCGGCTGCGGCGGCTGTGCGGGCTGCGGCGGAGAGCAGGAGCTTCTCTTTGAAGGCCCGAATGCGGGAAAAACCTGCCGCGTTCATTATCGCGGAACTTTTAATGACGGAACACAGTTTGACTCCTCTTATGACCGCGGTGAACCGCTTGAATTTGTCTGCGCTGTCGGCATGATGATCTCCGGCTTTGACGCGGCAGTCGTGAATATGGAAGTCGGACAGGTGGTTGATATTCATCTGATGCCGGAGGAAGCTTACGGGATGCCGGACCCGGAGCGTATATTTACGGTGGAGACAGCTCTTATGCCGGGCTCTGAGAAGCTGGAGATCGGCCAGATGGTGTATCTCTCCAATTCAATCGGTCAGCGCTTTCCGGCGAAAGTGACGGCGAAAGAGGGGACAACCATTACGTTTGATGCCAATCATGAGATGGCTGGCAAGGAGCTTAATTTCAGGATTGAACTTGTTGAAGTGAAGGAAGACTGAAGGTCGGGACTTACGGAAGAAGACGCTGGCTTTTGAAAGCAAAAAGATATGAAACGGAGTACATCGGAAAGATGCAGGACGAATACAGAGAATATGTAACCTTTACTGTGAAAACCGCAGCCGGAGCAGATGCCGAGATGGCTGTGGTCGAAGAATTTGAGTTTGACGGCAGAAATTATGTAGCCGCAGCTCAGATCGCAGATGACACGCTGAAAGAGGACGGCGTCTTCCTTTACCGCGTAAAGAAAACGACGGATTTTGCGGTCGAACAGATTACCAGCAGGTTTGAATATCGCGAAGTAAGTGAAGCTTATCTGGAACTTGTGGGCGGGGAACAGCCTGAGAGAGAAGAACAATGATCATCGATATTCACACACATACCTTTCCTGATCGCATTGCGGTGAAAGCAATTCAAAAACTGCAGAGCTGTTCCCATACGGTGCCGGTTTCCGACGGAACGGCAGACGGACTTCTTGAAACGATGAAGAAAAGCGGGGTGGATCTCTCGGTGGTTCTTCCGGTGGCAACAGCTCCGAAGCAGGTCACGAGCATCAATAATTCCGCAGCGGAAGTCAATGAAAAGGGCATGGGGCTTTTTTCGATCGGCGCGATGCATCCGGATTATGAGGACTGGTACAGTGAGCTTGGAAGAATTAAAGCACTGGGACTTAAAGGAATTAAGCTTCATCCGGTTTATCAGGGTGTTGATCTGGACGATCTCCGGTATCTGAGGATTATGAACCGGTGCGCCGAGCTGGGACTTTTTGTGATTGCCCATATGGGGCTTGATATCGGCTATCCGGGAGTTTATAAGTGTACGCCGGAAATGGCGTATTCCGCTGTACGCGAGATCGGAGCTTTTGATTTTGTACTCGCTCATATGGGCGGCTGGCGGAGCTGGGACACGGTTCTTGAACTGCTGCCCGAAACCGGCGTTAAGCTTGACACCGCATTCAGTACGGGACATTTTCCGGCGGCTGATGACGGGTACTGGACGGAAGAAGACACACAGTTGATGCAGAGAGAGGAATTTATGAAATTCGTTGAGGCCTTCGGAACGGACAGAATTCTCTTCGGGACGGACAGTCCGTGGCATGACTCGCGTGAGGACCTGGAGTTTATCAGATCGCTGCCGCTTTCAAAAGAGCAGATCGATCAGATTCTCGGAGAAAATGCAGCCAGGCTGCTGGGACTGTAAAGACTATTCTGAGTTTTTGGTATACATAAAAAAGAAAATGTATCGCAGGCATGTTTTCGTATGGTATGACGAACAAAAGGACCCGGCATATGCCGGGTCCTCCGTCATATCCCTCAGACAGGAAAAGGGAGCAGTCGGCATGAAACACGGAAGAGCCGGGATAACGTCCCACAGATGCGGAATCAGAACTTAAATGAAAGCTGATCAGCGGCGACGGCAGCGACAGTTCTGACAAAGAATCTGTAAAAAGACCAGGGATAAAAAACGCGCCGCAAACGGGGAGAGTTGATTGTGACATCAAACAGACCGGACACCGGCGGACCGGTGTCCGGTTGATAAGGCAGAAGGAAAGAACCATGGAACTGGATTATTTTTATAAACATATCCTCCGGACGCTGCACACCGTTGTGCGCGTCTATGACCGGGACCTGAGACGGATCACCTATTACGGTTATGATGAGACGAAGGATGCGCTGAAGATGGACATGAACTTCTGCAGAAAGGTCTTTCATCAGGGAAATGAACAGTATCCGGTGATTTTTTCGGAAGCCTATCCGATCTGTTACGGTGTGATTGTGCTGCCGGAGAGCGGAAACCGGGTGATTATCGGACCGGTCAACACGGCGTCTGTCAGCACATTGTGCGAGGGAATGACAATAGACGAGCATGAGCGGAAAAAGCACAATGTGCTTCTTGAGACCGACTTGCCGTGCTGCGAATATGAAACTTTTTGCGAGGAAGTACTCCTGGTCAACTATGCAGCGACCGGGCGGAAGATGTCATTTGATCAGCTCAATGAAAAGAATTATATGACGGATGAGCTTCGCGAACTGGTGAAAAAGACGGAGTACTCCCTGCTTTTTGAATACAGAGAAGGGGAACGAAGACATAACCCATACAGCAGAGAGCTGAGAGTCAGCGATGCGATTGCAAAAGGCGATGAGTCGAGAACAATAGAGGCGCTCGATGAGGTCTTTATGGGACAGTACGGGATTTTGTCGCAGGACAGGCTGCGTTCCGCTAAAAATCTTGCGATCATCGGGCTGGCAATCGCTGCAAGGGCGTCCATCCGCGGCGGCATCCCTTTTGAAAGGGCATTTTCGATTGATGATAATTATATCTGCCAGGTAGATGCTGCGGACAGCATCGGAAAAGTCCGCGCGATTGACAGGGAGGGGCAGATTGCATTTGCAAAAATGGTTCACGAAATGCAGGAACAAATCGGTGATGCCGACCGGAGCCGGCTGACGGAAGACTGCAAGAATCTGATCTTCAAGAAGATGCATACGACGATCCGCGTGCAGGAACTGGCGGCAGAACTCGGCGTGACAAAGGAATATCTTGCGGCACAGTTCCGGAAGACGACAGGGGAGACGGTCAAGAATTATATTTCCAGGAATAAGGTCCGGCTGGCTGAAAACATGCTGATTTATTCGGAATATAATATCGGTCAGATCGGGAGCTATCTCGGTTTCTGTTCGCAGAGTCATTTTGACAGAGTGTTTAAAAAATACAATCAGATGACGCCGGATGAATACAGAAATTACTATAAAAAGGAAAAAGAGTGATGCAAAATTGTGAAAAATGATAAATGAAATTAAAAAAATGCTATAAAGATTAAAAAAATATTAGACACAAGACCGAAACTGAAATATAATGACAGCATCACGAAACAGCAGGCGGCTGCCGATGTTTTTTAAGAATACGGGATCTGTCTCATAAGAGTAAATGCTGCTCTTAAAAACAGTCCCGGAGGACGGAATACATCGCCGGCGCTGCAAACGAAGAGGAGGACTTCATATGAACAAAAAGGCTTTACTTGCTATGGCAGTAGCCGGCGTCATGACACTTGGCTTTTCAAGCGTCGTTTCCGCAGATGACGGCTCAACAGTCGGAACAAACACCTTCGTAGACGGTGGTACAGAGCTTTCTCTCTGGACATTCCAGGAACTCCATGTCGGCTTCTACACACAGATGGCTGATTACTGGAACGAAGCTCATCCGGACAATCCGATCAACCTGACAGTTACAACAGGCGAGTCTTCTCAGGTCCATTCAAAACTGCTTACAGCTCTTAACTCCGGCACAGGCGCTCCGGATATCGCGGACGTTGAAATCGGTCACTATGCAGCTTTCCTTCAGGATGAACTGTTCCTGCCGCTAAATGATGTTATTGCTGATTATGAAGATGAAATCGTTATGTCCCGCGTAACCATGTACGGCGACAGCGAAGGCAATTATTACGGAATCGACTTCCACCTTGGCGCATCTGTTGCTTACTATGACATGGAGATCATGGATGAAGCTGGAATCGATCCGGCTACAATCGTGACATGGGATGACTACAGAGAAGCTGGCCGTACAGTCCTTGAAAAGACCGGCAAGCCGATGTGCGCAGTTGAAGTTACAGACCTCTTCCTTCCGCAGCTGATGCTTCTTGAAAAGGGTGTTCAGTACGTTGATGAAGAAGGCACACCGGCTATCTCCAACCAGGAGCATGCTGATGTCATCAATTACATCCGCGAGATGATCGAAGAAGGCACCTGCGTTATCGCACCGGGCGGCGGCTTCCACACAGAAGAATGGTACGCTTACCTCAACGGCGGAAACGTTGCTTCCATCTGCATGCCGCTGTGGTACATGGGCCGTTTCACAGACTATTGCCCGGATCTTTCCGGCAAGATGGCGATCTATGAGATCCCGGTCTGGAACGAAGGTGACACACGCTGCGTCCTTCAGGGCGGCACAGGCACATCCGTCTGCTACACATCTGAAAACGCTGACCTCGCTAAGGAATTCCTTGCATTCGCTAAGCTGTCCGAAGAAGGCAACCGTTATGAATGGGAAATCCTCGGCTTCGACCCGATCAGAACATCTCTCTGGGAAGATACAGAGATGACAACAAATCCGGACAACAAGTTCATCGCTTACTTCACAACGAATCCGTTCGACGTTCTTAACGAAGTCAAGGCTGACTACGGTCTGGATCTTACAGCACCGAACATCTCCGGCGGTTACTCCGCAGCTTACAGTGTTCTTGTTTCCACAACTTATGAGAATGCGTTTGAAGCAAGCGTAGATACAGATGCTGCAGAACTGCTTGAAAACGAACAGGCAACAATCGTTTACTAATTCGAATATCGGCAGATTGCTGTGAATAAGTAGGGGGTACTGCGAGCTCCGCGATACACTTGTGTCGATATCGGAGTTCGCAGTTCTCTTTTTCTCTGCAAATGGTTTTTCAGATAAAAGCCCCTTTATATGCTGCTTTTGAACGGAACATTTGCGATTGAGTTTTTGCGATTGAGTTATGGCGAACGGATTTTATGCGGATAGGTTTTATGTGGGCGGCTTCTTTGGAGAGAACCTGTTTCGATGGTTTCCGTCGATAAAAGCTGTACAGATGAATTTATGCGAATAGAACCTGTGAGAGAAAGGAGGCTCTGCAGTTGAAGAAAAAAGGTGGTTTCAGGAAACTCCTGTATTCCCAGAAAGCTGCGCCGTATGTTTTCATACTGCCGTTTCTGCTGACATTTGCAATCTTTTTTGTTTATCCTCTGATTAACGCTGTCATTATGAGTTTTCAGAAAGTCAGCGCAAGAGGAAATACATGGGTCGGTTTAAAGAATTACCAGACTCTGCTGAATCCGGTCTTTTATAAGGCGGTCGGACACAGTATTTTCTACACGATTATTACATTGATCCTGATGATCCCAATTCCGATGCTTCTGGCAACGATGCTGAACAGCAAGCTGATGAAGGGCAAGACAATCTTCCGCAGCATCATGTTTATTCCGGCTCTGACTTCAGTTGTCGTCGCTGGTACAGTGTTCCGCCTGATGTTCGGAGAACTTTCAGGATCCTTCTTTAATCAGATTCTCGGATTTTTCGGCAAGGAACCGCTTGTCTGGCTGAGAAATCAGAATACGGTCTGGATCGCGCTGTTTGCGATCTGCCTGTGGAGATGGACCGGCGTCAACATGATGTATTACCTCTCCGGTCTTCAGCAGATTCCGGAAGAATTGTATGAATCCGCAGCGATCGATGGGGCTACTTCGATTCAGGCATTCTTCAATATCACGGTTCCGCTTCTTAAGGACACAACAGTTTACGTCCTTACAATCTCTATTTACGGCGGTCTTGCGATGTTCACGGAGTCCTACATCCTGTTTAACGGCAATAATTCGCCGAACAACGTTGGTCTGACGGTTGTCGGTTATCTGTACCGTATGGGATGGGAGCAGAACAATGTCGGTCTGGCCTGCGCGGTCGGCTGCATTCTGATTGTTCTGGTTCTCGGTATCAATATCGTTCAGCTCACGATGAACGGCACTTTCAAGAAGAAGGAGGCGTAATCAGATGACAAAAAAACATACGCTGCTTACCGTTCTCCTGGTGATCTTCTTTATCATTGTTGCGGGGATTATTCTTCTTCCGCTGATCCTTCTGTTTGTTTCATCACTGAGACCGGGCAATGAACTCATGGCCAACGGCATCACGTTCTTTATTGACTGGAAGAATGCGAACTTTGATACCTATAAGCTTCTGTTCAGTGGTCAGAATGCATACTTCCTGTGGTACAAGAGCAGTCTTATTATCACAGCGGTGCAGGTTGTCTGTGCGCTGTTCTTCAGCTCGCTGGTCGGCTACGGTTTTGCTATGTATAACTTCAAGGGCAAGAACGTGCTGTTCCTCTGCGTCCTTCTTATTATGTGCGTGCCGACGGAGATCATCCTGCTTCCGCTGTACCGCACGATCATCAATCTGAATCTTATTGACACTGTCGGCGGTGTTATTCTGCCGTTCATTGTTGTCCCGATGCTGATCTTCTTCTTCCGGCAGTACCTTTCCGGAATCCCGAAGGATTTCCTGGATGCGGCGCGTGTTGACGGCTGTACGGAATACGGCATTTACTTCAAGATTATGGTTCCGCTGATGAAGCCGTCGTTTGCGGCGATGGGCATCTATGAAGGCATGCAGAGCTGGAACAATCTTCTGTGGCCGATGATCGTCCTTCGAAGCGCTGACAAGATTACCCTTCCGGTCGGTCTGAGTTCACTGCTTTCGCCTTACGGCAACAACTATGATATCCTGATCGCCGGATCCTGCTTCGCGATCGTTCCGATTCTGATCTTATTCATCTGCTTCCAGTCTTCCTTCATTTCCGGTATGACGGCCGGCGGTGTCAAGGGCTGATGCGAAAAATGTCTGCGTCTCCTGAAAAAGGCGCAGGCAATGAAAGCGGTTCTTTTATGTCGAGGCATGCGAGGGCTTACTTGATCTTGGGACATAAAAGGACCGCTTCTTGATTCGAAGAGAGCGTAAAAAATATGCGGGCGGCGCTTCTTTTACTTAAAAAATATGCAGGGTTCCGGTCATCGGTTCTTTCAGCCGGAGGCACTGATACGATGCCGGACTAAAAGCTTCAGGTAAGGGCTGAAGGAGGAATCTCTATGCGGCTTCATTTTGATAACAGCCGTCGGATCGGAGAACGGGATCCGATGATTTACGGACATTTTATTGAACATTTTCACCGCCAGATCTACGGAGGCGTCTATGATCCGGAGTCCCCGTTTGCCGATGAAGACGGTATGCGCACGGATGTTCTTGCTGCTATGCGCAAGATCAAGGTGCCGATCCTTAGATGGCCGGGAGGATGTTTCGTCTCGTCTTATCACTGGCAGAATGGGGTCGGTCCGACAAGGGTGCCGTCCTTCGACAAAGCCTGGAGAGTCGAGGATCCGAATACCTTTGGTACGGATGAATATGTAAAGCTCTGCCGGAAGATCGGCTGCGAGCCTTATATCTGCACAAATGCAGGGACGGGGACCGCTGAGGAGATGAGTGACTGGCTGGAGTACTGTAATCTTGAGACGGAAGGACAGTTTGCAAAGCAGCGAATCGCGAACGGTTCAAAAGAGCCTCACGGTGTCCGGTACTGGAGCATCGGAAATGAAAATTACGGCTCCTGGGAGATAGGAGCCAAATCCCGTGAAGAGTGGGGACTGCTGACAACAGAAGCTGCTAAAATGATGAAGCATGTCGATCCGACGATAGAACTGACGGCGGCAGCTCTCACGGATATTCACTGGAATATCAATCTTCTTGAACACTGCGGGAAATTCCTCGACTGGATTTCGATTCATGAATATTGGGACGGAATCCATCAGACCAATGACTATGCCTCCTATGAGGAGGTGATGGCTTATACGGAGAACATCGGACATTCTATTGATGAGGTGCGGGGACTGCTTACAGCAATGAAGCTTGATAAGCAGATCCGGATTGCCTTTGATGAGTGGAACCTCCGGGGATGGTATCATCCAAATGTCCATACGGTTAAGCAGGGGATTACAAAAGAGGAGTATTTGTATCCCCGCGACAGGAACGATGAGAACAGCGCGTATACCATGGCGGACGCAGTTTTTACTGCGTGCTTCTTAAATACGCTGAACCGCAATGCTGACATCGTCGGCATGGCGAATTTTGCACCGATCGTCAACACCCGCGGCTGCATTTTCACTCACCCGGGAGGAATTGTTCTTCGCAGTACCTACTATGTCTTTGACCTTTATGTCAATGAGCTTGGCAATGTGGTTCTCGATTCCTGGAGTGAGGGAAATCCGAAGCTTTCCGTGCTGAGCAAACAGAAACAGGAAACTTCGGTTGATGCGGTTGACGCAATTGTCACGACCTGGTCTGACAGAGAGGGCTATGCGATTGCAGCTGTCAATAAGGATCCAAAGAGGGTAAATAAGCTGTCACTGGATTTTGAGGCGGTAGGCGAAGTGAAGATGATCACGCTGGAGGGCAGCAGTACGGAGTCCTACAACGATATCGACCACCTTGAGGTTTATCCTGAGACCACGGAACTCGGAATGTTTTCAAAGGGGATGGAGATCGTTCTTTCTCCGCACTCGGTAAATATCATCAAAATAACAGAAAAGGAGAAATGATTATGGCCGGAAAAGCAAAGATGATTATTGACAGGAACTTTAAAATCTCCGAGATCGACAACCGAATCTACGGATCATTTATTGAGCATCTCGGAAGAGCAGTCTATGACGGCATCTATCAGCCTGGTCATCCGCTGTCAAATGCGGACGGCTTCCGCCAGGATGTCATCGACCTTGTCAAAGAACTGAATGTCCCGATTGTCCGTTATCCGGGCGGGAACTTTGTATCCGGCTTTGTGTGGGAGGACAGTGTAGGACCGGTCTCCGAGAGGCCGCGGCGTCTGGATCTTGCATGGTATTCTCTTGAGAAAAATGAAGTTGGCCTGAATGAATTCCATTCATGGGCAAAGGCTGCGAATTCCGATGTTATGATGGCGCTTAACCTTGGGACGAGAGGCATCGCCGATGCCTGCAATCTTCTGGAATACTGCAATTCAAAGCCGGGATCAAAGTATGCTGATCTGCGTGTTAAACACGGTCATAAAGAGCCTTACGGCATCAAGACATGGTGTCTCGGCAATGAGATGGACGGTCCGTGGCAGATCGGCCATAAGACGGCTGATGAATATGGACGCATCGCCGCTGAAACCGCTAAGGCGATGAAGATCATTGACCCGAGCGTGGAGTTTGTCGTCTGCGGTTCCTCCAACCGCGAGATGCCGACCTTTGCAGTCTGGGAGGATACGGTTCTTTCTCATACCTATGAGTATGTTGATTATCTGTCGCTGCATCAGTATTACGGCAATACCAGCGGAGATACGAATGATTTCCTTGCAAAATCCAATGACATGGATTATTTCATCAAGGAAGTTATCGCCACCTGTGACTATGTTAAGGCGAAGAAACGCGGCAAAAAGGACATCATGCTCAGCTTTGACGAATGGAATGTCTGGTATCATTCAAGAGCAAAGGATGATGAGATCACGGAAAATACGCCGTGGACGATCGCTCCGCCGATGCTTGAAGACATCTATAATTTTGAGGACGCCCTGCTTGTTGGCCTCATGATGATCACGCTGCTTCGTAATTCCAACCGCGTCAAGGTGGCCTGCATGGCGCAGCTTGTCAATGTCATCGCTCCGATTTTTGTCGACGCGAACGGCGGCGGCTCCTGGAGACAGACAATTTTCTATCCGTTTATGCATGCATCAAAGTATGGCCGCGGCACTGCTCTTCTGCCGGTTATGACAACAACGATGCACGATACTGCAAAGCATGGCGAGGTTACGGACGTAGAATCGGTAGCGGTATACGATGAAGAGGCAGATACCCTGACGATCTTTGCCGTCAACCGCAACCTTGAAGAAGATGTCGTTCTGACAACAGATGTAAGAAGCTTTGAAGGCTATCGTGTGCTTGAGCACATCGTGCTTGAGAGCGACGATCTGAAGGCGGTGAACTCCTTTGCTGTAGAGAAGGTAGCCCCGAAGACTGTGTCCCAGAGCAAGGTTGACGGCGGCGAGATGACAAGCCTTCTGCATAAGGCATCCTGGAATGTTATCCGTCTTGGAAAATAAAACGGTAAGCTGCACTGCGCCCGTGTTTCAGGCGCGGATCGGCACCGGAAAAAACAAAAGGAACTGCTGCGGGCAGTTCCTTTTGAGGACTGATGCAAAGTATCAAAGTCCACGCTGCAAAAAGCAGTGTGGACTTTGGTGGTAAAGGGACACAGCGGCGATCCGTGAGTAAGGGACAGAGCGCAAATTGCGAATTTCCGTTTTTACACATGATCGTGAAATGATGCTGTGGAGGTGGTATCCGAAATGAATGCTTTTTTTGATCCGGACAGGGGAGTTTTGAGATTTTTGTCGAGAATCGGCGATACAATCCTGCTCAATCTGATGTTCCTGCTGACAAGTCTCCCGATTTTTACGATCGGAGCTTCTGTTGTTGCGATGAGCACAGTACATCTGAAATTCAGAGAGGACCGTGAGGGCTATACGGTCAGGGGATATTTTCGGGCATTTCGGGAGAACTTCAAAAAATCGACGCTGGTGTGGCTGATCATGCTGGCGGCGGCTGTGGTGATGGGCGTTGATCTGATAGCGATGCACAGTATGACGGGCTTTATGGGGACGTACTTCAGAGTGATTCTGATTGTCTGTGCCATCTTCTGGCTGATGTTGTTCCTCTATGTATTTGTCCTTCAGGCAAAATTTGAAAATTCCGTTTTCAGGTCAATAAAAAACGCCTATCTGCTCGCATTCATGAATTTTCCGCGCACGCTGTGGCTGTTAGCCATGTTCGTGGCGCTTGTCTACATCATGTTTTATAATTTGACAACTTTCTGGGCAATGCTGCTGATACTTGCTGTGATCGGCTGTGCACTCTGGAATCTCATCAACTGTTATCTGGTATATCCGGCGATCCGGAAGGTCCTCGATGCCGAGACCGTGAAGGCGGCTGAAGGAGTACGGGGCAGCTCAGGGGATGGCATGGACGGTTCTGGGGCGGTCACGGACGATGCTGAGCAAGCCGCAGTGAGCCCGTCAATTGAAGAGAAAATATAATGCAGGCAGTCGGTCCCTGACCGGCTGCTTTTTGTGAAATCTATCAAAAAAAACAGTAAAAATGTCGGAGACATTCTATTTGACACTCCGGACTTGGAATTTTATACTGATTTTCGGAGATAATACCTTTTAATAAAGACATAGTATCTCCGGTGATTAATCTCTTAATTATAATTGAGGAGGATTTACTTTATGAAGAAATCGGCACGTGTCCTTTCTGTGATTCTTGCGTCTATGATGACCGTCAGCCTTGCGGCCGGTGCAGCATGCAGTGTATCCGCAGATGACAAGATGAAGGTCGCACTTGTTCTTCCGGGCAAGAAGGATGACGTTTCCTTCAACCAGGCGATGTATCGCGGAATGACAGATTTCGCGGAAGCGCACGCAGATGAGATCGACCTGACAGTTGTTGAAGGTGTTTATGAAGTTTCCGATATTGAGCCGACTCTGATTGAGTACGCTGACGAAGGATATGATGTCATCATCGGTCATGGCTATCAGTTCACGGAACCGCTGGTTAAGGTTGCCAACGAGTATCCGGACGTTGCTTTCCTTCTTGGCTGCGGCGCTGACGAGACAACAAATTCCGCTATGTATGATGTCCAGCTTGAAGCGGGCGGATATCTGATGGGCGTCATCGCAGCTCTTGCGACAGAGACAGGAAAGATCGGCGTCATCGGCGGTGGTGAAGGCTCCGAGATCACCCGCGGCCATGAGGGCTACAAGGCCGGCGCGAAGTCTGTCAATCCGGACATCGAAATTCAGGAAGTCTTTACGGGTGACTGGAATGATACGACAGGAGCTTATGAAGCAGCGGTCGGTATGTATGACAGCGGCGTAGATGTGATCTGGCACAGCGGTGACGGCATCGGTCTCGGCGTTGTTCAGGCGGCGGAAGAGAAAGACCAGTATGTCCTCGGCAACGTCGAAGATCAGTATGATCTTGCTCCGCAGAACGTTCTTTCAGGCCTTCAGTATGAATGGTCCAACGCTCTTGAGACAATCTTTGCTTCCATCGAGGACGGCACTTTTTATGCGGATGACAAGGATGTCATCATGATCAATGTTGCAAACGGCGGTCTTTCCATGACAGAAATCAATGATACAAAGGGCTATCTGACAGAAGATGAGATCGCTCAGATCGAAGATGTCTATGAAAAGCTCGGCAATGACGAAATCGAACTTCCGGAAGTCTGATTTGTCACCGGAAAACCTTAAATAATGCAGATAAAGTGTGAGGCGGTCATGTACCGCCTCACTGTTCGTAAAGTGAGGGGAGCGCTAAGACCATGGCCGGAGAATTCGCGGTTCGCATGAAGGGCATCACCAAGATCTTCAACGGGGTGAAGGCCAATGATTCCATTGATTTTAATCTGAGAGAGGGGTCTATTCACGGTTTGCTTGGGGAAAACGGAGCCGGGAAGACAACTCTCATGAATATCCTGTACGGGCTTTATAAGCAGGAAGAGGGCACGATTGACGTCTACGGAAAAGAGGAAACGATCTCGTCTCCGGTCGATGCAATCGCACTCGGTATCGGCATGGTTCATCAGCATTTTATGCTGGCAAGGCCGCTGACAGTTGTCGAAAATGTGATGCTCGGCAAAAAGTCACGCCGCGGATTTCTTCTGGATACAAAGAGGACGGCCGAGGAACTGCGGGTACTGTCCGATAAATATAAAATGGGGATCGATCCGTACAGCAGGATCTGGCAGCTCTCTGTCGGCGAACAGCAGAGAGTGGAAATCCTGACGGCGCTCTATATGGGAGCCAGGGTACTGATTCTGGACGAGCCGACTGCTGTCCTCACTCCGCAGGAGACGGAGGTCTTCTTCGAGACGCTTCGTCAGATGAGGGATGACGGCAAGTCGATTATTCTGATTACGCATAAGCTTGAGGAGATCATTTCGATCGTCGACGAGGTGACGGTTCTCCGTGACGGAAAGCTGATCGGAAGCCGGCTCGTGGATGAGAAGGTGACGAAGGATGATCTCAGCCGGATGATGGTAGGCCGCGATGTTCTTTTTGATTTTCCGGAAATTGAGAAGGAACCGGGCGGGGTGCGCCTCAGGGTCGACGCGGTCAGTGCGGACAACGATAAAGGTCTTTGTGCCCTGAACGGTATTTCCCTTGAGATCCGGGAGGGCGAAATCCTTGGTCTTGCGGGAGTTGACGGAAACGGACAGAAGGAACTCTGTGAAGTGCTGACGGGGCTTCGCCGGGCGACAGCCGGAAAAATTACCGTGAACGGCGAGGATTATACGAATCAGCAGCCGTCCTTCTATATCGGCAGGCACGTATCTTATATTCCGGAGGATCGCCATGCCCAGGGGCTTGCGATGACCTGGAGCCTCAAGAATAACCTGATCCTGAAGCGTCTGGATGACCCGGCCTATAAGTCGCACGGTCTCCTGTCAGAGAAAAAGATCAACGAGAACTGGGAGAAGGAGCAGAAAAATTTCCAGATCAAGGCCATTGATGGGGAACAGGAATCCAGAATGCTCTCCGGCGGCAATCAGCAGAAGGTCATTCTGGCGCGGGAGATCGGCAGCGATCCGGATATCCTTATTGCCAACCAGCCGACAAGAGGGCTTGATATCGGTGCATCCGAATATGTGCGGAGCCGGATTCTGGAGGTCAGGAATCAGGGCACGGCTGTCCTTCTCGTATCTGCGGATCTTGAGGAGATCCTGCAGCTTTCGGACCGGATTGCGGTGATTTACGGCGGACAGCTGATGGGGATTCTCGATCGCGGAGCGGATCTCATGACGATCGGGAGTATGATGATGGGAAAGAAAATCGAAGAGGCGGAGAACATGAGCGGTATTTTCCGTGATGAGCTGCGGAAGGAGGTAAAGGCGTGAAACAGAGATTTCAGAAATCCTGGGGACAGATCGTCGGCACTGTTGCGATGGTTGCGATCGCCCTTATTCTCGGCGCGATGCTGATTGTGTTTACCGGCAATAGTCCTGCGGAGGCTTACGGTGCGATGCTGAACGGCGCGTTCGGTTCAACCAGAAAGATCACGGAGCTGTTTGTCAAGCTGACGCCGATCCTTTTGATGGCGTACGGAATATCTGTCGCCTTCAAGGCACAGCTCTGGAATATCGGTGCGGAGGGGCAGTTTGTGATGGCCTCTATTACGGGAGCGGCGATTGCGCTCTATGTGCCGATTCCTTATTTTCCGAGACTTATTCTTTCTCTGATTGCTTCAATGGCTGCGGGAGCACTCTGGGCGGGAATCGCCGGCTGGCTCAAGAACCGGTTCAACTGCAATGAGGTCATTACAACGCTCATGCTGAACTACATCGCGTCCTATTTTCTGCTTTATCTGATTAACGGGCCGATGCAGGATCCGTACAGCGATCTGTCACAGTCGGATATCATTCCGGAGGAGATGCATCTCCCGGTTCTTATGGAGCACAGCCGCCTCAACACCGGCATTTTTCTTCTGATTGCCGTTGTGATCTTCATGATTTTCTTCTGGAAGACGTCACTTGGTTATAAGATTGATCTCGTGGGCCGCGGAAAAAGTGTTGCGACCTATGCGGGCGTCGATGTCAAAAAGACGGTTATGAAGACGATGTTTATCTCCGGCGCGCTCTGCGGTCTTGCCGGCTGGATTGAAATGTTCGGCATCCAGTACCGCGTCCTTGACGGTATCGCCGGCACGTACGGCGACATTGCCAACATTGTTGCTCTGCTCGGTGCACTCAATGTATACGGTATTATGGCTGCGGCGGCATTTTTCTCGATTCTTCTGTGCGGCGGTGCGAGCATGCAGCGCATGACAGAGGTTCCGTATTCGGTTGTCAGCGTTATTGAAGGTCTGATCATTGTTCTTGTCATCGCACGGAATATGTTCGGTGAGCGCGTGAATTCCTTTGCTTCAAAGAGAAAGAGCGGCAGGGAGGGGAAAAATGGCTGAGAGTATTTTTAATATCGGATTTCTGGTAAGTCTTCTGGCCGGCATGATCCGCCTCGCAACGCCGATTCTGCTTCCGGCGCTTGGACAGATTTATACGCAGCGGGCGGGCATCCTGAACCTTAGCGTCGAAGGCACGATGCTCATGGGCGCGATCGGCGGCTTTACGGCTGCGGCTGCCAGCGGGAATCTGTGGTTTGGTCTCCTTATCGGCATTCTCACGGGCATGCTTTTCAGCAGCATTATGGCGTGGCTCAGCGTTACGATGAGAGCTAACCAGGTGATCGCCGGTATCGGGCTCAATATTCTGGCTTCGGGGCTTGCGGCCTATATCTATCGACTGGTTTTCGGCATCCGCGCGCTGCCGGCGAAAGTGGAATCCTTCCAGGCGATTGCGATTCCGGGACTTTCGAAGATTCCTTATCTCGGAACTGTTCTTTTCAACCACAATATTCTGGTATATCTTACTTATCTTCTGGTTCCGGTGACCTGGTTTATTCTCGAGAAAACGACGTTCGGCCTGAAGATCAAGGCAGTGGGTGAACATCCGCGCGCTGCCGATTCGAAGGGCATCAGCGTTGCGGGTGTGCGTTATCTCGCGGTTATCATCGGCGGAGCTTATGCCGGTGCGGGCGGCGCCTTTATGACGATTGCGTATCTCAATACCTTTACGGAAACGGTCATCGGAGGCTTTGGCTATATTGCGGTCTCTGTTGTCATTTTCGCAAAATTTACGCCGAAAAGGGCTCTGGTCGGCGCGCTGCTGTTCGGTTTTGCGCAGGCGCTGCAGGTCCGTCTGCAGGCACAGGGCATCGGCATTCCGAGCCAGCTCCTGCTGATGCTTCCGTATCTCTTCACGATTGTCGCGCTTATCTTTGCTTCTAAAAATGCGGAGATGCCGGGCGCTTACGCAACACCGTATTCCAGAATGGAGCGCTGAAGATGCTGATGCATAAATGGAAGAAAATGCGCCTTATTCGGGTACTGCCCGGAACCGCAGCAGTGCTTTGCACAATACTTTGTGCAGGTACTGTTTCGGTCGGCGCTTCCGGAAAGGAACCTATTGATACCGCAGCGGCTTTGTCGGACAGCACGCCGACGGAAGCGGAGACCGCAGCGCACTCACAAGTCTCAGAAAGCCGGGTATCAGGAAGTGAGAGTCCTGAACAGGGCGTTTTTGCTCCGGGCAGCGAACGTGCGGCAGAACGTGCCGCTGATTATGCCCAGGCGGTCAATTATGACTATGAGACGCCGGAGAAGATCTATGCCTTCCTGACAGAGGAACTTCGCGGAATGATGACAGAGGCGGAATTTACGGAAGCGTTCAAAAAGGAGCGCAGCTATCCGTATATTACTCCACTTTATCTGATGAAGAATCCGGAGATTGAACTTGCTTTAGATGGCCTTACAGGGACGGTGATCTATGCCCAGGCGGCAAGAATCACCGGCATGACGTATGAGATCGGTCTCGTCTATGAGAATGGGGATTATTATATCGAGGACTGGATGGAACTGGCAGACGGAAGCTATCTGGAGAAATTTGAAGATTGTCCGTATACCCTCGACTGGTATTATGACCTGGACGAAGCTTCGGAGGAGTAAAATGCAGCAGAATTCAAAGATGAATACTGCCGGAAGAGTATCAAACCTTCTGCTCGAGGCAATGGCAGACGGAAAGTATCGGGACGCGAAATATCTGCCCCCGGAAAATGAGCTTGCTGCCGAATTCGGCGTGAGCCGGACAGCGCTCAGGGATGGAACCGCAATTCTCGAGAGGGAGGGGTTCATCACGAGAAAATGGGGCAGCGGCACGATGATCAACCACCATGTGCTGGCTGTTCGGAATCGCATTGATATTGAACATGAATTTCTTGATATGGTGCGCCGCTGCGGCTTTGCACCTGAAATCGCAGAGGTCCGGGTCGAACGCGCGAGGGCATCGAAGGCAGAGGCGGGGAAGCTCGGAATCCGGGAACAGGATTCTCTTTACTCTGTTGAGCGGCTTATCACGGCGGACGGAATTCCGGCGATCTACTGCGTCAATCTTTTTCCGGAAACACTTATTTCGGACCTGTCTTTTGATGAGGAAGAGATGCGGGCGCCGATTTTTGAATTTCTTGAGAGGCGCTGCGGTGTCAGTGTCTATATCGAGATCAGTGATATAAGGGCGGTGAATGCATCGAAGGAAATTGCGGAGCATCTTGGAATTCCAGAGGGCTCGGCGGTTCTTGGCATCGAGGAGCACGGTCATGATATAGACGGCAGGCCGGTCATGCTGTCTCAGGAGTATTACCGGGAGGGGCTGGTCAGTCACTCGGTAGTGCGCAAAAAAATGTAAATGAATTGACATTTGGGATTCGCAGGTCATCCGATATGCGGATCCTTTTGTTCGTCATAACGGACAGAAAATGTGCCGGCGGCACATTTTCTAAGGGAGGCTTTCGATGTATGGTATGAGCTGCCCACGGAAACTCACTTTGTTTACAACTGCTATCGGAGAGAAGCTGTGATATAATACGGCTGAGAACGAAACCGGAGACGGATGAGTGATATGTCGGGGAAGTGACAGGCATATGTCGGGAATCGATAAGCATATGCCGGGAACAGATAAGCATATGCCGGGAAATTGAAAAGCACATGCCGGGGGCTGACAGGCATTATGACGGGAATAAAAAGCGATTTTTGATGAAGGAGTCTTAAAAAGCATGAACGGTGATATCAGAAATTATCTGGAACAGCAGGCAATTCCGGAAAGTATGATCCGGGAAGTCGAAGCTTTCAGAGAAGGTTATGAGGTGAATCCGGTAGTTTCGGGAAGAATCGTGATGCCGCAGATCTTTTTTTATGGAAAGGAGATTCTGGAAATGGCGGTTGCTGCTGTGCTGCATGGAGAAAATCTTCTCCTCTCGGGCGCAAAGGCCACCGGAAAAAATGTTCTCTGTGAGACGCTCGCATATATTTTCGGCAGACCGTCCTACAACATCTCTTTTCATGTCAACACGGACAGCGCATCGCTGATCGGAACGGATACCTTCCGGAACAACGAGGTTGTCCTTCGGAAGGGACCGGTGTATGACTGTGCGGTTTACGGCGGCTTCGGCATTTTTGATGAGATCAATATGGCAAAAAATGATGCTGTGTCGGTTCTTCACGCGGCGCTCGATCACCGCCGCTCGATTGATATTCCCGGCTATGAAAAGATTGAACTGCATCCGGCGACGCGTTTTATCGGTACGATGAATTACGGCTACGCGGGAACAAAGGACCTGAATGAAGCTCTGGTGTCGAGATTTCTGGTCATCGATATGCCGCCTCTTGACGAAGAGACGATTCTGTTTCTCCTCAGGAAGCATTTCCCGGATGCGAAGGAAGCGGCGATGAAGCAGTTCGGAGGGCTGTTTCTTGATTTGCAGCAGAAGGCCTATAATGGAGAAATTTCGACAAAGCCGCTTGATCTACGGGGGATGATTTCCGCTATTCAAATCATGAGATCCGGGCTTGCACCGGCAAGAGCGGTCCGCATGGGCATTACCAACAAGAGCTTTGATGCTTTCGAAAAGGAAATTATCGAAGATACGGTGATCACGAGAATCCCGGAGAACTGGACGGCGGCGGATATTTTCTTATAATGGGTATCCGCAAATGAAAAACGGACAGCGGCGTGAACCGTCGACAGTGACAAAAGCGGCATCTGGACACGGTGCGGATCATTGACCGCAGAGAAAGCAATCCCGGAGACACTGCGCGGGAAGATGCCTGCAGCAAAAAATGAAGGAAGTGAATGGGATGATACTGGAAGGATGTCAGGGGAAAAATAAAGGAAAACTGATAGAGGTGACCTGCCCAAACTGCGGTGAGACCGTTGAATTTACGGGACGGGAGGCGGCTCGGGTCTGCAGCAGCTGCGGGAAGCCGGTGCTCAATGAAAAAATGAGCTGCATCTTTACCTGCGGTCACGCAAGGGAGTGCGTCGGTGATGAGGCATATGAACTGGCGATGAAAGCATCGGACCGGATACAGTTTGATATGGATGCGTTCAGACGTTTTAAGCGTTAAGTCCCGGAAACCGGACGAAACAGTGAGAGGAAAGCAAATGACGGATTATTTTCGTCCCCTTGATAACGGAACGTACACACGGGAGCAGCTGGATGTAAGAAGGCTTGAGCTTGAGAACCGCATCCGCAATCTGTTCTGGACGGTGAGCGGGGATTACTCGCTTGATCTTAAGCCGGATATCTATAAGTTTGAGCGCTCAAAGTATATCGCGATTTATGATGCGGTAAAACAGGGCGCGTGCGCAAGATTTTTCGATGAAAAAGAGCTCGGACTCTATGTCCTCAAAAAGCTTTATCGAAATGCCGGCGAGACTCCGCTGATGGAGCTCGTAAAGCTGTGTCTCGACGCGGCAGTTTATCCGAAGCTCCTCATGGAACGGGAGGGCATCGCTGGAATCCGTGCGCATGCTTTTAAGGAAATTTTAAAAAATCCGGATGACCTGGAGCCTGCCAACAGTATTGAGGAGGCGAGAAACCTTTATATGGCGAGGTTTCTTGCCGCCCGGGGAGAGACAGCTTACGTGCGGCCGGCCGGAAGCCATGTGAATCAGCTGCTGGAAGAAATTGAAGGACTTGAAGGTGTATCGACGACGGCGGAGCTGATCGAGGTGATCGACCGTATCTACAACCGCTTTTTTGACGTTTCTTTTGAAGAACTCCACGGCGGTCTTCAGGAGGTGCTGTCGATTCCATCCGATATTCTGGTGCATGCTGCGGATCAGGAATGCTGGACAGATGAACTTGCAGACGAGATTTTGGAAAAATATCTGAAAAATCTCAGAATGGATATGCTGAGTCTCGAAATAGCCGACAGAAAGGTGTGGAAGCGTGACCATCATAGCGCACCGAAGCGGACGCCTCAGGCTGCGGTTAATGAGGAGACAGCGAAAAACATTCAGAATTATGTGGAACTGAGCTACGGAAGAAGTTATCTCCGGGACTCTGAGGTGCGGCATCTGTCGGCGCTTCTCGGGCGGGGAACGCACCGGGGCTGTCTGCTTCATTTTACGGAAGGGGTTCTTCATGATCCGGTAAAAAAGAACAATCAGTACCGCTACGCGGAGATGATGACACAGAAAAACCGGATGTACTATTACGGCAACCACTGGATCATCAAGCGGAATATTGCTAACCTGACAGATCTTCTGAGAAAGGTTCTGTCACTTCGATGCGAGCAGGAGGTTTGGCGCGACCGCTCCGGGGAACTTGTTCCGTCGAGATTGTGGAAAATCGGCAGAACGGAGGATGTGAAGCTCTTTAACCGAAAGTCGGCGCAGGATGACTCAGAGTTTGTGGTAGACATCCTGCTGGACGGCAGCGGCTCACAGATGAGTCGACGGCCGCAGGTGGCGGCGCAGGCCTTTATGATCGCCGAGGCGCTCAGCAATGTCGGAATTCCCGCGAGAATTCAATCCTTCTGCACTTACTGGGATTATACGGTGCTGCAGAGATTCCGCGATTATGATGATGAGAAGGACATGAATCTGAGACTCTTTGAATTTCAGGCATCGTCTTCAAACCGCGATGGGCTGGCCATTCGCGCGGCTGTGCACGGACTTGCGGAGCGGAACGAGGAGCATAAAATTCTTTTTATCTTAAGTGACGGCAAGCCGAACGATGTCTCACGGAGCAGCCGGCCGGAGATTGAAAT
>R11__coassemble_84_pt1 | contig 71018 bp, 62 predicted proteins | sample R11__metabat2_low_PE_006 | metagenome-assembled genome bin R11 | reverse complement strand
CCACGCCCCCCCCAACCGTGACCCCAAATCCACCCGCCCAGGCAACACCGGAACCGCCGCCGACTGCCGCACCCACACCGGAGCCCACTCCGGAACCGACGCCGACTGCCGCACCCACACCGGAGCCCACTCCGGAGCCGACGCCAACTGCCGCACCCACCCCTTCTGCCCAGGATCAGTCGTTCGGTATCTCGAACAATTATATTCTTCCTGACAGCAGCACTAAGCTTATCAGTGTCTCTCAGCTGGACAGCCTCAGTGAAGATGACATCCGGCTTGCCAGAAACGAAATCTACGCCCGGCACGGCCTCATTTTCAGTGATGATCTTTTAAGTCTCTACTTCTGCAGCCAGAGCTGGTACACACCTACTGTAACGGATGCGGATTCGATCACACTAAACTCCGTCGAACAGCAGAATCTTGCCGTGATTCTCGCCTATGAAGAAGAGTACGGATTGAACGGAGCAAACTCTGAAAATTCTGCGGGTGATTCCGATGACACTGCGTCAGAAGAATTTTTCCCATATGAAGACGAGAGTTCCGAAGATTATTACCGTTTCGATGAAGATGACGATGACGCCTACGATGAAACCGGTTATGATATTTTCTATCTTCCGAACAGCAGCTCAGAGCTTATCACAAACACCGATCTTATCGGCTTTACAGAAGATGAACTCCGTATTGCAAGAAATGAGATCTACGCGCGCCACGGTTATATCTTTGAGAGCGACGACCTGAACGAATATTTCTCCCGCATGTCCTGGTATGCAGGCACCGAAACAGATCAGGATAATATAGAACTGAGCGATGTTGAACGGCAAAACATTGATACTATTTTGAATTATGAAGCAGAACTTGAGGAACTGAATTCTGGCAGTGATTCCGAAGACGGCCGGCACAAGGCCTCATAAAACGGGAAAGCATGCCACCGGCACGTTTTTCTGTACGTTATAACAAAGCAGAGAAGAGCTCATCGCGGCAATCGCACCGTGATGAGCTCCTTTTAATAGTTGACAGAAAAATATAGCGGCAGCACATTTTCACATTCAATTCAGCTGTTCTGATCGATTGATTTATAAAGCTGGACAAACGTTGTGTTATCAGGAATATCTTCCATGGCTCGCATCAGCAAAGCAGCCGCCCCATCAAAATCTTTATTTCCGGCATAGATGCTCACCTGTTCCGTGACAAAAGCCTCATAGTCATCGACCGCTGTATTTAGAAGCGCTGTCAGTTCCGAATCATCCGGATTATAAATCAGGGCCTGCTTCAGAAGATCATAGGCCTGCTTATAGTAACCGTCTGCAATATAATCTTTCGCCAGCGACAGCGCTTCCGCCTTCAATGATGCTGCGTAACGAAGCTTCACGTCTCCCGCCCGGTCGCTGATGATCGTATCAGCCGGAAGCAGCTGCTGAGCCTTTTCAAGTATTTCAATTGCCGATGGATAATCTTCTTCCTTTTCAAGTGCATCAGCTTCTTCGAGAATCTGGGTGCGATAGGCTTCCGCAGCAGTCTGTTCGTTCTTCACCGCACTTTTATAATTTCTGTCGCCCTTGATCACTTTGGCATAGGCAGCAATGGCATTTTCATAGTCGCCCTCCGCCGCATACTTTTCCGCCTCGTCCCAGGCGTCTTTTGAAAGCTTCAGTGTTTCCAGCTGATTCATTTTCCAGATTGCGGTTCCGCTGTATTTTGAAAGACCATTCAGACAGGCCGCGGCACTTTCATAGGAAAGCCTGCCGGCGTTATACATATTGTAGACATTTCCGGCACCGCTTCCGGCGAACAGACCGAGCACCGCTTTTTCAAGCGGATTTCCTGCCACCTGTGCTTCATAAAGTGAACCCGCTGACTCATAATCGCCATCAATCACCGACTGGTAAGTCCGCCTTGCGGGAGACCAGGCAACATAGGAAGCAAACACAGCGACAAAAACACAGAAAATAATCCGAACCTTTCTGGAATGTTTTTTCCGCGCAGCACGTCTCTTCCGGATTTCCCTCTTTTTTCTGAGACGGCGGATTTCTTTCTCCGCAGCCTCATCGGGACCTTCCTCGTCGTCCGCTTCTGAAGTCCATTCACCGTCTGCTTCTGATTCTTCTGCGTTCTCTTCTTCATACGCAGAGTCCTCTTCTTCAGCTTCCTCAAATGCAGCTTTCTCCGCTTCGTTCGCAAAACCGTCTGAAGTTTCTGCAGCCGTTTCCTTAAAACCTTCAGCCTCTGCAGTGTCTGCCCGAGCCAGCTCCTCTGCATTCTCTGCTTTCTCTGCATTCTCTGCTTTTTCCGGTTCCGCTGCGGCTTCGGCACCCTCGGCTTTCGTCTCTGAAGGTTCCTCTGAGATCTCATGCGCCGCATTTTCCGCTGCTGCCGTCTCCTCTGAGACTTTCCTCCTCGCTTCTGTTCCGGCCGTTTCCCCCGAAATCTCACTCCTCATTGCTTCTGTTCCGGCCGTTTCATCCTGGACTTCACTCACCGCGGGTTCCTCAGCAGCTCCATGCGCTCCCGCGGCTGCCTTCGCCCCTTCAGCTCCGGCCTTTTCCGCATTCACGGCTTCAACGCAGCGCATACCGCACTGATAGCAAAAATTTGCCTCATCCCTGAGTTTTGTCCCGCACCGCGCACAGTACTTCATTTCTCCCCTCCGGCTTCATAAAAGCACCGGTCTTACTTCTGTTCCGGCAGCCAGTAATCTATGTAGGTCTCGCCATTTTCCAGACATTTCCATTCAAAATGGTGCCCTTCAAAAATCATATAACTTCTCGGAGATCCTTCTTTCGGCATCGAAACCGAGCCCGGGTTCATATAAATGAACGTCTCATGCTCCGTGCATTTTGGAACATGCGTATGTCCGTTCAGCAAAATATCTCCCTTCCTGAGTGCGGGAGGATTCTGCTCACTCGCATGATGACCATGGGTGACATAAATAATACGGTCATCGAGCGGCATCACCGCATATTCTGCCAGCACCGGAAACGAAAGCACCATCTGGTCCACCTCTGCCTCACAGTTTCCCCGCACGGTCAGAATGATATCGCGATGCTCATTCAGCATGGCAATCACCGCTTTCGGAGCATAGCCGTCGGGAAGATCGTTCCTCGGCCCGTGATACAGCAGATCACCGAGCAGAAGCAGACGATCTGCCTTCTCTGCTTCTAAGCGCTCAAACATCTTTCTGCACCAAGTCCCGGATCCATGTACATCCGAGGCAATCATCCACTTCATAACTTTTATCCTTCTTTCAAGCCCGCTTTATCCGGATCCTTCCGGCATATCGGCAGAAAATACCGATTTACCTTCCTTCAAAGCTATTTTACAGCAGATACCTTCCGCAAAAAATATCAAAGCTCCAGCGCCAGCTCCATCATCTTCCGGAAACCGATCTGACGCTCTTCAGAATCAAGCTGCCTTCCGGTGAGAATCTCATCTGAAATCGAAAGGATGCCGAGAGCCTTTTTGCCGCATCTTGCAGCCTCCATATAAAGGGCAGCCGTCTCCATCTCAAGGCAGAGAATTCCGAGGCGCGCCCATTTTTGATTAAAGGTCGGGTCATCATAATAAAACTGATCCTCGGAAAGAACGTTTCCGACAACAACCTTCGTTCCCTGTTCTTCCGCAATTGCGGCTGCTCTTAAAAGGAGTTCCCAGCTGGCGATCGGCGCAAAGGTACCGTCGAGATGAAACTGCGCCGCCCATGCGGAATTGGTACTGGCGCCCATAGCAAGTACAATGTCCTTGATCACGCATTTCTCGCTGATCGAACCGGCAGAGCCGATGCGGATGATATTTTCAACACCGTAATTCGTGAAGAGTTCATGTGAATAAATTCCGATCGAAGGCATCCCCATGCCGCTTCCCATCACCGAAATTTTCTTCCCGTGATAGGTTCCGGTGTAGCCCAGCATATTGCGGACATCCGTCACAAGCTTCGCATCTTCAAGATAGGTGTCTGCGATAAATTTTGCGCGAAGCGGATCCCCCGGCATCAGCACCGTTTCGGCAAAGTCTCCGTATTCCGCCCTGATATGAGGTGTTTTAACAGATTTTTCCGCCATCATCATTTCCTCCGTCTATCTTCAGTTCCCGGTTATTTCTTTGTTCGGGCTACCTCGTTGTTTTAAGTTTTTTGTTTTAAGTTTTTTGTTTTGATTTTTTTGCTTCGGCTTCTTTGATTTGACTTCCTGATCGCGGCTTCTTCAGAGCTTTTGTATGCATTACGCTTTCATTTTTTCAACTGACTTTATGTTTTCTCTGGCACCCTCTGACCGGCTTTCTGTCTTTTTGTCAGGTGTCCTGCCGGCCTCCGCAGTCCTTTCGAAGCCCTTTTACTGTCTTTCATATGGACTTCAGAGCCAGCTTCACAGAGAATTTTCACTCAATTTTTAAACAAAGTACTCAAAAGGCCTCTTCCGAGACTGGCCCCAAGATTGCCGCCCAGTGTCTTGCCAAAGGATCCAAAGTTCTTGCCGACCATTTTTCCGGCCTCTCGGCCAACAGTACCGAGAACGGCATTGGCAGTGCTTTTGACCGCTTTCTGCCTGGCCTGTTCCTTTTTTGCCGCCTCCTTCTCAGCTGCTTTTTCAGCTGCCTTCTGCTGCTTTGCTGCTTCCTTCGCCTCCGCTTCGGCCAGCTTTGCCGCTTCAGCTTCCGCTTTCGCCTTTTCCGCCTCAGCCTGAGCCTGAAGGCCCATTCTGGCAAGCAGCTCATAGGCCGAATCCGGATCTGTTGCCGCGGCATATTTGCTGTAACTGAGGCTTGATTTAATAGCGTTGTCCCTCTCTGCCTCCGTTATTGCGCCAAAACGGCTCTTCGGAGGCAGAATGCTCACTTTTTCGCAGACCTGCGGAATTCCCTGTTCATCCAGGAACGACGCAATTGCCTCACCGGTACCGAGTGAAAGAATTGTCTCATAGGTATTAAATGCTTCATTCACGCGGAAGGATTCCGCCGCTGCCCGCACCGCCTTCTGGTCAGCAGGCGTGTAGGCATGAAGACCGTGTTCAATCTTATTTCCAAGCTGCGAAAGCACGCCGTCCGGAATGTCCCGCGGATTCTGCGTACAGAAATAAATACCAACACCTTTGGACCTGATCAGCTTCACAACCTGCTCGATCTTATCGAGCAGCTGCTTCGATGTATCTTTAAACAAAAGGTGTGCCTCATCAAAGAAAAAGACCAGCTTCGGCTTATCAAGGTCACCCACCTCCGGAAGTGTCTCGAAAAGCTCCGAAAGGAGCCACAGAAGAAATGTCGAGTACAGCTTTCCGCTATTGACAAGACTCTCACTGTCAAGGATATTGATCCTCCCCTTTCCGCTCGGATCAAGAGTCAGCCAGTCATTGATATTGAGAGCCGGTTCACCGAAGAAGACATCTCCGCCCTCCGATTCAAGTTCGACGAGCGATCTGATAATCACTGCAAGTGTAGCCGGAGACATTTTTCCGTACTCCGCCTCATAAGTCTTTGTGTTTTCACTCACATGATTGAGCATCGCTTTCAGGTCCTTGATATCGTAAAGAAGGAGCCCATTCTCATCGGCAATCCGGTAGACCACGGCCAGGACACTCTGCTGAAGATCATTTAAGCCGAGAATGCGGCCGAGCAGAAGCGGTCCGATCTCCGCGATCGTTGTCCGGAGCTGGATTCCGTTTTTGCCGAAAATATCCCAGAGCGTGACAGGATATCCCTGATAGGAGAAACCGGCCTCCGAAAGGCCAAACTTTTCAATCCGCGCCTGCATATCCTCGCTGTCCGTCCCCGGCATAAGAAGGCTCGCAATATCTCCCTTTACGTCTGCCATAAACACGGGGACTCCCATTTCACTGAAGGATTCAGCCATTACTTTTAAAGTCACTGTCTTTCCCGTTCCGGTAGCCCCTGCCACGAGACCATGGCGGTTCGCCATCCGCGGAAGCAGTGAGACTTCTTTTCCGTCAGCCGTATTCGCAATCCAGATCTTTCCGTCCTTTACCATACTTTCCCTCCATCAGTCTGATCAGTATCAAGGAGAATTTCTCGCATCCCGCTCTTGCGCATCCTGCACACGTCTGTGTTCTTAAGAATCTTCAGGATCATATGCTTCAATTGAACAGTTCGCCGTCATCATAATCTGACGTATGCGCCAGAAACTGTTCAGGAATCTCCGCATTGACCAGATCCCACATATAGTCCAGCGTCATCGTCTCCTCTTCGAACTGCTTTACACCGTTGGCATTGGCGAGCTCCTCTGTATACTGGTCCAGCGGATATACTTCCACATCTGTCCGGTCACCGATATAATGCGTCACGATCGGCAGTGCCTTAAACCCGGTTACTACGATATCCCCTGTCTCGGGATTTTTCGCCATCTCCACTGTTGTCAGCGTACTCAGAAGACTCTGACGTGTCTTCTGGCCCGACACCAGATTGCCGCCGCAGTACTGAATCGGGCAAAGCTTTCCGTCACTCTCTCGCTGAAGCACCGTGATCTTCTGAAGAATATGCGTGTGATCTCCGAAAATGATGTCCGCCCCCGCATCCACCATAACCTGTGCGGCTTCTGTCATCTGGTCCGTCAGAACATTTTCATACTCTTCGCCCCAGTGTGCATAGGCAACGACAATATCAGCTTCTTCTTTTGCTTTCCGGATCCGCTCCCGCACAGATTCATAATCATCGATCCAGTACAGCTGGCTGTCCATTTCATCGACATCCTGATTGGTGTAATTAATGAACCCGACAAAGGCCACGGTGATCCCATTCGCAGTCTTCGTGCGGACAGTGTAGCGGTCATCAGCGTCGTAATATGCACCGAAGTACGGCACCCCCGCATCATTAAAATATTCAATTGTCGCATAAAGACCCTCTACTCCCATATCATAGACATGATTGGTAGCCAGGTTGAAAATGTCAAAGCCCGCATCAATCATAGCATCACCGTCTTCAGTCGGTGTATTAAAATGCGGATAACCGGAAGCGCTCGCAATCGCTGTCGCAATCGGAGTCTCCTGATTGACGGAAGCAATATCGGCCCACTCAATATACGGTTTAATCCTCGCATAGAGAGGCGTAAAATCATACCCGTCCTCAGTCTCGGCATCGAGGAACAGCGCCTCATGAATCAGATTATCTCCGGTTCCGAGAATCGTTATTTTTTCTGAATACGCCGGGTCATTTACAAAGTGAACCGTTCCGTCGTCATCGATATAGCCCTCAGACACAAGCTCAGCCGGCGCCGCCGTCACAGCAGGCGCAGTTTCCGCTGCTGAAGAAGCTTCCGAAAAGACTGCCGCAGAAGCCTCCTGATTCACCACCGGATCTGACTGCGTGTTCTGAGACAGATCCCGGTTGTCACCCGCGGCCTGTACAGCTGTCTGCGCAGCTGCATTGTCAAGTCTTGACGAGCGGCGGCTGCCAATAACGAGGAATACCACCGTCAGGACCAGCACTGCAGCAATTACAGACGCACCGAGCATCAGCCGGCGCTGTCTCTCTTTTTCCCGCTTTAATCTGCGTGCTTCAGCCTTTCTGCGGGCACGCTCCGGATCGACCGGCGGATGTCCGTCAGCTGCATTTCTTCCTGTTGTCCCGGCAGCAGACGCTGTCAGCCGTTCTGTGTGCCGTGTGCCAGTACCCGTTCTGTCTGACCGCGTCCCCTGTACCCGACCTGCCTGTGGTGCGTCCTCGCGCGCCCTGGCCGGCTGCGTCCTGCCTGTCCGCTGCGTGCCCTGCCCCGCTCTGTCTGACCGTGTCCCATGTGCCCGGCCTGCCTGCGATACGCCCTCACGCGCCCTGGCCGGCTGCGTCCTGCCTGTCCGCTGCGTGCCATGACCCGTTCTGTCTGACCGCGTCTCCTGTGCCCGACCTGTCCGCTGCGTGCCCGCCGGAGCGATTCCGTTTTTCACCGGAGAACGTCCAGAAGCATTTCCCGCAGCCTGCCGGCCTGCGCCATCACTGGTATTGACGTCATTTCCTGCCCTGTCATTTCGAACAGTCCTTCCGGAGGGACCTGCCTGCCGTCTTACCTGTTCATCCATGTCACTCATCCCCTTCATTTCCATAGATTTCAAGATATTCTTCGAGACACAGATCCTCTTCACTCATGATTTTCGCGGCCTCGGTCCCTACATAGCGATAATGCCACGGCTCATAAATAATGCCGGTAATTGAACTTTTATCGGACGGATACCGAAGAACAAAGCCGTACTCCGCACAGTGTTCCATCAGCCACTGCTGCGTCTCCGTATTTTCCTGCGCCTCATTAAGCACAGAGGACTCCTTACTCACAATGTCAAGCGCAAGTCCAAGTTCATGCTCACTTGTACCTGGAAGTGCTATAATCGTTGAAGCATCTGTCTTTGCCTGCTCTTCACTCTCACCGTCATTCATAAACTGCCGGACCTTGTCATCGTAAAGCTCCTGCTGCTGCTTATGTGTCCTGTACGCTGCTCTGATCACCGGATGATATCCGGCATTTTCACAATCCGTCAGCATGCGGATCACAGCATCGTGAATTCTTTCATCGATATAACCTGTATCTTCATCAATCAGAACCTCTGTGTCGACCCAGAAATCATCCGGAAGCTTATGCGTCGGATTGACAAGGATCAGCCGCCAATCCCCGGATGTGTCCGTTGTCACCACCTCCTCATCGCTGCTCCTGATAGACCCTTCAAGAGGAGAACTGTTGCTGGCCGTCGGGTCTCCGTCGGTTCTCCCGTCATCTGCCGGCACTTCAACGGATTCCGGATCAACCGCCGGAATCTCGGCAAAGCTCAGAATTCCGACATTGCCCCCATCCTGCCCATTTCTCCCGGACACATTCCCGATGTGAATCACGCCATAGTCAACCGCTGCCTGAAACGCAAAATATCCGGCAGCCGTAATCAGCGCGCTTCCGCAGATGATATGGAGGGTAATCTCGGCCCTGCGGCCTATGATTTTCCTGATAAATGTCCTGATTCGCCTTTTTCGTCTTGCCATATAACTATTTTTGAAATCTCCTGTTGCAGGCAATCGCCTTCGCATAGTCTTTCCGGATGCTTTCGAACAGCTCTCTGTCGATCATTCCCGAAAATACTTCGTCAAAATTTCTCCTGCACGCCAGAAGCTCCTCTCTCTCGTCCCTGAGCAAAAGCTCTGCCTGCACTTCAAAATACGCCAGTTCTATCTCCGGGCAGCCCTCTGTCGTATCCTCAAAATCAATGAGCACCGCCCTTTCCGCCGTCTCATCTATCATAAAATTGTTGAGATGCAGATCGCCGTGAATATATCTGCAGGCACTCCGGTCTGAATGCTTCACCGGACGGGCCTTAACCATTCTTCGTGCCGCGGAGAGCCTGAAGCTGTTGATTTTCCGCTCCAGGCGGTTAATCGGAGCGTCCATAGGTCCGCTTATGTACAGCTGACGAAGATGTCTGTCATACTGTTCTTCATACTCTATTTTTCCGAAGGTCTCCCCGCACGATCTGTCAAAAGCGGCCAGTTCCTGAGCATGCTCGGCAACTGCATTCAGAAAATCCCGGTAGGCGGCGTGCGCAAGTTTAACACAGCGCAGATGCTCAGACCTTCTGCCGGAATTCATAAGCACCGATCTCAGCGTTGCTGAACTGTCCATTAGCTCCGTAACAAGCAGTTCCTCTCCCAGCGGTTCCGCCTCCGGCGCGGAGCCGCTCCCGCAAAGAAACTCATAGATCTTCTTCTCTCTTTGAAATGCCAGGTAAAAGCTTTTCTTCTCCGGTTCATTCCATTTGATGAAACATTTTTTGCCGAGAAGATCTCGCCCTGTGAGACACCAGCGCCCTTTCCTCGGATTTTCGCTGATCACTGAAAGGTTCTGAAGTCCCGCCCTGTCGGCAGCCTCTCTCAGCCGTATCGGTATTTCACTCATGATTATTTTCCCCGCTGCGGTTTTATTTTTTACTGCGCACCTTCATGACGAGATCCAGCGTTTCTGCCGGCCCCGCTTTAAACGGTGTTTCGATAAAACAGGTATCCTCCGCATTTTCCAGGATCTGTCTCATAATCAAGCTGTAACGCGTTTCCAGCTCGTGCACAGAAGGGTAATTCTTAAGAATTTCCTCATCACCGACAGCCCGGAAATTATTGAGAAGTTCATACAGTGTCTTCAATTCACGGAACGAAGCGCTCATAAGTTTTTCTGTCAGAAGTTCACAGGACAGTTCTCTCCTGACCGGCTGCTCCGCATCGGATCTCGACACAAATGCGACCGATGCGATTTTTTCTGAGACAGCTGTCTGCCCCGGGAAAATCACTTCCGGATGAAATTTATAGCGCTTATTGATTCCTGCAGCACCATAAAACTTCCATACGCCTTTTTCACCCGTCTTCATGCTCTGAAGCGCTCTTTCAATCACCGGACTGCCAAAAGCCGCATCCTCTTCATAGACGGTCACGCGCTTTGGAATATAATAGGCTCTTCCATCTTCACCTAAAATGCCGAAATCCTCATCAATATAGCGGCATTTCGGATTTTCCATAGCCTTCAGCAGCGTACTGGTCTTACCGCAGCCCGCCGACCCCGCAACTACATGGGCCCCGGCGTCATCCGCGAATATTCCCGAGTGGACAAAGCACTTCCCGTGCCGCAGAAGAACAACAGCCAATACATACCAGAAAAGCGAATAATTCAAAGTCTTTTCAAGGAATTTTTTCTCCTCGGAGGCCGTCCCGATGGTCTTTATGCTCACGGCGTCGCGAAGCGCATTGACCGGAGTGGATTTTCTTGTCCACAGAATCGTCAGCTCCGGCGTTCCGCCCGTAAACAAATGCCGGACTGCATAACTGTAATATCTTTCCCTGACGGAAAACTCATCCGGATTAACTCTGAATTTTCCGGAAATTGCCGTATATCTGGCCTTAATCTTCAGATCATCGGCATTTTCTGCCATTCTGATCCGAAAATCGATCCGTTCAGGCTCCGATGCCAGCTGCTCCCTCTCAAAATAACGGCAGAGGGCAGTGCCAAAGGGTCCCGAATCGTCAATCGACGTCATGAGACCGGCAATGTTGTAATATTTGAGCATGGCAAATTCCTTTCACAGGCATGATCAGAGAAGCATTTTCAGCGCACGCCGGATTCCGGCTTTATTTTTGACTGCGATCAGAGCGAGAATTCCCATATAAACCGCAAGCACGGCGATACGGACAATCTGATTCATATAGATAAATTCACAGACCACCATAAAGACACATTCGGCAGCCATCCAGCCAAAGATCAGACGATTGTCATAGAGTCCGCCAAATCCGATTTTCCGGCAGCCGAAATAGTGAAATACCAGCAGAAGAACATACGAAAACCAGGTTGTATAGGCCGCAGCCAGATAACCGAATCGCGGGATGAAGATCAGATTGAGAACGATATTCGTCAACGCCGCCATGATGGTTCCGGAAGCGATCAGCCTGCTCTTTTTGAGATAATACTCACAGTTAACATAATTTGTATAAAGAAATCTTGCTCCGCAACCGATAAACACAGGAGGCAGCACATAGACAGCCTCAGCATACTTGGAGCCGCCCATAAACAGGAGCAGTTCCGGCGCAAAAAGCATAATCAGATTCAGCACCGCATTGAACGCACTGATATAAATGCGGTTTGTCCTGCGAATCTTCGAGTACTCCTTAACCTCAAGGTTATCAAACAGCCATGGAGACATCGCCTGATTGACTGAATCCATCAGCACCGTAACGATCATCGCACAGCTGTAACCGACCGCATAGACCGCCACCTCTTCCGCGCCCCGGAATTTTTTGATCATAATCTTATCGGAAGATCCGAGAATATGCATGGAAAGCAGGTGGGCGATCAGGGGCACCGAATAGCTGAGTGCGTATTTTACATATTGTGTCCTGACCGCCTTTCCCTGCAGCACCGTGATCAGCCAGATCGTACCGTTCACCGCAATAAACGGAGCATCATAACCGAGGGCACGTCCGAACACACGGTCCGACGGAAAGACATTTGTCATCAGAACCGCAAAGAGCAGTGCAAAGAAGGATGACGAGATCGTAATCGTGATCGCCCTTTTATAGCGGAGATTGACGCGGTTCATCACCTGGAAAATCTGCAGAGCCGGCGAAAACAACAGGTACAGGAACATCACGTGGATGTACCTGAGAGGCATATCAAACAGTACTTCAAACTGCTGATGAAAACACAGCACGATGAGGTAACAGAGCATCGTGAAACATGACCCCGTCACAACAATCGAAGACAGATATGCTTTGATATCGTCTTTAAATTCGAGACGGGCCTTATTGACCGACGTATGCAGTTCAAGCGTCAGCATAATCACAAGCAAAGACTGCCAGGTCGCAAAATTCGAATAATTCCCGTACTCCTCTTTCGTCAGAATTCTCGCAAAAAGGGGCGTTGCGATAAAGACGAGTCCTTTATTGATAAAATTGCCTAAGGTATACCAGAAGCCAGCCTTTAGCGCAAGCGCGTCGCGGCTCTTCTTCACTTCACTTTTTTTCCCGAATTTCACCACTTTTACATCCTTAGCCGTCCGTTCGGCAATTCAGTTTTCCCGCCGCCTCTTCAATCAGATGATAGACCTCCGCAAGCGGCCTGTCGTGCTTTCGCGCCAGTTCAGCCGCTGTTTCATATTCCGGGTAAAACCGGTCCCGGCCACGCACACTTACAGCTTTTACCTTTGCATTTCCAAGCGGTGTCCCAATCTCAAGGATTTTTCTCGTAAGACAGGTCCTCTCAACCGGAAATCTGCGGATTCCGATCGTCGTCGTCTCTTCAAAAATGATATTTTCAATCGCCTCGCGCTTTTTTTCCGAACAGATCGCGACAAGCAGCACACCTGGTCTGTTTTTCTTCATAAAAACAGGCACATAATGAACGTCGAGCGCACCTGCCTCAAACAAACGGTTCATGCAGTAGCCGAGCTGCTCTCCCGTGCTGTCATCGATATCTGTCTCGAGCTTCCACACTGTATCTTCGGACTGCTCCTCACATTCAAGAATCATGACCCTCAGAAAACCGGCGAGCACTGTGTCGCGCTTCCCGGCTCCAAGTCCGACCCTTTCAATCGTATAGCTATCCGGCAGGGCGGAAGAAGTTCTGAGCGCAGCTGCGATCGCGGCGCCGGTCGGGGTAACGTACTCCCCTTCAATTCCTGTCATCCGAAGCGGCAGTCTGTAGGCGCGGGTAATATTGACCACCGCAGGTACCGGGACCGGAAGAAGACCGTGCTGGCAGCGGACGCTGCCCCAGCCCTCGGCAAGATAAGGAATAATCACATCTTCTATATGAAGACTGTCAAAGCAGACAGCCGCCGCAGTGATATCTACAATCGAATCGATCGCACCCACCTCATGAAAATGCACTTCCTCAACAGAGGTGTTGTGGGCCTTCGCCTCCGCTTCCGCAATAATCGTAAAGATCTTCAGCGCAATTGCGTGAGCTCTCTCTGACATATCAACCCCGGCAAGAATCTCCTTCACCTCTTTAAATGAGCGGTGGGCGTGATGACCGTGATGTGCATGCCCATGCTCCGACTGACCGTCTGTACCGGCATCATACCCGTGATGATGCATGTGGCCGTCATGCTCCTGGACGCAATGATCATATTTGTGCTGCACGTCCCCACAATCTTCCTGCGCATGGTGTCCAAAGTCATCATGACTATGAACTTCTCCGCTCATTTTCACAGGATACAGATATTTTGTGTCATGATCGTGATTTTCATGTGCCTCGTCAAGAATTACCCGGAAATCACAGCAGTCGACCGCAGACTTTTTCACCCTCCCGATCTCTGTGTGAAAGCCCCCGGCCGGGATACTTTCAAGCGCGCGCTGAAGCGCAGCCCGGTCTGCGCCGAGATCAAGAAGAGCAGCGACGGTCATGTCTCCGCTTATCCCAGAGTTGCATTCAAAATAAAGGACCCTTTTCATAACTTTCTTTTCTTCCGTTTCCTGCCGGACGCTGATGATTCCGGACACCGGCTTTTTTCGCATGCTGAATAGATAATCTTTTTTATTATACCCCATTTGTCTGTTTTTGAGAACCGTGCTTTCATCGATTCAATGGAAATCCACGGTCCTGAAGCACTGTCTGGCAGTCTCCTTCGGAGCTTTCCTCAACCGTCAGAATATAAATTTCTATCCCGGCTGATGCATGAATTTCCCCCACTCGCATAGAAGACGAGAAAGTGTGCCGCCGGCACGTTTTCTGTACGTCATAACAAAAAAACGGACATCATTCCGGGCAGAGCGGGGAATCATATCCGTTTTTATTCTTATCATATGCATCAACAGGCTTTTATGCCTTCAGTCAACGAGGAAGCCCCTCTTTAAAGTCCGGTAAATCAACGGTCCGACCACTGCACAGACAACCATCTTTGCCAGATCGACCCCGATAAAAGGAATCACTCCGGCGGCGAGTGCCGCCTGAAAGGACATTCCTGCCATTTTTGCCAGCCACAGCGTGCCAAGCAGATAAAGGACAGCTGTCGCAAGTATCATGCCAAGCAAACCGGGGATGAATTTTCTGGAATATTTTTCTATAAAATATCCGGCAATCAATGCCATCGGAACATATCCGATCAAGTATCCGCCGGTCGGCCCGAGAAGTTTGGCCGGCCCGGATGAAAAACCGGAAAATACCGGCACACCCACAAGACCAATCAGCAGATAAATCAACACACTGACGGTTCCTTTCTTCATACCCAGAATATAAATCGTCATCAGAATTCCAAAGTTGCAAAGTGAGATCGGAATCGGTCCGATCGGAACCGTAAGCGGTCCGAGGACCGAAATAACCGCTGCCATCACCGCAACCAGCACCATGGTTTTTACCTGATTTTCCCGCATACAACCCTCCAGCATAAAAATCTTCCTCTATGATTTCCAGGAAGACCTGAAACTTTGAAATCCCCGTCCAAAGCCGGCCCGGGATCGTTAAAACTGACGGATATTCCGTCATAAAGGAGTATATTCCATGCAGGTTTGATTGTCAACCTTTTAAAAAGGTGACAATTTTAATTTGTCATAACATTAAGAAAACGTGCACTTGACGCGTTTTCTCGTTTATCTCAGCATTCCAAATGAACTGCCGGCGGCAGAGACACACTTTGGCCGGGCAATCGCTGTTAACGAAACGCTGCGGGAACAGCCTGGCAGTGTTCCCCTCCTTCCGGCTCCTGCTTCATTTACGGGTACTGCCGCACCGCAATATCATTTACTTTCCTCCGCCCTGTATGACTCATATGCTTCCATAATTTTCTCCGGCTTCCGTCCCGGCATCCCGTAAAGCAGAAGGTACAGAAGACAGCCGATGATTTCATTGCGCGATGCGATTTTTACCGGCTGATTCGTAACTTTAGCCTCAGCTGCGGCATCAATTTCTTCCTTCGCATCCGCTATTATTCCAATTTCCGCTCCGTTTCCGATCTCCGCCTTTGTTCCGCCCTCGTTCCCAGCGCCCGCATCATCCGGATACAGCGCACCGGCAACATCAGCGAGTGCGGAAGGCATGTCCTTTCTGCTGAGTCTGTAGTTCATTCCTATGCCAAGCACGATCCACTGTATCTCTCCGCTCTCAAAATCCGACACGGATTCCGTGAGGATTCCGCATACTTTTTTTCCGTCAAGCAAAAGATCGTTGACTCCCGAGATCACCGGCCGTCTGCCCGTTTTCTCCTCGATGATCTCTGCCGCTGCTGTAGCCGCGCATGCAATCATATACTTCGGCTCGCCGAGCGGATATTCCGCCGGTCTCAGAATCAGACTCAGATAGATTCCTCCCGGCGGTGAATAAAAGGAATTTGAATGATGTGCATTTCCTGCGGTCTGCGAGTCCGCAATAATCACAGTTCCGTGAGGAGCACCTCCGACTGCCAGTTCCTTTGCCAGCCGGCTGGTCGAATCCAGTTCACCGAAAATCTGTATTTTCCGACGGTCTGCATCCTTCGGCAGATACCCGGCGATCTCCTGCAGCTTAAGCCGTTCACCGTCTTCCCGGAAGCAATATCCCCTGTTTGTCACAGCATCGATCCGGCAGCCCTCTCTGCGAAGCGCAGTGATCGCCTTCCAGACGGCATTTCTTGTTATCCCAAGTTCTAAAGCCAGTTCTTCCCCCGACAGAAATTCTCCGTCCTTTTTTCTGAGCATGCTCAATACACGATCCTTTGTCCGAATCTTCATTTCCCGTCGCTCCACACTCCACCGATTTCTGTCACCTATGACCATGTTTCCGCAGCAGCTGCTTTTCCCGTCATCCTTTCAAAAAATCCCCGGGACAGGCATAAGCCGCCGCTCCCTAAGGCCGCCAGATTCTTTCCTCCTCGGGAAGCAATTCCCCGCCCGCAAAGAATAAATCGACAGCGGCTCTGTATTCCGCCTCTTTTTTTGCCTTTCTGATATTTTTACTTCTGCGCTCACCCTCATAAAACTGCGGTGCCATATAGTACCAGAGCTCCTTCATTTTTCCGAGCACATGGTTAAAATCTCCAAGATCCGACATCAAGAGCTCAAGCAGCCTGTCATGATACTGCAGGAGCTCTCTCTTCTCAAGAGGCGCCCCTCCACGCAGTTCCCGAACGAGAGCAGGATTCATCAGAAGCCCCCTGCCGATCATGATAGATTCCGTCAGCGGATAAGCTTCGGAAAATGCCTCTGCAGCCGCAGTGCTCCGGATATCCCCGTTATAGGTCAGAGGATGCCTCAGCTCTTCGTAAAATACACGAAAGCCCTCCATCCGGGGAAATCCTTTATAAAAATCACTTCTAAGCCGCGGATGAACGATCACCCGGGCAATCGGATACCGGTTATAAATTTCAATCAGCCGCCCTGTCTCAGCCGTCTCATTCAGGCCGAGGCGCGTTTTGACTGTAAGCCTTTTGGGATAACTTCCCGGATCGGCTGTCATTTTTTCAAATACAGCATCAAAAAACCGGTCCAGACGCTCCGGATCAGCCAGAAACCCCGCGCCCCTGCCGTGCGTGACCACGGTAGGCGACGGACAGCCGAGATTAAAATCAACCTCTTCATAGCCGGACTTTGCGATTGCAGCCGCTGTCCACAGAAAATGTTCGGGATCATTTGCCAGAATCTGAGGAATAAGCGAAAGCCCCCGGCTGTGCTCCGGATCAAGCTCCCTCTTCTCTCTGGATTTGAAGGAATGCGTCTGATTCGCCGTGATGAACGGCGTATAATAGTGATCGATCCCCGGAAAACAGGCCGCATGGGCCTGCCTCAGCGGCCAGCCTGTAATGCCTTCAAGCGGTGCAAACTCATAGATCATCTGTCAAATCTCCTCAGCGGCAGTATTTTCCCCGGATCTGTTCCGATTCTTATATTCTGCCACAACGTCTGTATTTTCTCCACTCGAAAATGCAGCAGTTCCGGCCGTCCGGTTCTTCATCTATTTCATCCAAAATCAATTGAACAAATTTAATTATTATTTCTGATTTTTCTTCATTTTTCCAGTTCTTTCTTGTACATTTGCACAATGTTTCGTATAATATAACACAGTGGGGTGAGTTTCCCCGGGTCTGTTACGACCACCGTAATACGACTCCAATATCTAGGGAGGTAACTATGAGTCAAAACAGCATGTTAGCAATGATCCTCGCCGGCGGACGCGGAAGCCGTCTCAAGGATCTGACCAACAAGGTCGCAAAGCCTGCCGTCTCATTCGGCGGCAAGTACCGTATCATCGATTTCCCGCTCAGCAACTGCGCAAACAGCGGCATCGATGTCGTCGGCGTCCTGACACAGTATGAATCTGTCCTTCTGAACAGCTATGTTTCAATCGGCCGCCGCTGGGGTCTCGACTCCAAAGACAGCGGTGTATTCGTCCTTCCGCCGAGAGAAAAAGCCGAAGAAGGCTTCAGCGTATACCGCGGCACAGCGGATGCGATTTCCCAGAACATTGACTTCATCGACAGCTATGCCCCGGAATATCTTCTGATCCTGTCCGGCGACCATATCTATAAGATGGACTATGACAAGATGCTTCGCTTCCACAAGGAGCAGAACGCAGACCTCACAGTCGCCGTACGCCCGGTCGAATGGGCTGAGGCAAGCCGTTTCGGCATCATGAATACGGATGAAGACGGACGCATCGTCGAATTCGAAGAAAAGCCGAAGGAACCGAAGAGCAACCTCGCTTCCATGGGCATCTACATCTTCACCTGGAAAGCGCTCCGCAAGGTTCTGGTTGCCGATATGCAGGATCCGAATTCCAGCCACGATTTCGGAAATGATGTCATTCCGACCTATCTTGCGGCCGGCAAGAAGCTCGTCGCTTACCAGTTCAAAGATTACTGGAAGGACGTAGGAACCATTGATTCCCTCTGGGAAGCCAACATGGATATCCTAAACAAGCCGAGCGAACTCAACCTCAATGACCCGTTTTGGACGATCTACACAGAGGATGCCACAGCGCTTCCGCAGTACATCGGACCGGATGCTGTTGTTGACCGCGCTTATATTACACAGGGTTGCGTTGTAGAAGGTGAAGTTCATGACTCCGTTCTTTTCACCGATGTCGAAGTTGGCAAAGGAGCTGTCATCACGGACAGCGTTCTCATGCCGGGTGCTATCGTAGAGGACGGCGCTGTTGTCACACGCGCGCTTGTTGCTGACGGAATCCGCATCGGTAAGGGAGCCGTTGTCGGCAGCGCTGACAGCGAGAACATCCTTCTGGTTGCAAAACGTGTGAAGGGGGTAGAATAAGATGTCAAGAGCATTAGGAATCATTACGGCTGCTTCGAACCGTTTTAAGATCGAAGGACTTCAGGAGCATCGTCCGGTCGGCGCTTTTACCTTTGCAGGCAGATATCGTCTGATCGATTTCCCGATCTCCAACCTGAGCAACAGTGGCATCGACCGCATCTCCGTCTGCATCAGCGGCAACCCGCGCTCACTCGTTGAACACATCGGTTCCGGCCGCAACTACAACATCAACTCCAAGCGCGGACAGCTGCAGCAGCTGTTCCACGATGAAGGCAATATCAATCCGATCTATAATACGGACATTGCGTTCTTCATGGAGCATCTGGCGATCATCGAACGTCAGCCGCAGGAATATGTTGTCATCTGCCCGAGCAACATGGTCTTTGTCCAGAATTACCACGAAGCACTTGAGAAACACATCGCCTCCGAGGCAGACATCACACTCCTCTATCACAAGGTTGATGACGCCGACGTCAAGTATCTCGGCTGCAACTATCTGTCTCTCAACCGTCAGAAGGGTGTTCAGTCGATTACCACAAACGAAGGCACCGAGAAGAGCCGCAATCTCTTCATGGATTCCTACATCATGAAAAAGAATCTCTTCGTGGAGCTTGTCCGCAAGGCAGCGAAGATTTCCTCCGTCTATCACCTCTCCCAGATCGTCAATGACTCCTGTGAAGATCTTGATGTGCGCGGAATCCAGCACAAGGGCTATTTTGCCGCAATCACAGATTTCAAGAGCTACTTCGATTTCAACCTGAACCTGACGGATATCTCCCAGGCCAAGACACTGCTCAACAATGACTGGCCGATCTACACCAAGACCTCTGATGCCTGCCCGACCCGCTATTACGAGGGCGCAAATGTCAAGAATTCTCTGGTGTCCAACGGTTGCAAGATTAAAGGCACTGTTGAAAATTCCGTCATCGGCCGTGGTGTCACCATCGGCGAAGGTGCTGTGATTAAGAACAGTGTCATCCTTGCTTACAGCAATATCGCTCCGGGCGTCAAGATCGAAAACCAGGTCGTCGACAAGTGGGTTCAGATCAAAAATGTCAGGGAAGTCTGTGCCGATGCATCCAATCCGGGCTATGTAAGAAGAGACGACATCCTGTAAAGCAGGCATACCGGTTGTTTTCCCTGCCAGCGCCTTCGCTGCTCTAAGCGAAAGGCCGGCAGGATATGATGAAAAACGAACTCTTTCAAAAAACACTTAACGGGAAAACGTGCCGCCGGCACGTTTTCTGTGCGTTATGACACACCAGAAATCTGCCGCCGGCAGTCCCCTGGTGTGCTGGAAGCAGAAAAAAGCAGGAGAGACCTCCCTCCTGCTTTTTATCATTTGTCAGGGCAATGAGATATGCGTCTGCGACAAATCAGACTGTATTTCAGGCTCCCAGATATCTTTCCCGTCTTTTCTTTACCATGAAACAGACTGCCGCAGTCCCGACCGCCGCCAGAATCAGCAGCACCCAGACCGCCGCCGGAACATCCCCGATGTTAAAGCACCGGATATTGATCCACATCTGATTGATAGCGTCATTGTGCTCGCTGTCGAAATAAATCATGATGGACGAGCGGTCAATTACCTCCTCGGATGGATACTGGGCTCCAAGCTGCCGGTAAACCGAATCTGGCGTCACGCTCAGCACATAATCGTCACTGTGTTCCCCTTCTTCCAGGAAAAAATAGCTCAGGTCATAATCGATCACATCCTCTTCGTCTTCCTCCGCTCCGAAATTCCAGTCGGCATATTCGAAAATTCTCGGATCATCCCCTCCCGAAATGACAGAAGTATAACCGATATAATACATATTGCGGATGGCATTGTCCGGTCTTGAGAGGAAGTTGATAAAGGCCTCTGCGGCATGCTGTCTCTCCTCCGCCTTCGCCGCATCCTGATTGATTCCGTTTTTAAGGAGAACCCATCCATCAAAGTATATATCCGTAGACTCCTCCGGAACCGCAAAATTGAGCGTATAATCTTCTTCGTCTGCCTGATCCAGCGTATAAACCGCATCTCCGGACCACTGATAATTCGCCACCACCTTGCCGGTGATCATATCTGCCTTTCCGGAATCGGTCTCAAATGAATAGAGGTTATCTTTGATATCCTGGAGATAATCCTGCAGCTCTGCGATCATCTCATCGCTCACATCGTTCATCTCATCCTGAAGCTTCTGATGATAATCCGGATCAGTTTTAAATTCTTCAGAAGTCAGAAGATCGGATTTTAACGCGCCGACAGCCGCAAAAAATGAATCACGTACATTATCCTTGATCGTAATCTGCCGGCGATACTTCGTATTTTCCATGAGCTTCCACGTCGAAGCCTCCTCCAGCGAAACAACCTCCGGATTGTAGACAAAGCCTGTCACGCCCCACATGTAGCCGGCCGCGTATTTGTCCCAGGTGCTGCCGCCGATCTCATGCGTCTCGAACATATTTCTGATATAAGGAGAGACACCGTTAATATAATAATTATTCTCATCCGCTGCATCAAAAAAGCCCTCTGTCAGCGGAACCAGCCAGTCCTCCGCCATGAGCTTCATGATCATATATTCGGAGGGACAGACCATGTCATACACATCGCCGAGCGTCAGCATATTGTAAAGATCTTCATTGGTCCCGAAGGTGGAATATTCCACCTTCACCTTTTTGCCGTAAGTTTCGTAATACCACTCCTCAAAATCATCCACCATGGGATTTACGCCGATGATATCACCGCTCTCAAGGTCGATGGTCTCCTCCTCATCCCAGTCACCGAGATCGATATACTCTTCCCAGCTGCAGACGCGGAGAGTGATGACATCATCGGCCGCGGAAACCTCGCAGTCCGGCCATGTGCCAATGACCGCTCCCGCTGTCAAAAGCACCGCAAGAAAGGAGGCCGCGGTTTTCTTTAATCCTTTTATTTTCATCATCACACCTCCGCTTTCTCTTCCCTGCCGGGGCGAAGATTGGAGATCATCACCAGCAGAATAACGAGGGCAAAGATCACTGCGCTCAGCGCCCAGAGTGCCGTTTTGATCGATGTCTGAGAGCCCTTCGTCGCATTGACAACGTAAGTGCTGATGGTGTCAAAGGTCGCCGGCTTCGTATAGGTCGAAATGAAATAATCATCCAGGGACAACGTCACCGCCAGTGAAAATCCGGAGACAATTCCGGAGACAATCTGCGGAATGACAATGCGGATCAGTGCCGCAGCCGGGCTTGCCCCGAGATCCAGTGCCGCTTCATAGAGGCTCGGATCCATCTGCTTAAGCTTCGGCAGCACAGAGAGATAGACGAACGGAGTACACAGCGTCATATGACCAATCACAAGCGGTATGTAGGAGTCCTTGCTCACCCCCAGTACCACAACAAGCAGAATACAGATTGAAAAGCCCGTGACAACATCCGCATTAATAACCGGAATCTGATTTACCGTGCCGATCGCCTGATAGATTCCTTTTTTGGAATAAAATGCACCGATCGCTCCGAGTGTACCGAGAACCGTTGACAGAAAGGCCGCCCCAAGCGCCAGAAGCAGCGTTCCGATGATCATCTCCCTCAGTTCTTCCGTAAAAAACAGGGTTTTATAATTCTGCAGGGTAAAGGATCCGGTCTGTCCGATCTGCGTAGCAGTTGTAAAGCTGTAAAATGCCAGAATCAGGATCGGCGCATACAGAAGGATAAGTATGAGAATAACAAACAGCCATTTTAATTTATGCTTCATCAGAGCAGCGCACCTCCTCTGTGACTTTCTTCCTCATCCATGCCGCCTGTTGCCAGCGTGAAGAGACAGATGATTAGCAGCAGGATCAGGGCGATCATCGACCCGCCGTGCCAGTTATAGGCCGAGAAATAGCTTCCGATCAGGCTTCCCATGATATAGGTGCTGTTGTAGAGCATATCGAGCACCACATAATTAGTCATCGCCGGAAGAAAAACCATGGACACGCCGCTGACGATTCCCGGAAGGGAAAGCGGAAGCGTCACCTTTAAAAACGCGCTGACATCATTCGCGCCGAGATCCTTCGCAGCTTCGAGCAGCGAACCGTCCAGCTTGACGAGCGTGTTATAGATCGGCAGAATCATAAACGGCAGGAAATCATATGTCATGCCGACCACAGAATTCAAAAACGGATAGCAGGCCAGATTGCCTTCTATCAGATCGAGAATCTCCTTGAGCGCTGTAATGCGAAGGGAAAAATTGATCCACATCGGCACGATGAAAAGCATCATGATGACTGATTTCGATTTAAAATGGCTCATCGCCAGAATATACGCCGTCGGATATGCCAGAAGCAGACATACCGCCGTTGTCGTAACAGCAATGAGAAGGCTGTAGAACAGAGTGCCAAGTGCATTCGGATCCGTAAAAAAGCCTCTCAGATTGGCAATTGTAAACTGCCCCTGCCCATTGGTAAACGCGTAGTATAACAGCACAAACAGCGGCATGACCACAAAGATGATCAAAAAAAGCGCATAGGGTATTCCCAACTGTTTTCTGGAAAATATCATCGCCTTATCTCCTATTTATCTGTATCGGAAATCCAGGTTCCGTAGAAATGGGCACAAGTCTCATTTTTTATAACTGAAACGCATCTTCTCCGTCGGCATAATCAGGCCTACCTGATCGTTCATGTTCCAGAGATATTCGTCATCTACCACAAAATCCTGACCAAGGTCCGTATGGATAACATAGCTGTAGTGGTCGCCCTTGTAGATCAGGTTGCTGATCGTTCCCTGCACGAGCCCCTGCTCCCTGTCATCCGTCAGGATAATATCCTGCGGCTCGATCGCGGCAATGAACCTGAGCCGGTTCGGGTCGATCTCCTCACCGTTTGCGTCAAGCAGCATACCGTTCTCGTTTCGCCTGCCTCCAAGAAGCTTTGTCAGACTGACATCCAGATGCTTGCCGTTGTACTCCAGCTTGTGGTCGCGGTTCAGGTCTACAACAAAGAAATTCGTGTTGTTGTCCGCCAGCATTATATGAATATTATCCGGATCGACACTCATGCCGATCACGTCTCCGGTTTTCGCCGCCTTTGTCGTCTGAATGACCATCTCATAGCGGCCGGATTCCGCAGTGATCTCGTAGTGCATTCCTTTGAAAATCACGGAGGTCACCACGCCTTTAATCGTTCCGTCCTGCGGAGCCGTCACGATGACATCCTCGGGACGCACCACCGCCGTGATCTGGGTGCCTTCGCTGATATCATCGACACACTCAAACTCCGCTCCGGCGAATCTCGCCCTCAGGTGTCCCGTCATAATACCGTTGAAGATATTGCTCTCTCCGATAAAATCGGCAACAAACGCATTGTGCGGCTCATTGTAGACATCTTCCGGCGTGCCGACCTGCTGGATCTTTCCCTGATTGATGACCACGATTTTATCCGACATGGTCAGAGCCTCTTCCTGGTCATGCGTGACGTAGATGAAGGTGATGCCGAGCTTTTTGTGCATGGCTTTCAGTTCGATCTGCATTTCTTTACGCATCTTGAGATCAAGGGCTCCGAGAGGCTCATCAAGGAGCAGGATCTCCGGTTCGTTGACGACCGCCCTGGCGATCGCAACTCTCTGCTGCTGTCCGCCCGAAAGTGTGGAAACCCTTCTTTTTTCAAAGCCCTCAAGGTCGACAAGTTCAAGCGCCTTCTTGACTTTTCTGGAAATTGTCTCCGGGTCGAGCTTCTTGAGCTTAAGTCCGAACGCAATGTTGTCATAGAGATTCATGTGAGGAAAAAGCGCATACCGCTGAAATACCGTATTGATCGGCCTTTTGTTGGGAGGAAGCTGGGCGATATCCCGGCCGTTCAGCAAGATCTCGCCTTCGGACGGCAGATCAAAGCCGGCAATCATCCTGAGCGTTGTTGTCTTTCCGCAGCCGGATGGTCCGAGGAATGTCACGAACTCTCCTCTCTTCACTTCAAGATTAAAATCAGACACCGCCGCAAAGCCGTCCTCAAAGACTTTTGAAATATGCTTCAGTTCAATGATATTCGTACTTTCCATAAGACACTTCTCCCTCTGATCGCAAGATTTTTCCGGCATGTGAAAAAGGCAGACAACATCCCTGTCATCTGCCTTACGTAATCTCAATATATGTACTATGATCCTGATTATGATTCGTCACAGGCAAGCAAAGAGCCCCCTTGCGGGTCTCCAAACATTGTCCATATGCCAAAATATACTGTCACGTACTCTTATTGACCGTTTCACAAGATGATACGCATTGCTGCGTGGGATTATAAAGTAATCAACTTATAAAATTTGAGCTTTTAACTCAATCAATAATGTGGCTCTTAACCACGTTCGGCAACTGCCCCTGCCTGTCCGTAGGTTTTTAATCAGAGGCATATATTTGCATAAGAACAATCAGTTCGCTTGCAGTTTCCCATTTTAGGGTGTTAAAGCGATTTTGTCAACGAATTATTTATTTTCAGCTTCAGCTTTCTTAAGACCGGGAAGAAGATCTCACTTTCTTCCTTACGTTCGCCCCGTCACTCTTCTTACATCCTCCTCCAGCATCGATGCCGACATCCGCAGAGCCCCGAGACTCATAACCGTGAGCTGCTCCAGCCCGTCAGAGGTTGCCACCGTGATGCGGAATTTTCCGCTCTCATCGTGCACGAGCCTCTCGATATAGGCATCCGCCGTCTGATTCGCCTTCGTAAAGACAACCGTCAGATTCTGGCGTTTTGACACCGACTCGGGATTCCTGTCTGTCCGGTATGCATCAAAAACCACGGTCACCGGATATCCGAGATACCCCTGATAATTGCTGATGATGTCGAGCAGCTTGTCCCGTGCGGAATCAATATTGAGCTTTGCAAGTTCCTTCAGTTCCTTCCAGGCAAAGATAATATTGTAGCCGTCAATAATCAGCTTTTCCTCCCGTGTATCCTTTTTCGGGTAAATCGGCTCACCGTGCTTGTCGAGCTTCGGCCCGGCGTCATATCTGACAGTCCTGCCGCTTTTGCGATAGTTTCGGCGCGAGCGATCACTGCCTCCTATCTTCACGCCGTCGGTATCCATTCCGAATTCCCTGGCATAGATCTCGCTCAGATCGGAATCGGAAAAGCCTCCGGCCTTTCCCCTTCTGCCGCCTCTCATCTCACGGCTTCCCGCTGCGCGATAGCCCTCCAGACTGTCACAGACATTTGCCGGAGCTCCCTCCGCCTCATTTTCTTCAATCTCTGCCGCATACGGAAGATGCATATACTCCGGAACCTGATACCAGGGAACGAGAAAGCCGGCGCCGTGTGAGCAAAATACCGAGGAAGCCGGATTTTCCGTGTCCGCTTCCGGATCATAGCCTGCCTCCGCGATGATCTCCTCCGCATTGCGGCACGGCAGATAACCGTACAGTGAAAGTGCAAGTCTTCCCCTGCCCTTCGTATAGGAACTGACTTCCGTCATATAGCTGCCCACTGTCCTGACCGGAACGTGGCCGGTCAGACGGACCATTCCGGATTCAAGGAACTCAGGATCACCGTTCACAGCATTCATCGCAGTGAGGTCCGAGATGGCCCGGCCGACCGATTCCTGAGGAATCTCAAGACTAAAGCGATAATACGGTTCAAGCAATGCGCATTCCGTTGACATCAGCCCCTGGCGGATGGCCCGGTACACCGCCTGCCGGAAATCTCCGCCCTCCGTGTGCTTAAGGTGGGCTCTGGCAGACACAAGGGTAATGCGGACATCGGTCAGCGCCGATCCCGTCAGCACCCCCGGATGCTCCCGCTCAAGAACATGGGTCAGAATCAGCCGCTGCCAGTGAAGATCAAGCTCATCCGTACCGAGTGCACTGCGAACCGTTATGCCGCTGCCGGTTCCGGAGGGCTCAATCAGAAGATGAACCTCCGCGTAGTGGCGCAGCGGTTCAAAATGTCCGACGCCCTCCACTGCCTTTGCAGCAGTTTCACGGTAAATAATGCGGCCTTCCCCAAACGCCGCAGCGGTTCCGAATCGTTCATGAATGATCCGGGTGAGAACTTCAATCTGCACTTCTCCCATGATCTGCACATCGATCACTTTTTTCTTTTCATTCCAAAGGATGTGCAGCGTAGGTTCCTCCTCTTCGTAAGGCTTCAGGCGCCGATAAAATTCCATCGAACTGATTTCGGGCGGAAGAATCAGGGACCTCGTGATCACCGGCTCAAGCACCGGAATATTTTCCCCAGTCTCAGACCCGATTCCCATGCCGGGCATGGTCGCTGAAAGACCCGTGACTGCGCAGACAGTCCCCGCTTCCGCGCCCGGCACCGTCTCATACTTTTCTCCGGAGTAAAGCCTGATCTGATCCGTTTTTTCCATGTGCTGAACACCGTCTGCCGAAACATAGGCAACAGGACTGCGCACTTCGAGGGTTCCCGATGTCACCCGCAGGTAAGTCAGACGGCTGCCCTGCGGATCGCGGCCGATCTTATAAACTCTCGCTCCAAAGGCTTTCCCAGGTTCCGGATGTCCCTCGGCAGCAGCTCCGGCCCCTGCATTCATGCCGGAGTTCCCTTCATTGAAACTGCATTTTCCGGAATCCACCGCGGCCGTCTGCATGCCCCATTTTGCGGTTGTATATCTTTCCAGACCTTCCAGGAGCCCGTCAAGCCGCTCCATTTTAAGAGCCGAACCGAACCAGACCGGGAACAGCTTCCGCCCGGCTATCGCATCCGCAATAGCTTCGTCGCGGATTTTTCCCGTCTCCATCAGTTCATCAAGCAATTCTTCCTTGCAGAGTGCGATCTCTTCGAAGCGGACGTCGTCAGCCGCCGTAAAGTCCACACATTCTCCGGAGAGCTCCCGTTTCAGGCCTTCCATAACCTTCCCGGCATCCGCGCCATCAAGGTCCATCTTATTGACAAACAAAAATACCGGCACGTTATAGTGACGAAGGAGCCGCCACAATGTGCCGGTGTGGGACTGCACACCGTCCGTCCCGCTGATCACAAGCACGGCACAGTCCAGAATCTGAAGCGTCCGCTCTGTCTCCGCACAGAAATCGACATGCCCGGGAGTATCGAGAAGCGTCAGGTCAAGCCTCTCCGTGCGGATTCTCGCCTGTTTTGAAAATATGGTGATTCCGCGATCGCGTTCAATCGCATCCGTGTCGAGATGTGTGTTTCCTTTATCAACACGGCCTGCACTTCTGATCTGTCCTGTCTTAAAAAGCAGTGCCTCCGACAGGGTGGTTTTTCCGGCATCGACATGGGCCAGTATTCCTATCGTGATCCTTTTCATAAAAAATGCCCTCGCGCCGGAGGTCCTGCCGCCGGCTTCACGCGGTATAAGGCGCCGCGGATGACTCCGCCTGCGCGCCCGCCATTCCAAAAAGCTTCAGAATTCGATCCCCCTGCGCGCCCGGACACCGTCTGCAAAGGGATGCTTCAGCGGACGGATCTCCGATACATAATCCGCTTTCTCAAGCAGTTTTTCGGAGGGTCCCCTGCCGGTCATGACAACTTCGATATCCGACGGAATTGAAGAGAAAAGCTCCAGCACACGCTCTTCCGGCAGAAAGCCGTGGCGGACCGCGTGGATAGCCTCATCAAGAATGACCACGGCTCTCACCGCCCCGTCTTTTCTGTCCGGCAGACCGGAAAATGCCCGCACCTTCCGTTCAATTTCACCGAGCAGCTCCGTATAGACGAGTTTAAGCGACTGCTTCTGCTCATCGCTCATTCTGCTTACAAAGCCGTAAAAAACTTCCGGCAAAAGAACTTCCGTTCCCGGCAGACTGCGAAGTATCTTCAATTCTCCGGATGTTCCGCTTTTCAGAAACTGAACAAACAACACCGGCACCCCGCCCCCGGCCGCACGAACGGCAAGTCCGACGGAGGCCGTTGTCTTCCCTTTTCCGTCTCCGATATACAGCTCTATCATAACAATTTTCTCTCAGTTTTCTTTTTTCAGTTCCAGAATCCGATAGATCTCTTCCATATCAAGGCTCCCTCGAAGTATGTCTGCCAGAAGATCCATCTGCTGCTCCCGGAATGCTTCATAGGACAGCGTCTCCTCATTTCTCACAACCCCTTTAGCCGCCGCGAGATAATCAAGAAGGGCCGTTCGGAATTCATCCGAATCAAAAACACCGTGGAGATAAGTTCCGATCACCGTCCCTTTTTCCGAAGAAACCGCAGCACCGTCATGTTCCGTAAATGTCGATGCCTCTCCGATGTAAGAAGCCCGGCCCATATGCACTTCATAGCCGTGAACCGGCAGTCCGGCAAGCTCCGGCACCCCGAAATCCACGGTTTTTCCGATTGTCTGTACCATCTCCTTATCACCGGTAAAGCTTGTCACAACCGGAAGCAGACCGATCCCTTCCAGATCGCCCTCCCCCTCGACACCGAGCGGATCCTCAATCCTCACACCAAGCATCTGATAACCGCCGCAGACACCGAAAATCGGAACGCCATGAGCATGAAGACGGATCAGCGCGGGTTCAAGGCCGCTCGTGCGGAGCCATTTGAGATCCGCCATCGTGCTCTTTGTGCCGGGCAGAATCACCAGGTCCGGTCTTCCAAGTTCGCTGACAGCTGTCACATAACGGAGTGAAACGTCCTGTTCCGTCTCGAAGGCCTCGAAATCCGTAAAATTGGATATCTTCGGCAGCCGGATCACCGCAATATCGATGAGACCTGCCGCAGCTTCTGCCCCCGTCCTCTTCTCAAGGGCTTCAGACAGCGAATCCTCATCCTCAATCCGGACGTCCGCATACGGCACAACGCCGACGACCTTCTTTCCGGTAAGTTCTTCAATCATGGAAATGCCGGGGTCAAGGATCGTCTTGTCACCCCTGAATTTATTGATCACAAGCCCACGGATACGCTCCCTCTCCTTCTCTTCCAGAAGCTCAACGGTTCCGTACAGCTGGGCAAATACACCTCCGCGGTCGATATCACCAACGAGCAGTACGGCAGCATCGGCCAGTTCCGCCATTCCCATGTTAACGATATCATCCTTCTTGAGATTGATCTCAGCCGGACTGCCGGCCCCTTCGATGACAATGATATCATTTTCCTCTGCGAGCGCCGAATATGCCTCCATAATCATCGGAACATAGGATTTTTTTCTCCGGAAATATTCCCGGGCCTCCATCGTCCCGACAGGCTTTCCGAGAACAATCACCTGCGATCCCATATCGGTTGTCGGTTTCAGCAGAATCGGATTCATCCTGACGGATGGCTCAAGGCCGCAGGCCTCCGCCTGCACCACCTGTGCTCTGCCCATTTCAAGCCCTTCCTTTGTAATAAAGGAGTTGAGTGCCATATTTTGGGATTTGAACGGCGCCACGCGCCAGCCATCCTGATGAAAGATCCGGCAGAGACCCGCCGCAATCAAACTTTTCCCGGCATTTGACATCGTCCCCTGAATCATGATCGCTTTCGCCATAGCTGCAAACATTCCTTTCGCCGTTCTTAAACTGCCCTTTTCCTTCTTTTACGCTGCTTCGGACCGCTTTCTATGCCGTTCCTGACTGCTTCTTATGCCGTTTTTGAGCTTTTCCGGCATTTTTCTGTCACCACCGGAGATCCGCGCTCACCGGTATGTCTCCGGGAGTTCTCTCCACGCCTTCACAAAGGCTGCATTTTCCTCGTGTGTCCGAATACCGATGCGGTAATACCCCTCACCGAGAGCCGGATCATCCTCAAACGAGCGGATCAAAATCCCGCTCTCCATAAGCTGCTTCTTAAGATCTCTGTCTGCGCGGAAAAAAATAAAATTTGAATCACTGCCGTAGACCCGTCCGGCCAGGGACTTCAGTTCACCTAACAGGTAGGCCTTCTCAGTCTTGACAAGCTCTCTTGTTTTTCTGTCATATTCGGGATCGGAAAATGCCGCAGCCCCGGCCATCTGCGCCGGCACCGACACATTCCACGGCTGAAGATAAGCCCGTACTTTTGCCCGAAGTCCGGCATTCGCCGACTCCAGATATCCGACCCTTAACCCCGGCATACCATAAAATTTTGTGAGTGCCCGCAAGATCACCAGATTTGAAAATTGCCCCAGCACAGGCCTTGCACTCTGCTGCTCCTCATTTTCCAGAAACGGAAGGAAGCACTCATCAACAGCGATCACAGGACACTTCTTTGAGCTGCCAAGTTCACGAATGATCAGCGGCAGATCCTCTATAAGATAGCCGGTCGGATTGTTGGGATTGCAGATCCACACGATATCGGCCTCCCGCCCCTGTTCCGCCAGCTCCTTCGGATCGATCCGGAAATTATTCTCTTCAAAGAGCGGGAAGCGGAGAAGTTCACTGCCTGCCGTCTCTGCCGCTCGCTCATACTCATAAAATCCTGGAGTCACAACCAGCGTTTTCTTCGGCTTTACCGCTGCCGTCAGGGCATAGATAAGCTCCGCTGCGCCGTTTCCCGGAACAATCCACGCAGGATCAATTTTCTCGTGTGCGGCGATTGCCCCGACCAGATTTCCGCACTCCGTATCGGGATAGCGGCCGGCGAGATCAACCCCTGCTTTTGCCGCCTCAGCCGAGGCCTTCGGCATTCCGAGAGGATTCACCGACACCGAGAGATCCAGCTTAACTTTTCTCCGATAAATATCTCCTCCGTGCTTCCGTGTCATCTCGTCCTCCGTCTGCAGGTTTCTTCGCTCTTAAAATATGATTGCCGCATCACGCAATCCTCTTTCTGATCTCTGCTGATCCATAAAACAGGCCCGCTGCGCCGCATGTCATGTTCCGCACTCCCGCGGCGCATTCGCCCCGCTTCGTACTCCATGTAAGGCGTGTCAATAAGCCCCTCCACTTTTGTGCAGGCACAATGCGGAAAGTGACTTTTGACACTGTTATCAACATATAACATACAGACCGGCAAGAAGCGCCATCCCCGCCGCAAAGACCAGCGCGGATGCAGCCGCCATGAGGCACACCGCCCGCCGGATATCCTTCGTTTCAACCGGACGATCGCTGTCGCCCATCGTCGGCTTGTGATGCAATTCTCCGAAATAATACATGTCCCCGGCGAGCTGAATATGCAGTGCTCCCGCACACACCGATTCTGTCTGCGCCGAATTCGGACTCGGATGCTTTCTGCGGTCTCTCCGCCAGATGCGATACGCATTTTTGCCATCGAATTTTCCCGGAAGAAGAAAAGCCGCCAGAATCATAAACAGGGCGGAGAGCCGGGACGGAATATAATTCACCGCATCATCAAGCAGCGCCGCTGCGGTACCGAGATAACGGTACCTGTCATTTTTATAACCGATCATGGAATCCATGGTGTTGACTGCTTTGTAGAAAAATCCTCCCGGCACGCCGAAGAAAATCAGCCACATGAGAGGGGCTGTCACTCCATCTGAGGTATTCTCGGCAACCGTCTCAATCGCCGCCCTCGCGATTCCCGCCTGATCAAGACGGTCCGTGTCACGGCCGACAACCATGGAGACAGCGTATCTCGCAGCTTCTGTATCACCGGCCTCAAGCGGTCTTCTGACCGCCTCCGCAGCCGATGCCAGAGATTTCATTGCAAGGATCTGCCAGCACATGATCGATGAAAGCGCGATTCGAAGCCACGGATGAACAAGTGACGCGAGAGACAGAAGAAGAACCGGCACTCCCACGGACACCAGAAGAACAATCATAACCAGTATGACGCCTGCTGCTCGCTTTTTTGCGCGGTCGGCTTCCTTCTCCTCCCGGATTCGGAAAATCCGGCGGAGCAGCTGCTCCGTCTTTGAAATCACAAGACCGATTCCCTGCACCGGATGCCAGAGCCGGTGCGGATCTCCGACCACCATGTCGATCAACGCACCGATTGTAAGAATCAGCATCCTTTCAAGCAAAAATGTCTTCAAACCGCTTTCCCATCCTTACCGCTGCCATTTGCACTGCAGCTTCCTTTATTGTATTTACGAAACATGTTCCACAAAGCGGACAATCGGGCAGGTGAAAATGCAGTGTCTCAGCTTAAATCACACTTTTCAATTTTTCGCATCTTTCTGCCGTCAAATACGCATTCAAATGCGCAGCCATTTCCAGTCTGCCACTTAAAATAATCTCCATGGGGCTCCGAAAACGCTGAAAGCAGAGCCATAATCGTCCCGCCGTGAACAACAAGCGCGCACTCAGATTCCTCATCTCTTTCCTCACAGGAACCCGCCGGTGTGAGCAGGGCTTTCACAGGCTGCGCTGCCATCGGCAGCTTTAAAAATCCGTCCGACACCCGTTTTATAAACTCTGCCTGTGTCTCCCCGCCCGGAAAGCCGCAGGTGCCGCCTGAATCAATAAATCGCTGATAATCCGCATTACCTGCCAATTCCTGATAATTCCGGTATTCAAAATCTCCGAAGCAGCATTCCATAAGGCACTCCGCCTCTGTGAACTGCCGCCCCGGAAAGAGAATCTCCGCGGTCTCCCGGCATCGCTTCATCGGGCTTATATACACCAGCGATACCGGATCCAGCCGGGTCCTGTGCCGCACCGCTGCCCCTGTCAGCCGCAGCTTTTCACTTTCAAGAAGCGCCTCATCGGTGGAACCGAGATACCGGTGTTCAAGATTTCCCCGGGTCGCACCGTGTCTGATCAGAATGAGCTTCATCCGCAAACTCCTTATTTTATCCGCTGTCCGATTCCGAACAAAACCCGGTATACCCGGTCTGCCCTCGCTGCGATTCCGCAGTTTACACGGCCGTTGATTTCGCGGTATTCGCGGTCTGACCGTTCCATCGGCACAAGTCCGCAGCCAAGCTCATCGCTGGTGATTACGACCGTCTGACCACCGGAGGCGATCTCCGCGAGCAGCTTCTCCGCTTCCGCTCCCGGATCAAGCCCCGCCGCAAGCTGCTCCCTGACCACGCTGTGATAGTCAGGTATCAGCCGGGCTTCCGGAAATTCTCTCTCCGCGAAGCTCCGTTTTCCCATCTCCGCTCCGCCGACCACAAAGATCAGTTCTTTCTTTTTTGCCTCTGCCGGCATCCGTTCCTCTGACATTTTCCTTCCTCATTGTCCGCAGGTAAAGCACTGCTGCACCGTTTACCATACATTCATCAATCGGCACACTGCTCACAAAAGCTGCGCAATCGCCGCTGTAAGTACAATCGCCGCTGCCATCGCCAGCTCAGATACCTGAAGGAACCAGCCCGCAAGGTCGCCTGTTGTTCCGCCGAAGATGCTGTCGGACATTTTTCTGTAAATAAAAAATACAACTGCCCCGGCAAGGGCACAGCCACCGCCGACAAGAGGGTCGACCGTCAAAAGAAGCAGCGCCGCCGCAATGCTCTCCGCCAGCATAATCCATTTAACCGGTGACGCAGAGGCGTCTGCCACCGTCCGCAGCATGCCGTTTTTTCTGGCCTTCGGAAATGCCGCCACCGACAGACCGCTCAGCGCGCGGGAATAGACATAAGAGACGGTGAAAACACAAAACCCCGTCCTGTTGATTTCCGACAGAAAGCCAAGAAGCAGAACTTCATAGGTAATCCCGCAGATGACCGCAAAGGCCCCGGTGTGAGGGTCCTTCAGAATTTCAAGCTTCGCGTCACGGTCCTTCCAGGAACTGATCGCATCACTTGTATCAAGGAAACCGTCAAAATGAATGCCGCCGGTAATCAGCACCGGCATCGCCGCAAGCACAGCGGTCCGCAGCAGGTGTCCGAATCCGAGCAGCTCTGCGAGCCAGCAAAATGCCGCATCCGCAAGCCCTATCGCCGCTCCGATGAGCGGAAAAAAGCAGATGCACCACTTCATCCCGTCATCTGTCCATTCCGTCTTGGGCATCGGAATCCTTGAATAAGTTGAAAATGCAATAATCAGCGATTTTAACAATGCCGACTCCTCCACTATACGAATCCGAAACTGCAGCCGTCAACCGGTCGGCAATCCCGATGATCGGAACATTCCGGCCGCAAAGCTTCCCATCTCACAGAAAATCCTGCTGACGCATAAGGATCTCTACCGATATCCCGGCGACGGACTCATAAACCCGGTCCGCCTGCTCCGCAAGCCGGATACCGACCCTGTTAAGCGCTCTTATATACAGCAGCATCTCGCTGCCGGGTTCTTTGGTGAGCCCATCCGCGCTCACTTCCCCTGTCACCGCGACCACATCCGCGCCGCGTGCAGTCAGAGAAAACACGGCCTCCGCAAGATACCGAACCGCGTCCTCTTCTGAGTGGACGCGTCCGTCCGGCGACCAGATCTCATTGGCCAGCAGATTGGGAAGATCCTCTATGAGAAGAACATCCCCGGAACGGACTTCCAGCGTTTCAAGCGCCGTCGGTACCTCCACAGTCTCAAACCCTTTTCCCGCCCTGAGACTCCGGTGCCGGGCAATCCGGCGCACCGTCTCCGGATCCGTCAGATCCGCATACATGGTGGCTGCGTACAGCAGCCTTCCACGCACATTTTCCGGCAGTTCCCGGAATCTTCCGCACGCAATCGATTCGGCAAGCGCGGATTTTCCGCTCCCGGAACCTCCAGATACAAGTACCAGCATCCAATTCCTCCGCCTGTTCTCATGCGGCCCTGTCACATGACACGTCACCGCCTGTCATCACACTTCAGAGCCGCTGTCCTTTAAGGCACTCTCCGCCTTCTTCGCGCGTTCCTCAGCAAGACCGTCCCGCTCGTAAGCAATGATGCCGAATTTATCAAATGAGCCCATCTTCCGATAGACATCACAGGCCATGTCCATGAGCGGAAACAGCATAACAGCGCCCGTCCCTTCACCCTGATGCATATTGGCCCGGATGATCGGCTTGAGCCCCAGCTCCTTCATCAGATGCTTCATGGCCGGCTCCTGGGACATGTGTGATGCGATGAGATATCGTCTCGTGCGCGGATCGATCCTGACTGCCACAAGTGCTGCAGCGGCAGAAATGACACCGTCGATCACGACTGCCATGCCGCAGCGCGGTGCCCCCAAAAAAAGTCCCGTCATACCGGCCACTTCATAGCCGCCGCACTCCGCGAGAATCTGCTCCGCGTCTGTAATCTTATTGTCCCTCACCCTTCTGACCGCTTCCGCAACAGCCTCTTTTTTGCGGGCAAAGCCTTCATCCGACAAGCCTGCACCGCGTCCGACAACCGCTTCCGGGTCAATCCCGGTGAGGATTGCCGTCAATGCACCGGAGGGGGTTGTGTTTCCGATCCCCATCTCGCCGGCTGCCAGCACTGTATAGCCGCGGGCCTTCAGTTCACAGCAGATCTCTATTCCGGCATCAATCGCTTTCCGGCAGCTCTCTGCCGTCATCGCCGGACCTTCCGCAAGATCCTTCGTGCCGCGGGCTGCCTTCCTGTCGATCACGGCTCCCGTCATCAGCTGCTTCTGGCGGTAATTCTTCGTGTTCATGCCAACATCGATGACGTAGGAGCTCGCCCCCGCCGCCTTTGTGAGAATACTGACGATGCCGTTGCCCGCTGCAAAATTTTCCGCCATAATCCGGGTCACGTCCTGTCCGGTCTGCGTCACGCCGCGCTTCACCACACCGTGATCACCGCAGAATGTCACCACGCCCTTTTTGTCCAGCACAGGCGGCACCGGACTGCTCTGCGTTCCGCAAAGTCTGATCACCAGTTCTTCCATTCTGCCAAGTCCGTCAAGCGGATGCGTGATATTGTCCCACCTCTCCTTAGCGAGCCGGATCGTCTGGTGATACAGGCAGGCCTCAAGGAATGAAAAGGCCGCCTGCGGATTGCTTCTGTAATAAAAATGCGGGAAGCCGGCCGCTATGGTATCGGTATAGATTTCCGCCTTCTCCACTTTATCGGACATGGGCTTTCTGAGCGTGAAGCCGTCCCCGTTGTCGTCGGTATCCCAATGATGGAACTCATGTCCGCGCAGCTTAGTCCCCTCATTTCCGAACAGACCGCCGCGCCCGGTCTCCGCCTCACAGTAGCCGAAACGGATGAGTTTTCCAGCCGGCACACCCCTGCCGCGGAAGACACCGGCCATCTTCTCCGAATGTCCGTCTCCGGTCTCGAGTTCTTTCTTAAGATATAAAAAGCCGCCGCATTCCGCCACGCATGGAAGACCTTCCCTGACCCGGCTGCGGATCTCCTTCCTCATCGCCTTGTTGGCAGAGAGTTCCTTTGCGAACAGCTCCGGATATCCGCCTCCCAGGATCAGTCCATCAATATTTTCAGGTAGAGCCGCGTCGGAAATCGGTGAGAACGGAACCAGTTCCGCTCCCATCTCTTCAAGCAGGGCATCATTTTCCGCATAAAAAAACGTAAAGGCCCTGTCGCGCGCGACCGCAATCCTCACCTTCCGCTGCAGCTTCGGAACAGGCTCTGTCTCCTCCTCGGGAAGCGCCGGAGCCTGCCGCGCGGCAGCTAACAGCGCATCGAGATCAACACTTTTTTCGACTGCCGCCGCCGTTCCGTCTATCCACGCCGAAAAGGCCGGCAGTTCCTCCGGTGAGACAAGCCCGAGATGTCTGGATGGCACCGCCAGATCTTTCAGATCGGGAAGATAGCCTACCACCGGAATGCCGCATTTTTCTTCTATCAGCTTCTTCAGACGCGGATAATAGCCGGCAGAAGCCCGATTGAGAAGGACAGCCCTGATCTGATCACCTCCGGGGTAATCGATCAGACCACGGATCTGCGCCGCGAGGGAAACACTTGCGCCCTTTGCGTCCACGACCAGAAGCACAGGCGTCTTTGTCACCTGCGCCAGGTGGCAGGCACTGCCCTCAGAGCTGACGCCGCCAAGTCCGTCATAAAATCCCATCACGCCCTCAATCACGGCGATATCCATTCCTTTGCTTCCCTGCCTGAGAAGCTCCCGCGTCACGGCATCTTCCGTAAAAAAAGTATCCAGATTGCCTGTTCTGACTCCAAGCACCTGGCGGTGGAACATCGGATCGATGTAATCCGGCCCGCACTTAAAAGAGGTCACGCAGAGCCCCCGTTTTTTCAGCGCAGCTATGATACCGCAGGTGACGGTTGTTTTGCCGCTTCCGCTTTTCGGCGCCGCTATCAGAATTCTTGCTGTCTGCTGTTCTGACATCTTCCCTTTATACTCCTTATGCTGTACTCCCTGTGATATACTCTGATATACTACTGCCGCCGCATTTTGGCATAATGCCGATGTGCGGCCTTTTTTTCGCCTTCTTTTCTGTCAGTTACTATAACATAGCGGCGTATAAATTACAATTTCGTACCTTCTCCTGGCTCTGATTTTGATCTTCGTTTTTTAATCTCTGCTTTACTTTTAAATTAGATTGTGTTAATCTCTGTTAAAAGAAAAGGGGGCATTAAACATGGAAATTCGGAAATCCGCAGAAGATTATCTTGAAGCAATGCTTATGGTCAAAGAGCGTTACGGCTATATCCGCTCGATCGACGTTGCGGAACAGCTCGGCGTCACGAAGCCGTCCGTCAGCTATGCGACAAAGCTCCTCAGGGAAAACGGATATATCACAATGGATCATGCCAACATGATTATTCTGACAGAATCCGGCATGGAGATCGCCAATCGGATCTATACCCGCCACAAAGTATTCTCCAGATTTTTTGAGCAGATCGGAGTCGCCCCGGCAATCGCCAGGGAAGATGCCTGCAAGGTTGAACATGATCTGAGTCCTGAGACTTTTGAGGCATTTTGCAGATACATCGATGAGCACGATAAGAGCTGCGGCTGACGCGCTTCGGTATAAAAAACTAAAAAAACGTGCCGCTGGCACGTTTTCTGTGCGTTTGATGAACAAATATGAGCTGCTGTCGGCAGCTCATATTTGTTTTTTACCGATAAACTAAAGGACAGCTGCTTGTGTCCCGGACTTTCCGGGTATTTCTTACAAACATCTGCTTTTGTTCAGGCACTTCTTACAATCATTTGCTTTTATTAAAAATCATTTCCATTTCCGGGGCGCCGATCTCTCGTATCCTCATGTCAGGACCGCTTTCGGAAGCACAGGCGACCGAATGGCCCTTATAGATTCGATAATCTGCCTTCACCGGATTTGAAAATACATCCACACTCCGAAGCGGCACCGTTATGCCACGTCCGTCTGTCTTCAGGATGCTCTCCTTCATTGTCCAGACGGCATAAAACCGCTCCGGATTGAGAAGCGGATTCCTTACCGGGCATCCGACCGTCCCGGCCCGGACTTCACACTCGTTTTTGTCACGTTCTTTTCCATCCGCGGGAAACTGAACCGCCCAGGCAATTTCTTTTTCCGTGAATGCGGTTTTCGCCACAGACAGCCTGCATTCACTGATCTTTTCGACATCTGTCCCGACCGGCCTCTCCGCCAGTGCGAGTGCCGCAAAATCCCCGCCGTGAGAAAGGCTGAAGCAGGAAAAGCAGTGTTCGGCTTCTTCCGGAAAGACGGTCTCCGGAATTACGGCAAAACACCCATCGCGAAGCACGGGCTTTCCTCCGTCAAGCAGCAGCACCTCTTCATCCTCTCTGATACCGGCAAAACGAAGCAGAAGACCCGCCGCTGCTGTATGCAGGAAGCCGGTCTCTGTTCTTTTCGCCAGCGCGGAACGGCGCCGCCTCATAGATAAAAGAGGAAGGAAGGCTTCGCGCCTTCCCCTCAGATACTTTATATCAAGCAAAAAAATCATTTTTCATCCGCTGCTCCGGCTTCCTCTTCTGCGGCTTCATTTTCATCCGCTGCTCCGGCTTCCTCTTCCGCGGCTTCATTTTCATCCGCTTCCCTGTTCTCTTCTTCACGCAGCTGCTTCTGCGCGATCAGGTAATTGCGGATCAAATAGATCGTAAATACAACCGCGAAAGCGATAAATCCGACGCCGGAAAGCACCATCACCCACTTAGGGGGCTGACCGGTTCCCTCGCCAAGATTTTTCAAAATACCGACACCGAGATATCCGACATAGAGCGCGCAGATCAGCGCAAGCATGGACCGCGACTGCGTGTTCTTCGGATTGTCATCTTCAGGCTTTCGATTAAAAAATCCCATATCAGTTCACCGCCTCTTCAGGATATTTTCCATCCATCGTATAGTAACCGGTGTCCACAAGCTTCGATGTAATTGTGTCCGCCGTAATCAGGACAGGTTCGACAAGATATGCCGCAACCACTCCGCTTCCGTTGTCATACGATCCCGTATCGTAGCGGCATTCGTCTCCCCAGCTGTTCTTCTCAAGGAGAGTCTCATCCGGCGACTCGCCGAGAAGAATAGAGACCGCAAGACTCACAGTTACAGGTCTCAGCTCATCAGTCGGTTCAAACACCGCCGCAGACTGCTTCCCGTCAACCAGGTTCGCCAGCACGGCCTCATTCACCCCGACACCTGCCAGAATCACATCATTTTTCCCGGAGTAAGAGTTCAGAGCCGATGCCGCCGCACACGAAGAGACCTCGTCCGTACAGAGCAGAGCATTCAGCTGGGTGTTCCCGTAAGCCGAACTCAAAATTTTCTCAAGCCGCTTCTGCTGAGTCTTCTGAACATCCAAGACCGCTGTCTCCTCCGCTTCCTGAGCCGCCGCAAGCTGATCCGGCTCACTCTCGGAGACCGCCGCAATTTCGCCCTCTGTCAGAGCTTCCGAAAATGTCGATTCTCCCGAAAGCGTCAGAAGCACATCCGTCGAAATGTAGCTGCTAAGTTCGTCATAAATTCCGTTATATACATATCCGACCGGCGAATCCCCTACCGTACAGGCGGCATATTCAGCCGTATACTCTTTGGATGTGTCGCCTTCCTTCAGTCCGAGCCTGTCAATGACATAATCCGCCGTCATTTTCCCCGCTCCGCTTTCATCAAAACCGACATAGGCCGAGAGAACAGGCGTATTTAAAATCAGCTCATCATAGGATATAACCGGAATCCCGGAAGAACCTGCCTGTGTCATAACGGACCCGAGCGCGTCTGCGTCTACCGGTGCTACGATCAGGAGATCACATCCGTTTGAAAGCAGTCCCGAGATATCTGTTTTCTGCTGTGCGGCATCATTTCCAGCATACGACACGGTTACATCGTAGCCTTTCGATTTAAATTCTTCCGTAAAATAAGCCGCATCCTTCTGCCAGCGCAATAAGTCCGCATCCGGAAATGATATGCCTATCTTTTTTCCGGTCGAGCTCACCGTCACTGCCGGTTCCGGCTCCGACTCCACAGTCACTTCCTGTTCCTTCTTTCCGCAGCCCGCCGCAGACAAAACTGCCGCAGCTGCGATGAGCAGCATCATCGATCTTTTTGTATTCATGCGCTCTCCTCCGAAGTATCATCATTCTAACCTTTTGAATATAACATTCCGATCCTGTAAAAGTCAATTCTGCGGCTTGCGCTCTGCTATCCGTCCCACCTGCAATGCCGTTCTTTAAGCGCGCCGAACTGATCTTATGCGATGGATTTTCAGTTTTTGCTCCTGCTTTTTTCGACCTCCCGGTAAAATTGCTCCGCCAGCTCATTCCAGGAGGCATAGCTCTCATCGCCGCGATGATCCGACAATTCACAGTTTTCCTTAAGCCAGGCAGCCATATAGGCCGTCAGCTTCACAGCTCCCGTGTAATTGAGATGGTCTCCTCCGTCGAGTGCATCTTCATTCCAGTCAAGACCGATCGCCTCCCTCATTTCCGGCGCATTAAAATCGATATAATCGATGCCATGTTCTTCCGCATATTCCCTGATCCGGCTGACCCTTGCGCAGGTATAATTGGCAGGTGAAGCGGTACTGAACAGCACAAGTCGGATGCCGTTTTCTGCGCACAGCGAAAGCATGTTATCGAGATCCTTCTCTATGAGATGCGCAAAGTCCTCCGTCTCCCCTTCATCTGTCATATACTCACCGCCCGTGTACGGAGCCACGTTGTCGCGAAGAACATATCCCTTGTAGGCGGCCTCAAGATACTGCTTTCCCATGAGAAATGATTTCCACAGGTCATGAATGTGATAGAGAGGCACATGAAAATCAAGCCACGTATTCAGCTGATCTACCCAGCCGGACGTGCCGTCCGCGCCCCAGAACAAAAGCTGTGCCTCGAGAAGAACCACCTTCGGCTTCTGAGTTTTCAGGATCACCTTCAGTGTCTCGTAAGCCTCCTGCATCGACTGGCCGGAATGACCGACGTCATAAGCGGAAATCCCGCTCTCACTCCAGAGCTGCATCGGAATGACAGACGTATAGCTGAGAGAATTGCCGAGCACAATAAGATCCAGCGTATTTTCCGGCTCCTGCTGTACCCGGAACAGATATTTCAGCTTCTGATGAAGAAGTGTGTGATTACCGAAGCCGGCATTCACAAACACGCCTGTCAGAATTGACAAGATCAGGAGAAGAATGCCCCAGAACGCAGCAATCTGAAGGATGTTCTTTCCCGGGAACCTTCTTCCTTTTCTTTCTGCACTGTCCGGCACCTTCGCTTCGGCTAAGTCCGGCAGCTTTTCGGCGGCACCTGTCATCTCTCCGGCAGTTCCTGCTGCCTTTCCGGCGCCGCCCGTCGCCCTTCCGGCAGTTCCTGCCGGTTCTCCCGCGCCCTCAGGAGCAGCATCCGCATTGATGCTGCCATCCGGACATTTTTTAAAATCCCGCATAAATTAAATCCACCTGTTGATAGCCGACCCCGTACGCTCCGAAGATGATCACTGCAAGAATCAGCGCATAATATATCCCCCATCGAACCGGGAGCTTCAGATCTCCCGGCTTCTTTCCTCCGAACCGGTTGTGCTCCTCAATATTGCTGACAATTCCAACCGTCAGAAGGCCGAAAAAGATCACCAGAAAATCCGCCTTGTCGAGTCCGAATCTCAGCATTGTCCCATTCCAGAAGACGCTCAGGTCAAAACCACGGAACATGCTTAAAAACATATGAACGCCCGCTTTGATGCCATTGGCCCTGAAGAAAAGCTCGCCTGTAAAGATGATCACCCAGGTGCGGAGCTGCATCGGAACCGTCCACCTCAGATCCTTTTCACCGTTTTTCAGATGGCTGCGAATCCGTTCTCCAACGGGCTCCAGAATCACTTCCGCCATGAGAATCACAAAATAGTACATGCCGTAGAAGATATAATTCCAGCTTGCCCCGTGCCAGATGCCGTTGCTAAGCCAGACCGGGAAAAGCGCCATCGCGGAAACTCCGATCTTTGTGATGTGTTTCCCGTATTTCTTTTTGGCAAATTTATTCCACTTCTTGACCAGAGCGGATGCCGAAACCGGATAAAAGATATAAGTCCTGAACCAGACGCCCAGCGAGATATGCCATCTGCGCCAGAATTCCGCTGCGCTCTTTGCTGAAAAAGGACGACTGAAATTTTCGGGAAGCGTCACACCGAACAGCTGCCCGCTCCCGATGACAATATCCATGCAGCCGGAAAATTCCATATAGAGCTGAACCGTATAGGAGAGTGCCGCCACCAGGATCATTGCGCCGTGATAGGACTCATAATTTTCAAACAGCTCAGTGACAATCAGGTACAGCCTGTCCGCAATCACAGCCTTCTTAAAAAGCCCCCACAGAATGCGGACAGCGCCATCCGAAAGATTTCTCAGCTTCAGCGGTTTTCCCGACCAGAGCCGGTCCGCCGTCTGGCCGTAAAGCGCGATCGGTCCCTCCATCACCTGCGGAAAGAAGCTCAGAAAAAGTGCCGTCTTTCCAAATGGTTCGCCGGCCGGAATCTTCTCCCAGTACACATCCGTGATATAGCCGATGGCCTCCAGTGTGTAAAAGGAAATTCCGATCGGTACGAGAAGGATTCGGATATCGAATACTTCCTCTGCTCCCAGTGCCGCCAGCACGGCATTCGCATTTTTCGCAAAGAAATTATAATACTTGAGATAGGCCAGAACTGCGACCAGAATCACGATCACAGCGATCAGAATCCGCTTCTCCCGATGCTTATACTGCTTTTTGACAGCGCTTCTCTCCGCCTTTCCGAGTTCTTCCGTCTTCAGGACACATTCCCGCTTCAGAAACTCGATTCTCCTGCCCGCCGCGAAGACAAGAACCGTCGTTCCGATCAGGTACAGAATCAGCGCCCCAGAAAACAGCCAGAAATAAAGATAGCTCGCCGCAATGAGGACGAGCCACCGGAAACGCGCCGGCACCAGCTGGTAGAGCACCAGTACAGCCGGTAAAAATGCCAGAAGATATAAAGTGGTATGGTATGCCATGCCCTTTTAAGCCTCCTGCAGTCTCTGAATCATTTCCCACATTGCCTGAACCGAATTAAAATGCTCCGGCACCAGCTCAACCGCCTCGATCTCAACGTCAAACGCTTCCTCCAGTTCCGGTACAAGCGAAATTACATCAAATGAGGTCAGCACACGTTCATCGATCAGTGCGGTTTCATTTTCCCAGTCGATACTGTCGTCCATATCATTCAGAATCTCAAGCAGCTGTTCCATCGTATCTCTCCTTTTATTCGATATTTTCAATATTTTCCGTATGAACTCTTTGCTCTCAAAGCTTCAGCAGCGTTCTGAAATACGCTCTGTCGGTCTTGCCGTTTTTCGTGAGCGGCATCCGGTCTGTGCGGACAAATTTATGAGGGATCATATACGCCGGAACGATAGCTTTCATGCCGGTTCGGATGTCCTCCGGTTCCGCCTCGCCCATATAGCAGGCGATGAGACGGTTTCTCTTCTCATTCATCAGGCAGCAGCTGCCTTCCACGCCGGGGATACGGTTGAGCGCCCTCTCGATCTCTTCCAGCTCAATCCGGTGCCCCATATGCTTGATCTGGAAATCCTTCCGGCCTGAAAAATACATCTCTCCGTCTTCGCCGATCACAGCCATGTCGCCTGTTTTATACATGCGCTTTTCGGCACCGTTTTCCGTAAAAGACACGAACCTCCGCTCCGTCTCCTCCGGATTGCGGTAATAACCCTCAGCCAGAGATTCACCGGTCACGCAGAGTTCTCCCACTGTCCCGGGATCTGTGATCCGTCTGCCCGCTTCATCAAGCAGAAAGACCTCTCTGCCCGCAAATGCTGCCCCGATCGGAATCCGTTCTCCCTCTTCAAAGATGCGGGTAATCGGATAGTAGGTACAGTTGCAGGTGATCTCTGTCGGTCCGTAAAGGTTGACAAAGGAAGCCCCCGGCAGCGCTTCCTGCCAGAGCTTCAGCTGCTTCACCGGCATCACCTCTCCGCTGAACATCACACGGGTCACATATTCGGGCGTCCGGTAACGAAGTCCCTTGAGCGCCGAGACAATCGTAAGTGCCGAAACCGCCCAGATCAGCGTTGTCACCTTCTTATCACACAGGTAATCAAGAAGAATCGGCGGGGTGGAAAACATCCTCTGCGGAATAATCGCCAGCCGCGCCCCCGTCATCAGGCAGGAATAAATGTCCTTGACGGAGACATCGAAATCAAACGGAGCCTGATTGCCGATCACATCCGTCTCATGAATCCCGAACGTCTCCGTAAAATGCGAAATAAAATCGATCACGGCCCGCTGATTCACAACAATTCCCTTTGGAATTCCGGTGGAGCCGGAGGTAAAGATGCCGTACAGCAGATCCGTGTCCGAGGCCTGCTTCCGACGCTCCGTAAGCAGTGCCTCATCCGCAGTTGTCTCAAGAAGCTCATTCAAAAAACGCCTCTCTCCGCAGTATCCCGCCCGGTCGAGCAGTTCCTCGTACTGCGGCAGGGTGATGATCAGCCCGGCCTCCAGCACATCAAATATATGCTTCAGCCGTTCCGCAGGCTGCGACGGATCCGCCGGCACATAGAAACAGCCGGCATAGGCTGCTCCGAACATGGCCGCCAGCATCCGTGGCTGCTTTTCCATAAATATCACAACCGGACGTCCGGATGGCAGAAGCCGGCCGATCGCCGTTCCCGCATTTTCAGAGAGGCTGCAGAGTTCCCCCCAGGTGAGCGCACAGGTCTCATCTTCCGCGGCAATTCTCCCGGGAAACCGCGCCGCGTTGTCTTCAAGAAATTCTGGTATTATCTTCATAGTTACCGATCAGCCTTATCCTAATTGCTCAGAAGCCGAAAAATTCCACGATCGCCTTGATTGCCAGATCCATATGCTTGGGATTGCGGAACCGATGGTCCGCACCGGGAACCGGCACAAACTCAATCACGTTGTCTTCGCAGAACCGCTTCGAAACCTCAAACGGAACCACCTCATCCTCTGTTCCGTGAAGGATGAGAATATCATCGGCGTAATCCAGAAACTCCAGCTCAAAGAGATCATTTTCCCGAAGCTCTTCTATAAAGCTGTTTCCAACCATTACCTTCCTGTCAAAACCCGCCGGCGCCTCTTTTCCCTTTCGAAGCTTTTCAAGGTCCTCCTCTTTTAGGATCCTGCCCATGAAAGACTCATACATATTCAGTGCCGGACAGCGGAGAACAATTTTCCGGAAGGAATTGCCGTGGAGCGCAAGCTCATTCAGCACCACATAACCGCCGAAGCTCGTGGCGTAGATATTAATTTCCTCCGTAAATTCCTTTCGAATATACTCTGCACAAAGCTCCAGATACCGGATGCAGTCCGCAAGGGAAAATTTCTTCTTCACGTCATCGCCGTGACACGGAAAATTAAAGGTAATCACTGCGATTCCCCTGTATTTGGCCATCACATATTCGGCAAATCTCTGCGCCGCGCCGTTATCCTTATGTCCGCCGAAGCCGTGCGCAAACAGCACCGCCTTCCGGATATTCTTCGGATTCTCCGCATACAGCTTGCAGCGAATATTATGGCCCTCTTCATTTATTTCAAAATATTTCTGCATACCTTACAACAGTCTTACATTTCAAAATTTTTCTGCATATCTTACAGTCTTACATTTCAAAATATTTCTGCATATCACACCGGCTTTCCGCTATAAATTCTTAAAGCGGTCCATCATCTCCGCTGCAAGAACCGCCCCGCATTTGATCTTTGCGCCACCGAATGTTTTAATGCTTCTGTCATCATATACCCATTGCCCATGATGCGAAAGATAAATTTCACAGAAAATATTTAAAAATCCTGCGGCACAACCACATCCATCCCGCGCTGCAGCTTCCGGATCCGGTTCCTTTCAATGGCATTCTGCCACTCCCGCCTCTGCTCCTCCGTCTCTATTTCGAGCTGTGGGATTTTTTTCGGTTTCCCAGTCACATCGTCCAGTGCGACAAGCACCAGATACGCCCGGTTAATCCAGGTCTTTTTCCCACCCTTATTTTCTTTAAAGGTATCAATTCTGATCTCCATCGAAGTATTGCCCGTATAAGTCACTTCCCCTACCAGGGTCACGACATCCGACTTTTTCGCACTGTCCTTAAACGTCAGGTGATCGATACAGGCCGTCACGATATTGGCATCCGCGTGCCGGAGCGCGACAATGCCTGCCGTCATGTCGATCCAGCTCAACAGCTGTCCTCCGAAAAGCCGGCCGGCCGCATTCAGATGCTGCGGCATAATCAGATACGTCTGCTCCGTGCGGGAAGCAGAAGCTTTCTTTGTTTCACTCATTTCCTTCTCTCCTCAAAAGAAGCTGCCCCTTTATCTCCGTTCAAAGACAACCCTATGCAGCCCACAACGGCAAACGATCGCAGGCTTTGCAAATAGCTCTGCATCCATAAGATAACCACACCCCATGCGGCCCGCGACGGCAAACAGTCAGATCAGACCGTAATGCTCCATCGCCAGAAAGATTCCGTCCGCGTCAAACGGGCTGGTCACATAATCTGCCGCCTGCTTCGCCCGCTCTGTGCCATTGCCCATCGCGATACCGTGTCCGGCTGCTTTCAGCATAAGAAGATCATTTTCGCTGTCACCAAAGGCATAAGTATTCTGAGGATCAATGCCAAGAAGCTCACAGGCCTTCAGCATTCCGCCCGCTTTGTCGAAGCCCGCCGGCACAACCTCTGAGACACGCTCATCGTGACGAATCACCTGAAAATCCTTCTCCAGCTTCCGGTAGCAGAGCTCCGCTGCTTCTGTGTCCGTGGCCTCTGTTGAGAATTTATTGATCCGCCATTTTCCGTACTGCTCCCCTCCGATCGGCAGCAGTTTTTTCCCCATATCTCTCCGCAGAATGTCTCCGAAGAGGTCTCCGACAGGGAAATCCACCTCATCCATATAGGAAAATTCCGGTCCTTCCAGAATCGGCTTTAAACCGTAGTTCCGAACCATCTCGATGGTCTCACGCGCCCGGTCCTCGTCAATCAGATACTCGGACACAACTCTGCCGCCGATTTCGATATGACAGCCGCACGCGCAGACAAGTCCGTCAAACCCGATGCTAAGAAGTTCGGGATCGTCAACAAACGACCGCGATCTCCCGCTGCAGATCAGAGCGTAATGCCCGTTTTTCCTGGCAGCCCTGACAGCCTGAAAAGTGCTTTCAGGAATATAGTGATCATAATTCCAAAGTGTTCCGTCGATGTCGAAAAATAATGCTGCCCTGTCTTTTATTTCTTTCATTTCTCTGCCCAATTCTCTATAGTAAGACTCGTTATTCCGCGATTTTTCGATTTTATCAATGATATCCGACATCGTCAATATGTACAGGATTCTCACCCAGATGACCTTTCCGTACGAACAGCTATTAGAAAAAATATGCCGCCGGCAAGTTTTTTCGTACATTATGACGACCAGAAGGACCTGCCGCCGGCAGCTCCTTCTGATAACTGAAGCTAAGACAAAGCACCGGCTGCGCTGCAGCCGGTGCTTTGTCTTAGCACTTATATACACTTATACAAATCGCCGGTATCCCAGGACATCTCAGTCATTAAGCTCCGCAAGGATCTCCTTGATGTGATCCCAGACCATCTGCACCGTTGTCCAGTCAAGGCTTTCCTTCGGTGTATGAACATCGTAAGCTTTCGGTCCGAGGGAGATGCACTCAAGCCCCGGAATCTTTTTGCAGAAGAGTCCCAGTTCAAGACTCGAATGGGAAACCTCTACATTCGGCTCATAGCCATAGAGCTTCTTAAACGCATTTTTGGCTGTTGCAAGCAGTTTGGATTCCGGTTTGTACTGCCACTCAGGGCAATCGGCAAAGGTGTCAACGTTTGCGCCCATGAGAGTCGCGAGATCGCGGACCTTCTGCAGAATATCATATCTTCTGGATGTAACTGCGCTCGGAATCGTGGAGAGAATCCAGACCTGTCCCTTTTCGCGATCCGTTCCCATCATTGCCATCGTATTGGAGCTCTCAACCAGCCCCTTAATCTCAAGGCTCATGCTCTGAACACCGCACGGAAGAAGATGAAGGGCCTGTGCGATCTTTCCGGATACAGCATAAGTCATCACCTCGCTCTTCGGCTCAGCTTTTTCGAACACTACCTTAAGATCCTTGTCCGCAATCTTGTATTCATTTGCGAGAACAGCCGCATAGTCAGCGACAATGGCTGCCACCGCTTCTTCGTCTTCCCTGCGGATCGCGATGATATTTTCCATGGTGCCCGGAATGACGTAGCGGTTGACGCCGCCCGCGATCTCGGTCAGGTGAATCTCCTTTTCAATCGCGATCAGGTTGACAAGGCGGCCAAACTGCTGAAGCGCATTGATTCGCTCGAGATTGATGTCGAACTCGGAATGTCCGCCGAGACCGCCTTCAATCGCCAGCTTATAGAAGCTCATATCCCCAGATACTGCTTCGAATTCGACCGGCAGACGGAAATAAGCGGAAATGTCACCCGCACAGCCTGCAAAGACGGTATCCGGTTTATGCCAGTTAAAATCCATCAGACGCTTGCCGGTAACATTTTTCGGATCAAAAACAATGCCGCCGCGCTTTCCAACCTCTTCCTGGACAGAAATGCAGCACTCAATAGGCGGATGCGGAAGCGTCGGATCGTCGATGACGCACATCATAAACGCCACACCGACACCATTGTCAGCTCCGAGCGTCGTGCCTTTTGCTCTGATATAATCACCATCGATATAGAGATCGACGCCTTCCTTCAGCATATCCTTTTCCACACCGGGCTCCTTGTCGAGGACCATATCCATATGGCCGTGGAACAGCACGGGATGCGCATTTTCATACCCCTTTGATGCAGGTACCTTGACAAGCAGGTTGTAATATTCATCCTGGAAGACCGTGCAGCCGCGCTCCTCGGCGAACTGCTTCAGATGATCGCTGATAGCCTTCTCGTGATAGGAGCCTCTCGGGATATTGCTGATTTCTTCAAAATAATGGAAAAATTCCTTTGGTTCAAGACCGCTTAAAACGCCCATTTTTCATTCCTCCGTGATTTGATGATGAACATGTCAAAAGCCATCCTCTGCGTTGTGCCTGCACATTGATCATTTCAAAAGTCATCCCCTGCATTGTGCCTGCACATAATCGGAGCGGGCTTATTGACACGCCGGACCATTTCCCGCGCGGCAGACCTTTTCCTTTCGCGCCGTGGAAATGCCGGATACAGTTCTGGCTTCCGGCATACCCCTTGTACTATATCATATATATCAATATTGCAGCAAATATTAACATATCATTGATATCAGCATTCGGAGATACCGGAAGCCGTTCAGAATCAGAACTTCGGTGCAACCATGAACAGTGCTCTCGCTGTGTGACCGTAATAATTGATCATCTTATACTTTTTATTTGCCGGAATCATCATGAAGTCGCCGTTCTGAACGTCGAATGTCTCCTTATCTTCCGTGAAAAATGTCATCGGTCCGTCCGTCACATAAAAGACCGCTTCACCCGGATGACTGTCCCATTCTGTCTGCTGCGGAACCGCCCCGCCCGCAAGAATCTTAATGGAGCCAAACTGAATCACATCGTTGCTGCACCAAACGGACATAAGCGCCGGTGTCCGGTCTCCGCTGATCATCTTGATGCCGTCCTTCTCAGAAAGACGATAGAACACTTTATCTTCTCTGGACTTCGGGCCGTCTGCCGGGAAATGTCCGAGATCGCTTCTTGTTCCTTCCATTATCTTCAGCCCCTTTCTTCGAATTTATAGAGTTTGATTTCGCCTGTGTAATCATCCGGCGGTCCGTCCGGACCCCACATCCAGGGTGCGATCACATAGAGCATTCTGGATTCCTCATCCGTGAAATTGTAGCCGATGTGCGGGCAGCCTTTCGGCATGATGATGCCCTCGCCTTCCGGAATCTGAAGGACCTGGCCGGTCTCCGGCTGGAACATCGTAACTTCACCCTTCAGTACGTAGTAGATCTCATCTCCGGCGTGAACATCTGCCGGTGAAAAATGAGAACCCGGTGCCAGCTGATATTCACCGACTGTCATATTGTCGGAGCTCATAATCAGCCAGTTGAGATCGCTGGTCTCCGGTGCTTCTTCTGTATAAAGGAACATGCGGAGATCACTCTGCTTAATGATCTGGGCGCCCTTATAATCTTTAGGCCAATTGCGCAGCCAATCCGGTGCAGTTGCCATACTTTTTTCCTCCTTCTTCATTTACAGAGCGAAGATTCCGCTCACTGCTTTCAATTATAAAATGCCGGTGAAGCTCTCCTTCCGAAAGCTCCGGCACCCTTAAAATTCGGATGCCGATCAAACCGGAAAGACGTTAGCCGATCAGCAGCCCGGGCCTGTCAGCGGCTCGTTCATAGCTCTGAGGCGAATTTCCATAATTCTTGACTGCTCGGACTGTGTGCAGACAAAGAGCAGCGCGTTCGCGACATCGTCTGCTGTCAGCATGCCAGATTTTGCCATCTGCTCTTCCGTTCTGCCGTGTCCGATTGCGAACTCTGTGATGCCGGCACCCGGGCAGAAAGCGCAGGACTTCAGTCCCTGCTCACGGAACTCTTTGTCAAGAGCCTGTGCCATTCCGCGGAGAGCGAACTTTGTAGCGGTGTAAATGGTCTCATTCGGATAGCCATAAACACCCGCAGCGGAGGAGATCATAATGATCTGGCCCTTATGTCTCTTCAGCATTTCCGGAACTGTGTACTTGGTAAATGCAAAAGCGGAACGGACGTTGGTGTTCATCAGGAGATCGAAATCTGCCATTGTGCTCTCAAGCAGCGGTGTATAGCGGCCGATTCCCGCATTGTTGATCAGGATATCGATCTGACCGAAGGTTTCCATCGCGAGCTTCACGCATGCAATCGCTGTGTTCTCGTCCGCAGCGTCACCTGCATAATAAACAGCTTCCCCGCCAGCCGCCTTGCAATCGGCAACCACTTCCTGAAGTCTTTCCTCTCTTCTCGCTGTGAGAACCAGATTGCAGCCTTCCGCTGCGAACATCTTTGCGGTTGCTCTTCCGAAGCCTGCGCTTGCGCCTGTGATAATCGCTGTCTTACCTGTAAGCTTTCCCATAATCATTCTCCTTATTTTTAAGAACAAATTGACTTGCTGTTTCGTTTTAACCAGTTGTTTTTATTGCTTCCGGTACCGGCCGCATTTTTTTGCCTCCGGCACCGGCATATCACATGATTCACTAAGGACCTGCTCCCGACCGGACACCCGGTCCGGAAAAGTCCGTTTTCATTTCCGCTTCAGATCAGCCCTTCTTGCCGGAGTTGACGGCCTTATCAAAGATCAGTGAAAGGATGATAACAATACCGATGACAACCTGATGCCAGGAGGATCCGACCTTCAGGAGGTTCAGACCGTTGCGGATGGTGGTCATAAGGATTGCGCCGAGGATGCAGCCGAGAAGATTTGCGTTGCCGCCTGCCATACTGGTTCCGGCGATAACAACTGCTGCGATCGCATCTGTTTCGTATCCGGAGCCCGCTTCGACGATCGCCGCTTCGGATCTCGCGGCAAGGAGGATGCCGGAGAAGGAAGCAAGAAGACCTGTGAGAATGTACACCTTCATCTTTACTGAATCAACGTTGATGCCAACCAGCCTTGCTGCATCGATGTTGGAGCCAACGGAGAGAACGTGACGGCCGAACTTCGTGCGGTACATAACGTACCAGAAGATGGCTGTGATGATGGCCAGGAAGATAATTGGGACCGGAACAATTCCGATATAGCCCTGTGCAAACCAGGTGAAAGAATCATAGTCAAGACCAAAGATCGGAACGCCGCCGGTGTAGACGTAGATGAGACCTCTTAAGATCTGCTGCATCGCAAGCGTCGCGATAAAGGAAGCAATCTTAACCTTAGCTGCCAGAAATCCGTTCAGACATCCGATCAGGAGACCGACGACGATGGTTGCAAGAAGTGCTACCGGAACCGGCATTCCGTAATTTTTCAGCAGGGCCGCCGCGATCATGCCGCAGAAACCGACTGTAGAGCCGACCGAAAGGTCGATCTCACCGGTTGCGATGATAAATGTCATACCGATTGCGAGAAGCCCTACCCATACGGACTGTCGCAGGACAACCATGATATTCTGTGTACTTAAAAATGCCTTTGTGGTAATGGAGAGGAAGATGCACAGAGCGAGAAATGCTACCAGAACGCCCATTCCGCTCATTGACATTAATTTCTTAAAGGAAAATTTTTCCCTGCCGTTCGTGTTTTCCATCAGCGGACCTCCTTCGAATCATCTCTGCTGAACTTCGTGATCGTCTTCAGTTCCATAAGTGTGATTTCATCGTGCTTCTTATCTGCGATGACCTTTCCGTCATGGACAACCAGAATCCGGTCACAGATACCATAGATCTCTTCCTCCTCGGAGGATACTACAATGACGCCCTTGCCCTCACCGACGAAATCCATGATCAGGTTATAGACCTCTGTCTTCGCGTTGACGTCGATACCTCTCGTCGGCTCCTCCAGCATGAGAACCTCCGGATTTCTGAGGAACCATCTGCCAAGGATCACCTTCTGCTGATTGCCGCCGGAGAGGGAGGCGATCGGCTGTGACTGCGAGGTCAGCTTGACATGAAGATCATCCACATATTTTTTCGTGAGCAGCTTTTCCGTCGAAACACTGATTCCCTTTTTGGTGCAGATCTGATCGAGATCCGCAATCGTCGTATTCCAGTTGACATCAAGATTCGGAAAAATGCTCTCGATCTTGCGCTCCGCCGGAAGGAATGCGAACTTATTCCGAATCGCTTCCGCGACATTTTTATTTGCGATCACTGAGCCGTTCAATGCAATTGTTCCACTGTCCGGGTTCATGATGCCGAAGATACTCCTTACGATTTCATACTTGCCGCAGCCGGCAAGTCCGATAATCCCAACGATCTCTTTCCGATGAAGATCGATGCTGATACCTTCGTAGTACGGTTTCTTTGTCAGACCTTTCACCGAGAGCAGCATGTCACCCAGTTCGTACTTCACCTTCGGGTAGTAATTGTCGACCTGCTTGCCGATCATCGCCGCGACCAGCTGTACTTCAGTGATGTCTTTTGTATTTTCCTGGAGAACGACATAGCCGTCGCGGAGGACTATCGTTCTCTCACAATTTGCAAAAATTTCGTCCAGATGATGCGAGATGAAGATGATCGTCTTATTCTGCTTCTTCAGCTCACTGATAATGGAGAACAGGGTCTTCTTTTCTGTCTCTTCAAGCGCTGTCGTCGGCTCATCCATGAAGATGATCTGACTGTCCGCGTAAACCGCTCTTCCGATCTCTACCATCTGTTTCTGTGAAAATGGAATATCCCTGACTCTGGCATCGATATCGATGTCGATGTGAAGTCTGTCATGCAGCACCTTGCGCGCTTCCTCACGCATAGATGCGATATCAAGTCTTCCGCCCTTTGTCTTTTCATTATTGATAAAAATGTTTTCATAGACCTTCAGATCCGGGAAAAGACTCAGTTCCTGATAAATGACGCTGATGCCGAGCTTCTTTGCATCCTGCGCGTTCTGAATATTCTGTTTGGTTCCGTTTAAATAGATTTCCCCTGCATCCTTTGTATAAACACCGCACAGGATCTTAATCAGTGTAGATTTGCCTGCGCCGTTTTCTCCGATGAGGCTGACACATTCTCCTTCGTAAAATTTGAGGTCAATCCCTTTTAAAACCGGAACACCATAGAATCCTTTCTCAATTCCTTTAATCTCAATGACCGGCGTTCTTTCACCCATCAGCTATACCTCTCTTTAAGATCCGTCGCGCGGCTTTTTGTAAGCCTTGTCAGGCCCGCCTGTTTACTGCTTTTTTGTACCGACCGGGCGGAAAGGTCCGCCCGGTCCGGCCGATGATACGGTTAACCGGAATTTATCTTCCGACTTTCTTTCAGCCGTAATAATCTTCAGCAATGTCGCCGATGTTGGTGCTGTCGATCATCTTCAGTTCAACAAGAACCGTGCTGTCAACTTCCTGACCGTCAACTTCATGAGCCTTTACTGTATCAACAAGGAGAGAACCCATCTGCTTCGGATCTGTGAAGACACTGGCTGCCATCTCGCCGTCACGGATCGCATTGAGGCCGTCTTCTGTTCCGTCATAGCCGACTACAGTGACATCATCCAGTCTGCCTGCATCCTTCAGGGCAACGATCGCTCCGAGCGGCATCTCATCATACGGTCCGAATACGCAGTTGATTTCCGGGTTGGACTGAAGAGCGTTCTCTGTAACATTCTGGCCGCCTTCACGTGTCCACTGAGCGCACTGGGAAACAACGATTTCCACATTGTCAGCTCCTTCAAGGCCTTCCATGAAGCCTTCTGTACGGACTGTGTTGTGTGTGCCTTCGATGCCTTCAAGATAGAGCATCTTGACTTCGTCCATAGCTGTTGCAACATTGTTCTTGATCCATTCGCCGCAGAGTCTGCCTGCTTCATGGAAGTCATAGCTTACCAGGGATACATAAGCGTCATTGGAGACATCCTGTGACGGCATGTTGAAGAGGTATACCGGAATGCCCTTCTCGCAGAACTGCTCAAGATACGGAATAAATTCTGTATCGTTGTGTGTAGAGAAAAACAGAGCGTCAAGATCCGGATCAAGAAGCAGTGTCTCAAGCGTGCTGATCTGCTGCTCGACCATCTGTGCTTCGGATGTCGGCGCATAAACATCGACTTTAGCGAAATCGTCACCGCCGAGAGCTTCGATTTCATCTTCAACGCCTGCGAGAACCATTGAATAATAAGTATTCATGGATGCCGGTACGTAAGCGATGCTAAGGACTTCGTCCTTGGTTGTCGGTGCCGGAACCGTGGTCTCTGCCATAGCCGGTGCTGCAATCGCCGCTGTCATTGCTGCTGCAAGAACACAACTCATAACCTGTTTCTTCATTTGATTTTCCTCCATTTGGTGTTTTTGTTGCTGTTTCTTAATTGCTGTTTCTACTTACCCGGTGTTTCTATTTATATGAAGAAATGCTGTTTTTTATCAGTCCTTCAGCATCTTCATCATATTCTTGAAAATGTTCCATACCTTTCCGACGGATTCGATTCCAAGCTCTTCGGAAGGTGTGTGAACGCCGTGTGTAACGGTTCCGACCGATACAATGTCGAGTCCCTTTACTCTGTCCTGGAAGAGGCCGAGTTCGAGGGAGGCCGGCATCGCATAGATCTCCGGATCTTCGCCGGTTACTTCCTTATAAGACTCAACCGCAACCTTCAACATATAGGAATCAGGATTGTAGATCCATTCCGGAGCATCGGTTCCGAAGACTTCAGCTGTAACCCCTTCTCCCGCCAGATCCGCAAGCGCAAGCATCTGCTTGACAACTTCATGCTTTCTGGTCGTGCAGATCGATGTGATGGTGGAGATGATCTCGACTGCATTTTCTTCTGTTGTCATGATGCCGATATTGTTGGAGCATTCACTGATTCCCGGAATCTTGAAGCTCATGCTCATGACATCATTCGGGAGAAGCATGATGGATTTCACAAGTTTTTCAGTCATAACAGCCTTGAAAACTTCCGCATATTCCGCTGCAGATTCTTTCAGGACAACCTGAACTCCCGGATCTGTGACGGCATATTCGTCTTTCAGCTCCGCATAAGTTCTTTCAACAACTGCCTTCACGGTTTCGATCTCTGCGTCTCTTACCGCAAGGACCGCTTTCGACTCAGACGGGATCACGTTGTTCTGAACACCGCCGGAGATGTACGCGACTTTCACATCTTTTGTTTCAGCAAGAATGTTGTTGAGAAGTCTTGCAATCAGCTTGATGGAATTGCCTCTGTAAAGGACGATATCAAATTCGCAGTGACCTCCGATGAGACCGAAGAGATCGAGATCATAGAGCTTTGCATCGGCTGCCTTAGCTTCCTTATCAAGCGCAACGCAGTATTTTACGGAAACATCTCCGCCGCAGCCTGCCAGGATGTGATCATCCATGTGCCAGTTCATATCGAGCATTCTCTTGCCGGTCAGCTTTTCCGTGTGGAAGCCGTTGCCTCCGACCTTTCCCATCTCCTCCATGACGGTGATCGCCATTTCAATCGGCGGATGCGGAATGTTCCTGGAATCAAGCAGAGCCAGGAAGTAGGAAATTCCGATGCCGTTGTCAGCGCCGAGCGTCGTTCCTTCCGCTCTCACGAAGCCGTCTTCCGTATAAAGCTTGAGACCTTCGTTCTGGAAATCGTGTTCATATCCGACTGTTGCCTTGCAGACCATATCCATATGTCCGTGGAAGATCAGGGTCGGAGAATTTTCGTAACCTTCTGTTCCCGGAGCCTTGATCAGGATATTGAAAAGCTCATCCTGGAAGACTTCATAGCCTCTGTCCTTTGCAAACTGTACGAACCAGTTGCTGACCTTTTCTTCATGGCTTGATCCTCTCGGAATATCTGAGAGGATATCGAAAAACTTAAATACCTCTTTCGGTTCAAGATTGCTGATTGCGCTCATGTTCTCTCCTTCTCTGTTGTTTTATTTTTTTAATTTTCATTAAATTTTATTTATAAATTTTATTTGCTTTTGATGGTATGAATTTACATCAATTTATAAATAAAGTCAATATATTTTATAATTTTAAATTGTTTTTAGTACTTGTTTATAAATTATTCATGCTGTTTTTAGTACTTTTAACAAGTTTCGTTTATGTTTTTATAAACTCCGTATAAAAGTTACCATTGGAAGTTTCTCTTATATGATGGCCGCCAAAGAATCTGCCGCCGGCAGCTCCTCTGCTATGCTGAATGGTAAAACGAGCCGCCGGCACATTTTCCCATACACTATGACGTTTCCTGTACGTTATGACGAAAAACGGATGCAGGCATCACGATCTCACGTGATGCCTGCATCCGCAGACTGAATTTTCTTATTCGTTTTTTAAGTTTTATTCCGCCTTATTTCTCGCGACGCTGCTCCTCTCTATGAGTTCCGGGGAGACCTCCACCTTCAGCACACTCTGCCGGACAACCAGGTCCGGATTGATTTCAATCTTTAGTGCGATATCGCTTTCCCCTTCCAGCATGCGCAGAAGAAGATTGACCGCTTCGCCGCCGAACCGTTCCCGCGGAAGACGCACGGAAGTGAGCGCAGGCACCATCCATTCGCAGACCGGCCGATCATCAAAACCCACAAATGACATATCATTCGGCACACTGTAGCCGGCCATCTGCACAGCCCTCATCGCTCCGGCGACCACAAGGTCATTGTCTCCGATAAACGCGGTCGGCAATTCCACCTTCTCATCCAGCAATTTTTTCATGCCTTCCGCCGCATGGTCCGACGGATACCCGATCTCATAGACATATTTTTCCGGATTCTCGCATCCAAGCCGGTACATGGCATCCATGGCTCGGTGAAAACGCTCCTCAAAGCTGTTGATATCGACGCCGCTGCGCAGGTATCCTATCTTCCTGTGACCCATTCCGACAAGATGCTCGACCGCCGCATACGTTCCTCGCTCATTATTGACCTTTACGGTATTGATCGCGTGGCTCACAAAATAATTGTCCAGAATCACAAACGGCACGCCCAGCTTCTCAAACGGAGTCAGATCAATCTCCTTCAGCTCTGTTGCAAAGATCACATAGCCGGCACAGCCCGATGAACGCAGCTGACGAATGCCGTCATCCGCCCTTTCCCGGTCAATATTGAGGTAAGTGACGCTGTACTGCTCCCTGCTGGCGGCATTTTCAATTCCCTGAACAATGAGCGGAAAAAATGAATTAAAGCCAAGCAGTTCTCCGCCGATTCTGTAAGTGACAAACCCAAGTCTTCTTTCGATAACCGGTGCCGGACTTTCAACCGGGGCCGATACTGTCTCCGGGCTCAGCAGATAGTCGAACCCCCTCTGTTTAAGCTCCGCTATTACCCTGCTTCTGGTCTTCTCGCTAATTCCCGGCCTGTTGTTAATTACCAGAGACAGTGTCGCCTGTGAGACACCGATCATCTCCGCAATCTCTTTTGCTTTTAATGTCATACCCTTCCCGTCCTTTACGGCAGAAACACCGTCGGCACCGCTTAAGCGGCTGCGAGATATTTATAAACTTCACTGTACTCAGTATGAACGCTTCCATTGAAAATGTCAAGTAAATTTATAAATTTATAAATATAGTTTATGTGTTTTTCACTTTCTTTAACTTATTCTCGCATATAGCTGAAATTCGAAACGATCGGTCATGCGGCAAATCGCACATCGAGCGGCATATGCCGATGTACCTGGCCGTCACACCGATGGAGTCCCCAAGAAATGTCAATTCGTGCGGGCACGATAACCGCCTGACGGCCATCGTCCAACGGGAAAACGTGCCGCGGCACGTTTTCTGTACGTTATGGCAAAAAAAACGGAGAAGGAATCCCCCTCTCCATTTCTCTCCGGATTTTACAATAATTCGGATCACATTTTTCAAAATATCACTTCTGATATTCATTAAACTCCGCCGTCGGGCTGTTCGGACCCACGGATCATAAAATAACGGACGCGATTTTTTCTCCTCACATATCCGGAGTGCCGCCGCAGCATTAATCCTGCGCCAGCTTCTCCCTGATCAGCCGCTTGTAAGCGAGAAAGCTGTCCGAAAGGACAAACTCATCACGCCTCGGCTTCGGCTCTGAGATTACAATCTCCGTGCCTATCTCGCCTGGTATTCCCTGCAGAATGTAGATCCGGTCCGACAGAAGAATAGCCTCATCTATGTCATGGGTGATAAAAACCGTCGACAGGTCGATCTTCTGCATCACATCGAGATACCATCTGTGAATCGCTGACTTCGTAATCGTATCGAGTGCGCTGAACGGTTCATCGAGGAGCGCAACCGCATTTCCCGTGAGATAAGTGCGGAGCAGTGCGGCTCTCTGCCGCATGCCGCCGGAAAGCTGGCTTGGATACTGCATTTCCGTTCCCGAAAGACCAAAGCCTTCAAAGTACGACGCGGCCTCTTTTCTCGCCTCGGCTTTGCTCTTCCCTTTTAAAATCAGCGGCAGCGATACATTGTCGATAATCTTCTTGTGCGGGAACAGCAGGTCTTTCTGCATCATGTAGCTGATCCGTCCGGGTTTTCCCGTCACATCCTCGCCGTCAAGAAGTACTCTGCCCGCCTCTGGCCGGACAAGACCGGACAGCACATGAAAGAGCGTAGTCTTACCGGAACCGCTCACTCCGAGGAGCGAGACGAGCTCGCCCTTTCGGAGTTCGATATTGATATTCTGTATGATGGTCCGCCCGTCATACACTTTCTTAATTGACTCAGTCTTAAGAAGTGCCATAGTTTTTATCCAAGGTAATCGTTTGAATAGCCGATGCCGGTCAGATCGCGCTCTGTGAGCCCGTTTTCATACAGCCAGCTGTAAAATGCGTTCCACCTCTCCTCATTGATAAGGCCCCAGGAAGCTTCATCAGCCACATACTGACCGGAGATCCACTCCTGGCTCGCCATAACCAGCTCTTCGGAGCCTGCGAGTGATCCCGTGTTATCTCCCGCAATCAGAAGCTCTGCTGCTTCTTCCGGATTTTCAACCGCATACTCATAGCCCTTCTTCGTTGCCTCAAGGAAAGCCTTAGCCGTCTCGGGATCATTTTCGAGAAAATCGTTGTTCGCAATGATGACCGGTGTGTAGTAATCAAGCTCCGGGCTGATATCACTGAAGAACCAGAAATCACAGTCCACATCTTCGATCGTGGCATTAATGCCGCCCCAGCCGTAGAAGACCCAGATCGCATCCGTCTGGTTCGCCGCAAGAGCCGCCGGCTCATCCGTAATGTTATTCGGAATCAGCTGAACGCTGTCAAAATCCGCGCCTTCTGCTTCCATAACGTTTTTAATCATCGCAAGCTCAATCGGAGACTCCCAGGTGGAATAGGTCTTGCCCGCAAGTCCTGCCGGTGTGTCAAGACCCTCTCCGGCTCTTGAAATGATTCCCGAGGTATTGTGCTGCAGAACGCCGGCAACCGCAGTCACCGCAAGCGGGCTGTCGGAATCAAGTGCCGCCGCCATGGTATCCTGAGCTTCGATTGCAAACTGTGCCTGACCGGAGGCGCACATAAGTGCCGCGCCGTTCGTCGGCGGCTGAACAATCGTGACATCAAGGCCGGCTTCCTCATAATATCCAAGTGACTGGGCGACATAGAGACCGGTATGGTTCGTGTTCGGTGTCCAGTCAAGACAGAAGGTGATCGGTGTCAGATCATCGGCATATACGCCGGCTGCGCCGAGAACCATAGCTGCGCCAAGCGCTCCGGCTGCAAAGATTTTTACAGTATTTTTCATCATTTTGTTCCCTATTGTCTTTCTGATACCTGTCTTGTGCACTGGCTTCGCCTTTTCCGTCAGGTGAAGTCCCCTCCCGGGCACAAATTCACACAGCTGCACGGCAGGTACCGCTGTTTTATTTTTTAATCGCTTACGGCTGTTCCGCACTCTTGCGGTCGGCCAGATATTCCCACGGCATTGAAATTCTGCGGACAAGATCCACAACCGCCATGAGCAGAAGACTGATGATCACAATGAAAATAATCACCGCAAACATCTTGTCAAATGAATACGCTTTCTGCATACGCGTCATATAGACGCCGAGTCCCTCGAAGCCGCCGAGCCATTCGGAAATCACAGCGCCGACAACCGCATAGGACGCGGAAATCCGAAGTCCCGAGAAAAAATGCGGCAGCGACGCCGGAAACTTCGCATGCACGAAAATCTGCACTCTCCCGGCACCCATTGCGCGCATAAGATCCACTGAATCCTTGTCAACACTTTTATAACCGTCGAGAAGTCCGACTGTAATCGGAAAAAATGTCGTGATCACGACCAGGGTGATCTTGGGCGCCATTCCAAAGCCCATCCACAATACAAGAAGCGGCGCAATTGCAATCGTCGGAATCGTCTGCGTAATGACCATAATCGGATGCAGTGCGCGATCGAGCAGCTCGAAGCGGTCCATCGCGGTCGCCATCACAAAGGCAAGCGCAATTCCGATCATCAGGCCGTAGAAGGACTCCTGCAGCGTCACCACCGCATGCGTGAGTATCATGATTCTGTCATTCCAGAGTGCCGCCACTACATCGATCGGCGAAGGAAGCATATAGGCCGGCACGATCTGAAAAAAGCACAACCCCTCCCAGAGAAGCAGGAGAATCGCAATCGCTGCTGCGGCGGGCCATTTACTGATGATGCTTTGTGACTTTCTTTTCAATCGTCAGCACATCTCCTTCCGGCTTGTAGGAAATCTTGACATAGGTATTCATGGCCTTGCAGCCGGCTTTGGCCGCTACGATCTGGCAGTTCTTTACAACTTCCATCAGTTCATCATAGTCTCCCTCGATCGATGTCTCACACGGACCGACATAATAACTAAGTCCCGTGGAGCGGATGTAATCGATTACCTCATCGACAATGCGGATAATCTCGTCTTCATCCTGGACATTCGGAAGTACCTGGATTGCTACGTTTGCGTTCATGATTTCATTTCCTCCTCATCAAAAACCGGCGTGGTTCCGCGCCCTGCCCGGAACCATTGCCCCACATCATGTACCTCAAACTGAAAAGTCGCTGCCGGAATCTGTTTCACCTTCGCGCTGCGGTCTCTGCCGGCTCCTTCGGTATGCCGGCACGTTTTTTGTGCGCTGCGGCGAATTAAAAAACACCTGCATGCCATCTAATGTCATGCAGGTGCAAAATATGTCGCAAATTCTTCCTACGCTGGCATTATCCAACAGGTTATAAGGGTCTAAGGAATACCTTACTCTCAGCTCCTCGATCGGAACTCCCCTGATTCGAACGATTCAATTTGTATCTAAGAGTGTAACCCATTCAATAAAAAATTGCAACAGGAACTTTCAGCCATCCTTTATTCCGCCGTTCTTCTTTCACTTATGCTTTTCTTATACCTTCCTTATGCTTTTCCGCTTTTCTTATACTTTCCGCTTTTATCGTTTCCCCGAAGCTTATCTTGCCAGATCGGCCGCTCCAAAGCTCTCCGGAAGCAGCTGGGAAAGTGTATACGTTCTGATCTCACAGGACCCTGCCGCATCGCATCGAACAAGATAAATGATAAAGGTCTCCGGATCACAAAATTCCATCATCACCTGACGGCACACACCGCAGGGAGCACAGAATTCCACCGGCTCGCTTCCGAACGGTCCGCCGGCAATCGCAATCGCAGAGAAACTCCGGCAGCCTTCACTGACCGCTTTAAAGAAAGCGGTTCTTTCTGCGCAGTTCGTCGGTGTATATGCCGCATTTTCGATATTGCAGCCGCGATATACGGTTCCGTCTCCGGAAAGAAGGGCTGCCCCGACGGAAAAATGCGAATACGGGGCATAAGAAAACGCCCGTGCTTTAATCGCTTCATGGCAAAGTGCTTCAGGATCAGCCATCATTTCCTCTGTCCCCCATCATCTCTGTACTCTTTGCAGCGCTCATTTTACCTGCAAAAGCGGACTCTTCCCATGAACCCCGGCATCCTTCCGGATCAGAATGCGCAGTGCTTCAACCGCTGTTCTGATCGCCCTGTCAGTATCGTGAACCTGCGGATTATCAAGCCCGGCTCTCGCTCTCTCCTGATTTGCCACCGTTAAAAAGCATGAGCCGACCCGAACCTTCAGAAAACCGCCCGCAATAAAGAGAGCCGCCGATTCCATTTCCGAGGCCAGACATCCCATCCTGAGCCAGGCCTGCCATTTATCGGTCAGCTCATAGCTGACCGGCATAATCTCCGGCTCATGCTGTCCGAAAAATGAATCCTTGCACTGAACGACCCCGATATGATGACGGAATTTCAGGTTTTCCGCCGCCTCTCTGAGCGCACACAGTGCATCAAAATCCGGAACCGCCGGGTATTCAATCGGTGCATATTCCCGGCTCGTCCCTTCCATGCGGACCGCCCCGCTGGCAATCACAATATCGCCGCTCTCAACGTCGAGCTGCATACCGCCGCAGGTTCCAGTGCGGATAAATGTATGCGCACCGCATTTTGCAAGTTCCGTCACTGCGATGCTGGCAGACGGGCCGCCGATTCCGGTAGAAGTCACGCTCACTTTCACTCCGTCAAGCGTTCCCGTATAGGTCACAAACTCCCTGCTGTCCGCCACAAGCGCGGCATTGTCAAAATAAGCGGCAATCTTCGGACAGCGCTTAGGATCGCCCGGCAGAATGACGTATTTTCCGATGTCCTCCGGTCCGACGCCGGTGTGGTACTGCCTGCCGCTGCCTTCCGCATAATCTATCATATCATCCTCCTTTTGCCGTTTGCTGCTGCATGAATATCGTTTGATGACGGACTGCTCCCATCCTTTCCGGTCGCACTTCAGCAAGACACTCCCTGTGCCTTGTACAGCACACATACACTGGGCTGAAAGCGGACATTCACAGGCAGCAGTTGGAGCATAATTTCCGCATTACAGTCTCCGGAATGCAAACAAACTGAGAGCAATCAGAAGCAGAGGCACAAAGCAGGCCCCTATAAGCCCAATGACAATAAACACAATAAAGAGTGCCGGACAAATAAGAAATGCTCCAATCGCAAAAAGCAGCTTCAAAAGCCCCCAGGATGCTTTGAGAGCAAATTTTATCAGGCCGAAAAAGATCATCGCTGCCAGTACAACAAACAAAATCAGCATCAGAGTTCTCCTTTCTTTCGCTGCATCAAAATAGCTTCACCTCTTTGCGGGATTCTGCAATTTCTTCATTTTCCCCAAAATCCCTGCGAACCGCGGCAAAGCTTCCGCATCGCTGTTATCCATATTGTTACCTTCCATATCGTTAAATTATACGTCATTCTTTTCAAACGACAAGAGCAAAGCAATAAATCGTGCGTTCTCTTTCGTTTCACTTATTTTAAATCAAATTATCTTCTGTTTTAAATCAAATTCTCTTCACTCTTAAAGCGTATTATATACAGAAAAATGAAAAAAACAGTGACCGCAATCCGTCAGATGCTTACAATAAATCTATAAGCTTGTACAGCCATCAATGCCGGACGTTCTGCCAGCGCAATGCCGCGCCGGCATTTCATCGCTTCAGGGCGCTCATTTTTCAGGGTATGGTTTGCGGCATAAACTTAAAACAGGCAGATGGTTTGGCACCGCACACAGAGGATACAATTTATGAACGACTACTCGATCACAGCAGCACACAGAAGATACAGTTTATGAAAGAATACTCCATCACAACAGCACACAGAGGATACAGCTTATGAATGAATACTCTATCACAACAATAGAAAGCAAAGATCTCTCCAAAGCCTATACACCCGGAAAAAACGCCGTTGACAAGGTATCGTTCCGGCTTGAGAAGGGAAAAGTCTACGCCTTCCTCGGACCGAACGGCAGTGGAAAAACCACCTGGATGAAAATGGCAGCCGGCCTCATCAAGCCAACCTCCGGCGAAATCCTGTACGAAGGAAAGCCGATCGGGAAAGCGAGCAAGGCAGACGTGGCCTACGCCGGAACAGAGCCATTTTTCTACAACTGGATGTCCGTAAAAGAGCTCGGCATCTACTACCGGGATTTTTACAGTGATTTTTCTATGGAGAGATATGAAGCTCTTCTGAAATTCATGGATCTTCCGGAAGATTTCCGCATGAAGAAGCTTTCCACCGGCATGATGGCAAAGCTGAAGGCAGCCGTCACGCTGGCCCGCAGAGCAAAGGTTTATCTGCTCGATGAGCCGCTGAACGGAGTTGATCTGCTGGCGAGAGATGCGATCTCCAGGGTGATCCGCGAAGCAGTGATCGGCGATGTCTCCATGATGATCTCAAGCCACATGGTGGAGGAGCTTGAAAAGCTCGCGGATTTTGCTCTTTTCATGAAAGAGGGAAAGCTGGTTCAGACGGTCGATGTCAGGCAGCTCGAAGCTGACGGCGGAAATCTGGCGGATCTCTACCGAAGCATTTATTCAGAGGCCGCTCAGCTGGAAAATGTTCAGAATGTATTTAAAAAGGGGTGAAAATGCTATGCTGAAATTGATAAAATATGAACTGCGCAAAGTAATTTTTCCGCTCATGATGATTCTTGCCGTCACCGGTCTGGCGGAAGCAGCATACCTCTATGGAATCTTCGGTGCTCACGGCGGCTGGGTAATCGGCGGCGGCATTTTTCTCCTGTTTGCTCTGGTGTTCGGCGTTCTCATACTGGGCTTCTGCGGCATTGCTGCCCTGCACAAAGATCTGAACAGCAAGCAGAGTTACATGCTCTTTCTGCTGCCAAAGAACAGTTATGAGATCATGGGAGCAAAAATGCTCGAGTGCCTCGTCCTCGTCCTTTTCGGAGCCGGTCTTGCGGGTGCGATCGCTTATCTGGATTACCGCCTCGCATATGCCCATTTTGATCAGCTGAAAAGCACCATCGAATACATCAATGAGGTAGTAAGCTCCGGCTTCGGTCCTCAGTTTTCCATGTTTCAGATTATCATGTTCATCGCAGAACTTATGGAATCCTGGGTTCTCATGATCTCACTCGGTTTTCTGGCGGTTACCGCTGTGGCAACGGTGCTGAACGGCAGGAAACATAACGGCGTCATTGCCGTGATTCTCTATTTCATCCTCTCCTGGGCGGTGAATAAAGGGCTGAATGCCGCGGCAGGTCTTGTTGAAGAGGAGCTTCGGCTCGGCTTCAGCATTGCGCTTTCCCTCATCATTGCAGTCCTTGTGTTCTTCATCTGCGGCTTTCTTATGGAAAAGAAGCTGGATGTGTAAACGCAGCCTGATATTCCATCAAAAGAATGCATTTGCCGTCAGAAAGCTGAACTAAACATTACACCAAAAGACGCCGAAACCGGATTTCCGTCCGTTCCCGGTGTCTTTTTTGCTGCAGCATTGTTCCTCTTACTGCTTTTTTTCGGCTCATTGATGTCTGGCCCACGAATCGCTCTGCTGCTCAATCCTATCCCGCTATGTTTTTCTTCGAATGGGCAGATCTCTGATACAGCTTCAAAGATACAGGCTCCGCAGAGAAAACCGCTATATTTTTAAATAAAGCAGACAATTAAATGCTTTCACCGGAATGCATGATCCTGCCGGCTGCGGCATTCAGCTGCATAATGATTATTGACCACAGTTCAAAACAGAACTATAATTGTTCTGTTTTGAACTATTATAGGAGAAAAAAACTATGGTCTTCTGGGATAAGCTGAAAGCTTTCAGTACATTATACGAACAACTCACAGAGCCGGTAAGGGAGCAATATCATCTGACACAGATGGAATTCGACATCCTGATGTTTCTTTATAACAATCCCCAGTACGATACGTCAAGTGACATTGTGAAAGTACGGCGACTGACAAAATCCCACGTCTCCACATCTGTTTCCTCCCTTGAACAGAAGGGGATTCTTGAAAGGAGACATTCTGAGACGAACAGAAAAAGCATTCTTCTGAAGCTTACACCGGCTGCCTCAGAAATTATTTCCGCAGGATTGGCTGCTCAGACTTCTTACAGCAATATACTGATACGCGGCCTTTCAGACACAGAGCAAAAACAGTTCCATGAATTATTTCTGCGAATCTGCGAGAATACAAATAAAGAACTGGATCGAAGGAAATGATGAGAAATACCTTTGAAAGCAAAAGCGAAACACAAAACAGCATAAAACGCGTATTTTTCTGCCTGATTGCAATCCTTCTGGAAATTTTCTTCATTGTACGGCTTCTGACATCGCTGAACAAAGCAGCTCCGTTCATTGAAGTAATTCTCAGGGTTCTGGCACTTCTGCTGGTTCTGGCGATATACAGCGAAAATAAAACTGCAGCGATCAAAATGCCCTGGATCATCCTGATCCTGCTGGCTCCTGTTATGGGAACGGTCATCTTTCTTGCGGTAGGTCTTGACGGCGGCACACGCAGCATGAAAAAACGCTATGCGGCAATCGATGAGCTTCTCATTCCACAGCTTCCTGCCAATATTGAAATTTTGGAAAATTTGAAGCAAAGGAGTCCGAAGTCCGGCTCAATCGCATGCTATATTGCCCGAATGGGTCGATACCCTGTTTATCAGAACACAGATGTCACCTATTACGACGAGGCTGTAAAAGGGTTAGAGGCACAGCTTGAGGACATGGCCAGGGCCGAAAACTACATTTTTATGGAGTATCACGCTATCGAAAATGCCGAATCCTGGCATAGAATTCAGGAGATCCTTGAAGACCGCGTAAAGCATGGGGTGGATGTCCGTATCTTTTATGACGATATAGGAAGCATCGGCTTCATTAACATGGATTTTGCCCGTGCACTTGAAGCAGCAGGCATTCAGTGCCGTGTTTTCAATCCTGTTATGCCGGGCCTCAACATGTTTCTGAATAACCGTGACCACAGAAAAATCACCGTCATTGACGGAAAGGTCGGCTTTGTCGGCGGCTATAACCTGGCAAATGAGTACTTTGATATAACGCATCCCTATGGAAAATGGAAGGATACCGGTATCCGGTTGGAGGGTGATGCCGTCGATTCCCTGCTGATCACATTTCTTGAAATGTGGAATGCCGTCAAGGGAGCGGACTATAAAAGTCCCCATATCGGACAGCTCACTGAAAAACAAACATATAAGGCAAAGCAGACCGGCTTTATCCAGCCTTACGCATACAGCCCCATGGAGAAGGAGAAGGTGGGGGAAAATGTCTATATCAGTATGGTCGAAAAGGCTGAAAAGTACTGCTGGTTTATTACCCCCTATCTGATCATCACAGATGAGATGATACACGCACTGACGCTTGCCGCAAAGCGTGGGGTTGATATCCGGATAATCACGCCCGGCATTCCCGATAAAAAAATGATTTATCATGTTACCCGCTCTTTCTATAGTGTACTGGCGCAAGGCGGTGTTCGTATTTACGAATGGACGCCCGGCTTCTGCCATGCGAAAATGAGTGTTGCGGATGATATCATGGCAACATGCGGCACTATCAATCTGGATTATCGCAGCCTGTACCACCATTTTGAAAACGGCTGCTTTATGGCCGACTGCCAGGCTGTTGCTGAGATCAGAGAGGATATGATCAGCACCATGGCCCAATCAAAAGAAGTAACTGCAGAATACAAAGAAGGTATTAAAACCCATCTTAAAATCAGCCAGCAGCTGCTTCGTTTGTTTGCACAGCTTCTTTAAGTACTTCATTTTCTCACGCCGGACAACGGCTGTCGCACAGGGCACGTGCCACTGATCAGTACAAATTTGCACTTTCTGTATCCCAGCCCGTTGAAAAAATCCTGATCACTCTGATAGGTAAGCTGGTCCTTAAAATCTGCGCCAGGTTTTCTATACGTTATACCGAATAAAAAAAAGCTTCTGCCGAAGCAGAAGCTTTTGAATAATATAAGTTGATTATCTCTTGCTGAACTGCGGAGCACGTCTCGCTGCTTTGAGACCATACTTCTTTCTTTCCTTCATTCTCGGATCACGTGTAAGGAATCCTGCAGCCTTAAGTGCCGGACGATATTCAGCATCAGCCTTGCAGAGGGCACGTGAAAGACCATGGCGGATAGCACCTGCCTGACCTGTGTATCCGCCGCCGTGTACGAACACAGTGACATCATACTTATCGGATGTCTGTGTAGCAGCAAACGGCTGACGAACGATCATCTTCAGTGTTTCCATGCCGAAGAAATCATCGATATCACGCTTATTGATCGTGATCTTGCCTGTTCCCTGAGAAAGGTATACTCTTGCGACAGAACTCTTTCTTCTACCTGTACCATAAAACTTTTCGCTGGCCACTTCTATACCCTCCTATCAGAATTTCAGCGTCAGAGCTTCCGGCTTCTGAGCTGCCTGCTCATGATCCGGGCCTGCATAGACGTGAAGTTTCTTGAACTGCTTGTCGCCGAGGACACCGTGCGGGATCATGCCGCGGACAGCCTTCTCAACAACTAATTCCGGCTTCTTTGCAAGCATCTCGCGAAGCGGTGTGTACTTTGCGCCGCCGACATACTTGGAATGACGGAAGTAAATCTTCTGATCAAGCTTCTTGCCGGAAACGGCAACCTTATCAGCATTGACAATAATGACATAATCACCTGTATCAACATACGGTGTATAGATCGGCTTATTTTTACCTCTTAAGATCTTGGCGGTTTCCGATGCGAGACGGCCGAGCGGCAGTCCCGTCGCGTCGATCACGTACCACTTACGCTCGACTTCATCCGGCTTAGCCATAAATGTACCCATGGAAGTTCCTCCTGCAGTCAAATCACTGGAAAATGTCATACTTCTGCGCCGATCGGATTCCACTTATCCTCTCAGCCCACGCAATCCGTGCCGGGGCTATGGCCGGTCTTTTGCGTCAAAAATCAGCGGCTTGGGATGCCGCACATTTGACATTATAATCATTCCTTTTGCTCACTGTCAACCGGAAAATCTCAAAAAAATCAGCAAATTCAGGCAAAACTTGACACATCCATTTCACATGTTTATAATTCGGAAATAACGTTCAGCGACTTTAAAAATATGGGGAGATAAGATGAACAGAAACTATAATGACGACAGTATTCTGGCAAGATTTTTCGGAAAGTCTTCCAATTATACCGACATTCCCAACAATCTTTTTTCCGAATACAATGTGAAGAAAGGTCTCCGCAACGAAGACGGAACCGGTGTCAGAATCGGCCTCACAAGAGTAGCCGATGTCATCGGTTATGAGCACAACTCCGACGGTGATGTTGTTCCCTGCGAGGGTGACCTGCTCTACCGCGGTTACAGCATCAATGATCTGATCCACAACCGCCAGGGCAATTTCGGCTACGAAGAGACGGCTTTCCTGCTTCTGTTCGGCTTTCTGCCGGACTCGCAGCAGTTCCGTGATTTCAAAGACAGCCTGTCGATGCGCTATGAGCTCCCGGACAATTTTCTGATCAATGAAGTTCTCCGGGCGCCGTCCAGGAATCTCATGAACAGGCTTCAGACCCTGACCCTTTCACTTTACAATTATGATCCTCAGCCGGACGCGACAGACGTCTATGAAACACTGCTCAAGGGCATCAACCTCATTTCAAAATTTCCAATTCTGGGCTGCTATGCCTATCAGGCCAAAATGCACGACCTCTACCGGCAGTCCCTGGTCATCCGTTACCCGCGTCAGGAGTATTCCATTGCGGAAAATATCCTCTATCTCCTTCGTTCGGACGGCAAATTCACTCAGCGCGAAGCCAACCTTCTGGATGCATTGCTTGTCATCCACGCAGACCACGGCGGCGGAAATAACTCCACCTTCACGGACGTTGTCATCGGTTCGACAGGCACAGATCTCTATTCGGCCATCTGCGGTTCTATCGGTGCCCTCAAAGGTCCGAAGCACGGCGGT
>R11__coassemble_33_pt1 | contig 112048 bp, 96 predicted proteins | sample R11__metabat2_low_PE_006 | metagenome-assembled genome bin R11 | reverse complement strand
TTATTTTTACCCTCAAGTGTTTTCTCTGTAGTTTAGGAGCACCCTCAAGTGTGTACACTGAAGATTTGGGACTCCCACATGTGTGGACACGGAAGATTTGGGACGCCCACAATAATGGATACGGGATTTCCTCTTATGGATACAAGAAGTTCAACAAAGTTTATGTATATTTCGTTTTGCTGGCATTGGACGCTTCTGACTATTTTAGCTTCCTTTTTCTGAAAATATTTCGCTGTAAATGAAATATTGGTATTGATTGTTATTTGATTCGGCATTGATTATTATTAGATTTGGCTTTGATTGTTATTTCATACAGGGAAAATATGATGAGTGATCTTAGAAAAGTGAAAAATGTGACTGTAGGAACATTGCCGACGGCTGTTTTCGAAAAATATGAGAGGAATATTTATTCCTTCATTTGCAACAATGACGGAGTAAAAGCGTCGGAGATCAGCAGCCGTCTCGGTATTGAAAAAAAGGTCGTAAACCAAATGCTTTACAATTCTCCGTACATGCATGATTTGTGCTATGTTGATGGGCGGTATCGCTGGCATGGGCTTGTTCGCCAGACCAGACCGCATTATGGAATCGGAGAGTTTTCGGGCTATTATAGTACGGTTAAAGAATTCATGGATTTGGATGAAAGAACGTGGCTTGAATCGTTGAAGCATGGTTGTGAGCAGATCGGAAGAAATCTCAACGATACGCGTGGGCTTATTCATTCATTTCTGGATGCCCGCGCAACAATGAGAGCATTATTCGATGATTTGGAAGAAATTCCAACTGATGATTGGGAAATTGTATTTGAACTGCGAATAAAAAGAGCAAGACATATTCGCATTTATGCTGATGTGCTGGTGATTACGGATAACAGAGCGTTTTCTCTTGAATTCAAGATGAAAAATATAATTGACCCGGAGGAAGTGCTTCAGACGGTCAAGTATACAAAATACATCGAAATCTTATTTGGTATGGAATATGATGTGATACCGGCGCTTGTCTTAACAGGAAATTCTGATTTATATACTTATGTGCCTATTGGCAATACTTCGGCTGAATTGCCGGTGTGTTCCGGGGATATGCTTTTTAACCTATTTGATGAATACCTCGGCTTTCTGAAAAAATAAAGGTTGTTTCGAAAAAATGCTTTTATAAACACGATCTGACTCAGTGCGGGTTCAATGTATGTCCTTCGCAATGTAAGCTGTTGGCACTAATGGCAGAACTGCGTTCACTCTTAAAAGGCTATGTGATCGGGTTCGAATATCCTGTTGAGCTGATATTTACTTTCAAACAGATTCTGTATGCTTTGCAATGCCTGTTTCTGATGCCGTCTGTGTAGACTTGATAGACTTCGCGGATTAAACTATCATCATGAATTCATCTGATGGACCTTCTCGGAAAACGCACTCATATATAATATTATACTCAAATAGAACAATGGAGATTTAGCATTCAATTGTCATACTTCACCCCATTCGCCGCCACATCAGAGACTATCTGCTAACGACACTTCTCTTTATCCCTGTGCGGAGCTGTTGAGCACTTGCGGTACGTAGCTGATGAGCACTTGCGGTATGAGGCCGTCGGGCACTTGCAGTGCAGAGCCGTTGAGCACTTGCAGTGCGGAGTTGATGAGCACTTGCGGTAAGGGGTCGTTGAGCACTTGTGGTGAGGGACTGTCGAGCACCTGCGGATCGGAGCTGTTTGGAACTTGTGGTGAGGAGCTGTCAAGTGTTTGCGATAAGGAACTATTGAGCGTTTGCGGTAAGGAACTGCTTGATACATGAGGCACGAAGCTGTCGAGCACTTGCGGTGCGGAGATATTTAGCGCTTGTGGTACGTAGCTGTTTAGCACTTGCAATTCAGACACATCGGAGGTCTACAGTCTACAGCTTTCTGCTGCCGCCTCCATGAGTTTACATATATATATATATATATATATATATAACCGTGATAAAAAATTAATGCTCTGGCAGAAGCGGACGTGACTTGTTTTAACGGATAAAAACGAAAGCGGCATCTTCTTTAATATTCTCTATGACGTACAGAAAATATGCCGGTGATGTATCTTTTTTGCTTCTTGAATTGATATATAGCTGTGATATTTTGTTTCACGTGAAACAAAAATAAAGTATATAGAATGGGTACCATAAAGATCTGGATACGTATAACGAGGATAAATGACTGGTTTTATGCTTTGAAACGGACACGTTTTGTTTCACAGTGGTCGGCCATAACCAGCAAATGTTATACTACGAAATGTCTCTTTACAAGAGCTTGACCGGATAGGTCTTTGCCGCGACAAATTCACTTCTGGCGCTGTTTTGCCACATTTGCCAATGAGCTGTGTGTGATGGAGATTTGCGTCAAGAACACTAAGGGCTAATGCTTACGTCAACAGTTGTCAGCCCCTCAGCAACGACTGTTCTAAAATGAAAAGATGACCGCTGGACGCTGTAAACCGTATCCGAATTAAAACCCGACGAGAAATGACAAGACCTGCTCATAGAGATATGCGAAAATGTAAAACGATATTAGATCGAAAAAGCAAATATGGTTTTAGTAGTTTGCGACAGAACGTGAAAATGCAAGATGAGATTAAACTGAAAAGTGCCAAAGCATTGTTTTTGGGACTTCGCCTCCACACGATTCTTCTGTGTTTCACGTCCGCGCAGCGCGTGTGTACTCTGTGCGGTGAGCGTGCAAATGAGTTACTCCTTGCCATTGCCTGTGCATATTGTGCAAGCACAATACAGAATTGCGGCTTGATTACATTATTATCAAACAACTGAATTTTAAGATTTATAAGGAAAACGGAATTTGTTTCACGTGAAACAAATTCTGCATGCAGTGAGAAAAACAAAAGTATCAATAGCGTGAATCCGTGCTCTTGGCAGAGTTCTCGAACTTTTTTGATATGAAGCAGCAGAATGGTTTCGCTTTTTGCTTGACAGCTGTTTAAAAACTGACCCGATTACCTAAATTATTTATCATTGATTCCAAGAGGTTTTGTCTACGCTGGTTATCTGTATAATTTTGGCTGTAACTTCATTTGTACTATTAATTGTAACGCAACAATATAATTAAGGCGTCAAAAGGACGATAATGGGTTAATTTTGTACTGTGCGCTTTCATAATCCGCACACAAAGAACCGGATGAGCACTATGTCTTTTTGTACTGAGTGTCCCTATAATCCGCACACAATCCGCATTTTCGCGGCACGTTTGCACCACTTTGAACTCTGCGAGAAACGTGATAAGTCATCCTCTGGTTTTGCGCATTCACAATACGGAAAATTACTTTGATAATGTTATCATAATATTCGCATACAAAAAATGCTGATTATAGTTCTAAGGATACTGTGGATGGTGATCAAAAGAATTTTTTAACTTTCCCACGCTTTCCGAATGTGACCCTTTTAAGAGTATTGAAATGAACACAAGTGCGTGCAATTATATCGGACGTATGGTAAAATTCGGCTATCCAAGGATGCCTTCGGTTAAGTACATGCGGCTTGTCAGAGCTTCATATATTTTAAGCGGAGACATTTATTTTTTACGGCTGTTGTTGTGAAAAAAACGATATCGCGAAAACTTGAAAGTATCGCAGAGGCAGAGGTACGGAAACAGTTTAGAGCCATGCAAGAACTTCTTATAAATGATATTTTTTGATGCAGTTTTGTGTCTTTGTTATTCTTTTTTGATTCAGCGTTTGATTTGTTTCATTGCCGTGTTATAATCGAGATTGTCATAGTTAAAGGGGAGATTATGGGGAAAATAATCGCAATTTCGAATCAAAAGGGCGGTGTAGGAAAATCAACAACGGCTATTAATTTGTCCGCCTGTCTGGCCGAACGCAGAAAAAAAGTGCTTCTTGTCGATATGGATCCGCAAGGGAATTCAACGAGCGGACTGGGAATTGATCGGGATGATTTGGAAGAAACAGTTTATGACACGTTGATTGAGCGGTCAGATATCGCTAATTGTATTGTAAAAACAGAGGTTGAACGTCTGGATTTGCTTCCATCAAATGTTGAGCTTGCCGGTGCCGAAATAGAATTGATGGAATTTGATGACCGGAATGAACTTCTTAAGAAGGCATTGTCTTCACAGATTTCAAATTATGACTATATATTAATTGATTGTCCGCCGTCGCTGTCACTTTTGACATTAAATGCATTAAGCGCGGCGGATGGGGTTCTCATACCTGTCCAATGCGAGTATTATGCACTTGAGGGCCTTTCACAGCTGCTGAAAACAATTAACCTAGTTAAGGAACGCATTAATCCGTCGTTACAGATTAATGGCTTGCTGTTTACCATGTATGATTCGAGGACTAAATTGTCCAATGATGTTATACAGAACGTAAAAGATAATCTTGACGTTCATATTTACAGTACATTGATTCCGAGAAATGTGAGACTTGCAGAGGCTCCGTCGTATGGCATGCCAATTGTAAAATATGATCCGCGGTCAACAGGAACACAGAGTTATCGGGCATTTGCCTGGGAATTTATCAAAAGGAGATAAGGGAAATGCCAAAGCGAAATGGGCTTGGAAAAGGACTTGATGCGCTTTTCTCAGGCACAAGAAAACTGGAGAATAATCAAAGCGAAGATACAGAGCTAAAAAAGAAAAGTAAATCCGAAAAAGATAAACAAGAGGCGAAGGATAAAAGCGCAGTTGAGGACAGAATAGCGATGAGCGAGGCTGCATCGATTGCGGAAAACAGTGGGTCATCGTTTAAAGCGGACAGTGAGAAAGATGCCGATGAAGACGCCGGCGTAAAAGCGGCGAAGAATAAGAAAAAATCCGATGTAAAAGTGAAAAATCGGGGTTCATCGCCTGCAAAAAACAAATCCTTTACAGAGATGAGTTCGGATTATGCTGAAAATGCGGACAAGACTGAAGAAGCTGCGGAAAATACGACAGGAAATACTATCAAAAGTGACGCGTCTGAACAAGAAATAAATGGTGATCTGGTTCAAATAATGAAAATTTCGCAAGTTGAACCAAATCGGGATCAACCGCGCAAATACTTTGACGAAGAGGCAATTGAGGAACTGGCAGATTCCATTCGTCAATTTGGGGTAATATCGCCTTTGCTGGTTCAAAAAAAAGAGGACTACTTTGAAATTATTGCCGGAGAGAGACGCTGGAGAGCTGCACAGAAAGCGGGGTTGACAGAAGTGCCGGTAATTGTCCGGGAATTTTCCAGTCAGGAAGCCGTAGAAGTCTCCCTTATTGAAAATATCCAGCGAGAAGATCTAAATCCGATAGAGGAGGCTAAAGCATATAATCGTCTGGTGGCGGAATATGGGTTGAATCAGGAAGAGGTTGCCGGAAGAGTTTCTAAGAGCAGATCCGCAGTTGCAAATTCAATGCGGCTCTTGAAACTGGATGGCAAAATTCAAAAAATGCTTGAAACCGGAGAATTGTCAGAAGGACATGCCCGGGCACTGATTCCTCTTTTGGATGCGGAAGTCCAGAAAAAGACGGCGGAACAGGTTTTAAATAAGAGATTATCCGTCAGACAGACAGAACGTTTAGTGAAAGGACTGTTGGATCCTCCGGATTCCAAAAAGAAAGAGGCCGATGAAGAAGGCAAAGAAAAACTTCGCGGGCTGTCTGAAACTTTAAAACAGTCTCTTGGAACAAAGGTCAGCATTCATCAGAACAGTAAAAAACATGGGAAAATTGAAATTGAATACAGTTCCGAGGAGGAACTTGAGCGTCTGTATGAACTGCTCAAAACTGTGAAGTGAGAGGAGAAATAATGGCGGAGCTGTCAAACGGTCTTGGCATCAGCGCAGGACTTTTGCTGATTTTTTTGCTGATACTTGAAGTAATATTGGTGGTTGCGGTTGTGAGCATGTCTATGCAGGTTCGAAGGCTTAGTGCCAAATACAACAGCTTTATGAAGGGGCAGGACGGCATTTCTCTTGAAAAAGATATCACAAGAAAGATGCAGAAAATTGAAAAATATGCCCAAAGCATCGATACAATAGACGGATCGATTGAAAACCTGTTTGAAACACAGAAAAACAGTATTCACAAATATGGAATTGTGAAGTATGATGCGTTCGATGACGTTGGCGGAAAACTGAGCTTTGTGCTTGCACTTTTGGATGAGTTTGACACCGGTTTCGTACTGAATGCCGTACACAGTAAAGAAAATTGCTTCCTATATATAAAGGAAATTGTAAAAGGCGAATCCTATATTATGCTGAGCAATGAAGAGGTTGAAGCGCTCAGATTGGCAAAGCGCTATGGGACGGAAGATGTCCTTGAAGCTTGAGTTATCGGCCTCCTCTATGTGGATCTGAATTCTGAACTGTCGAAGACGGTGATAATGCAGCATCTCACAGGAAGTCGAAGACGGTGGCATTGCAGCATCTCACAGGAAGTCGAAGACAGTGACAATACAGCATCTCACAGGAAGCCGAAGACAGTGATAATGCAGCACTCATAGGATGTCGGAGACGATGACAATGCAGAGTATTACATAATGTTGAAGGTGATGACAACACATTGTATTACGGAATATTTCCGGAATATGATGCTAAGCTATCAAAATTGTTAAAGTTGGTTAAGAAAACACCCGGTTATAAGAAGAGAGGAAAGCAAAATCATGATTGATATCAAGTTTTTAAGAGAGAATCCGGAAATTGTCAAAGAAAACATTAAGAAGAAGTACGAAGATAAAAAGCTTCCGCTCGTTGATGAGGTCATCGAACTGGATAAAAGAAATCGCGAAATCAAACAGGAACTTCAGGCACTTCAGGCAACCAGTAATCAGACAGCTAAGCAGATCGGTGCTTTAAAAAAACAGGGTAAAAATGAAGAAGCTGCCAGAATTATGGAGGAGGTAGCCAAGAATAAAAAGCGTATTGCAGAACTTTCCGAAGAGGAAAAGACTGTTGAAGAAGATATTCAGAAGCGAATGATGGTTATTCCGCAGATTATTGATCCTTCGGTTCCGATCGGAAAAGATGATTCTGAAAATGTTGAAATTGAGCGTTTTGGGGATCCTGTCGTTCCGGAGTTCGAAATTCCTTATCATACGGATATTATGGAACGTTTTAACGGGATTGATCTTGAAGCGGCTGGACGAGTCGCAGGAAATGGCTTCTATTATCTGATGGGCGAAATTGCCAGACTTCACTCTGCTGTGATTTCTTATGCGCGTGATTTTATGATTGATCGCGGGTTTACGTATGTCGTTCCGCCGTTTATGATCCGCAGCAATGTAGTGACCGGCGTAATGAGCTTTGATGAAATGGATGCCATGATGTATAAGATTGAAGGAGAGGATCTCTATCTTATCGGCACTTCTGAACACAGTATGATCGGTCGTTTTATTGATCAGATTGTTCCGGCTGAGCAGCTTCCGCTGACACTGACCAGCTATTCTCCGTGTTTCCGTAAAGAAAAAGGTGCTCATGGTATCGAAGAGAGAGGCGTCTACCGAATTCATCAGTTTGAAAAGCAGGAAATGATCGTCGTGTGCAAGCCTGAAGATAGCCCGATGTGGTTTGAGAAGCTGTGGCAGAATACCGTAGATTTATTCCGGTCACTTGATATTCCGGTAAGAACACTGGAGTGCTGCTCAGGCGATCTTGCAGACCTTAAAGTGAAGTCGCTCGATGTCGAAGCATGGTCTCCGCGTCAGAAAAAATATTTTGAGGTTGGTTCCTGCTCAAATCTTGGAGATGCGCAGGCTCGCCGTCTGAAAATAAGAGTGAAGGATGAGGATGGCAAGAAGTATCTTGCCCATACACTGAATAATACTGTTGTTGCACCGCCGCGTATGCTGATCGCATTCCTGGAAAATCATCTTCAGGCAGATGGAAGCGTTACGATTCCGGAAGCACTGCAGCCGTATATGGGTGGGAAAAAGGTGCTGATTCCGGTAAAATGAAGCGTAGTTAATTCAAGCCGGCAGCAAAGTGTATTCTGTATCGTCTGATATTGAGGTGATATGCATACTTATTTAGAATCAATCGGTTTTCAATGCATTAAAAGTCATGGGGAAATGGAACAGCTGATTCGGGATACAGTTCTGAATCATGATGAGAAGACGATTTTCAGAAATGAGAACGGAAAACCGTACGGAGAATTTGTAAAAAACTATTCGCCGGGCATGGGGCTTATCTGCTGTGGAGAATTTGACGATGATGTGGATTTTCGACCGGAATATATATTCCCTTACTTCAAAGGCTCATCTGTCAGTATGAAGCAGGAAGTGGAATTTGAAAAGCATGCGAGGGAAGAATCTTACGCAGGAGCCTGTGAGGATCCGAGAATCGGTGCAACCTTGATATTTTATCTGAACAATATGGGGCAGTACCGCAAATCTTTGGAAGAGCGTCATAATGCATATGAGGAACGGACAATAAAACTTTCGGCGCTGGCGAAAGAGGGAACGGTGCTTCTTCCTTCTTATAGGATGGGCGTAGATTGCGGAAAAATTGAGCATAATCGGGAAGCTCATTACAGATTAATCTCGGAAGCGCGCGGGGGAGATGAGGCTGCGATTGAAGCACTGACAGAACAGGATATGGCAGATTATTCGGTTGTGTCCAAAAGAGTATTAAAAGAAGATGTTCTGTCTATTGTAGATACATCATTTCTGCCGTATGGTGTGGAGTGTGACCAATACAGTATTTTAGGAAATATCATCACCTGCGAAAAGGTAAAAAATCAGCACACAAATGAATTTGTATATCAAATGCAGGTGGAGGTCTGCGATGTATACATGGATGTATGCATCAATGAAAGCCGCATTGAGGGAATACCATCGCCGGGATTCAGATTCCGCGGATTAATTTGGTTGCAGGGCTTTGTCTCTTTTGATTTGTAATAACGTACAGAAAACGTGCCGGCGGCACGTTTTCTTGCTAATAAATCAAAAGTATTTGTTATAGCGGCAAAAGGAACAAAACAAAATCATCATATCAGATATATTGAGCAGGGACAGTTGAACGCAATGCGAGCATGCTCAAAAATGAACGGAATTTCCGATGGGTGAAGGTCAGAATTGTCAAATTCAAATATTGATCAGGTCGGTACTAAGTCAAGAAGTGAGACTGATGGCCTCTGCGGAGAGGTCTCAGAGGAAGGGGGAAGTCCTTTTTTAAAAGACTGTAAAGCGGCCGCCATATTAAGAGAAAGAAGATTGCGAATGTCTTTTAACTGTTTTCGAAAAGCTGCTCAAGCATATATGTATATCCCATGCGATAGAGATCGGCACCTGAAGAAACAGCGGATTCAGCTAAGTTCAATGCTTGTGGGAAGCGCTCAGTACCTAATTCGCCGTGAAGGATCAGTGAAAGTTCCGCGAGACTGCAAGCGAGATAAAAGTCTGAAGAGGTATCGCCGGCTGTTTCGGAGACAGCATAACGCTCGACAGATGAGATCGAAGCTGATGGCTCTTTGTAATCGATTGAGAGCGTGAGCAGTTCACCTCTTTCTGCGTTATCGGTAAGAGTGCCGGGATTTTGATATTTTAAAGATGCTGTCGATTCGTCATCTTCAGCAGTGCGCCTGATTTCATAGAGGATTGTCACCTGCTGACCGGCGCCGATTTCGCCGCCGTCAACGGCATCATTTTGAAAATCACTGTCGGAGACACTGCGGTTTTCATAGCCGAGGAGTCTGTACTCAGAAACCATAACGGGGTTAAATTCAGCCTGAAATTTGACATCTTTTGCTGTAGTAAGCGTTATCTCTTTTTGCTTTTCAATCAGAATGTGCTGAGCCTCGTCGAGACAGTCGATATAATAGTAATTGCCGTTGCCGGCATCCGCAATGGCCTCCATATTGGCATCGCTGTAATTACCGGAGCCGAAACCGAGAACAGTAAGAAAGATGCCGGATTCCTTTTCTTTTTTGATCAGATCTGTAAGCCCCGCCTGACTTGTGATGCCGAGATTCATATCGCCGTCTGAGGCAATAATGACGCGATTACAGCCCCCGTCAATAAAATATTTTTCAGCTTTTCGATAGGCTGCCTCGATACCGCCGGAGCCGTTAGTCCCTCCGTAGGGCGTAATCGAATCGAGAACTTCACATATTTTGTCGTAATCAGAACCGGATGCGCCGTCAAGTGCAGTGTAGGAATCACCGGAATAGGTGATGATTGAGACGGTGTCGTTCTCATCCAGTGTATAAGCAAGTAATTTCAAGGAACATTTTGCCAGAGCTATTTTTTCTGCACAATTCATGGAGCCTGAGGTGTCTATGAGAAAGACAAAGTTATTGCCCGCACTGTTATGGTCTGTCTCATTCGCCTGTATGGTCAGGAGGAGCAGCTCATTTTCTGAATCCCAGGGACAGTCGGAGGTTTCGTATTGAACAGAAAAATTCGCGTCAGATAGGTGCTCAACGGTATAATCGAAATAGTTGAGCAGTTCTTCTGTTCTTACCGCGCCGCTGGGAATTTCGCATGCGGAATAACCCTGGCTGATCAGGCGGCGAAGGTTACAGTATGAGCCGGTATCGACATCCGCAGAAAATGTTGAAAGTGGGTCGAGAGATACTTTAGTGAACGTATTGGGAGTGACAGGGTTGTATTCTTCAGTGTTCCATGAAGAGGAGGCTGCAGCACCGTTAGACCAAGATTCTGCGGCGGTAAAGTCTTCTGCGGTAAATGTATTATCGTTCCTATCGGCAGCAGAAGCATGTCCGTACTGATCGCATTGCGCTTCATCCGCAGTGAAGCCATAATCACCATCTGCAGCATTAAGGTTATCCGCTGTATAAGCACTTGCCTGCATTGAACCAAGCGAGATTCCCTGGGATAAACCATTCATCTCAGCAGTTATTTTTTCACTTATTTCATTTATAGTCGGCCTGAGTTCGTATCGATCGATTTCAAGCTGAAGTTCTTCTTTCAACTGCTCGAGTTTGTCCTGCGGTATGTCGCGGGCAAAAACAGGTACAGCGGTAAGAAGTTGAGAGAAAGCTGCGGCAGAGGCAAGAAGAAAAGAAATAATTCGTTTTTTCATAACATATCCTTTCTGATGGGACGAAACGTGATTATGATTTGCAGGTCATAAAAAGAGATATCTTCTTCCTATGAAACTGCCAAAATGATGTGATGAGGAAAATTGAGCGGCGCCTGCTCTCTGTTCTTATTTATAAAAAAAGATTCAGCGATAAATTCGTCACATAAATTGAAAAAAATGATATGAGCTATTCGCACGCGATATTATGGCAAATGCGGCAGATCAGCACCTGAGGAGGGGTTCCTGGCAAACAGCCAGTCATCTGTTAATCATGTAAAGAGCCTTCGCGGCAAAACGTCTGCTATTTCCTGATGATCGTTCAAGAATGGAATGTGCAGCGTGATCGAGGAATGAGGGAAAGCCTGTGAGCGGACGATATATTTATGGGGTTTAGTCTATTGAGCGGACTCTCCCTTTCTCGTTGAGAAAGGGAGAGTCCGGGAAGCAATAAATCAGCCAATATGAAGGTGAAGACAATTGACGGCTTCCGACCGGGAATCGGAGGACAAAGCTGTTATTCCAGAAGCACCATCATGTCTTCCTTACTGATCAGGGCAGAACTGATGCTCTCACCGGAGAGCACATCCTCTGCCAGATGACTTTTGCTGCTTTTGAGCAGCTGAATCTGTTCTTCAATTGTTCCTTCGGCTATCAGTTCATAAACACTTACGGTTTCAGTCTGGCCGATTCGGTGTGCGCGGTCGGTTGCCTGATTCTGCGCCGCTTTATTCCACCAGGGATCGTAGTGAATTACAATGTCTGCGGCGGTAAGGTTGAGACCGGTTCCGCCGGCTTTGAGAGAAATACAGAATACAGGTATATCGTCATCAGCGAAGGAATCAACCATTTCCATACGGCTTTCCTTGCTCACGCTGCCGTCGATGCGGTGATAGGCGATGCCTGACGAAGTCAGACGTTCACAGATGATATCAAGCATTTTAGTAAACTGCGAGAAGAGGAGCAGTTTATGGCCGCCATCAATCGCCTGCTCGACGAGTTCCAGACAGGCATCAAGCTTGGCACTTTCACCGTCATAATTTTCGTAGAGCAGTGAAGGATCACAGCAGACCTGACGGAGCCGTGTGAGCTGAGACAGAAGTTCAAGCTTGCCGGATCGAAACTCTTCGGGTGTGGTCTTGTCAAGGGCAAGACGAATTTGCTCGGCAGTTGCGTCATAGAGCTTTTTTTGCTCTCCGGAGAGCCTTACGGTAACAACTTCTTCGAGTTTATCGGGAAGCTCTTTGAGTACCTGCTTCTTGAGCCGCCTGAGGATAAACGGATGTACCATTTTTTTGAGTCTCGTGAGAGCCTCTTCATCCTTTTGGACGACAATCGGAATTTCATACTCCTTTTCGAAGCCCCTGTAATTGTAGAGGAAGCCCGGCATCAGATAATCAAGAATGCTCCAGAGCTCACTTAAATGATTTTCAATCGGAGTACCGGTGAGGGCCATACGGAAACCGCTTTTGATCACACGGACAGACTGAGCAGCCTGCGTACTCTGATTCTTAATATACTGGGCTTCATCGATGATCTCGTTCGCAAATGCAATGTTTTCATATTCCTCAATATCGCGCTTAAGCAGATCATAGGAAGTGATCCATACATCGGCATCCGCATCGCCTTCAATCAGCTGCCTGCGAGTATCGGCAGTCCCGGAGATGATCTGTACCGTGAGAGCCGGTGTGTACGTTCTAATTTCCCTGAGCCAGTTGTAAACCAGTGAAGCCGGGCAAACAATCAGCGTTCGAAGCTCATCCGCGCACTTTCCGTCCTCTTTCTCGGAGAGGAGAAAGGTCAGAACCTGCAGCGTTTTTCCAAGGCCCATGTCATCTGCGAGAATGCCGCCGAAGCCGCAGCGTTTCAGCATTTTAATCCAGCGGAAGCCCTCGGTCTGATAGGGACGCAGAATCGAGCGGAGCGAGTCAGGAACCTGTGTTTTGTGACCTTTTTCTGTGTTGTCAGCCTCTTTCAGCAGTTTTTTGTATCCGGCAGCGGGGTTGAATTCTGTGTTTTCCCGGGTACCAAGCATTTCCCGGAGATAAAGAGCCCTGTACAGTGGAATCGTTATTTTGTCAGCAGATTTCTTGCCGTAATGGCGGTAAAGCTCCGAGAGGGTATCCCAGGTTCCTGTATCCTGATCTTCCAGCGAGAAATATTCGCCGCTGGTTAGCCTGAAATAGCGCTTCTTTTTCGTGTAGGATTTGAGAATCTCGGCCATTTCCTGAGGTTCAAGACCGGTGGCGGCGAGGTTCATCAGCAGGTTGCCGGTCTGTACGGAAACCCCAACTTTGACATTCGGGAGTGACCGGACTCTGCTTTTTTTAAGGGTGTCTGTCGCCATCACCGTTCCGAGTGCCTCAAGCTTTGGCAGGGAATCTTTCATAAAATCGTAGAGTTCATCATCGTTGAGTTCGGCACTGAGGGTAGTAGTATCCGGGTTGTAGTCCTGAAAAATAGTCTGCAGCAGGGCGGCAGCGGTTCTCTCCTGTTTGCCGTTTCTTCTGCCGATACCGGTTCTGTCATCGTAGAGAGGACAGCTGATATTCTGAACGGGATATGCGACATACGGAACGCAGGTCAGCACCCCATCGTCAGTGTAATCGAGATGAAAGGTGAATTTTGGATTTTCAGAACCATAATTTTCAATGTCAACCCCTTTACAATCGATTGTACCATATTCCTGAAAAACCGGCAGAATCTGCCGGCAGACCTTTGGCAGGTCCGATTCACGGATATAGAGCGCCTCTTTATATGAAAAGAGGGAGCGAAGCAGGTCTGTGGTGCCGGCGTTTTCAAGACGGATTCTGAAGATGCCGTTCGTTTCATCGATCAGGTAAAGGTACAGGAAGGATGCTGTCAGTAATTTTAAGGATTTTACACGAAGCTGGGCTCCGTGAGCTTTTTTTCTCAGGGAGGCGGAGAGCCCCTTGTAATTGAGATTGACGCGATAGCTGACACTGTCGACTTCGATCTGACTGCCGTTCAGAGTGCTCATAAAGCTGTCAAACTGAATCGGCGGCAGTTCAATGTAGCGGCAGTAGCTGTTGTTATTGTCGCGGTAAAAAGGAGAAAGCGCCGAATTGCCGCTGCTGCGCTCTTTGAGTTCGGAAAAAATGTCCAGTATTTTTCGACACCCGGCAGAGCAAAGCTCAGGCGCGATCTGTACTTCGTTCCTTCCGAGAGGGTAATAGCCGCCTGAACGGTAAGCGGCGAGAAACTCCGGGAGATCACGGATGATATAACATCTGCCGGAACCGAATCTGATATCAATGAAGCAGCGGTTCTTGCCGGAATCCTGTTCGATCAGACGAAGATTGCACTCGATGCGGAACTGATCTTTTGTATGCAGCTTTGGCTGCCATTTGGGAAGCTCGATCTGCTGTGCCGCAGGTGCAAGAAGGTCGGAAAGCCGATCGTCTGTTCGCTTTAAAACTCCAGGAACAAAGGGATCCTCAACACCTGAAGCAGCCTGAAGCAGCGTCTGGAGCTTTGTTGACCGGAAGAAATCTTCGCCGTGTTCTTTTTCAACATAGGCGGTCAACAGCGCGGCGGTGTGCGGACAACCGTACATATCGCGCTGAAAATGATCACAGCTGCAGGAAGCAAACGCGATGATGCCGAGTTTTTTATAGATATCGATAAAACACGTTCTGTCCTGCAGTTTTCCGTTCTCAGCACGTTGTTTCCAGCAGCCGGAGACATGGACCTTTGCAGACATGGAACCGAGAGAAGCGTTTGTATCAGTTTCATAGTTTGAGGAAAAATAATCTGAAATATCGCCGGCATAATAGAGCTCCGCACCCTGTGTCAGTTCATCATCTGTATAAGAGCGTAAATATTCATCTAGTGTCATGTGAGTTTTATCCTTTTTCTTAGCGGCGTCCGCTGTTCTTTTTTTGTGCCGCGGTGCGTTTCGAAGATGAAACTGCGCTTTTCTGAGCGGAATCAAGTTCCTTTTGCTTTTGAATTTCCCTGATCTGGCTGCGCAGAAGGGGAGGAACGTTTGAAGCCGAATAACCCGCAAGCGTATAGAGCGGAATGCTTGCTTTGATCTGTTTGAGCAGCGCAATCAATGTTTGCTGCTCATCTGTGCGGTTGTCATAGTACCAGTAGAGACGTCTCAGCTCTTTTTCACAGAAGGACTGGAGTTCTTTCTCAGACTTGTCGAGCCGGATTTCATGCAGCAGGTTACCGTAAGTGTTCCCGTATCTTGAGGAATAATAATCACCGTAGTTGACAATGAATTTTGCGAGTCGGGCATGCTCGGTCGGGGCACAATCAACACCGCGCTCTGCGATCATGAGAGCATCTTCTTTTTTCGGGATGAAAAAGCAGTCCGGTGTATGCGGGAGGCTGTTCCAGAGTTCTTTTGCTGTGCTCTGGTGAAATACATTTCCATCATAGGCGATGACTTCTCCCGATGTCAGGCTGAAAAAATTGCCCGTTGAAGTAATCGCATTGTAGTCCTCCGCGATTTTTTGCTGATCCGTTGAATTGGGAATGATGAGCCTGAAAATGGCGGAAAACATTTCCAGAGAAAAAATACCGTATAATTCAAGACAGATCTTTTGGACGGAACTGCGGTATTTTGAAGAAATAAATGCTTCCTCTTTCGGAGTATTGAAGAATTCTTCATAATATTCAAGAAGTTCCCCTGCGAATACCGTGATACCGTTTTTTTGAGTCATGACAACCCTGTACTTATAGAGGATCGGCATATTCGTGTACAGCTCGAGCGGAGTTAGCTTCAGAGGCGTTTCTGAGATACAGTACCTGCGCAAAGTCAGATATTCACGTATGCTGAGATCTTTAAGAATACCGCTGAGAATAGAGCGGCTGAGCCTTGAACTCATGCTGTAAATCAGTTCAGCTTTCCTCGGTGAGCCGTTGATATAAATGTTGAGATCATCGCAAAGGTCTTTCAGTTCGGAAACTGTGCAGAGGGATAATATCTGAGCATACGAGAGGCCGTGCTTATGATTGATTTCTTTTTCGGCAGTCTCAGGACTGAAGCGGCGGCGTACAGCATTGTCGATTTTTTTGGTGTTAAAGGAGAGCGTGTTCAGGGAAAAAATTTCTCCGCTCGGAAGCTGCAGAACCTGATTTTCACGAAAGGAATTTTTGCTGACATTGATTTGAAGCTGCAGTTGATTGATGTCATAAATATTTGCGGTCGGGGAGTAAATATTTATTCCCTCGAATGCCGAAACAGAAGGGATCGGCGTCTTTGCATTCTGTTTCAGAGGTTCTGAGCCCCTGAAATCAACATGGAAGGTCAGCGGCTCCTGGGCGTGCGAGCGGCCCTCCTTTATTTTTATGTGTGCCTGCGTCTCCGACGGGAAAATTTCGCTTAAAGGAATCGCTTCACTGAGTTTTTTTCTGGAGGATGCAGACAGAACTGCGGGCTGTGCTTCAAGGCCGAAAACAATGGCGGTGAGATCTGTCAGGTCCTTTGCTGTATAATTATCTGAAATTTTTATCAGTCTTACAATCGCAGGGTTGCTTCTTGCAAGAGAAAGACACAGGATCAGGTTTTTCATTGAAAATGCTCCGTAAAATTGTTAATGCCGAAGTTTTTTAGCGGACTTCTTTTTTGGAACCGGCTGGAATGAAGATGAATGATATTATCATATTATTATATCATTGCGGAGAGTGGGTATCAATGGAGCGCCATGGAAGATTCAGGGGGAATATCCCGGGAGAGGAAAGCTGCTGAAAAAACACACTGAGAAAAAGGTGAGAAAAAAGGCTGGAAACGGAACCACGAGGAGAAAAGGAGTGCTAAGGGAACGAAGCGATATCATAAAATAAACACATCTGTGTTTCATAATATAAAAAGGTGTGTCGAACCTCCGCATATGCAAAGCCGCAGAGGCAAAGGCAGAAAAGAAAGGAGAAAACAGGGGTATATGAGAAAAAATGTCAATAAGGACGGTTTTGGCAGGAACCGGAGAAAAGGTGTTCTGGCGGCCGGTCTTGTATTTGCTGCGGCGGTGATGGGAGCCGTCGGTGCAGAAGCGTCGGACAGCTTATCTGAGTCAATTGTTGAAATTATTTCTGACGCAGCGGAAAGCGTCAATACTGAGAGCGCTGCAGAGAGCGCCGCGGCTGAGACGGGAGAAACGGAAGCTGATCTTGAGACAAGATGCCTTGAGGCTGTCAGATCCTATACGCAGAACAATTTCTGCACAACGATGGTCAACTATGATTATGATACGTTTTCTACGTATATCGGGACTTCGAATCTCGTGGGTCCGATTTTTGACAATGAATGGAATTACTGCTGGCAGAAATTCTATGAGGCACACGGCGCTGTGAGCTCAGCTGAGGCCGCGGATGCGGTTAAGGATGAGAATGGTTATGCTGTAACGATTGAACTTACAGGAGAAGACGGCGCATCCGATGCAATGACCGTTTATTTTGATGATGCAGTTCGTCCGATGACGATGTGTGTGGCCGGTGAAACGGCAGAAGACACGGCGGCAGCAGTGCAGGATGAGAATCTTGAGGACATTAAGACCTTTACGGATACTTATTTTGCGGCACTGCTTAGTGAAGTTACCTATGAGCAGTTTGACGCGTACGTGAGCAGCGATGTTTACTATTACGGGGTCATCTTTGACAATATTTTCGGCGGTTACTGGTCTCTCTTTACAGAGGCACACGGCAATGCGGCTGCAGCGGAAGTGACGAATGCGGAAGCCGGAGAGGATTCATATTCGGTTGATATTTCAGTGACCGGTGAAGATGAAGCCGTCTGCACCTTGACGATTATATACGACAGCGGTGCCCGTCCGACAGATGCAAGTCTTTGTGATGCCAATGGTAATGATCTGGCTACCGATGAAGTTAATGACAGCATTGCCGCCAAAAACCTTGAAAATATCAGGGTATATGCGCAGAATGAAATTGCTGCCGAAATGATGAAGTCCTCGGCTGAAACGTTTGCGGAAGATATTGCCTCTGAATCCTATCATCTCGGAATTATCTGTGATATGGAATGGGAGGAAGCCTGGACACAGTTTACTGATCTGCACGGAAAGGTTGAGGCAGCATCAGTCGGCACTGTGGAAGAGGCCGACAATGGATACAATGCTGCTGTTGTTCTTCAGGGAGAAGACGGCGGCCTTATGGCGCTGAATGTGAATTTTGATCGCACATCGCGCTGCATCAGCATGGCACTTGCGGAAGCCGGTGACGCTGTCATTGATGAAGCGTTTATCGAAGAAACCGGAACATATCCGCCGGAACAGGGAAGCGGAACCACAGCGACAAGTGCTGATGAGATCGAGATCACGCACTATGCAGATATCGATATTGATGGATATGGAACAGTTACCGTTGCGCTCGATGCAAATGCGGCACCCAAGACGGTTGCCAATTTCGTGAAGCTTGCTGAGGAAGGCTTCTATGACGGACTGACCTTCCACCGCATCATTGACGGTTTTATGATTCAGGGAGGCGATCCGAACGGTGACGGCACCGGCGGCTCTGAAGAAACGATTTTCGGTGAATTTTCTGAAAATGGTTTTGTAAACAATTTCTCACACGTGCGTGGGGCCATTTCCATGGCGAGGTCTACCGATTATGACAGTGCATCCTCTCAGTTCTTTATCGTACAGACGGATTCAACCTTCCTTGACGGAAGCTACGCGGCTTTCGGCTATGTAACGGAGGGCATGGATATTATCGATCAGATTTCAGCGGACGCGGAACCGACTGATGACAACGGAACAATTGAAGCATCGGCTCAGCCGGTGATTAATTCGATCACCATCCGTTTTCCGGAAGGAGCTACAGAAGAGGGAGCGGAATCAGCAGTTGAATCTGCAGCGGAACCCGCAGAATAATAATAAAAAGATTTTTGTACATAAGAATCCCCTTCCAGGGTCAGTTGGGCCCGGAAGGGGATTCTTTAGCTTGTCTCAGGATACCAAAGGAGCTGCCGGTGTCAGATCCTTTGCGTCGTAACGCACAGGAAATCTGCCGGCGGCGTGTTTTCGCTCTGATCCTGGGACTGTAAAAGAAAATGGGGCAGGATTTTTACTCAAGTCGGCAAGCGCAAATGGAATGCCATAGTCAGGACAAAAGGCGATGCTGTTCCATTCTTTTAAGCTCGGGCAGGACAGTGAGGAGCATAACGATAAAGGAGGCACTTCCGCCGATGAGGTTGGAGATCGGCTCTGCCGAAAAAACGCCGTTTACAGGAGGCTCAATTACTCGCGGCAGTAAAATGGTGAGCGGCACAACCATGATTACTTTTCTGAAAATTGAGAAAAAGATAGCCCGGCGTTTTTTGTTGAGTGCTTTGAAGGTGGACTGTGCTGCGTGCTGAAGAGCCATAAAGACGAATGCCATGAAATAGAGATGCATCGCCGGGAGTGTGGCTGAAATCAGACTTTCATCCGTTGTGAAAATGGAGAGTAGCAGCCGTGGAGCACGCTCGACGAGCAGCCATCCGAGTGCCGTATAGATGAAATCGGCAGCACTCATGATGAAGATGGCTCTTCTGACGCGGTTCGCGTGACCGGCACCGTAGTTGTAGCTGAGAACCGGAGAGGAACCTTCCACGATTGAGATTGCCGGGAGTTCCAGCACCTGACGGAGGGAGGAGAGCAGAGTCATGACCGAGACATATAGCTCCGAACTGTATGCCATAAGTGTGTTGTTGCAGACAATCGTCACAAGACTGTTTGTAAACTGCATGACAAAGGCGGCCAGTCCGAGACTTGTGATGCTGAGTGTGAGTCTGGGATTCGGAAAAATATCGGCAGCGGAGAGTTTGCCGGCTGTTTCAGTGTGCAGCGGTGCTGACGCCGCGGGGGCATTTTTGGCATATGGCATTGCTGCCGCGGGAGCATTTTCGGCATATGACATTGCTGAAGTGCGGGCATTTTCGGTATATGGCATTGCTGCCGCGGGGGCATTTTCGGCATATGGCATTGCTGCCGCAGTGGGCATCTTCAGCGTGACGCGGCAGATCGCTGAGGAATTGGGGCTCAGGAGGAAACGCAGGACAAAAGCTGCAGAGAGCCCCTGGGAAATCACAGTGGCTGCAGCTGCACCGCGGATTCCGAAGCCAAGCGTGAAGATAAAGAGCGGATCGAGCACAATGTTGCAGACGGCACCAATGACAACGGAAATCATACCGATCTGTGAAAAGCCCTGTGCATTAATGAAGGGATTCATGCCGGTTGAGATCATGACGAAAAGCGTTCCCCAGATATAGATTCGGAGATAAGGCCAGGCATAGATGATGGATTGGTCGGAGGCGCCGAAAGCATAGAGAATTGGTCTGCCGAACAGAAATCCGATCGCAGTCAGCAGTATTCCGGTCAGGATTTCCAGCCGGAAGGCTGTGTTCAGAAGTCTTGAAGCACGCCGAGAGTCTCCCTGACCGCGCGAAATTGCAAAAAGCGGTGCTCCTCCGCTTCCGTAGAGATTCGTAAAAGCCGTGATGAGAGTGATGATAGGGAAGACAAGGCCGATTCCACCGAGTGCGGCAGTGCCTTCACCGGGAATGCGGCCGATATAAATGCGGTCCACGATGCTGTAAAGCAGGTTGACTGCCTGAGCGATAAACATGGGGAAGGCTGTCTGAAGGATGTTGAGAGAGATGCTGCTGCTGTCAAAGTCAATTTGTTTCATGATGAGCTGCCAACTGGTGTAATTAAAACTGCTGTATCAGAAATGTATCAACGGGCTGCAAATGCTGACAAAAAGAGTATACCGCGCTGCGAAAGCGGATACAATCAAATTCGGGTGAGCATTTCGGAGCAGGGGAAATGAAAAGTACTGAGAAAAGAACAACTTGTTTTATAGAAGATATGATATACTGCTTTTACAAAAGTTAGTTGCATTTTTCGTTGCTGCGCGAACGCTGAACCGAATCATGATATGCGGTGGGCAACGGAACTATAAAAAGAGTTGTCAGGCATAAAGTTGAAAAGCCCGGAAAATGCAGGTGCAAAATGTAGCGTGTCAGAGATTTTGCGCATGAAAGCGCACGAATATTTCTGATGAAAACGGCATGTGATGGAGGATTTTAATATGGGATCAATGCAGGTAATGAGACCCTACGGTGATCAGACTCTTCCCGGCTGGGATGGATTTAAGGGGAGAATCTGGAAAGAGGAGATCAATGTCCGTGATTTTATTCAGAAGAATTATGTACCCTATGACGGCGATGAGTCTTTCCTGAAGGGGCCGACGGAAGCAACGAATACGCTCTGGGGGGAACTTCAGAAGCTGCAGAAGGAAGAACGCGCAAAGGGCGGCGTTCTGGATTGCGAGACGAAAGTGGTCTCCGGCCTGACTGCTTACGGTCCAGGGTACATCAATGAATCGATGAAGGAACTTGAGAAGGTTGTTGGCCTGCAGACAGATAAGCCGCTTAAACGCGCATTTATGCCGTACGGCGGTATCAAAATGGCGGTACAGGCAGCTGAGACGTATGGCTATGAGGTGGACCCGGAACTGAAAAAGATTTTCACGGAATATATCACAACGCACAATGACGCTGTTTTCGGTGCTTATACGCCGGAGATGAGGCTTGTCCGCAAGACCCATGTGGTCACCGGACTGCCTGATACCTATGGCCGGGGGCGTATCGTCGGCGATTACCGCCGCGTCGCCCTCTACGGAATAGACCGCCTGATCCATGCAAAAGAGGTTGATCACTATCTTGCAGGCTGCGGGAACATGTATGATGATGTGATCCGCGCACGTGAGGAGATCAGCATGCAGATCAAGGCCCTGAAGGAAATGAAGGAGATGGCTGCAGCCTACGGGTATGACATTTCCAATCCTGCGGAAAATGCGAAAGAGGCTGTCCAGTGGCTGTACTTCGGATATCTTGCGGCGATTAAGACTCAGAATGGCGCGGCGATGTCGGTTGGCCGTATCTCAACCTTCCTCGATATCTACATCCATCGTGATATGGAGAAAGGAATACTTACGGAAGCGGAGGCACAGGAGCTGATCGATCACCTCACCATGAAATTCAGGATGGTCAAGTTTGCACGCATTCCGTCCTACAATCAGCTCTTCTCGGGGGATCCGACATGGGCAACGCTGGAAATAGCCGGTACCGGTCTCGATGGCAGAAGTATGGTCACAAAGACAGACTTCCGATTCCTGCATACGCTTGAAAATATGGGCCCGAGCCCGGAACCGAATATGACCGTGCTTTACAGCCCGCGTCTTCCGAAGCCGTTTAAGAAATACGCAGCGAAAATATCCATCGATACGAGTTCGATTCAGTATGAAAATGATGATATCATGAAGCCGGAGTGGGGCGATGATTACTCTATCTGCTGCTGTGTTTCCGCTACGCAGACCGGAAAAGAAATCCAGTTCTTTGGTGCGCGCGCAAATCTGGCTAAAACATTGCTCTACGCTTTCAACGGAGGCTTTGATGAAAAGCACCGAATTCAGTGCGGACCGAAGATGGCTCCGATTACATCGGAATATGCCGATTATGATGAGGTAATTGAAAAATTTGACTGGTGGCTCGACTGGCTTGCAGACATCTATGTCAATGTTCTCAACCTGATTCATTATATGCATGACAAATATAATTATGAAGCTGCGGAGATGGCCTTGATTGACTCTCACTGCCGCCGCTCGTTTGCGACCGGCATTGCTGGCTTTTCCCATGTCGTCGACTCTCTCAGCGCTATTAAATATGCGAAGGTTAAAATCCTCAGGGACGAGGAGGGGATCACGACAGGCTTTGAGGTTGAGGGGGATTTTCCGCGATATGGAAACGACGATGACAGGGCTGATCAGATCGGTGTCTGGGTTCTCAGGAATTTCTTTGATAAGATCCGCCGCCGCCATACATACCGCGACTCGGAACCGAGCACATCGATTCTGACGATTACTTCAAATGTGGTTTACGGAGAGGCGACAGGAGCGACACCGGACGGCAGGGCTGCCTATACATCCTTTGCCCCGGGGGCATCGCCTTCTTACGGCGCTGAGCAGAATGGTCTTCTGGCTTCCCTTAATTCGGTCGCAAAGCTTCCGTATCACTGGGCGCTGGACGGCATTTCCAATACGCAGACCATTAATCCGGATGCACTGGGGCACAGTGAGGAAGAGAGAAAGCAGAACCTGGTTCAGATTCTTGATGGCTATTTCGAACAGGATGCGCATCATCTGAATGTAAATGTCTTCGGTACGGAGAAGCTGCTTGACGCAATGGAACATCCGGAAAAGGAAGAGTATCAGAATTTTACGATTCGTGTCTCCGGCTACGCAGTGAAGTTTATCGATCTGACCAGGAAGCAGCAGCTTGATGTGATTGCGCGTACCTGTCACAAGACACTTTAACCCGCATAGCGGTAAGCAGTACGGAAAACGTGCCGTCGGCACGTTTTCTCGTTTCTCCGATGCAATGTTGTGACGGTGCCGCAGTAATGCTTATGCAAATGCTGTTATCGTGCTGCTGCAATGCTATGGTGATGCTATGGCATTGGCACGGCAATGTTATGGCAATGCCGTGATGATACAAACTAATGCATGACATGTCCTGACAGAAAAAATGGCGTGGGAGGAAGGTACTTTGACGGAAAGAGAAATTGTACGCGCGGATGTGTTGGGCAGAGTGCATTCGATTGAGACCTTTGGACTGGTGGATGGACCTGGGGTGCGCTGCGTTGTGTTCATGCAGGGCTGCCGGATGCGCTGTCAGTACTGCCATAATCCGGATACCTGGAGCACGGACGGCGGACAACTGTGGACACCGGAAGAACTGTTTCGCAGGGTATACCGCTACAAAACATATTGGAGAGATAACGGCGGCATTACAGTCAGCGGCGGGGAAGCACTCCTGCAAATGGAGTTTGTGACTGAATTTTTTACGCTTGCCGGAAAAAACGGGGTGGAAACGGCGCTTGATACCTGCGGCCAGCCATTTTCAAATGATGCCGGCTATTTGGGGGCATTTGACCGCCTGATGGAGGTGACGGACCTGTTTATTCTGGATATAAAAGAAATGGACAGCGAAGCGCATAGGAGATTGACGGGGAAGCGAAATGAGAATATTCTGGATATGGCCCGCTATCTCTCCGCTCATGGAAAAAGGCTGTGGATACGGCATGTACTTGTGCCGGGGCTTACAGACAGCGAAGAGGGACTCCGTGAACTGAGAAAGTTTCTGGACTCGCTGGGTAAAGTTGAGAAAACAGAGATTCTTCCATATCATACGCTGGGGATTTTTAAGTGGGACAAGCTTGGAATTGATTATCCGCTGAAGGATATTCAGCCGCCGACGGAAGCCGAAATTGCGAGAGCGGAAGAGATTCTCGGAATAAAAAAGGCATAGGCTCCGATTGAAAATTCCGAGTCTTACAGCAGATGAAATTAAATATACGAAAAGACATTGAGGGGGGATACAAAAAATGCTGCCGACGGATCCGATTATTCTTTTGAGTTATGTAAACACGCAGCTTCGAGACCGCTGTGTGTCGCTTGCTGAGTTCTGTGAGGACCAGGGCGTTGAGCCGGAGAGCGTCATAGAAAAGCTTCGTGCAGTCGGATATGAGTACAGTGAGGCGGAAAAGCGTTTTACTTAAGGCTGCTTGGATGCATTTTCGTTTATCCGTGATCAGAAGGGATATGAGCAGTATTGGCAGGAAATGAGAAAAATGCATGCCAACGGCAAAATCGAACGGAAGGGGTGCGGAAGTACGATGACCGTCTGATGGCCTTATCATACTAAAAAGGAGGGGAAACGCTTCCTCTCCTTTTCGATACTATTATAACGTACAGAAATCGTGCCGCTTGCACGTTTCTCGTTTGCATCAGCAAATCAAAGGAGCTGTCGGCGACAGCCCCTTTTTTATCCTAACGTAAAGTACATGTGCTGATGGCAGCGCTTTAGTATATTACGGTGTACGAAAATGAGATACGGCACAGCTTTGTGTGCATATCGGGGACTGTGTTCAGCCCTTTTCGAGAGCCAGTGTTTTGGTTGTGAGATTACAGACTTCTGAAGGTCCGTAATACTGGATTGCTCCCGGATAAGTAAAGCAGGTTTCGACAGCCCAGGTCTCTCTGTTTTCCTTGAAATAGGTGAACGGTTTGCCGTCAAGTTCGACAAGTGCTTTTCTGATAACCGGCTTGTCTTCACCGTTTCTTCTTTCGATGTTCATCATCTTAGTGATCGGCATGCCGCCGGCAACCCATTCTTCAGCCGGCTTGGAAAGGTTGGAAACCTTGGAGAGGTAACCATTGAAGCCATACTGGATCAGCATGAAGGCGTTGTAGCCGAGAGCGTAGCAATAGTCAGCATCGAAGTTGGACGGGAATGCGCATCTGCCTTCGTAGCCGAAGAAATGATGAAGAGTGCTGTACTTGCCGTTGTAGGTGCCGGCGGCTCTTCTTTCTTCAAGCTTTTTGCCTACGAGTGCGGAGAACAGTTTTTCGGATTCAATCAGGGAAACCTGAACATTGCCGTGCGGGTCTCTTTCAAGGAAGAGCTGCTGCTGAATTCCTTCCGGAAGAAGGGCGAATACGGCCATGGACTCCTTTGTAAGGCCATTTTCAATAAAATCATATTTCTCTTTCCAGGAGGCAAGAGCATTGAACTTTGCGGTATTTTCACCGGCAAGAAGCTCATTGATTTCACTGATCAGGACGGAGAACTCCGGAATGAATTCAACGATGCCTTCCGGAACTACAACGACGCCGAAGTTCAATCCCTTGGCAGCTCTTGCGGCAACAGAATCTGCGATGTAGTCAGCAACTGCAGAGAGGGACATCTTCTTAGCGGCAACTTCTTCGCCGATGAGGCAGATGTTCGGCTGCGTCTGAAGGGCGCACTCGAGAGCGACATGGGAAGCGGAGCGGCCCATGACCTTGATATAATGCCAGTATTTTTTAGCGGAATTGCAGTCTCTCTCGACATTGCCGATGAGTTCGCTGTAGGTCTTTGTGGCAGTATCAAAGCCGAAGGAGCACTCAATATCTTCGTTCTTGAGGTCGCCGTCGATGGTCTTCGGGCAGCCGATTACCTGTGTGCCTGTTCCGTGAGCGGCAAAATACTCAGCAAGTACGCCGGCGTTGGTGTTGGAATCATCGCCGCCGATGATGACGAGAGCTGTAAGTCCGTGTTTTTTGCAGACTTCGGCAGCAGTTGCGAACTGTTCCGGTGTCTCGATCTTTGTTCTGCCTGAGCCGATGATGTCAAAGCCGCCGGTATTTCTGTACTGATCAATATATTCGTCCTCGAAGATCAGGTAGTCATCTTCAAGAAGTCCGCTCGGTCCTTTTTTGAAGCCGTACATCACATTTTCTTTGTTCGTTGCCTTAAGGGCATCGTAGAGGCCGCAGACAACATTATGGCCGCCCGGTGCCTGGCCGCCTGAAAGAATGACGCCGACGATCTGCTTCTTCGGAGCAGAGGTGTTGGCACCCTTTACAAAAGTAATTTCATTTTTTCCGTAAGTATTTGGGAACAGGGCCTTGATCTTTTCCTGATCTGCAACGCTCTGTGTCGGAGCGCCTTCTTTTACGGAGATGTCCGCAATGCCGTTTCTCAGCATTCCGGGGAGCTTCGGAACATATTCATATCTTGCTTTCTGAAGCGGTGAGAGATTCATGATAAGCCTCCTTAAATTCTTATCTGCCGGGCTTCGGTCTGTATCGCTTTCTAATGAAGACTGACAGAAAACCCGATTGCGATTAAATCAAGTTTGCCTTTGTATTTCTTCGACAGAGTAAAACATTTTTCAAAAAAAGTAAATAGTAATAAAGGGAATTGTTGACACCTGAACTATATTTGTCCACGTAAAAAATTGCCGGCAGCAGGTCACTCTTTCATCATAACGTACAGAAAAATTGCCGGCGGAACGTTTTCCTGTTCAAAAAACGGCATTGCAGAGAGGAAAGGCTGCTGCAATGCCGGCGGTGAATGTATGATGAATAGTGCTGAGCAATGCGGAAAAGGGTCCCCTCCGGCGGATTCTGTTTCCTATTTAATAAGGAGGGCAGAGACCATAAGATGATATTCGGGGAGCCCCTTGTCAACCCACTGGAGCTCGAGGCCGAATTCATTTTTTACAAGATCCGTGAAACGGAATCCCATCGCTGTCAGATTATAGCGCATGAGGTTCAGGTAGCGACAGGGCAGGTCATCTTTTCTTGCGCAGCGTCTGCACATGAGGCAGGTGCTGATGCTTACAGAGTGCGGAAATTCATGTTCGAGTTCAAGCAGGATACACTGAACCTGATGCTCAACCTTATGAAACAGGGAATCCTGAAGTTGGTCCAGACTTGCCATTTCGCGGGATTGTGCACGGATTTCTTCAGAATAAATCACTTTTACTCCGATCAGAAAAGCTTCGGAATAAGGTGAAAGGTATGTATAGGGATCGGGGACACCGGGCGGGCAGCACCAGCGTTTGCCGTATTCGGGACATGCTTCGCAGGCAGCAAGCGTTTCTTCGGGCGAAAGGTACAGCTTCAGCTGCTCGATCGGGAGCTTCCGGGTTATGACTTCGGTTTTGAAAGGCTGACTCATGCAGTGATCTCCTTTAGCGGTATAGAAAATTTCGGTGCCGCAAGCCTGTGTATACAAGTAACTGAAAAAGAGACGAATCTTTATACAGAATCGGCAGGCACATCTGACACGTGAAACGCTTCGCATTTGCATTGCTGAAGGCTAAAAACAAGGGTCGAATGAAAATATGTTGAAAATTTGTTTTTGAATACGACAAATCATCAGAAAAAGTATAACGCCTGCTGGTGATGATTACAAGAACGTGCTCACATTTTTTACAAATGAGCACCTGTTCAAGACACCTTCTGTATAAAAAATGCACTCAAATCTACAAGATTTTGTTGATATTTTGAGCTGTATCGACTATGATCACTCTATAACACTTTTTATAGGGGATGATCTGCGCTTTTGATCCGCCCTGTAAAGAGTACCGCAATCCGAATGCTCCGGAAAGGAGGAACCATGGCGGATCAGATTCGAATTGTACAGGAGACGGTTGCCGGCAAGGAGATTACCCTGGCACATGTAATCGGCGGGCCGGATCCGATTATCTATCAAAAGCTGGGTCTGAATCCGATGATCGATTTCAGGGCTTCAGCTATAGGGATCATGAATATGACTCCGCCGGAATCGGCAGTCATCGCGGCGGATATCGCGGTGAAGAGCGGAGATGTGTATCTGGGATTTGCCGATCGTTTTACAGGAACCATGATCATCACCGGAGAACTTGCAGAGGTGACGAGTTCAGTTGAAGAAGTAGTGAAATATTTCGGAGAAACTCTCGGTTATGTGACATGTAAGATGACAAAGCGCTGAGCATGCTTGCAGGCAGTCATTTGGACGGCCGCAGGTCCGGGGAGAGAACGGCATGAGTGTCCGGCTGACAAGAGAAGAATTTCTTGAAAAGATTTTTTCTGAAAATTACGAAGAACTGAAGAGCAAAGATCAGCTGAGACTTGTCAGGATCAGAATCCCCGGTAAAGAGGTTTCGCTTGCTCATGTCATCGGTGTCAGCCAGACAGAGGTATACAGAACGCTTGGACTTCATATCGGTGTCCATTTCGGAGAAGACCATACAGGAGATTCAATCGGGCTTATGAAGTTCACGCCATGGGAGTCGGTGGTGATTGCGGCCGACGTGGCAGTGAAGGCGGCCCGGGTTGAGGTTGGTTTCATGGATCGTTTCTCAGGGGCATTGATTTTGACCGGAGACCGGGAAGAAGTAAAAACTGCGGTGAAGGCGGTGCATGACTATTTTCGGGATGAGCTTGGGTACGGAGCCTGTGAACTAACAGAGAGGTGAGCTTAAGCAGATGAAGAAACTGTTCCTGATGGGACGGAGCGAGGCGGGAAAGACCTCACTTACCCAGGCCCTGAAAGGGGAAGAGCTCCATTATCATAAGACACAGTATACGAATACTGCGGAGGAGACGATCGACACACCGGGAGAATATGCGGAGTCGAAAAATGTCGGAGTAGGGCTTGCCTGTTTTTCTTTTGAAGCTGATGTGATTGCAATTGTCTGTGCAGCAGATGAGCCTTTTACTCTATTCGAGGCGAACTGTCAGTGCTTTATCAACAGACCGCTGATTGGTATTATTACCAAGATCGATTCGCCGTTTGCCAATGTCCCGATGGTCAGGCAGTGGATGATTAACTCCGGGTGCGAGCGGATTTTTGAAGTCAATAATGTGACGAGAGAAGGAATCGACGAGCTTAAGGAATACCTGCAGGAAGATAACCCGAGGCTTACGCTGGAGGAAGCGAAGGATCGGCAGAGACGCGGCCTTACAGATTGGAATCAACAGGACCGGTCGGAGGACATAGAGGCTTAAAAATATGGCGAAGATGAAGATCCATGTGATGAAGACGGTGTCCGAAGGGACGAAGCAGATTATCATGCGCCGTGCAAGAATGGAAGGACTTGAGGTGCTGTTCCGCGAAAACAGTGCGCTTGCCATCATTAATGCAAATGTGTCTGATCTGATCTACGCGAGCGATCTGGCGCAGAAGGCGTCGGAGGTAGAGGTTTTTGAGATCAGTGGGAACTGTCCTCAGCATATGACCTGCCTGGCAATTCTCGGATCTGCGTCTGCAGTGGATGAGGCTGTCGAGCGGATCAATTCCGTTGAATGGTAAGTCTATGATTTTACACAGATGCTGCCTGCCGGCGCTGTGTCCGGGAGCGGTATAACAGGCAGGGACTGAAGAATGCATGCGGGAAATCAGTAAAGAAAGGGAGAAGAACCGCGGCATTTGCGGTATGGCGTAAAGTAATGGAATGAAGTGATCACGATCTGTTTTCAGGGGTGGATGCAGAAACGTGAAAAAACAGGGAAAGGGGTAAGGCTATGAGCAGCTATTATGTGAAACCGCGCATTTACATGGGACGCGACGGCGTTGGTGAATGTCTGAAAGGGAAGTCCAGGGCATTTATTGTTACGGATAAATTTATGCACGAATCAGGAAAAGCTGCTTATATTACCGATATCTGCGATCGGATGGGCGTTGCGTACGAGATCTTTTCGGAGATTAAGCCGGATCCCGATATTGCAACCGTGACAAAAGGAATTTCACGGATGGCTGAGTTCAGGCCGGATGTCCTGTTTGCTCTCGGCGGCGGATCTTCGATCGATGCCGCAAAAGCCATGAATTATCTGTCTTCGAGAGAGGGTTTTGCTGAAAAGGCCTATTTTGCGGCGATTCCGACAACGAGCGGAACGGGCAGCGAAGTGACAACCTTTGCCGTCATCAGTGATCCGGAAAAAAAGGCAAAGTATCCGCTTATTTCGGATGAGCTTCTTCCGGAAGCGGCGATTCTGGATGCGGAACTGACGAAGACGGTTCCGCCCTCTGTTACCGCGGACACCGGACTTGATGTTCTGACGCATGGCATTGAGGCTTATGTTTCGATCAATGCGAATGACTTTACAAATGCGGCAGCCGAGAAGGCAATTCGCCTTGTTTACAGACATCTGCCGAATGCATACAGGGCGGCACTCAAAAAGCCTGAAGAAATTACAGCAGAGGATCTTGAAGAAAGACAGCGGATGCACAATGCAAGCTGTCTTGCGGGAATGGCTTTTTCGAATGCGGGGCTGGGACTGAATCACGGCATGGCTCATACACTTGGCGGACATTTTCATATTCCCCACGGGAGAGCGAATGCGGTGCTTCTTCCGTATGTCATGAGTTATAACTGCGGCTGCCATACGGGTCTTACGCCGGCAGCGGAGAAATACGCAAAGCTCAGCAGAATTCTCTGGATCGGAAGCGGCAGCATGAGGCAGGATGCGTTCGGCGCAATCCGCGCGACACGTCAGCTTGTTCATCAGCTGAAGATTCCGAAAAGTGTTCAGGCACTCGGCGTTCCCGAAGAGGATTATATGGCCGCACTTGACGAGATGGTTGAACAGGCACTGGAAGACTCCTGCACGGCGACAAATCCGAGAGTTCCGACGGCAGACGAGGTCAGAGAACTGTTCCTTGAAGTTTATAAGGGCAGAAACTTCTGACAGCCGGATGATTTGAAAGGAGACCGGACATGAGCATGCTTGGCGGAGAACACAAAGAGCGAATTATACAGGAGTTCGTCCCCGGAAAGCAGATTACACTGGCACACGTGATTCCGCATCCGGTCCCGGATCTTTATACGAAGATGGGACTTGTAGACGGAAGCGGTGCGATCGGGATCTTTACGATCACTCCGAGTGAAGGCGCAATTATTGCGGCGGATGTTGCGAGCAAGGCTGCAGGTGTAACGATCGGCTTTGTTGATCGGTTCAACGGTTCGCTGATTATCACCGGAGAGGTGGCCGATGTAGAGGCCGCGATCAAGGGAGTCCTTCAGGTACTCTGTGACGGAATGGGTTTTGCCAGGACGGAGGTCACACGTTCCTGATATGGAGAAGCAGGCGGATATAAAAGTGAAGCTTATGCTCATAGGACGCTCGATGGCAGGAAAGACAACGCTTTGTCAGTTCCTTATGAATGAGCAGTTGAAATACAGAAAGACACAGACCGTTCAGGTCTTCAATCACAATCTGATTGATACTCCGGGGGAATACGTTGAAAGAAGAGGTTTCCGGGGGGCGCTTTCGGTCACTGCGGCTGATGCGGATGTGATTGTGATGGTGCAGGCGGCAAATGATAAGACAACATTTTTTCCGCCCGGATATTCGACGAATTTTACAAATAAGCCCTGTATCGGCGTGGTGACGAAAGCTGATCTCGCAGATGAAAAAGGAACAGCGGATGCCGTAAAAATTCTGAGGCTGGCGGGAGCCGGAGAGGTCTATATTACGAGCAGCTACGAGGGGACGGGCTTTGAAGCTTTTCTGAGTGCGCTTGAACGTATTTCCGAAGAGAAGAGACGGAAGGCGAACTGATAACTGAAGAAAGCCGGTGATGCTTATGCAGGAAGTAATTAACAGTGTAGGGATTGACATCGGGACGTCCACTACGCAGCTGATTTTCAGCAAGCTGACAATTGAAAATGAAGCCACCAGCTACGTTGTGCCCAGAATCAATATCGTCAAAAAGGACGTGACGTATAGAAGTGACATTTACTTCACTCCCCTGAAGTCGCCGATTGAGATTGATGCGGCGAAGGTTAAGGAAATCATCCGGGGGGAATACATCAAGGCCGGAATGAAGCCGACTGACTTAAACACCGGGGCTGTGATTATCACCGGTGAGACAGCCAGAAAACAGAACGCCAATGAGGTTCTTTCCGCTCTCAGCGAGATGGCCGGCGATTTTGTTGTCGCGACGGCCGGACCGGATCTTGAGTCTGTGCTCTCCGGAAAGGGAGCCGGGGCTGACAGGTATTCGGAGGAACGCCGGACGGTAGTCGCCAATATTGATATCGGCGGCGGCACAAGCAATATCGCCGTTTTTGAAAAGGGTGATCTCAAGGGGACGAGTTGTCTCGATGTTGGCGGAAGACTGATTAAGATTGATCCGTCGGGAAAGATCTCCTATATATTCCGGGGAACGGCAGCCCTCGCGAAGGCGAACGGCATCCGCATTGAGGTCGGCGACCGCGCGGATGAGAAAGTGCTTTATCGGATCTGCGAACTTATGGCGGATCAGCTGGCGATGGCTGTACATCTGAAAGAAGCAGACGAACTTCACAGAGAGATGTATACCAATAATGGCAAGAGGCTTAATCCGGAGCCGAAGATCCGAGCGATTACATTTTCAGGCGGAGTCGCAAGCTGCTATTACAACGGTGAACCGGATCGGGTTTTCGCTTACGGAGATATCGGCGTTCTGCTTGCAAGAGCGGTGAAGGCCAATCCGCTGTTTAAAAATGTTGAGATTCTCGAAGCAGCGGAGACCATTCGCGCGACGGTAGTTGGCGCTGGAACGCACACCGTCAACGTGAGCGGCAGTACAATCGGATATACCCAGGGAAAGCTGCCGATTAAGAATATCCCTGTTCTCAAATTATCGGAAACCGAGGAGCTGAATCCGGAACTCTTCCGGAGCGTACTCAAAGATAAGCTGAAGCTGTTCCGCTCGGAGGGAGAGATGGAGCAGGTCGCGATTGTCTTCTCGGGCAGACATCATTCCAGATTTCTGGAGATCCAGGAGCTGGCGAAGATGATTGCGGACGGTGCAGAAGAAGTGATTGCCGGAAAATATCCGCTGATCGTTGTCGTTGAGCATGATATCGCCAAGGCTCTCGGAAATGCACTTAACGTGCTGCTGGAACGCAAAAAGGATTTCATCTGCATAGACGGAATTTTCGCGCGGGACGGCGATTATATTGACATCGGAGAACCAGTTGCATTGGGGCGGGTGGTTCCTGTTGTAATAAAAACACTTATTTTTAATTCTTAAAGAGGAGGTAGAATGGAGTGATTTTAAAAACAAAATTACGTGGTAAGGTTTACGAGTTTAAATCTCTTCGCGAGGTCATGGGGAAGGCCAATGAAGAGAAGTCCGGCGACAGACTCGCCGGTGTCGGTGCCGAGTCCGCAGAAGAGAGAGTAGCGGCTAAGGCTGTTCTTTCTCACATCACTCTGCATGATCTTCGTGAGAACCCGGCGGTTCCGTACGAAGAAGACGAAGTCACCCGTATTATTCAGGATGCGGTTGACCCGATTATTTACGCGAGTATCCAGAACTGGACGGTCGCGGAACTTCGCGAGTGGATCCTTTCCACAAGCACAACGGGCGCGATGATCCGCACCGTATCCGCAGGTCTTACATCCGAGATGATCTCCGCTGTCTGCAAGCTGATGACCAACCTCGACCTGATTTATGCGGCTAAGAAGCTTCGCGTTGCGGCTCACTGCAACACAACAATCGGTCTTGACGGAACATTCTCTTCAAGACTTCAGCCGAACCACACAACCGATGACCCGAAGGGTATCATGGCTTCCGTTATGGAAGGTCTTTCCCTCGGCTGCGGCGATGCCGTTATCGGACTTAACCCGGTTGACGACTCAGTGGAAAGCGTTGCCAGAATTCTCAAGAGCTTTGATGAGTTCAAGAACAAATGGGAAGTTCCGACACAGATCTGCGTTCTTGCTCACGTAACAACACAGATGGAAGCCTGCATTAAGCACAATGCACCGATCGATCTTCTGTTCCAGTCGATCGCCGGCTCCCAGAAGGGCAACGAGGCCTTCGGCCTTACCGCTTCCATGCTTGACGAAGGCTATCAGATGATGAACGAGCGTGCTACCAGCGCCGGCCCGAACTATCTCTATTTCGAGACAGGCCAGGGTTCTGAGCTCTCTTCAGATGCTCATAACGGCTGGGATCAGCTGACAATGGAAGCCCGCTGCTACGGCTTCGCAAAGAGATATCATCCGTTCCTGGTCAACACGGTCGTTGGTTTCATCGGTCCTGAATATCTGTATGACTCCAAGCAGGTTACGCGTGCCGGCCTTGAAGATCATTTCATGGGCAAGCTGACCGGCATCCCGATGGGCTGCGATGCATGCTATACAAATCACATGAAGGCAGACCAGAACGATATCGAAAATCTGGCTACACTTCTTGTTGCCGCAGGCTGCAACTACATCATGGGCGTTCCGCAGGGCGATGACTGCATGCTGATGTATCAGTGCACAGGTTACCATGAAGCAGCAGCTCTCCGCGAGGTATTCGGTCTCCGTCCGATTAAGGAATTTGATGAGTGGCTCGAGAAGATGGGCTTCTCCAAGGATGGTAAGCTGACTCCGCTCGCAGGCGATGCATCCGTATTTTTGAAATAATCTCAGGGAGGTGGAAGATTTGGTAAGCGAAAAAGATTTAAGAGATATTATTGCACAGGTGCTTTCCGAGATGAACGTGGGCGATAAAGCTGCTTCTGCTGCCGCTGAATCTGCTCCTGCCGCTTCCCAGAGCGGAATCGAAGATGGGTTCGTCGAGGATGTCGCAGAGATCGACATTAAGAAACAGTATCTTGTTGAAAATCCGGTAGCCGGAGAAGCTTATTATGAACTGAAGCAGTATGCTCCGTGCCGTCTCGGCATCGGCAAGGCGGGTGCTCGTTATAAGACCCTTCCGGTTCTTGAATTCCGTGCTGCTCATTCCGCAGCTCAGGACGCAGTCTTCAGCGATGTTGACCAGTCGGTTGTTGATGGTCTCGGACTCTTCAGTGTCCAGACCCAGTGCGACTGCAAGGATACATACCTTACAAGACCGGACCTCGGCAGAATTCTTTCTGACGAAGCGGTCGCGGAGATCAAGTCAAAGTGCAAGATGAATCCGCAGGTTCAGATCTATGTATCCGACGGCCTCAGCTCCGCATCCATCGCTGCTAACGTAGCGGATGTTCTTCCGGCCATTGAACAGGGTCTTAAGAGCTACGGCATTTCCTGCGGCACTCCGTTCTTCGTAAAGTACGGTCGTGTTGGCGTCATGGATCAGATCTCAGAAATTCTGAATGCAGATGTTACCTGCGTTCTCATCGGTGAGAGACCGGGCCTTATTACAGCGGAATCCATGTCGGCTTATATCGCTTACAAGGCAACCGTAGGCATGCCGGAAGCAAGAAGAACCGTTGTTTCCAATATTCATAAGGATGGTACGATTCCGGCAGAGGCTGGTGCCCATATTGCTGAAATCATTAAGAAGATCCTTGACGCGAAAGCAAGCGGAACTGATCTGAAGCTTTGATGAAAAAATCATTTCAATATATGGAGGTTCTATAAATGAAAAGAGATCCGTTACCGGCAACCGTCCTTGCCAGCAAGCTTATTCCGAATGCAAGACCTGAAATTGTTCAGCAGCTGATCGAAGCCGGCGGAATTATCAAGTATGATCCGCAGAGACATCGCTCACTTGCGCTGATCACAGCTGACTGCGATGATGTAACTTACACAGCGCTCGATGAAGCTACAAAGAAAGCTGATGTCGATGTTATCTATGCACGCAGCTTCTACGGCGGCGCTGCCAATGCCAACACAAAGCTCGCCGGCGAAATTCTCGGTGTTCTTGCAGGACCGAATCCGGCTGAAGCACGCAGCGGTCTTGAGACGGCGGTTGATTTCATTGAAAATGAGGCTCATTTCGTCTCTGCTAACGAAGATGACACAATCTGCTATTATGCACACTGCATTTCCCGTTCCGGTTCTTATCTTTCAAGCACCAACGGAATCCAGGAAGGCGAAGCAATTGCATACCTGATCGCTCCTCCGCTTGAAGCAATGTATGCGATCGATGCAGCGCTTAAGGCAGCTGACGTCAGCGTGATCGCACTGTACAATCCGCCTTCAGAGACCAACTTCGGCGGCGGTCTGCTGACCGGAACACAGTCTGCCTGCAAGGCTGCCTGCGATGCATTTGCCAACGCAGTTGAATTTGTAGCAGGAACTCCGCTTGAATAATGAAAAAGAGCTTTCGTTCAGAGCCGGCGAAACGGCTCCGGACGATGTGATGTGAAGAATCAGAGGTACTACTGTATGAACGCATTAGGCATGATTGAAGTATACGGGTACCTTGCAGCAGTGGAAGCTCTGGACAGTGCGCTGAAGGCGGCCAATGTCAGGCGGCTCGGCGTTGAAAAGGTAAAGGGAGGACTTGTGACGGTCCTGGTTGAGGGCGATGTCGGCGCTGTCAAGGCAGCGATGGATGCGTCAGCAGCAGCGGCTGAGAGAGTTGGAAAGGTGATCAGTGTTCATGTGATCCCGAGACCGGCCGATGACGTTGAAAGAATGCTGAGGGCATGGAACCCGACGCCTCCCAACACACCGGGGCCTGCCGGAAAGACCGCCACGCCGGAAGATGCTTCTGAAGAAACGGAAGAAATGCCGGCAGTAAATACAGCGGAGGAGGATCCGGGCACAGAAGATCGTCCGGCAGAAGTAAGAGAGGCGGCAGCTCAGGTCACAGAGCCGAAACCGGCTGAAGAGCCGGCGATAAATACTCTGAGCCCGGGCAACGGATCTGCGAATGGGCCGGAGGAAAGTGGAATTCCTCAGGAGACAAAATCAGACGAAGGGGAAAAGACGGCTGAAATTCCTGAAACCGCAGCTGAGCAGCCTGAAACGCCAAAACGCCAGAAGGAAGCTCAAAAGACCCAAAAGTCCGGAAAGAGTTCCGTTAAAGTACCGACTATCGAAGAGATGAGGGGAATGACAGTCTCGAAACTGAGAGCACTGGCAAGAGACCTGAATATCTCGAGTATGACCAGAGCGGAAATCCGCTTCGCAAAGAAGCAGGAACTGATCGCGAAAATCTCGGAAACCATAAATCAGGAGAGATGACAAATGCAGTTATATGATAAAGATTTGTTGTCAGTCCAGGAAGTCAGAGAGCTGGTTGATAAGGCGAAAAAGGCTCAGCAGGAACTGGCTGAAAAGAGCCAGGAAGAAGTTGATGCCATTGTTCGTTCGATCGCCTATGCCGGCGTAAGAAATGCAAAGCGTCTGGCTAAGCTGGCTCACGAAGAGACCGGCTTCGGTATCGAGGCTGACAAGGTAATCAAAAATATTTTCGGCAGTATGGGTGTGTATGAACACATCAAAGATATGAAGACTGTCGGTGTACTTGAGAGGGATGAAGTCAATAAGATTACAAAGATCGCGATTCCGGTCGGTGTTGTTGCAGGTCTCATTCCTTCGACAAACCCGACATCAACGGTCTTCTATAAATCTGAAATCTCCATCAAGGGCGGCAACGCAATCGTATTTTCACCGCACCCGAACGCAAAGAACGCAATCGTGGAAGCAGTAAAGGTTATCCGCACAGCGATTGCGGAGGCAGGCGGCAATGAAGATCTTGTATCTGTCATTACAACACCTACCATTCAGGCGACAGACAGCCTGATGAAGCATCCGGATGTTGCTATGATTCTGGCGACCGGCGGCAGTGCAATGGTGCGCGCAGCCTATTCGTCAGGAACGCCGGCGATTGGTGTAGGACCGGGCAATGGTCCGTCATACATCGAAAAGACGGCCGATATCAAGACAGCAGTGAAGCGGATCATGGACTCGAAGACCTTCGACAACGGCACGATTTGTGCGTCGGAGCAATCAGTTGTCTGTGACACCGATATGGAAGCGGCTGTCCGGGAAGAAATGGAACGTCAGGGAGCTTATTTCCTTGATCCGGCTCAGATCGCCAAGCTCAGCAAGTTCATTCTCCGTGCAAACGGCACGATGAATCCGCAGATCGTCGGCAAGAGTGCTCAGGTGATCGCAGAACTCGCGGGAATTGAAGTCCCGGCGAGCGCACGCGTTCTCGTGGCGAAAGAGACAGGCATTGGACGCGGACATCCGTACTCCAACGAAAAGCTTGCTCCGATTCTTGCTTTCTATACAGCAGACAATTATGTGGAAATCTGCAAGCTGGCCCAGGAAATCCTTCATTATGAAGGTGCCGGACATACCTTCTCGATGCATACCAAAGATCCGAAGATGGTGGAATATTTCTCAAAGAGAGTTCCGGCATCCCGTATCTGCGTGAACACACCGAGTGCCCTCGGCGGCATCGGCGCATCCACAAAGCTTATGCCGGCTCTTACGCTTGGCTGCGGCGCAATCGGCGGCAGCGCGACATCAGAAAATGTCAGCCCGCTCAACCTCATCAACATCCGTTATGTGGCGGAAGGAGTTCAGGAACTCGATGAGATTCGTGCAAATGTTCCGGATGGTGATTCTCTTCCGTCCGAAAAATGCAAGACTGAAATCGATGTGGATTCCCTCGTTGCTGAGATCGTAAAGAGACTTCAGTCGCTTTAAATTCAACTGAACTTTCGTAAGTTGAAAAATGTTATCAAAATGTTGTGAAATATATATCAGGAGGAATTAAAAATGGCTATTTCTATGGCATTGGGAATGATCGAAACTAAGGGCCTTGTTGCTTCTATCGAGGCAGCTGATGCAATGGTTAAGGCTGCTAACGTAACGCTGATCGGCAAGGAACATGTCGGCGGCGGTCTTGTTACTGTTATGGTACGCGGCGATGTCGGTGCTGTTAAGGCTTCTGTTGATGCAGGTGCTGCAGCTGCTGAGCGCGTTGGTGAGCTTGTCTCCGTACATGTTATCCCGAGACCGCACGAAGAAGTCGAGGATATCCTTCCGAAGAAGTGATTTGCTTAAGATCAGTGACGGATTAACGGGATGAAAACCGTTTGAATTCGGTTGACCGGCGTAAAAGGAAGCCGCAGCGGCATCATGCCTTATGCGGAAAGCCTTAAAAAAGATCAGCTGCCGCAAAATAAGCGGCGGCTGCATGCAGCCGGTATCACATCAATTGCGAGGAACTTAAGGAGGTGGCTCTAAACAATGAAGGTCATAACGGAGGCGATTCTTCGCGACGAGCTGCGCTGTGAGATTCCGGAGGTCTATACGATTCCGGAGGGAAAGATTCTATCGCCGGCGGCGAGAGAATATCTCCAGCAGCTGAAGGTGAAGATCGCAGGACCGAAGGACAGGCCGCTTCGAAGGAGTTCTGCGGAGATCGTAGCCACTGAAGTACCCGCACCGGAAGTGCCTGAGATTCCTCAGGCCCGGGAAGAGGTACAGGTGCCGAAGCCGAAGTATGTGGACGATATGACAGGAGCCTTTTATTATGAAAAGCCTGAGCATATGACACAGCTAACAGGGAACCGTCTTGTTATGAAGGATGACAGACGGATTGTATTTCGCGGAAAGCTGGACAGTCTGGAGGCATTATTTGTCCTCAATCAGACGATCCTGATGGAGATGGGAGAAGATCAGACAATGATCGATGATCTTGAGGATATTCTCATCAGTATTCGTGAGATGATGCGATGCGATGTGCTTGATGAGCCGTTTACGCGGCAGAGTATTATCGGACTTTCGCATGCGGAGCTGAGAGACCATTCCCACCATCCGATGAAATACTATCAGGTGAAGCAGATGGTACTGCCGAGCTTTAAGCTTGGCCGGACATACGCGATCCTGAATCAGATGCGCACGGCCGTCCGAGAGACGGAAGTGTCGGCAACGGCAGCCTTCAACAACGGAAAAGGCTATGACAGGGCAGATATCATAGAAGAGCTGAATCGCATGTCCAGCGCAATGCATATTCTGATGTGCAAACAGCTGGCAAAAATTCAGAGTCAGGAGACATCATGAAACAACTGGTTGATCAGGTTCTGGAATCAATTCTGCAGGCCGGGCTGGTAGAAGTAGAAGTCTCCGCAAGGCATGTGCATCTTACACAGGAGCAGGTAGAAATTCTTTTCGGACCGGGTGCTGAGCTGCATCCGAAGCGTCCGTTGTCCCAGCCGGGGCAGTTCTTGTGCGAAGAACGTGTTGCGATCGTCGGAAAAAAGAGAAAAATGGAAAATGTAGCAGTTCTTGGGCCGGTCAGAAAAGCTGCCCAGGTTGAAATCTCCATGAGTGATAAAATTGCACTCGGCGTCGATGCGCCGCTTCGCGAATCCGGCGATACCGTCGGAGCCGGAGCAATTACGATCATCGGTCCGTGCGGAGAACTGAAGGACTGCGAAGCTGCCATTATTGCACATAACCACATTCACGTGCCGACTGCTGTCGGGGCAAAGCTCGGACTGAAGGACGGAGAAAGAGTCAGCGTTCAGGTGCTGACAGAGCGCCCGCTTGTTTTTGACGATGTGGTGATTCGTGTAAGCGACAAATTCCGATTCAAGATGCATATCGACTTTGATGAGGCGAATGCGGCGATGCTCAGCGGCTTTTCACTCGGAAAGATTATCAGACATTAATTTACGCACAGGCCCCGTGAGTGTTTTAGATGGGCGGCTGCGAGACAAAAAGGAAATAAGATAAACAAGGAGCAATGGGGTGGACATCGAAAGAATCGAACAGTACATGAAGCGGGTTGAGGCGTCTGAAAAGGAAACCTTCGAGCCGGTCGGAAGACGGTTTAAGGTAGGACTTGACCTCGGTACCGCCTATATTGTGATTGTTGTACTGGATGAAGAAAACAATCCCATTGCCTGTGAGAAACAGGCAGCATCCGTTCTGAGAGACGGAGTGGTAGTGGATTACTCGGGAACCCTTAAGATTGTCAGGAATCTGAAAAAAAAGCTGGAGGACCGCATTTCTGAAAAGCTTGGCAAAGAGATTGAACTCATAAATTGCGCGATCGCTATGCCGGCCGGAACCGAGAGCAGCGTGAGAACACATCAGTACGTTGCTGAAGGAGCGGGATTTGAAGTGACAGCGGTTCTTGACGAGCCGAGTGCAGCAAATGCAGTGTATCAGATCGATGACGGGGTGATCGTGGATATCGGCGGCGGGACCACCGGTCTTGCTGTACTGAAGGATGGAAAAGTGACGGATATTGCGGATGAGCCGACAGGCGGAACGCATCTCTCACTCGTTCTGGCTGGAAACTATCATATTACGTTTGAAGAGGCGGAGAAGATCAAGCAGGATTACGGGAGACACAGAGAAATCCTGCCGATCCTGAAGCCGGTTGTAGAGAAGATGGCGACAATTGTCAATAAAAACATCCGCAAGGATGAGATCAATACCATTTATCTCTGCGGCGGTACGTGCTGTCTGACCGGTATGGAAAAGATTATCGAAAAGCAGACGGGTATCACAACGATTAAGCCGGAAAACCCATTCCTGGTGACGCCGACAGGAATCGCGATGAACTGCCTGCTTGAGTGATCATTAGGAGGAAGTGCGCAATGGATTTAGATGCTTTAATCAGCGAGATCTGCACGAAAGTGCAAGCGCGTATTGCCGCCTGTGAGAACAATCCGGAAGAATGTATCTGCAAGGACAGTGAGGACAAAGACAAGCCGGTGCTTGTGGTTCTGGCCGAAAAACACGGAGAGATCTGTCATCCTACGTATGAGAATGAAGAACTTCGCGCGTGCTACGCGATGAAGTGTGCACTGCTTGACGAGGATGCCTGTGTGTGCAATTGTGAGGGTGTTATTGCATACACTCTTTCAAATGAATCACTCGGAAAGATTGCCAATGGCATTTTTGACACAGACTACACGAGAGCGTTCGGCAAGGCGCTTCTGTCCGGAAAGAAGGTTTTCGTTCCCGAAGAAGAAATTGAGCTCTTTAAGTATAAGGAGACCGCTCCGAAGGCTTATTATGCGAGATTGGAACAGAATCTTAGCTTTTTGAAGGAAAACGGTGTCGTCGTTGTTCCGAATAAGGATCTGGTTGGCGCAATAATGGGCAGTGAGCCCGGAAAATGTGCGGCAGAGACGACCTGCAGCGTGTGTACGGAAGAAAAAGTCCTGGTGTTCACAAAGAAGGTGCTTTCAGAGCGCAATCTGAAGAGCGCAAAGGAAGAGAAGTATACAAAGATCGCTGTCAGCAGAAAGTCGATCGTAACGGATCTGGCGAGGGATTACGCAAAGAAATACAGCATTGTGATTGAAGTGACGGACTGAGAAAGGAGTTCCGGTATTGAAGACGGGAATTGTAATCGGAAATATCTGGGCTACCCGGAAGGATGAAAATCTGAACAGCCTGAAGCTGCTGGTTGTACAGCCGCTTGATATCAGAGATGACAGTGCACTGGGCGATCCTATCGTCGTGGCGGATATCATTGGTGCCGGCGTAGGCGAAAAAGTAATTTATGTAGGCGGAAGTTCCGCGCGAGGCGCGGCAGGTTCCGCAAATATCCCTGTAGATGCGACCGTAGTCGGAATTATAGATGGTCAGGACATCGATCTGAGTCTGATTCCTTGATTTACGGCAACCGAATGTTCCGGATTTTACGTGCAAACTGAATCCGGCACAGGCGTTACACAAGACCGGCGCGAAAAGCCGGCAGGTCAAAAGAAGCCGATGCGGTTTTATACGCAGTTGAGTGATAATGGGCCGGAATTACGGGAGATATGATGGAATTTATTGAAGCTGTTAAAAAAGCAGGTGTAGTCGGAGCCGGCGGTGCCGGTTTCCCGACGCACGTTAAATTGAACGCGAAAGCGGAATATCTCATCATCAACGCCGCTGAATGCGAGCCGCTGATTGAAACAGATAAATATCTGTGCAGAACTTATGCGGACCGCATCGTGGAGACTGTCACGAAGATGAAAGCTCATCTTGAGGCAGAGCACGCGGTGATCGCGCTCAAGGGAAAGTATAAGGCTGAGATTGCCGCGCTCAAGGCCGCAATCGATGCTCAGTCCGCTCCTGTATCAATTTTTGAGATGCGGACATACTACCCGGCAGGTGATGAGCAGGTACTCGTTCAGCAAGTGACTGGACGCAGCGTGCCTGAGAGGGGACTTCCCCTCAATGTCGGCGCTGTTGTGGAAAATGTCGGCACAGTGCTGAATATAGCAGATGCACTCGAAGACAAGGCAGTGACGGAAAAATTCCTTTCCGTGACAGGTGCAGTCAGAGAACCGGTGATGTATCATGTTCCGATCGGAACACCGATCCGTGAAATTCTTGACAGAGCTCCGCTTACGGAAAAGAAGTATGCTGTGATCATGGGCGGCCCGATGATGGGAAAGATGCTTGCGAGCGATGACCTCATCGATAAGGCGGTCGTGACCAAGACAACCGGCAATCTGCTTGTTCTTCCGACTGATCACTATCTTGTAAAACGCAGTCAGAGGTCGATTCCGGCGATGAAGCATCAGGCGATGTCAGCCTGCATCCAGTGCCGGACCTGTACTGATCTGTGTCCGAGAGAGCAGATCGGTCACAATGTGAAGCCCCATATGATCATGAGAAATGTGTGGCGCCAGGAGCAGGTCAAAGATGCGGCGGAATTTGAAAAGCTGTTTGGATCCGCGGCAAACTGCAGTAACTGCGGTGTCTGCGAAATGTTTGCCTGCCCGATGGGACTTTCACCGAGAAAGATGAATGATTATACAAAGGGTCTGCTTCGCGAACGGGGAATCAACCCGGCGAAGAATCAGGAACCGCACGCAAAATCTACCGTTGATGAGCGTCGGATCCCGACAGACCGGCTGATCGCCAGACTTGGCCTTTCGAGCTATGTATTCCACATTCAGCCTCAGCTCTTTGAGTATGTACCGGAAGAAGTCGTGATTCCACTGGCCCAGCATATCGGCAAACCGGCAGCTGCTGTTGTCTCCGTTGGGGATACAGTGAAGGCCGGAGAACTGATTGGCGCGGCTCAGGAAGGACTTTCGGCGAATATTTACACCGGATTTGGAGGCACTGTTAAGGAAATCGGACCCGCAGGGATCCGGATCAGCAAGAAGGAGGCATAAGTTATGGCAAATGCAATTTGTATGGTAGAACTTACCAGCATTGCACGCGGCGTTGAAACCAGCGATTTCATGGTTAAAGCTGCTCAGGTGACTTTGCTTCGTGCGTCTACAGTCTGCCCGGGCAAATATATGATTATTGTTGGCGGCGAGACCGGCTCGGTCCGAGCATCTCTTGAGGCAGGGCTGGCAAAAGGTGGCGAGTATGTGATTGATTCGCTGCTGATCCCCAATGTTCATGAACAACTGTTCCCGGCAATCTCGGGAGCAAATGAAGTAAAGAATCCGCAGGCCATCGGCGTAGTGGAATTTTATTCGATCGCATCAGCCATCAAAGCGGCGGATGCAGCGGCAAAAGCTGCGCAGGTGACCCTGATTGAAGTTCGCACCGGTTTTGCAGTTGGCGGAAAGGGGTTCTTTACTCTGACCGGAGATGTCGGAGCGGTGCGCGCAGCGGTTGCGGCAGCTGAAAAGCAGACAGATCTGTTCATCGGAAGCACAGTGATTCCGCGTCCGTCAAAGCAGGTCATCGAATCGCTTATGTAAGGCGTGATTTATGTGCGGCCTGAGAAGAGCTTCGGCTATGACTCAGACGATGGGGAAATGCAGCATTAGATCCGGGATGGACGGAAGCATCTGTCAGTCCCGATCAGGAAGGGAGAGTTTAAATGTTTGATGAATTAATTCAGAACATTACAAATGTGGGTGTGTTTACATCAAGTGTCAATGACTGGATACATGGAATTTCTATCAATACCGTCATTGTCTTTATCATGATGATCTTTATGCTGATGGGCGCGATCGATAAGATTCGCGGCAACAAGCTCGGCTATGGCGAAAAGTTCGATGACGGCTTCAATGCGATGGGCCCCCTTGCAGCAGCTATGGCAGGCGTCGTGGCAGCGGCTCCGGTACTCGCAATGATCCTCAAGCCGATCATTGTCCCGATCTACAGACTGTTCGGTGCAGATGCATCGATGTTCGCAACAACACTTCTTGCCTGCGATATGGGTGGTTATCCGCTCGCTATGCAGATGGCAGCAAACGAGACAATCGGTAACTTCTCCGGTCTCATTCTCGGAACCATGATGGGCCCGACAATCGTGTTCACGATTCCGGTTGCTCTCGGTATCATTAAGAAGTCCGACAGACCGTACCTCGGCGCAGGTATTCTTGCAGGTCTTATCACCGTTCCGATCGGCTGTATCGCCGGTGGTCTTGTCATGAACATGACACAGTATAAGATCAGTATTGTCACTATTCTCGTCAACCTGATTCCGGTTATCATCATTGCGGGCCTCATCGTTGTCGGTCTCTGGGTAATCCCGGACAAGATGATCAGCGGTTTCAATGTATTCGGAACAGGCGTTACGATCGTTATCACTGTTCTTACAGCGATCGCAGTATTTGAATATGAAACAGGCATCAAGTTCCCGCTCTTCAACATCATGGTTGAGGCAGACGCTGACGGCGTGATTCCGCTTGAATCCGGTCTCCTTACCTGCGGTCAGATCTCCTGCGTCCTCATCGGTGCTTTCCCGATGGTTGAATGGATTACACGCCACTTCGGCAAGCCGCTTGAAGCTGTCGGCTCGAAGCTTGGCATGAACAGCACAGGTTCCGCTGGTTTGGTTGCAAACCTTGCAAACAACATCGCCGTCTTCAATATCATGGGCGACATGAACCCGAAGGGCAAGATCCTCAACGTTGCGTTTGCTGTATCCGCAGCATTCGTCTTCGGTGATCACCTTGGATTTACAGCAGGCAATAACCCGGAAATGATCTTCCCGATGATCGTCGGCAAGCTCGTCGCCGGTATTACAGCCCTGATCGTAGCCAATATCCTTGCTCCGAAGCTGCTTGACAAGGTTAAGGCCTCTGTTGCTGCTGCTGAAGCTGAGGAAGCGAGAGAAGCTGCGAAGTAAAACAATTCATTAAAATTATCATTTAAAGAGAGTCAGATGCCGTGGCAGCCTTATAGACTGTCACGGTGAAGAAAGGAAATTGCTCATGAATGTTAGCGAAGAGCTGATCCGCGCCATCGTAGAGAAGGTTATCGCGGAAGAAAAAGCAAAAGCTGTTCCGGCGGAGCCGTTTAAAGAGAAGGATCCCAGCGGAATTATCAAGATCACAACCGATAAGGTTGAGACCGAGCGTTTTGAGCAGGACGGCGTTTATCTGAAGGATGTTCTTTCACTTGAAGAAGCTCCGCGCATGGGTGCGGGTCTTATGGAACTCAAGGACGGAACAAGCTTTGAATGGACGCTCACCTATGATGAATATGACTGTGTTTTTGAGGGCACACTTGAGATTGAAATCGATGGTCGTGTGCTGACTGCAAAGCCCGGAGAGATCATCTACATCCCCAAGGGAAGCCATATTCATTTCCAGACACCGAATTATGCGAAATACTGGTATTTCGTCTATCCGGCGAACTGGGCAGAACTGTAATTTGCGGAATGAGCAAACACGCCGCGGACATGCCTGCGGTCATGGTAAATGGAAAAAGTGCTGCCTGCACATTTTCCTTACGTTAATTGAGAAAAACAAAAGGAGCGACCGATGGCCGCTCCTTTTTATAATGTACAGAAAACGAGCCGATAGCACGTTTTCTCGTTATGGGCTTCAGCTTAGTTGAAGCCCATATTAATCAAAGCCGTTAAACGCCCTTACAAACTTAATGAAATCATCTGTTTTAAGCGGTTTAGAATAAAAATAGCCCTGGATGAATTCGCCATGGTTTTCGTAAACGATATCGACCATTTGCTGGTCTTCAACTCCCTCCACAACGATTTTTTTATTCAGCTCATGTATGGTGCGCATGGAATTTCGAAGGACAATCATTGCATTTGGGTCCTTGGCGGCAGCCCAGATCAGGGATTTGTCGATCTTTACCAGCTCAAACGGAAGCCTGAACAGGTAGTCTGAGGATGCAAAACCGGAGCCATAATCGTCGATTGCGAAGGCGAAACCGGCAGCGGCAAATTTTTCGGTATTTTCGCTCACGGTTTTGTCGGTTAGAAGCTGAGCGGACTCCGTAAGTTCGATATTGAAGAGAGAAGGGGAAATTCCATATTCCCTGAGAATTTCAATGTAGTGGTCAGCAAGTCCCGGCTTGCCGAACTGAATCATACTGAAGTTGATCTCGATATAGTCGATGCCGATGGAGGGCGGATCATTTTTTACAATAAAATCACACAGCTTGCGGAATACGATTTCGCCCAGCTGAAAAATATTTCCTTTTTTCTCAGCGATAGGAATGAACACATCAGGCGAAATTGCACCGAGATATGGATCGTTGAGGCGTACAAGGATTTCTGCCGATCGGATTCGTTTCTGCTGCGTATCAAAGATTGGCTGATAGTTGACAAAGATACGCTCTTCGTTAATGGCATTTTGAACTGCATCTTCGATTTCCCGGTAAATATGCTGGTCAAAGAGTAGCTTCTCAGGAGTTTTATCAGAAAACCATACATCAGGGTCTGAATGGATCAGCATTTCAATCAGGTGATCGACATAGTCATCGCTGATCCTGATTTCATGGAGATAAAAACCGCGAATGCGGAAAGACAAAGGTGATTTGAGATGCTTTCGTTCCTGATATTTTCGGAGGACGGAAGCAATTTCACTGCGGATATCAGTTTCTGATTTAGCGTCCTCCTGATCAAGCAAAAGGATGAATTTTGATCCTGATATAAAAAAGATGTTCTTGCCGTAACAGCGCGACAGAAGATCGGCGGAAGCAATGATGGTTTCATTGAATTCATTTTCGGCGTGGATTCCGCCATTTTCGGGCCGGCTGTCAATTGTAAGCAGCATAAGGTGCGCATTCTGTTCGGTTCTTGCATACTCCTGCATCAGCTCGCTGAAAGCCCTGCGGTTCAGACATTTTGTGTGCATATAAGTATAGTAAGCGGAATTCTCAAAGACCGCATAGATGATCACAAGCACCAGGGAGAGCATAAAGGTACCCATATCCAGTCGCGGCAGATAAAGCTGAACCACGCTGTAGATGACTATAATGATGAAAATCATGGCCATCGTGATGAGCTGAAAGCTGCTGAAGCTGTATTTTTTGTAAATACAGGCGATGATTGAGAACATCAGCAGCACGATGGGCGGAACGAACAGGACCCAGATCAGGATACCGTGCCGATACGATAGCTGTCCGTCAAAATAAAAGATGAGATGTGTGAACGGTGTCGTGAGGAGCAGAATGGCATCAACGGTTAAAACGGCGAAATACGCGAAACCGGAAAGACGCTTTGGCTTAGGAGCGTGCGTGAGCGCGCTGATGTATTTTACGAATGTCATGACGAGCAGTTCGTATACAAAAAGGTATATGCAGTTGGAGGCATATCTGACGAATGGAGAGTAATTCTGTGGATATGAGATTGTAAAGAATGTGAAAAGATCCAAAACAGCTGCAAAGAAATTGCAGTAAAGCAGCCGAAAATAAATCAGGTTGCTCTTTGAATTTGAAAAGCTTCTTCTCTGATAACTGATAACGAAAAGAACGGCAAGAGTGATAATAGCGGCTACCGTATACTGATAATCATAAAGCATTTGCAATTCCATCCTCACAGAATGAGCCTGAATGATAAGCCTATCATAGCATTCTCATTATTTAAATACAATTACCGGCCTGGCAGGATTCCCGAAACATCCCGATTAAAATGAATGACAAAAAACAATAAAAAATTGAATAATCAGATAACAAAACATTATCTGTCTGAAATTAAAAAAATAATACTTGACAAATGATGATAATAGGCGTATTATACAGCTATAAACAAAAAGAAAACAGAACAAAATCAAAATAACAGGAGGAAAGTCCAACAAAAACTTAACGATTTACCTCATAATCTAAGAAAGAGAAGGTGTAGAGCATGAAATTACAGGAAATTCACTACTGACCCGATCGAAGCCGGAAGGTGACGATCGGGTCTTATTTTTTGCCTCACCATACCAAAGGAGCAGATTAAGGGAGATATGATGAACGTAAACGAAAAATATTCGCTATGGCTCGATATGATACCGGAGCAGAATCCGCTGCACAGGGAACTTGAAGAAATTCAGGGAGATACAGCAGGTATTACGGACCGCTTTTACAGAGACATTGAATTCGGTACAGCAGGACTTCGGGGAATTTGCGGTGCGGGAACAAACCGCATGAACTCCTATACAGTCGGACGTGCGACGCAGGGAATTGCGGCGTATATTCTGAAGTCAGGTAAAGAACTGTCCAGAGGAGCTGCCATTGCCTATGATGCCAGATATCATTCCCGTGAATTTTCAGAACTTGCAGCGGAGATCCTGGCTGGAAACGGCATTCGATGCTTTCTGTTTCCGTCCCTCAGACCGACACCGGAACTTTCATATGCCATTCGAAAGCTCGGATGCATTTCAGGCATCAACATGACGGCAAGCCATAATCCGAAAGAATATAATGGATATAAGGTTTACTGGGAGGATGGTGCTCAGATTTCAGGAGAGGTATCAGACGGAATGCTTGCCGAGATTCTGAAGCTGGACTTTTTTGAAGAATTTAAAAGAATGCCGCTGGAGGTAGCAAAAGAGAAGGGTCTGATTGTCATGCTCGGTGAAGAGACTGACTGCCGGTATCTTGACTATGTGCTGTCTCTTTCTGAGAGATCCGGCAGTGAACTCGACTTGAGCGTTCCCATAGTCTATACACCGCTTAACGGTGCGGGCAGTATACCGTTTACAAGAATTGCGGAGGAACGGGGGTTCACAAATTTCCGCGTTGTATCTGAGCAGCGCGACCCGGATCCCGAATTTACGACAGTTCCGTTCCCGAACCCTGAAAATCCGAAAGCGTTTGCGCTTGCGGAAAAGCTTGGAAAAGAGATCGGGGCAGAGGTCCTGATCGCCACGGATCCTGACAGTGACCGCATGGCAATTGAAATTGCAGATGGCAAAGGAGGTTATCGGTTCCTCAACGGCAATCAGACGGGTGGACTGATCATTTCTTATCTGGCAGAGAGCAGAAAAGAGCATGGCAAGCTTGCGGAAAGATCCGGCATGATCAAATCAATTGTGACCGGTGATTTCGGAAAAACAATCTGTGAGGACTACGGCATCAGGGTGTTCGAGACGCTGACCGGATTTAAAAATATCTGCGGAAAGATTCCGGAGCTGAGAGCTGCAGGATACGAATATTTCTTTGGATACGAGGAGAGCATCGGCTGTGCCCCGGGAGAAGAGGTGCGCGACAAGGACGGAATCAGTGCCGGCATGCTGATTGCTGAGATGACCGCCTGTTACCGAAAAAAGGATATGTCGCTTGCAGAGGTTTTGGATGCACTTTATCGGAAATACGGGTACTTCGCCGAGGGGCAGATTTCGATCGTGCTCGAGGGGCAGCAGGGCGCGCAGCAGATCCTCAGGATCATGAAAAATTTCAGGGAAGGGAGTCCGGCAGAGTTTGGCATGTTCCGGGTAAAACAGGTCATTGATTATATTGACGGATATGACGGAGGCCGGTTGGACGGAGAAAAAGTATGCGCAGACATTGATTTTATTCCGCCCCAGAATGCGATGAAATTTATTATGACTGACGGCAGCTGGTTCGCCATAAGACCTTCGGGAACAGAGCCGAAGATTAAATTTTATTACTATACAAGAGCCGACTCGGAAGCGGAGGCATACGGTCTGTTAGAAAAACTTGAAGCTGCAGTTCAGGCGTTCGCAGAGAAGGCATGATATGGAAAGCAAACAGAAAACGTGCCGAAGGTATGTTTTCTGTTTGCTTCTTGAGGTGTGTTTTCTGTTTGCATCTTGTGTGACAGTAAAAAAGCCGGTGCCTATAAAGCCTGCAGCTGCATATCTGCGGACGCTGAAGGAACTGGCTTTTATGTTGGCTTGAGCGGAAACTAGAACACTTATCGGCTGACGCGAATGACAGGGCGCACCGCTACAGTGGGGTCATTTACATGGAAGCCGCTGTAGTCAACGCTGCCGTCATATGAAACATGAGCACTGTCCGTCATGCGGTCTCCGGCTGTGCGAAGCCAGTAATACCCCTTGCCGGTAAGCGAACGGAAGTAGGCCCCCCTGGACTTTGCGTAATCAGTCGGGCCGCAGGCGCGGGCTGTATTTGAAGGAAACAGTTCTTCCGCTTCCGAGATGCTGAGCAGATAGACGCGGTCCTCTGTGTCATTTCCGGACGGGATGTGATAGCATGAATTTTCTTCCTCTTTGACAAAGGAAAGGAGAATCTGTGCCTTTTCCTCATCGGAAAAGGCAGAATTGATAAAGATATCATTCAGCCAGATACGGAGCTCCGAGGTTTCCCAGGTGATCTCGGTTTTCGAGGAATGGAAGTTCATGCAGTCAAGAGCGAGACGGCTCGTAAGCATACAGCTGTCGTCATCAGCCTTGAGAACAATCCACTCAATCGGTGATTTTCCGTTCTCAAGATCTTTATCCTGCCAGTATTCACCGAAGGTGATGATATCGCCGGGTTTCACATTTTTAAAATCCATGGTCTCTACTCCTTTGAAGCATTAGAGGCATTCGCCGTGCAGCTGCCGCGGCAGCCGGGATTTTCAGTCATTAAATTTTGAATTGCGTAATATATGGTTACTATTTTAATGGATAACGGATATGAAAGCTATTAAAAATTGTGCGTTTTGACAAAAAAATCATAAAGCGAAGCAGTTCTTTTGACTTGCGGAAAAAAATTTAAAAGCAGCAAAAAAGCCGGAACGCTTTACAGGTTTTTGAGCGTCATTTATAATAAATCTGACTGTGAATGTACGTGCGCCGGAAGGAGAGGTTCATGAAAAAAACAGCGATTGTATACGCGTCTACGCATCACGGCAATACAAAAAAGCTGCTGGATGCGATTGCCGCGAAGTACGATGTGGCACTCATAGACGTATCGGAATTTGATAAGAAGCCGCTCGGCGGATACCAGCTCATCGGGTTTGCTTCCGGTGTCTATTACGGGGCGATGGATAAAAAAGTGCTGGCGTTTGCGGAAAATAACCTGCCGAAGCATAAAAAAGTATTCCTGATTGAAACCTTTGGTGCCCGGCCTTCCGATAAAAAAATTACAGCGATTGTGAGATCAAAAGAATGCGAGATTGTCGGCAGGTACGGCTGCAGGGGCTTTGACACCTATGGTCCGCTGAAAGCGATCGGAGGCGTTTCGAAAGGGCATCCGACGGCAGAAGAGATCAGCGGCGCGGTCGCATTTTTCGGCGGCCTGGCGGAGTCCTGACAGGGGATCGCAGCGATTCATGAGCGGGGTGCGGATTTAGAATGTCCGCTTTTACTTGCGGTATCATCGGGAATAAAGGAGACTGTGAGATGATAATTGATGTTTATGACGTTGTGCAGATAATCGGGATTGCCCTGTCAGTCGTGGGGTTCTGGTTTTTGTTTCCGAAATGCGGTATCGGCCGCTGGTGGGCCTGTGTGCCGTTTTTCAGGGATTATAAGCTTGCACAGTGCGCGGATATGGAAGAAGATGGCAAGACGTGGGTGATTGTGCGTCTCCTCTATTGGCTGACGCTGTTCGGTATCAGCCTTATGGAGCTGATGGGCCATGCCTCATTTTCAACCTATTATATGGTCGTTCTTCTGATGATCTTTTTTTACATTCTCTGCGTAGTCTACAATATTAAGATTTATATTGGACTGTGCACGATGTTTGGCAAAAAGCACAAGGTACTCTGGGTGTTTTTTATGGTTCTGGCGGAAGGCATCGTGTCTCTGATCTGGGGAATTTCAAAGAGCACGAAGCCGCTCTATAAATACGGAGAAAATGAAATCTCGCAGGTTCCTTCCGGAACAGCGGCCGGCCTTTCCGGCATACAGGCAGAGGAACTTGATGAAGGTCTGACGATCAATATTAAGGAACGGACTGCCGGACCGGTTTATCGGAGAAAGGTGCTGCTGAAGGACATCCATTTTAACATCAGACCGGGGCGCATGGTGCTGCTGCTGGGCGGTTCCGGTGCCGGCAAGACCACATTTGTCAATGCGGTGACCGGCTACGAGCAGGCAGATGCGGAAATTCTCCTCAACGGCATGGATGTATACAAGCGCTTTGACAAAATGAAGTATGAGATCGGTTTTGTTCCGCAGCAGGACCTGATGCGCTACAACGATTCAGTCTACAGAACACTCAGCGATGCGGCGACGCTCCGTCTTCCGGTGAGCGTGAAGCGCAAAGAAATAAAAGAGCGCGTGAATGACGTTCTCGAGATTTTCGGCCTTACATCGGTGCAGAAAAACATCGTCGGCAAGCAGTCCGGCGGACAGAAGAAGCGAATCTCGATTTCTTCGGAGTTCCTCTCCGATCCTTCTCTGTTTATCCTCGATGAGCCGGATTCGGGCCTTGACGGTATTCTGGCACGCGATCTGATGACCCGTCTTCACAAAATTTCAAGGCAGGGAAAGATCGTGATTGTCATTACCCATACGCCGGACCGCGTTCTGGATCTGTTTGATGATGTCATCGTCCTCGCTAAGGATGCAAACCGGACCGGCCGTCTTGTCTACTACGGACCGATTGACGAGGCAAAGATCTTCTTTGAGCGGGATACGATGGAAGATGTCGTCAAATCCATCAATCGCGAAGACGAGGGCGGAGAAGGCAGAGCGGACGAGCTGATTGAAAAATATGCGGAGGTGTACAATGGAGCAGTCTAATAAAGTTGAACGGGTCCGTCATAAGGGGCGGTTCAGACAGATTCCGATTTATCTCGGAAAATTTTTCCGCATGTTTATCTATCTGGATGACTGGAAGGTGCTTCCGATGTCGGCGGTGATTGCCGGTCTGGTCGTCTTTGTCGGCAGAAGGTCCATGTTTAATTCGATGGAAGGTACCCTCAAGGGTTCGCTGATGCTGGTCTGCATCAGTCTCTGGAACGGCTGCTTCAACTCGATTCAGGTTGTCTGCCGTGAGCGTGACGTTGTCAAGAGAGAACATCGGAACGGCATGCATATTTCGTCCTATATCATCGCTCATATGATATACCAGGCCTTCCTTTGTCTGCTGCAGACGATCATAACGGTTATGGTCTGCTATGTGGCACGTATGAACATGCCGGAAAAGGGGGTTGTGACACCGTGGTTTGCCCTTGACATTGGAATCACTTTTTTTGTGGTGGCTTATGCTTCGGATATGATGTCGCTTCTTATTTCCAGCATTGCGAAGACAACAACGGCCGCAATGACCATTATGCCGTTTGTATTGATCTTCCAGCTTGTGTTTTCAAGCAGTATGTTTGGTGTAAGCGGCAATCTTACGGTCCTTACAAATCTGTCGATCTGCAAATGGGGTATGACAGCGGTTTGTGCGCAGTCCGGCTATAATGATATGCCGATGACCTCTGTATGGGATCAGCTTCAGAAATTCAACAATGTCGATCTGAAGGATATTCAGGCATTTTTGAATAGCGGTGAAGGGGAAGCAGACGAGTACACGCAGGTCATTAACGATGCCCTTGATATTACACAGACGATATATCAGCTTTCACTCGAGGAATCGCAGCTGGAAGCATCTGCTGCTGATGTCGGTGCAGCGGAAAGTACTGCAGAGAATGCAGTTGAAAGTACTGCAGTGAATACAGCTGAGAGCACAGCCGAAACCGTACAGGCTGCTGAGAGCACAGTCAGTACAGCTTCAGCAGCCGAAGGGACAGAGTCGGAGATATTGATGGATCCTCTCAATAAAATTGTCCTGGAAGACAATACGGCGGAGGAAGAGGAAACAGAAGAAGGTTTTAAACCGATTAAAGTCTTCACCACTTATATGAAAGAGCATGGTCTTGTCGATGAATTCAACCATGCGCTCGGAAAACAGTCGGCAAATTCTGATTATGATCAGGATCCGAAAAATGTCATGAACTGCTGGGGAATGCTGATCATGTTTGCCCTGATCTTTGCGCTTGCAGCGACGATCTATCTTGAAGGCATCGATAAAGATAAGAGATGATATCAATGAAGCGGTGATGAATTTGTCTGAAGCGGCTGCCCGAGGATTGGAATTGTAAGATTCCATTAATTTCCGGGGAGCCGTTTTTGCACGATAAGGCTGTCGGGCGGCCATCGTGCTCGCACAGGGGGAGTTCGTTCTTTCGACAGTAGGTAAATGGAGGCGGTAAGACAGGGAACTGCTTTCCGTTTCCGCTTTTCAGAGTGACCAGACTGGAGATACGTGTAATGAATGAAAATATGCAGAGAAAAGACGATGATGAACGCAGCTACGATGTCACAGTGATCGGAGCTGCTCTGATTGACTGTGTCGTAAAAAATTTTAATCCCCAGTCGATCACAAAGACCGGTTTCCATGCGGATTCTTTGACGCTTGCGCCCGGTGGCGAAGCTTTTAACCAGGGCGTTTCAGAGGCGAGACTCGGCCTTAAGGTTCAGGTCCTCGCAGGTTTGGCAAAGGATTCAGCAGGTGATCTCATCACTCAGAAGCTTATGGAAGCCGGGGCGGATGTCTCGGGCATCGTCTGCCGGGATGCACCGCAGACGCCGGTCACGGTGATGTTTGTCGGAGAAGACGGAAACCGAAAGTCAGTCACGGGAGATGCGCACGCTTATAATTTCCATCCGGAGTGTTTCTTTTCCGAAATGTCGGGACATACGAAGGCTGTGTCTATTGCCTCTCTTTTCCGTGCACCGTTCAATGATGTAAACGTGATAGCAGACATTCTGACAAGGGCAAAGGAGAGGAGACTCACTGTCTATGCGGATACCAAACTGCCGAACAGCACACGGCTCACTCTGGATGATATTGCGGAAGTCCTGCCTTTCATCGATTATATTACGCCGAATGAGGATGAGGCCTTTTATTACACGGGAGAAAGTGATCCGGTGATGGCTGCGGATGTGTTTTTAAAATATGGAATCAAAAATGTCATTATTAAACTCGGCGCGAAAGGCTGTTTCTTTAAAAATGCTTCGGAAGAGCTTCGGCTTCCGGCCATAAAGATTCAGGCGGTTGACGCAACAGGAGCCGGCGATAATTTCGCGGCCGGCTTTATTGCCGCACGCACAGAGGGAAAATCCCACCGGGAGGCGCTCGAATTTGCGACAGCCTGCGCGGCACTCTGCACAATGTCTATCGGTGCGACCGGCGCAGTGAGAAGCCGGGTGCAGGTGCTTGATTTTCTGAAGAAAAGTAACTTGCAGGGGCAGTATCCTGTGGGGTAACTTGCAGGTGCGCTATCCTCTGGGGGGATTTGCAGGTGCGCTGTCCTGTAGAGTGATTTGCGGGGAGCACTGTCCTGAAGAGCGCCGCGTCTTGGATGTATATTTTTAAGGATGGCAGTTTTAAGGACAGCTTTTTATGAACTGCGTTCTGTTTCGGATGGGCTTCCGGGAAGGTTAAGGCTTTCTTTTAGTATCATTTTCGTTTAAAATAAAAATATATCTGTCTTATCCTGCGAAGCAGGCAGTTCACGAAAAACGGATGACATTCGAAAAATGGGAGAGCATATATTATGGCAAAAAGCGTTATTCACCTTGAAGGAGAAGAAATTGTTTATTTCCATGCAAATTATGTGTATATGTGGAAAAAACTCAATACAGCGCCGTACTACGTCAATGGCACCGGTGAGCTTCCGAAGTGGATTAAGGAGCCGGAGCTGCTCCCGTCTTATGTCAATCTCTCCAAATGCATGAATCCGGAATTTATTCCGAGCATGAATATCGTCAACAAGATCGTACAGTTTTACAATGCGAACATAACGCCGTCGATCAGCACATTTTCATTTCTGCATGAGAAGCTGGAGGCGACAGATGAACACCGGCAGGCTAACGGGATGCAGAACGCCTCGCGCTACTGCGGTCTGTATTATGGCTATTATTATTCCGGCAATGCTGATAAAAAGGAAGTTTATGGGGCGGTGCTCAGGATTTCCGAGGTCAATAACCTGATGGTTGCCCAGATGATCGCCGGCTTTGTTTCAAAGCAGGATATGAAGAGCATGCGCGTCAGAAGTCTGTTCGAAAAAACGGATATTGATCCGGACGAGTACAAAAAGTTCAAGGAAAGCCTGGAACTCTCCAAACGCCGCACAACTTTGTACAAAGGGGTGGTATCGGCTGCGCAGCAGTCATTTTTTGTTCAGATGCAGGGCGTTGACCGGGAAGGCAGCTGGCTGTTTTTTAACTGCGAAACGCTGCCGGAGTCGGAGGCGGAAGATTTTTATGGCGGGCTCGGCATTATTACATTTATCAATGACGGATATGAGCTCCAGTTTCTGAAGATGGGAATTGTAAGCGCGGAAAATAAAGAACTTGTGCCCTTTGATTTCGACAATGAAGCACTGCAGGGGATGCTTAGTCTCGATAAGAGGGCAAATGAGCACGTCTACCTTACGCTTGATCAGAGCAGGGAGTGGGGCGAGTGTATTATCCGGAACGGTCACGAGGAGCCGAAGGAGTAACGCATGCGCCTGGATAAATATGTTTCGGAGGCAATGGGAGTTACGCGCAGTGAGAGCCGCCGGCTCATAAAGCGGGGAACTGTGACGGTTGACGGAGCTCCCGCCCGGGAGCCGGACATGAAGGTGACCGGCAGTGAGAAGATCTGCGCAGGCGGAACCCCTCTGAACAGAACGGAGTTTGTCTATATCATGCTCAATAAGCCGGAAGGTGTGGTGAGCGCAAGCCGCGGAAGCGGCGGCGAGCTGACAGTGACGGATCTTGTGAGGGAAGAATTTCCGAGAAGAGAGCTTTTTCCTGCCGGCCGACTCGATAAGACGAGCACAGGCTTTGTCCTCCTGACCGATGACGGGCAGTTTGCACACGATATTCTGGCTCCGGGAAAGCACGTGCCGAAAACCTATCTCGTGAAGCTGGATACTCCGCTCACAGAGAAAATGGCAAAGCTTTTTTCGGAAGGGCCGACGCTGGCAGACGGGACGCGCCTGGATGCGGCAGAAGTGCATGCGGTAAGTGCTGACGGGAAAACAGTGGAAGTGATTCTACATCAGGGCGTCTATCATCAGATTAAGAGAATGTTCGGCCTCTGCGATGCCGGTGTCGATGCGCTTCACAGAACGGCGATCGGCGGAGTCGAACTGGATGCGAAGCTTAAGCCGGGTGAATGTCGGCTGCTGACGGAAAATGAGCTGGAGAAACTGAAAAACCGAAGTCATGCGGAGTGATGTTCCTGCGAAATTTTCCGCGGATTATGAAAGGCTTTTATATGAATATTACGCCGGTCTCATTTTTGACTTGCCTCAGCATACCAAAGGAGCTGCCAGTGGCAGGTCTTTTGGTTGTCTGCCCGTTTTTGTTTTTGGCGGGACTGATTGATTCGGTTGCGGGCGGCGGCGGGATTATTTCTTTGCCGGCCTATTTGATCGCCGGTCTGCCGATTCATAACGCAATTGCAACGAATAAGCTGAGTTCAACTTGCGGGACCGCAATTACGACATTCAGGTTTGTAAAAAACGGGCTTGTGAATCTGACCCTGGCTGTACCTTCGGTGCTTGCAGCAATTGCTGGATCTTCACTCGGAGCGAATCTGTCGCTCATGATGGACGAGCGTATTTTAAAATATATTATGCTTGCGGTGCTGCCGGCAGCAGCCTTTGTGGTCTTTAATAAGAATCTGTTTCAGGACCGCGGAGAGGGAAAGGCCGAGCTTTCATTGAAGACCGGCCTGGTGGTGACGGCAGCGGCCTTTGTCGTCGGCATGTATGACGGCTTTTACGGACCCGGAACAGGGACATTTTTAATCATTGCATTTACAGTGTTTGCGCATCTTAATATTAAATCGGCAAACGCACAGGCCAAAGTGATCAATTTCACAACAAATGTGACGGCACTTGCCATTTATCTGCTGAACGGAAAAGCTGTAATCACACTTGGGCTGGCAGGTGCAGTCTGCAATATGATCGGCAACTATCTCGGCTCCGGACTTGTGATGAGCAAAGGGGCGAAGATCGTGAAGCCGGTGATTCTTGTGGTGCTTGCGCTGCTGGTGATCAAGATTATTTCAGAGCTTTTGTGATGCTCTGTGGGCAGAAAATGCGGCGGAATCAGCGGAATAGAGCGGCGATGCGGGCATTTCCCTCTTCAATAACGTGTTTTGAAACACCGGCTTCTCTGAGAAGCCGGTATTCGTTTTTGGTGCCCTGACCGTGGGGGACACCGACTGCGCCGGAGTCTGATCCGGCCGCGATATGAACACCGAGAGACGCGGCGATGCGAAGGCTTTCCATCTGGCGGCTGAGGGTCTCAGATGCAACACCGGAATTAAAGCCATCTCGTCCGATAAAAGCCTCAATCGCTGCAAGCGTCGGGACCCAGACCGTATTCGACCCGGCGAGTGCGTGCAGCGTTTCTTCATTCATAAAATACCCGTGTTCGATACTGTCCACGCCGGCCGAAATGGCGGCGCGGACTGTTTCATTGCCGTTTACATGGACCATCACGGGATAGCCGGCGTCATGGGCAATGGCGGTGATTTCACGGATCTCCGCGGTTGGAAGTCCCGGACAGGAGAGCTCTCCGTATTGCCGGAAGGTGATGATTCCCGACAGCATGAGTTTTGCGAAGGTTCCGCCTTCCGTCTGTATTTCCAGAATTCGCTCGCGAAAATCGCGCAGGTCACTGTAGCCTCTGCCGACAATTCCCCCGTAACAGCCTTTTCGGTGAATGGCAAAAGCAGGTGTGACATAATGAATTCCGTAATCCGGAGCAAGTTCCCGGGCCGCGAGGCTTACGCCAAAGGCATCGCCTCCGTCCCGAAAGTAGCGGATTCCGTTGAGCTGAAGGTCCGTTAAAAATTGCCTGACAGATGAGAGTGCGATTCCGTTGCGATGCGTTTTTTTTGCATTTCCGAAATCGCCTCCGTCCATCATGATATGGCCATGGCATTCAAATAAAGATGAGGTGCTCATCATGCCTCCGTAAATAGGGATGGTTCCGCAAACTGCGCAGATGCTGATTTTATGGTGACATCCCTGTTATTTTATGCATCATTTTCTATAAACTCAAGGAATTTATGGAAACAGAAACGCGTCTGTGTGGTAGAATAGTTGCATCTGTAGGCATAGACCTTAAAGGATTTAAGAGGTGAGATATGGCGGATTTTAGCGGGCTGGGATTTTTTCCGGCGGATATACTTCTTCCGGCGGACGCAGATATGACAAAGTGGGCGGTTGTCGCCTGTGATCAGTTTACCTCGGAACCGGAGTACTGGGAGGCGGTTGAAAGACTTGTAGGCGAGGCACCCTCGTCACTGCGGCTGATTCTGCCGGAGGCAAAGCTTGGCGATCCTGGGGTCGAGCATGAGATTGCGAAGATCAACTGCAGGATGGATGAGTATCTGGCGAACGGGGTCTTTAAGCGTTTTCCGGATTCTCTGTTTTATATTGAACGCACGCAGTCGGACGGAAAGGTTCGCCACGGTCTGATCGGTGCAGTTGATCTTGAACAATATGACTACACGCCCGGCAGCGGTGCGCTTATCAGGGCTACGGAGGGGACGATCCTATCGAGAATCCCTCCGCGGGTGAAAGTGCGTGAACATGCAGCCATTGAGCTGCCGCATATCATGCTGCTGATTGATGATCCGGAAAAGACGGTGATTGAGTCGCTGGCCGGAAACAGGGAAATGCAGCCGCTCTATGATTTTGACCTCAACCAGGGCGGCGGCCGGCTGAAAGGCTGGAAGCTGAACGAAGAGCAGATGGAAAAGATCGCTGCGTCACTGCGCCGGCTTGCGGGCGAAGAGGCGATGGAGAAAAAATACGGCATCTCCGGCGCAAAGCCGCTTCTTTTTGCGGTGGGTGACGGCAATCATTCACTTGCGACGGCAAAGACCTGCTATGAAAATCTGAAAAAAGTGACGCCTGAATCGGAATGGGCTTCATTGCCGGCGCGATATGCGCTCGTGGAAGTTGTGAATAATCATGATGATGCACTGGTCTTTGAGCCGATTCACCGGGTTCTCTTCGGCATTGAACCGGAGGAGGTGCTTGCGGCTTTTAAGGAGTATTGGCCGGGAGCTTATGAGGGCAGCGGTGAAGGACAGAAGATCGAGTATCTCCATGCTGGAGGGAGAGGTATCCTTACGGTGCCGGAGCCAAAGCTTCAGCTGGAAGTGGGGACGCTTCAGACGTTTCTTGATGCATATTTGAAGGAGCACGGCGGCAGAATTGATTATATTCACGGCGATGCGGCCGTTGAGAAGCTCGGAACAGAGGCGGGAAATATGGCATTTAAGCTGCCCGCTATGGATAAGGGAAGGCTGTTCCCGACGATTATGAAGGACGGGGTGCTTCCGCGGAAAACATTTTCAATGGGAAATGCCGAGGATAAGAGATACTATACGGAGGCACGCGCAATTCGGTGAATTGAGCTGAGAAGCCGGGCAGGAGTCGGGAAAGGCGGGAACACACAGCCGAGAAGCCGGGCAAGGGTTCGTGAAAGGCGTGAACACACAGTCGAGAAGCCGGGCAAGGGTTCGGGAAAGGTGGGAACTCCGAGTCGGGAAGCGGCACTGCTTAAAGAATGAAGAAGGAGGACGGTATGGCAGATTTTGAAAAATTCAGGGCGGATGGTACAGAAAAGATTAAACTGAAGGACCTTGAGACTGACTGCAGGGATAAAAGCCGCTCACGTTCCGAATATGAGGCGGAAACTGCTAAAAAACAGAAAGAAATTCAGGAAATTCAGGATCGGTTTTATGCTGACGGACGAGAGGGGCTGATTCTTGTGCTGCAGGCTATGGATGCGGCGGGCAAAGACGGAACTGTCAAGCATGTCATGAGCGGCGTCAATCCTCAGGGTGTGGATGTCTACAGTTTCAAGCAGCCTTCCAAGGAGGATCTTGCACACGATTTTCTGTGGCGAATCGGGAAATGCATTCCGGAGAGGGGCAAGATTGGCATTTTTAATCGATCCTATTATGAAGATGTGCTTGTGGTGAAGGTTCACGAGATGAATAAGACCTATCACATGGCAGAGCGCATTGTTGGGATGCCGACTAAGGAATTTTTCGATATCCGATATGAAGATATCGTCAATTTTGAAAAATATATGTACCACAATTCCTATCGTGTGGTCAAAATTTTTCTGAATGTCTCCAAAAAAGAGCAGAAAAAGCGTTTTCTTGAGCGAATTGACCGCCCCGAGAAAAACTGGAAATTTTCATCATCCGATCTTTCGGAACGTGCGCTCTGGGACCACTATCAGGAGGCCTATGAGGACTGCATCAACGCAACATCGACGAAGGAAGCACCCTGGTATGTTGTGCCGGCAGACGATAAGTGGTATACTCGTTATCTTGTGACAGAGATTCTGCTGGATGCGCTTAAAAAGGCGGATCCGAAGTATCCGACACTTACGAAGGAGGCCATCGAGGATCTCGGTCATTGCCGCGAAGTACTGGAAGGGGAAAAGACAAAAGAGAAGAAAAAGAAGGGTAAAAAATCATGAAAACACTACTCAAAAGATCTATGACGGTTTTGCTGATCACGGCGATTCTTGTGCTGGGACTTATCCAGGCGGGAATTGTGTATGCGGATGATTCAGATGCAGGCGTCGGAGCACTGTTGGACAGCTTAAAAAATGCGGCCGCAAGTGCGGAGCTTCCGAATGGAAAAGAGATTTATAACCTTTTGCTGATCGGTGTTGACCGCCAGGATGATTCCTGGAACGGAAATTCGGACTGTATGCTGCTTGTTTCTGTCAATAAGACGTCGCAGACGGTTCATCTGATGTCATTTATGAGAGACCTCGGGGTTGAAGTTCCGGGGTATGGAACGAATAAGCTGAACTATGCTTGTGCGGTGGGCGGTCCTGATCTGGTAGTTGAGACCATTGAACAGAATTTTGGCGTGGACATCGATGCTTACGCATGGACGGACTTTACATCGATGGCCGAAGTGATTGATGACCTCGGGGGACTTACGCTTGAGATTTCGGACGCGGAAGCTGAAAGGATGGGACTCTCCGAGGGCGGAACCGTTGATTGTAACGGAGATCAGGTCGTTCTGTATGCGCGAATTCGTGCGGTCGGAAACAATGACTATGAGAGAACGGAGCGCCAGCGCACCGTACTTTTGAAGATCAAAGAGAAATTAGAGGGGTTAAGCACGGCAGATGCGGCGGCATTTTTCGCAAAAGCGCTTCAGGTCGTAAAACATAATCTTTCTGCGGCGGACCTGCTTCAGCTGACAACCCTTCTGCCGAGTATGCTGGATTATGAGTTTGTCACATCGAGAGTGCCGTATGATGGAATGTATACCGGCAGCGGAGAGATGCTGATGCCGACTCAGCCGGATACGAATGATGCGATTGCAGCGGAACTTGAACGGTAAAAAAAATCAAAGAGATAAGAGCTCCTGCTTTGAGCCCATAGGGCCGGCAGGGGCTTTTTGTGATTTATCGTAAAATCGGGTAGGAAGGGGTACCTTAGGCGTGAATGAATATTTATGAAATGGCGTCAAGCTGCCTTCGATCTGCAGCATACAGAAGGATATCTGTCTTGATTTCAACATTTTACCATGGTAATATGGCAGAGTACTAAATTATCGGGCAGCAAAATGCCCGCACATTATGGAAAGGCGTGACATTTTCGTCCTGGAGATGTCGCAGAGGAGAGAAATTATGAAATTTGCAAGGGTTTGTGCAGCTGTGACAGCTGCGGTGATGGGAACAACGATGGCGGCAGGCTGCTGCACTGTATCAGCGGATTCGGACAATACAATTGTGATCTATTCTCCGAATGAAGATTATCTGATTGAGTTTTATCTTGAAAAGCTGAATGAACAGTTCCCGGATTATGACATTTCCATCGAATATGAATCTACCGGAAAAATGGCAGCAAAGCTGCAGGCAGAAGGCGCTGACACACCTTGCGACATCATTATGGGTATGAGCTATGGCTATCTCGAATCCCTGAAGGATGGACTTGCTTCGATTGACTTCATCGACACATCCGTCTATATGCCGGAACTGCTGGAAGCAGACAACAAGTATATCCCGTGGGATCGTTTCAGCGGCGCGACGATTGTCAACACAGAAATTCTTGAGGAGAAGGGTCTTCCGATTCCGGAGAGTTATGAAGATCTTCTCGATCCGCAGTATGAGGGTCTGATCGAGATGCCGAATCCGACAGCCTCTTCCACCGGATACCTGTATCTGAAGAGTCTGGTCAATGCCTGGGGAGAGGACGAAGCTTTTGACTACTTCTCAAAGCTTGATGCAAATATTCTCAAATATACAGATTCCGGTTCCGGCCCGATCCATGATCTGGAAGCCGGTGAGTGCGCGATTGGCCTCAGCCTTACGTTCAATGCAATTGAAGCGAAGAATGAAGGTGCTCCGCTCGAGGTGATTTTCTTCGAAGAAGGCGCACCATACTCACCGACGGGCTGTGCGATTATCAGCGGCAAGGAGACGGATCCGGTTGTTCAGGAAGTTTTTGAATTTATCTACAGCGGGATTCAGGATGAGTATCTTGCAACTTATCTTCCGGAACAGGTTAAGATTGATCAGCAGACAGAAATCGAAAATTTCCCGACAGATATTCCGTATGCCGATATGTCCGGAGATACACCGGATGTGAAGGAAGCTCTTCTTGATAAGTGGGAGTTCTGATGGGAAGAGTAGAAGTCAGGGATCTGTGTAAAAATTACGGCGCGAAGACTGTATTGAATCACATTGATTTTACGATCGAAAACGGAGAGTTTCTTTCAATTCTGGGTCCATCGGGCTGTGGAAAGACAACAATTCTTCGCATACTGATCGGGCTTCTAGAACCGACAAGCGGCACCATCCTTAAGGATGGTGCCGATATTACGCTTCTTTCACCCGATAAAAGGGGGATGGGGATTGTCTTCCAGAACTACGCGCTCTTTGAAAATATGACGGTGCTGAAAAATGTGTCCTATGCGCTTCGTTTTCACAGGGAAACAAAGCAGCAGGCAGATGAAATTGCAGCCGGATTGCTGAAAAGGGTCGGGCTTTGGGAACAGCGTGATAAGAAACCGGGAAAATTGTCCGGCGGCCAGCAGCAGAGAGTGGCGATCGCGCGAACCCTCGCTCTGAATCCGGATATGATCTTGTTTGATGAGCCCATGTCAGCGCTGGATGTAGATACAAGGCTTGCACTCCGCAAAGAACTGAAGGAGATACAGAAGGAATTTGGTTCCACTATGGTTTATATAACCCACGATCAGGAGGAGGCCTTTGCCATGTCTGACAGGATTATGGTTATGGAGGACGGTAGAATCCATCAGATCGCGACTCCGGAGGAGATTGTGGTGCACCCGGCCGATGAGTATGTCAGGCGGTTTGTCCTGGAAAATCTTCAGATCAAGGCAGATTCTCTTTCGAGATTTATTCGAACCTGAAGAGAGCACCGAATTGAGCAGACCAATACGGAAGTTGAGTGAAATCTGTGATGCTTGTGGGTCTCATTTCAGAGATGAGGCTGATCAGCAGAAGCCTGCAAACAGATACTGTATCGGTTCGGAAAGCCCGAGTGTGGTACATGATAGAAGAGTGTATGAAAAGTAGAGCGAAATTTTCAAATTTATTAAAATTTGTCCTGGCGGTTTTTTTTGTATTTTCTGTACTGCTGCCGCTGATCAGTATGTTGGTCAATATGGGGCAAACGGATATCATGAAGATTCTGAGCGGGGCAAAATTTCAAAAAGCCTGTCTGAATTCCCTGAAGGTTGGGATCGTGACAACGCTTGTATCAACGCCGCTTGCTTATTTTTTGGCCTGGAGCGTGACAAGAACGGAACTTCCGTTCAAGGGCGTATTCACGGTTCTCTTTTCTCTTCCGATGATGATTCCTTCGATCTCACAGGGAACAGGACTTATTCTTCTGTTCGGTGCGAATGGTATTCTGACGAGGCTGTTCCATCTGCAGGGGAATATCTATGGGTTCCATGGTATCGTGATCGGTGAAACCATGTATGTTACACCGGTGCTGTTTCTGATGTTTTCGGATGTGCTGACCTATGAGGACTATGTGCCGTACGAAGCGGCTCAGGTTCTGGGAATTCCTCGCTTTCGCAGGTTTACGGCGATTACGCTGCCGTTTCTTATGAAACCGCTTCTTTCGGCTGTCTTTACAGCCTTTTCTTTGACGGTGACAGATTACGGCGTTCCGCTGACTATTGGCGGAAAGCTTAAGACGCTTCCGGTGCTCATGTACGAGGACGTGATCGGACTTCTGGATTTCGGCAAGGGAAGTGTAATCGGCGCGGTGCTGCTGATTCCGGCAGTGATGGCTTTTGCCGCAGACCTTCTGACCAGGGAACAATCGAAGAGTGGTTTTGTCTCTCAGTCTTATGTAAAGCGGAAGGACAGGAATTCAGTGGTAATCGCAGCAGTTGGCTGCATCGCTTTTTCACTGTTTGTCTTTCTTCCTATTGCCATGTTTTGTGTTCTCATGGCGGTAAAGAATTATCCGATTGATCTCCATCTGACGACGGATAATATCACGAAGACGTTTACAATGGGAGGAGCGGAATATCTGCGCAATTCCCTTGTCATTGCTTTCGGAACCGGTCTTTTGGGGGCGGGCGGAGGTTTTCTCACTGCCTACTGCTCGGTCAGGATGAAAGGGTTGACATCCCGGCTCCTGCATCTCTTGAGTATTACGACGATGGCGATCCCGGGACTTGTTCTGGGCCTGTCCTATGTCCTGTTTTATAAAGCATCGTTTTTATATGGGACGCTTGCGATTCTGATTCTCGTTAATATGATGCATTTTTTTGCATCGCCGTACCTGATGTTTTATAATGTGTTCGGCAAGCTGAATGAGAATCTGGAGGCGGTCGGCCTGACACTCGGGGTATCCCGGACAAGGGTTGTCCGGGACGTGATTTTTCCGCAGTGCAGCGGTACCTTTCTGGAGGCTTTTGCTTATTTCTTTGTGAATTCCATGATTACGATCTCGGCAGTGTCCTTCCTTGCCAATTCGGTTACCAGGCCGATTGCGCTGCTGATTCCTCAGTATGAAGCGCAGTCTTTCATGGAGTGTTCGGCATTTGTTTCAATTTTGATTCTGTTTGGCAATCTGCTCGTGAAGTGGGCAGTTTACGTGCTGAAGAATCTGCTTGCCAATGAAAAAGCAGGCTGAAGAACGGTATTTTAAGTCTGGGCATTGGCAAATTGTGAATTATAAAGTTCGGTATAGAAACCGTTTGCGCTGAGCAGGGAATCATGAGTTCCCTGCTCGATTATTTTTCCGTCCCGCATTACGAGAATCAGATCCGCGCTGCGGATCGTGGAGAGCCGATGCGCCACGATAAAGCTGGTCCGATTTTTCATCAGTTTTGCAAAAGCTTCCTGAATCTGAACTTCAGTACGCGTATCAATGCTGGAAGTGGCCTCGTCAAGAATCAGCATCGGCGGAAGGCTGAGCATTACTCTGGTGATGCATAGAAGCTGTTTCTGTCCCTGGCTCAGACTTTCGTCATCAATCTCGGTATCAAGACCGTTCGGCATTCTGCGGATAAATTCCCAGCTGTGCGCTTCCTTTGCTGCGGAGATCAGTTCGTCCTCGGAGGCATCCGGTCTGGCGAGAAGCAGATTATCCCGTACGGTGCCGTTTTTCAGCCAGGTTTCCTGGAGAACCATGCCGTAATTCTTTCTGAGAGAGCCTCTTGAATTTTCACGGATATCCTGACCGTCTATCAGGATCGCCCCGCTGTTCACATCGTAGAACCGCATAAGCAGGTTGATGAAGGTTGTCTTTCCGCAGCCGGTCGGTCCTACGATGGCAACCGTCATCCCCGGAGTGGTTTTCAGGGTAAAATGCTCAATCAGAGGTTTGTCCGGACAATAGGAGAAGCTGATATCCCGGGCGGTTATCTGACCGTGTGCGGGCGGAAGTTCAGAGGCCGCATCCGGTGTCTCGGGTTCGGCTTCAATCAGCTCAAAGACTCTCGCTGCGCAGGCAAGGGCGTTCTGAAGCTCGGTGATGACTGAACTGATGTCATTGAAAGGCTTCATGTACTGGTTGGCATATGATAAAAGCACTGTGAGTCCGCCTACTGTCAGAGCACCGGATAGAATGCGGAAAGCACCGACCAGTGCAACGAGCGCATAAATCACACTGTTGACTGCCCGCGTAGAGGGGTTCGTCAGGGAACTGAAGAAGATGGCTCGCTGGGAATATTCCCGAAGTTCTTCGTTGATCACATGAAAGCGCGATGATGCGGTTTTCCCGTAACCGAATGCGCGGACCAGCTTTTCGCTGCCGATCATTTCGTTGATCAGGGCGGTTTCATGCCCCCTCGTCTCCGTCTGCTTCCGGAACATCTGATAGGTTCGTGAAGCGATCAATCTGGCAACCAGGAAACTCACAGGTGTCAGAACGACAACCATAAGTGAGATTGCGGTGTTAATTGAGAACATAAAGATCAGTGTTGCAAGGATGGTGATGACCCCTGCGAACAGCTGCGTAAATCCTAGAAGAAGACCGTCGGAAAGCTGGTCGGTATCGGCTATGATGCGCTGGACGATATCGCCTGTGCTGTGAGTGTCGAGATAGGAGAGCGGCAGATGCTGAATCCGGCGGATGGCATGAGCGCGGATATCCCGGACCGTGCGGTAGGCGAGGCGGTTGTTGATGAGATTCATGATCCACGTTGAGACGCCGATGATCAGCACAAGGATAAGAATTCTGGTCAGAATCCCAGATATGACATCGAAGCGGACGTTCCCCTCGGAGATGATCTGGTCAATTGCATTGCCGAAGAGAATCGGAACGTAGAGCTGGAGAATCACGGAAACTGCTGCCAGTACAATACTGAGGAGAAGGAGGATTCGGTAATGGCCGATTACTTTCAGAACTTTAATGAGAACAGAACTGTCGGAGCTGTTTGCTTTGTCTTTCATTGGCTGCCTTTCTTTCTTTCCGAACGCTGTTCCGGAAACTGTGAATAAAAGATCTCCTGATATACCGGGCAGTTCTCCATGAGCTGCAGGTGAGAGCCTTTTCCCGCCAGGGCACCGTCATCGAGCACAAGGATGAGGTCGGAGTCTTTGATGCTGGATGTTCTCTGCGAAATGATAAAGACAGTCATCGAACGGGCAAGATTGTGGATGGCGCGTCTCAGCCTCAGGTCAGTTGCAAAATCCAAAGCGCTTGAAGAATCATCCAGGATCAGAATTTCCGGCTTTTTGACGAGCGCGCGCGCAATTGTGAGCCGCTGGCGCTGACCTCCGGACAGATTCCTTCCGTTTTGTTCGATCAGGGCATCGAGTTGTCCGTCTTTTTCTTTTACGACATCCTCTGCCTGTGCGATTCGGAGTGCATTCCAGAGCTCATCATCGGATGCGGTTTCATTTCCCAGGCGCAGATTGTCCCGTACGCTTCCCTGAAAGAGAATGGCTTTCTGCGGTACTACGGAAATCATTCGGAGGAGCTCGTCCTCTGAGTATTCCCGGATATCGGTTCCGTTGAGTTCCACAGTTCCGGAAGTAGCATCATAGAAGCGGGGAATCAGGTTGGCAAGAGTGGTTTTTCCGCTCCCGGTTCCGCCTATGATGCCGATTGTCTGTCCGGGAAGTGCGGAAAAACTGATGCCTCTGATGGCCTCTTCTCCGGCATTTTCATAAGAAAAAGAGACATCGCTGAAGCGGACTGCCGGTTCACGGGCAGTCAAATCCCGGGCTTTATTCAGGTCAGACACAGAAGAAGTCCCGCCGTATAGCAGAGAGGAGACTTCTCCAAATACGGTCTGCACCCGGTCAGCGCAGGCGAGGGATTTATTGATAGTAATGATGAGACTGGCAAGCTTGATGAGTTCAACTGTGATCTGGGCCATATAATTGTAGAGCGCAACGACATCTCCCTGGCGAAGCGTACCGAGGTTTACGTTTACCGCCCCCTGATGGATCAGGAAAATGGCGGCAATGTTGATAATCACGTAGGTCGCAGGGTTCATAAGAGCTGAGAGCCTGCCGACAAACTCGTTCATTCCCGTAAGTGCTTCGTTCCGCTCGTCGAATTCGGCGACAGCGGAATCTTCTCTGCAGAAAGCCCGGATGACGCGGACGCCGGTCAGGTTTTCCCTGGCGGAGCCGAGCAGACGGTCGAGCAGAGCCTGAGCTTTCCGGAAGAGCGGGATGCTGAGAATCATGATACCGAAGACAACGGCGCTCAGAAGAGGGATGGCGCAGGCGAAGATCAGCGCACAGCGGACATCGATTGTGAAGGCCATGATCATGGCGCCGAAGACAATGAAGGGGCTTCTTAAGAGAAGCCGCAGCGCAAGGTTGATGCCGTTCTGTACCTGGTTGATATCACTTGTCATACGGGTGATCAGCGTGTCGGTGCCGATGCGGTCCAGCTCTCTGCAGGAGAGCGTCTGGATGTGGTCAAACAGGGCCTGACGGATATCGGTGGCAACACCGACACTGGCCCTGGCGGCAAACCACTGTGCGGTAAACGAAAAGGCAAGGCCAAGTGCAGCAAGCAGGATCAGCAGCGCAAAGCGGCTGATGATATAGCCGGTGTCAGCTGCAGCAATACCGCGGTTGATAATGGAAGCGACGATGAGCGGGACGATAAGATCCATGCACGCCTCGAGGAGCTTGAAAAGCGGTGCGAGGACAGTTTCTTTTTTATAATGTTCAAAATAAATAAAAAGCTTTTTCAAATCAGACTCCTGTATGAATTGATAGGCTGCCGGAACACGGGCGGCGTTAAGCATTAAGGTCAGACGCTTTCGGACAGAGAAATCCCAAAGGGCTGCCCCCGCAGAAAACGGCTGTTGTGGTCCTGTACCTGAAAGGCATAGCCGCGTGCAATCAGAATGTCGTTCTTCAGTGCGACCAGATTGATGTCGGAATTCATCGCCAGAGCAATCTGCTGTATATCAAAGCCAGAGTGAATGTAATCAAGAATCTCATCATCCGGCAGCAGGAGCTGTGCGGCCATAATGTTGGCTTCGTACTCCATGCGGCTGGCTTTCATGTTGAAAAGCTCGAACTCACGGAAGCCGCCGTTTTTTTCCGCTTCCGCCCGATGCAGGCGGTCGTGTCCGATCTCATGCATAATGACCATGCTGCGCATCCGGCTGTCCAGTCCGCTGCGGAGAAAAATGAATGGGTTGCCCGTAATGACGGCATAGGCTCCGTTCTGTGTTTTGAAATTCCGGGGCATGACGGTGATCTTCAGCGAGGCGGCGAGTTCATCCGGATTGCGTGTGCCGAAACGCCGGATCAGACGGTCACCCTGTGCTGCAATTTCTGCGGTGAGATAACTCAAGGTTCTGGAATCCTTTCTGTGATCATACTTGCTGAACACATAAAAATGCGGTTCTGATACCGCCGGCCCCTCCGGAAAACGGGCCGACGGTGTGCTGCTCTTTAAGTTGCTGAATCTGTCTCCCGGTATTTTTTCGGGACGTACTTCCGGTTCATCTTTTTTGAAACCCAGTAGGCATCCTGTATGGCTTTCATCATCTCATCCATATCGTCTTCATCCAGTTCACCACCGGCAAAGAGACCGCTGACTTCGGCAATCAGCTCCCGGGCCTGCCTTGCGCCGCGTCTGCCGTACTGCTCAGCGGCTGCGGCTTCGAAAGCCGTGTGCGCGGGCCTGTCATCTGCTTCCGTGCGCAGATAATCCGGATCGCAGCCGAGGACTTCGGCCAGCTTTCCGTAGGTTTCCCGGCGTTTGGGACTGCTGAGGCCGGATTCGTAGCTCTGCACGGTGCGCAGGGTAACACCGACCGCGTCGGCAAGGGCGGTCTGCGTCATGTTGCTGTCTTTTCTGAGAATTCTTACCTTTTCACCGAATGTCATGATACCTCCACAGTTTCTGAATGGAAGAAGTTTCTGTGCTTTTACGGAAACACCGCAGATAAAAACGGGCGCACGGGAACGGCGGCGGAAATGTTCACGGATAAAGCGGAGCGAAACCTCCGGAACTTCACATTCTTCATATTGACATTCTTCATATACTGTTATAAAATCTGCTCAAAACATGAAGAATAACTTCATAAAAAGAATACAGCAGCGAACAGGAAAAGTCAATACGAAACCGAAACAGGGTCTGAAAAATCCGATGACGTTTTTGCGGAAGGCGGTTTTGCGAAAGGAGCAGCGCATATGCGAACGATTCTTCATATTGATGCAAATTGCTATTATGCGTCTGTGGAGATGCTTCATCATCCGGAATACGAGGGGAGACCGCTTGCGGTCGGCGGAGATCCGGAGACCCGGCACGGTATCATACTGACCGCGAACTACATGGCGAAGCGGCGAGGCGTCAGGACGGGGGCTGCGCTGTGGGAAGCGAAAAAAGCATGTCCGGGGCTTGTTATAGTTCCTCCGGATTATGACGCGTACCTGAGGTTTTCCTCCTATATGAGGGATATTTATTCGGAGTATTCGGACCGTGTCGAAGCCTATGGCCTCGACGAGTGCTGGGTCGATCTTACGGAGAGCTGCAGTCTTGTTGGGGACGGAATGAAGGCTGCCGGAGAGATCAGCGCACGGGTGAAGAGAGAACTCGGTATTACGGTGAGTATCGGCGTAAGCTGGAACAAGATATTTGCGAAATTCGGCAGCGATTACAGGAAGCCGGATGCGATTACGGAGATCAGCCGGGAAAATTACAGGCAGATCGTATGGCCTCAGCCGGTATCGGAACTCCTGTATGTCGGACGGGCCTCTGAGCGGAGTCTGAGGAAATTCGGGATCAATACAATCGGTGAGCTTGCGAAGAGTGAGCCGGAATTTCTGAAAAAAATACATGGCAGGATGGGGCTTGTGCTGCTGGCTTTTGCGCGGGGGGAGGACCAGACGCCTGTTGCGGAGGCGGGAACGGAGGCACCGGTCAGAAGCATCGGAAACGGCATGACGATGCCTCGAGACCTGGTGAATGAGGAGGAGGTCAGAATGGCTTTTTATATGCTTGCGGAGAGTGTGGCTTCGAGGCTTCGGGAGAACCGGTTTGCCGGGGATGTGGTGAGCATTTATGTGCGCGACTGCGATCTGATCGGCTTTCAGCGGCAGCACCGGATAACCGTTCCGACCAATATATCGGCCGAAATCGCGGGAGAGGCGATCAGTCTTTTCAGGGAGAATTATCGCTGGGAGAAGCCGGTTCGCGGTCTCGGTGTCAGGGTTGCTGACCTGAAAGGCGAGAATTATCCGTATCAGCTCGATCTGTTTCAAAGTGAGGAAAGAAGAGAGAAGCAGCTGAAGATGGATAAGGCCGTAGATGAGATCCGCAGAAGGTTCGGAACAGACGCCGTGTGCAGAGGACTGATGTACTTTGGCCCGGAGATTGCGCCGAGAAAACGCAAAGAGCAGACAATACACCCGCATTCTTATATGGAGAGGGGCAATCAGACGGGCGCAGATGCGGTCCGCGCCGTATGATTGAAGCAGATGATGCCGGATTCTGTCAGTGCGGTGAGGGAGATGCGGATAAAAACGGAGAAAAGCTGAAGCAGATTCGCGTCGACGGTGTCCGGGCGTATGTACAGGAAAATTAACCGGCATGGCGGGAAGCGTTATACTGCAGTCTGCAGCGGAGTAAGTGATGGGAGAATGGAGAATGGAAGCGCCGAATCCGGACTGGGTAAACAGAAAATTGTATGTTGTGGTGAATGCGGATTTTGATGAGGAGGGCTGTGTATGGCCGCGAACGATTACGCTGCCGAATACCGGGCGGAAGTATTTCATTGACCGCATAATGAGCTGTGCGCGTGCCGCAAGCCGTAAGGCAGGCGGCTGCGGTCTGCGCTATGCTGTAGTGATTAACGGGCGGCCTGCGGAGCTGTTTTTTGAAGACACGAATCCAGGAAAATGGTTTGTGACACTGAGATGATGGTGAGACGCCCGGTAATCTCACGTTTTTATTCGCGTGAGTACTGCTATTAATTTTATACTTATTGAAGTTTTTTATCAAAAGGACGGGATAATTGACTTTGCTAAAAAATTTTGATAGAACGATTATATGACGATATCCATATCAAAGAGCCTGAAAGGAGTATAAAAATAGTATGAATTTTGAAGATGCAACAAAGCTTAATAATGCGGCGAAAGCCAAAAGTACGCTTCTCGCCAATAACTTTCTCAAATATTTTATTCGTGCGATCATGGCAGGGTTCTTTATCGATATGGCGATGATTTATTCGAACGTGGTGAATAACGTGTTTCGTTCCACGATGCCGGAATGGGGAAAGTTTCTTGGCGCCGTCGTGTTCGGTATTGCGGTTCTTCTGATCTGCCTTGTCGGCGGAGAACTGTTCACCGGAAATAACATGGTCATGGCTTTTGGAGCGTATAATCACAGTGTCAGCTGGCTGGAAGCGATCAAGGTCTGGATTGCAAGTTATATCGGCAACTTTGTCGGATGTCTTATTTTCTCCCTGCTTTTTGTGTGGGCAGGCGCATCCGGAACTGCGGATTATTATGCGGCGTTTATTCCGGGGAAGCTTTCCATTCCGGTTGGACAGATGTTTTTCAGGGCGATGCTCTGCAACTTCTTTGTCTGTGCCGGTGTTCTCTGCGGAATCAAGCTGCAGAACGAAGTGGCAAAGATTATTATGATCATCATCTGTATTTCGGGCTTTGTAATCAGCGGCTTTGAACATTCGATTGCCAACATGGGCAACTATGCAGTCGCACTCTGTGTCGTTCCGGGAACTTCGATTGCGGCGGTGCTGAAGAGCATGCTGGTTGTTACGCTCGGAAACATGGTCGGCGGTGCAGTGCTGTTGGCGTGGCCGCTGAAGATGATGAGCGCGGATAAATGATACACGCATACAAAAGGGGCTGCCGGAGGCAGGTCCTTTTTGTTCGTCATAACGTGCAGAAAACGTGCCGGCGGCACGTTTTCTGCACGTTATGGGTTCAGTCTGTTGGGCCGGCGCTTTATTTCTGTTTGAGAAATGAAGCGTCATGTGAAACAATAAACCACCCGCTATGCGGGTGGAGACAATTTATCGGGGATTTTCGGCGAGCTTTTTATCGGATGAAAGCGAATCGGAGACGAAGCGGAGAATAGAACGAGGCAGAGAATAAAACAGAGCGAAACGGGGAACGAGGCGGAGAATGAAACAGAGATCGAAACCGGGGCGGAACGAAGAACAGAACGGAAAAAACGTACCGGCTTCGTGAGCGTGGGAAAGCTATTGAAAAATTGTCGTTTGCGCTGCAAAATAATGATGCAGCAAAAACGGCAGAACTGAAAGAAAAAACGGGATCAGGCGGAGGAGCGGAAGATGGCGGCAAATTTTGAATATTATACGCCGACAAAGATTGTATTCGGAAAAGGAACTGTTGACCGGGTCGGAGAACTTGTGAAGCAGGAGGGAGCAAAAAAGGTATTCATTCATTACGGCGGAAAGAGCGCAGTTCGCTCGGGAGTGCTTGACCGGGTCAGAAAGTCACTTGACGAAGCCGGCATGGAGTATACAGAGCTCGGCGGCGTGGTGCCGAATCCGCATCTGGAAAAGGTGAGGGAAGGTATTGAACTGGCGAAGAGAGAACATGTTGACTTTCTGCTTGCTGTCGGCGGAGGGAGCGTGATTGATTCATGCAAGGCGATTGCGTATGCACTCGCCGAGCCGGAATATGATGTCTGGGAACTGTATGCAAAAAAAAGAAAGGCAAAAGCCTGTTTTCCGGTTGGCTCTGTGCTTACGATCGCCGCGGCCGGAAGCGAGATGAGCAACAGCTGTGTGATAACAGATGAGCGGACGGGAAAGAAGAGGTCTTATAATGACGATCTTGGCAGACCGAGATTTGCAGTGATGGATCCGGAACTTACCATGACACTTCCGGATTATCAGACGGCTTCCGGCTGCACAGATATCATGATGCATACGATGGAGCGGTATTTTACGAACGGCGGCAATATGGAGCTCACGGATGCCCTGGCGGAGGCACTGCTTCGTACAGTCAGGAAAAATGCACTGATTCTTCATCGGGACCCACAGAATTATGAAGCGCGAGCAGAAGTGATGTGGGCCGGTTCTCTATCACATAACGGACTTACCGGGTGCGGAAATACAGGCAGCGATTCGGTCTCGCATGCACTTGAGCATGAACTGGGCGGAATGTATGACGTGACGCATGGAGCAGGTCTTGCTGCAATCTGGCCGAGCTGGGCACGTTATGTCTATAAGGACTGTCTGCCCCGTTTTGTAAGATTTGCGAAGAATGTAATGGAAGTGGAAGCAGGGGACAGTGATGAGGAAACGGCACTTCGCGGAATTGAGGCGATGGAGGAATTTTATCACAGTATCGGCATGCCGGTTAATATGAGAGAACTCGGGATTGAACCGACAGAGGAGGAAATTCTGGCACTGGCGGCTTCTTATGCGCAGGGGTGCGGCGGCAAAAAAGGATCTGCCAGAAAAATCTTTGAAGAAGATGCGGTGAATATTTACCGCATGGCCAAATGAAAGGAATGTTATGGACACAAAAAGGGCAGACCATTTTACGTATGGTCCGATTCTCTCGAAACTGATTGCGTTTTCGATGCCTGTGCTGGCGGCTCTGCTGCTTCAGGCGATGTACGGCGCAGTGGATCTTCTGATTGTCGGGCAATTTGGAGAGTCTGCCGATGTTTCGGCGGTTGCGACCGGATCGAATCTGATGGCGACCCTGACCAATCCGATCAGCAGCTTTGCAATGGGAATTACAATCCTGCTTGGGAGGCTGATCGGTCAGAGAGAGGCGGAAAAAGGCGGCGAGGTTGCAGGGGCAGGCGTTGTATTGTTTGCGGGGATCGGAATCGCCCTTACAGTGCTGCTTATCGTTTTTACGTCTTCACTTGCCCGGATGATGCAGGTTCCGGAAGAGGCGCTGTCAAAGACGATCTCATATGTGCGGATCTGCGGCGGAGGTATGCTGATCATTATTTCGTACAATCTGATCGGCAGTATCTTTCGCGGAATCGGCGATTCCAAAACGCCTCTTGTGACAGTTGCGATCGCCTGTGCTGCCAATATATTCGGAGATCTGCTTCTTGTGGCAGTCTGTCATATGGGTGCAGCGGGAGCAGCAATTGCCACGGTTGCGGCGCAGGGAATCAGCGTGCTTCTCTCTCTGGTTTTGATTGCGAGGAAGGAACTGCCGTTTCATTTTGAATTGAAAAAGGTGCGGTTTGACAGAAATATCAGCCGGAAAATTACGGAACTTGGGCTGCCGCTCGCGGGATCGGAACTGCTTGTCGGCGTATCCTTCATGGTGATTCAGTCGCTTGTCAATTCGCTGGGACTTGTCCCGTCAGCCGGGATCGGTGTTGCGGAAAAGGTATGTGCCTTTATCATGTTGGTGCCAAGCTCGTTTATGCAGTCGATGGCAGCCTTTACGGCTCAGAATTTCGGCGCCGGAAAAAGAAGCAGAGCCTTTGCGGCCCTTCGGTATGGAATTGCAGCCTCGCTGGCGGCCGGTGTATTGATGTTTTTGATCGCTTATTTCCGGGGGGATTTTCTGTGCGGGTTTTTCTCCAGAGACAGCGAGGTGATTGCGGCGGGAGCGGATTATCTGAAGGCGTATGCGATTGACTGCCTGCTGACGGCAATTTTCTTTGTATTTGCCGGCTATTATAACGGCATGGGGATGACCCGCTTTGTTATGCTGCAGGGAATCGTGAGTGCATTTGGAGTGAGGGTACCGGTGTCCTGGCTCATGAGCCGGGTTCGGCCGGTTTCATTGTTTCGGATCGGGCTGGCCGTTCCGTGCTCTTCAGTGCTTCAGATCCTGATGTGCCTCATCTTTTTAATGCACATGAACAGGCTGGGAATGCTGAAGGATGTGCCTGAACATGATGAACAGGAGTTCGATGCCGGCGCGGAGAGGAAGGTACAGGAGAAATCATTCGGCGGAGGCAATGTGCCAACAAGGTGCAGTGGGAAATGATGGACAAAAGGACTGCGCCGGCGCAGAGATAAAGATGTATGAAGAGCGGTCCGGCGGAGGCGGTAAGTCGGAAAAGGGCACAGCGGCAACAGATAGGAGTGAAAAGGAGGACGGCTGTGAATGCGGTGATTCTTGCGTGCAGTTCGCTTGAGAAATATGTGGCGGCGGCACAGGAAAAGATGAAGACAGATTATCCGGTCATCACGATCGACCGCGCATATCACGCGGAGCCGGAAGATATGAAAAAGCGGATAGAGGAGATGATCGCAGGATTGCCGGAAGAAGTGGATACTGTGCTTGTTGCAATGGCTTTTTGCGGCGGCGCCTGGGATCATGTCACCGTTTCAAAAAGGGTTGTGATTCCGAAAGCGGATGACTGCGTGTCAATTCTTCTCCATACCGGGGAAGAAACAGAAGCGAACCTGAAAGAATCGGGGCATCTCTACATTTATGAACAGAACCCTGCGGATTTCGGGGCCGTAAGACTGATGAATGACAGCTCGCTTATCGGAGAGGAATATCGGAATATCGATCGGGAAATGCTGATGCACATGTGGTTTGACCAGTATCACCATATGGATATCATAGATACGGGGTACAATGACTGCTATACAGAGGCGTATGCGGCGGCGGCACAGGAGCAGGCGGATCAGATCGGAGCGGAACTTGATTATACGGCAGGAAGCAATACCATACTTGAAAAGCTGGTTTCCGGAAAATGGGAAACCCAGTTTATTGTTGCGGAAGCGGGAAAGCTGATCAGGCATGCCGATTTTTTTGACTGAACCGATGCGGACCTGCATTTGTCTCAGCATGCCGAAGGAACTGCCGGCGGCAGATCCTTCGGTTAATCCGGATAAAAATCGCTCCGGAGAAAAGTGAGTTCAGCGGCGGTTATGCTGACAGCGGGACGGAAACAGCAGCAAATTATTTTTCGGCAAAAATGGTCAGCCTGTTCAGATGCGAATCGGAGAAATGAACTTGAGAGCCGGGAGATTTTGAAGTATACTTGGGATAAAGTGCTGACGGCCATGCGTGATGAAGCGGTATTTGGGCGGACCTGCATTTAGGAAGAATTGTATTAAAAAAGAACAGAGTTTAAGCAGAGCTGCATTTGAAAAGAAATGAAAAAGCAGAGTGCTTTGAAAGAAGGCGAAAAAATGGAAGTAAATGAAAATATGACGGACCACATCCACGAGCACACCTGTGATTCCATGCATGCACATGAGCATGCACATGATGAAGAGCATATGCATGAACATACGCACGCGGACGGAACGACTCATACCCACGAACACACTCATAGCGGAGAACATATGCATGAGCATTCCCACGATGGGGACCACATCCATGAGCATACGCATGAACATACCCATGAGCACACACATGCGGACGGGACAACCCATACCCACGAACACAGCCATACGCACAGCCATGCTCATACGCATGACGGCGGCCATGATCATACTCATACGCATGACCATGATCACGACCACAGCCATTCTCATGGGGAGGCTGCCGCACCTGAAGAAGAACTGATTGCAATGCTTCGCTATATGGTTGGACACAATGCGGCGCATATTCAGGAGACACAAAATCTGGCCGGGCAGGTGAGTGAAGCTCACAAGGCTGTATACGATAAAATTACTGAGGCTGTGGATCGCTTTGAAGCTGCAAATGCGATTCTTGCAGAGGCGCTGAAGGAGCTTGAGAACTGAGTAGAGCCGGCAGGAATGTTTTTTATAATAGAAAGCGTCGAACAGCATCTGCGGGACTGTATGGAACAGCGGGATTGTATTGAACAGCCGGACAGCAGGAAAATAAAGGAGGGAGACAAAAGCATGTGTCTTTCAACTGTATATAAGGAATCGAAAGAACCGGAAAATATTCTCATGAAGAATGTCATGACGATCGAGTGCCGAAACGGCAATGTGATCCTGACGGATCTTATGGGAAGAGAACTGACGATTCCGGGAGAACTGAAAAGAGCATCGCTTGTTGATGGATTTGCACTGATAGAGGAAAGAGTTTCCTGAGGGGGCCGTCTTGAAGGAATATGAAGTGATCCGGGAGATTCCGAACAGCTGCAGCAATAATCAGATGAGGGATATTTCCTTTTATGAAGTAGAATGTGAGTCACCGGTGGCATATGTCAGATCACAGTTTCCCGATAAGGGAATTGAACTGAGGACAGACCGGAAGCCGGACGGAACCACGGTGATCTATGCGGAGGCGGATTCCCTGATTCATAAGTTCATTTTTTCGGAAATCTGATACCGACAAAGTGCGGAAAATGAAACAGTACGGAGTAAAGAACAGGCGGCCGAAGGCATTTGCGGAAAAATCCGAAGTGTTTAAGCCCTGAAACGAAAGAGGAATTATATGACACATACAATAGCGGTCGCGGGGAAAGGCGGCGTCGGCAAGACGACGATCTGCGGCATGATCGTTGAATACCTGATTAAAGGAAAGAAGTCGCCGATTATGGTTGTAGACGCGGATGCGAATTCGAATCTGAACGAAGTACTCGGCGTTGAGGGCGATGTGACGCTCGGAGAGATCAGGGAAGAAATGGCACATGCAGAAGCGCATGGTGATCCGATCCCCGGCGGAATGACAAAGGCGGAATATGCGGAGTTTCGTTTTAATTCCGCGCTGATCGAAGAAGATGATTATGACATGCTGATTATGGGCAGAACCCAGGGCAAGGGCTGTTACTGCTTTGTAAACGGGCTGCTTCAGACTCAGCTGCAGAAATATTACGGAAATTATCGCTATATGGTCATTGACAATGAGGCCGGTATGGAGCATATCGCGAGAGGCATTCTGCCGCACATCGATACGCTGATACTGGTTTCCGACTGTTCGAGACGCGGCATCCAGGCTGTGGGCAGGATTCAGGAGATGGTGAAAGAACTGGAACTGAAGCCCGGACAGATGAAGCTGATTGTAAACCGGGCACCTGGGGGCGTGCTGAATGCGGGTGTTGAGGAGGAAATCGCGAAGCAGGGACTTGATCTTGCCGGCGTTCTCCCGCAGGATGATCTTGTCTATGAGGCGGACTGCAATGGCGAGCCCAGTTCGAAGGTTCCGGAGACTTCCGGCATTAAGCAGGCACTCAGCGGGATTCTGAAAGAACTGGGTGTGTGAGGCTGCTTTGGGAGCTGCAGGCACAGGAAAATATGTATGTGAGAATGCAGCTGCACATATTCCGTGCGGGGAGGCTTCACAACACATTGTGTATTTTGCCCGGTCAGAAAGGTGGTACTGACCGGCCATTGATAAAGGAGGATTTCATTATGGGTGCATTAACTGATCTTATTTATGCGGGATCAAATGCTGTTGCCGGCCTTACAGAAGGCGCGGTCAATGATGCGATCGCAAAATATGGTGAAGACAAGGCGATTGCATTTCCGGATACAGCATATTTCTTCCCGACGATTTATGCGGCGACAGGTGTCAAGGTCGCTAAGCTCGGCGATCTGCCGGCCTGTGTCGGCGTGCTGAAGAGCCTCATCACAAACCAGGATGACCTGGGCCAGGCGCTTAATGCCGGTCTTGCCACAGCTGTCGGAGCTGAGATTCTCGAGGGACTTAAGTATGTCGACGGGGCTCAGCCGTACGCGGAAGAGAGCGGCATCGGCTTTGTATCCGACGCGGTTATCCGTTCCCTAGGCGTTCCGCTTGTAACGGGCGATATCCCGGGCGTTGCGGTTGTACTCGGGAAGGCAGAAAACGCAGAAGATGTTGTGAAGGTCGTAAAGGACTATCAGTCAAAGGGCATCATGACTTTCCTGGTCGGTGATGTCATTGAGCAGTGTCTTGAAAACGGTGTCAGAGCCGGTCTTGAGTTCCGTGTCGTACCGCTCGGTCATGATGTGACGTCTGTTATCCATGTCGTTACGGTTGCGATCCGCGCGGCGCTGATCTTCGGAAATGTACAGCCGGGCGATTTACCGGCTCTGCTTGCATATACCAAGGACAGAGTTCCGGCCTATGTCAATACGTTCGGTGCGCTGAATGAAGTTGTGGTTTCCGCGGGTGCGGGTGCGATCGCGCTCGGCTTTCCGGTCATTACGGATATCGACCTCGGCGACCTTCAGGTACCGGGCGCCCTTGAATCCGAAACAAATCATGATGGAACGGTTAAAAAATCTCTGGAAATGAGAGGCATCAAGATCAAGGTGAAGGAACTTCCGATTCCTGTTGCGTTTGCAGCTGCGTTCGAGGGTGAAATCATCCGCAAGGGCGACATGGCCGCTGAATTCTATTCGGGGAAAAATCCGACCTGCGAACTTGTTTCGATGCGCGAAATGGATCAGATCGAAGATCATAAGATCACGATCATCGGCAAGGATATCGATTGCGGCGAAAAGGATTTTGCGCTTGCAACTTATGTTGAAGTTGCCGGAAAGAAGATGCAGCCGGATTTCGAGTCCGTTATCGAGAGAAAATTCCATGCATGGATTAACTACATGGAAGGCGTAATGCATACCGGTCAGAGAAACCAGATCCGTATCCGTGTTTCAAAGGATGCTTATGAGAAGGGACTTCGCCTGAATCATTTTGCGGAAGTTATTTACAACATGATCATGGACGAATTCGACGCAGTTGTTGACAAATGCCAGGTCACTCTGGTGACAGATCCGGCTGAAGTTCAGAAGATTCTCGATGAAGAGGCAATGCCGCGCTACGCAGCGAGAGATGACAGACTGTCTTCCATGACGGATGAGTCGGTAGACCGTTTCTTTACCTGCATTCTCTGCCAGTCCTTTGCACCGGCACACTGCTGCATCGTCACTCCGGAGCGCCTGGGTCTCTGCGGTGCGGTTTCATGGCTTGATGCGAAGGCAACCTATGAACTCAATCCGAATGGACCGAGCCAGCCGGTTCCGAAGGAAGGCTGCACGGATGAGAGAACAGGTCGCTATGATAAGGTTAATGAGATGATTAACTCTGCCACTCACGGCGCGGTCGGCGAAGTCACCCTGTATTCCATCATGGAAGATCCGATGACTTCCTGCGGCTGTTTCGAGTGCATTTCCGGTATTGAACCGATGTCCAGCGGCTTTGTCGTCTGCAACCGTGAGTATACGGGCATGACACCGTCCGGCATGACCTTCGGCGAGCTTGCGTCCTGCACAGGCGGCGGCGTTCAGACGCCGGGCTATATGGGCCACGGCAGACATTTCATCGCTTCTAAGAAGTTCATCGCGGCAGAGGGCGGTATTCAGAGAATTGTCTGGATGCCGAAGGAGCTCAAGGATGATATTGCCGAGAGACTCAACAAAACTGCAAAAGAACTTTACGGAATTGACAATTTCACGGATTATATTGCGGATGAAACGATTACAACGGATTGCGAAGAACTGTACAGCTGGCTGACAGAAAAGGGCCACCCGGTTCTTTCCATGGAACCGCTTCTGTAATTTTTCGCAATGCGTGAGAAAATGCTCCGGCGGTTCATTTTCTCACAGACCCGGAGGATGTTTTTGGATTTATAAGCAGCGTCGTCCTGGAAATTCCGCGGGAAAACCTTTTCCTTAAAAACACGATGAAAAATGCGGTATTCCGCACACTCCGAGGTTTCAAAAAAGCCGCGGAGTGTGCGGCAAAAAATACATTAAATCGATACTTAAATCTCGATTTAGACTTTCATTTCATAAAATCCATGTTATAATGCGTTCATAAAGGCATGTGTATTTACATGTCCTGAGATTTGAATCATTCAGTGCCGTTTGCGGCGGCAACGCTGCAGACGGAGAATAGATAATCGTGTGAGAATCACGAGCGGTGGCGCCGCTGTAAGTACACAAAATCCGGTCGTTGGCGAAAGCCAGTCATTGGGGCAGCCCGAGAAGGCGGGACCGGACCCGGGGATGAATCGCCGGGCGTACAAGCCAGAAGACCTGCTGAATGAGAAAAGTGCATCGAACCAGTGCAGCACGGCATGCCGGCAAAAGAGCGGCTGCGGTGATTTTTGTGCGTGAAACGAAGAAACGGGTTTCGGATTACGAACAGAAAAATGCAGAGCGGGCGGTTTACGGCGCTTTGCGGACGCCGCGGCATCATTTTACGGAATGAGTGAAAACAGGATCTCGCGTATGCAAAAAAGGCACGAAGTAACCAGAAATAAGATATTGGAGGGATTGGATTTATGCCTTACGTACCAAAGAAACAGGCCTTTAATGCCAAAATCAATACGGTCGAACTTGGCACCGGAGACAAGGCTGTTGCAATCGGCGGAAACAATACGTATCCGTTCTACAGCTTTGACGCTCCGACAGCTAACACCGCTAAGATCGGTATCGAAATCAGCGATCTTGCACTGGAAGAATACAAGCAGCCCGGACTGAAGGAATTTTACGCAGGCTGCACAACTGTTGAAGAAATGGCCGTAAGAGCTCAGGAGATGCCGGGAGCTTCTTTCATCGTTCTTCATCTTGAGAGCGCTGATCCGAACGGAAACAACGCTTCTGTTGAAGAGTGCACTGCACTTGCAAAGAGAGTCGCTGACGCAATCTCCATGCCGCTCGTTATCATGGGCTGCAAGAACATTGAGAAGGATGCGGAGCTGTTCACAAAGATCAGTGAGGCTCTTTCGGGCAAGAACATCCTTGTTCTCTCCGCCCGCGAAGAAAACTATAAGACAGTCGGTGCTTCCGCAGTTCTTGCTTACGGCCAGAAGGTCGGCGCGGAATCAGCGGTTGATATCAACCTCGCAAAGCAGCTGAATACAATCATCACACAGCTCGGCGTTCCGGCAGCCTCAATCGTTATGCAGGCGGGCAGCGCGGCAGCCGGTTATGGTTATGAGTATGTTGCTTCCACACTGGACAGAATTAAGGGCGCGGCGCTTCAGGCGAGCGACGCCATGCTTCAGATGCCGATCATTACTCCGGTTGCTACGGAGACATGGGGCGTCAAGGAAGCGATCCTTTCCGAAGAAGAAGCTCCGGAAGGCTGGGGTTCCGCAGAGGAAAGAGGTATTGAGATGGAAGTTGCAACAGCAGCTGCATGTCTGACATGCGGATCTGATGCAGTCATCATGAGACATCCGGCATCTGTTAAAGCAATTTATGATATGATTAACGCACTGGCCTGAGGGGGTGGAGAGAAATGGCAGTAAAAGGTCTTGATATTTTCAAATTATCACCGAAGAAGAATTGTAAAGAATGCGGCTCTCCGACCTGTATGGCTTTCTGCATGAAGGTCGCTCAGGGTGCGGTTCCGATCACGAAGTGTCCGTATATGTCTGAAGAAGCGATCGCTCTTCTTTCAGAGGCGACTGCTCCGCCGATGAAGTCCATCACTTTCGGTGCCCATAAGCTCGGCGGCGAAACAGTAATGTTCAGACATGAGAAGACATTTGTCTCTCCGTCCCGCTATGCGGCAAGCATATCTTCAGCTCTTGACGCAGCGTCAGTCGATGCAGCTGTTGCGGCACTTGCACAGGTCGACTATGAGCGTATCGGTGAGCGTGAATACTGCGAATATGCTTTTGTTGTTGACGCAGGCAACGGCGCTGACAAGGTTGCGGAGATCGTTAAGAAGGTCATCGCTACAAATCGTGCTGTCATTGTTGAAACAAAGGATGCCGATGTTGCCAAGGCTGTTCTCGATGTCACAACAGATGTGATTATCGACGGTGCAGACGAATCCAACTGGGAAGCACTTAACGCAGTTGTAAAGGACAAGGCAATCCTTGGCCTTAAGGCAGCCGATGCTCCGGCATTCTTCGAACTTGCTGGCAAGCTTGAAAAGGCCGGCAACAAGAACCTTGTATTTGATGTCACAGCTGACAGCATCAAGGCAACATTTGCCAATGCTGTGATCGTTCGCCGCGGTGCGATCGTTGAAGGTGTGAGAACACTCGGATATCCGTCGATTGTCAATCTCACAAAGATTGCTGCAGGCGATATGCACCTTCAGACAGCGCTTGCTGCAGCTTTTACTATTAAGTACGGCTCCATCATCGTTATGGACCAGATGAGATATGCGGAGTCTCTGACACTTCACGGCCTGAGACAGAACATTTTCACAGATCCGCAGAAGCCGATGCGTGTTGAAGAAGGCATTTATCCGCTGAACGGTGCTACACCGGATGATCCGTGCATGATCACAGTTGACTTTGCTCTGACATATTTCCTTGTCTCCGGCGAAGCTGAAAGATCCAAAGTTCCGGTCAACCTCATTATCACAGATGCTTCCGGCATGTCTGTTCTGACAGCATGGGCGGCGGGCAAGTTCTCTTCGAACTCCGTAAAGAAGACGTTCGAGAGACTCGATATCGCGAATAAGATCAACAACCGTACCCTTATTATCCCGGGCAAGGTCGCTGTTATGAAGGGTGAGATCCAGGATAAGCTTCCGGAATGGAACGTCTGCGTCGGTACACGTGAAGCAGTTGAACTTGTTAAGTATCTCAAGGATGGCGAATATGTTGCTGCTGCTGAGGCTGCTGCCAAGAGCAAGACACCGGTCACAGCAAAGAATATCGAGATCATTGACGCTCCGATCGATTACAGCAAGCTCGTCTATCCGGAAATCCAGCATGTCGATATGGGCGTTCATTATCAGCAGCGTGACCCGAACTCCAAGAAGTTCGTCACGATCGGCGAACGTATCCATTGTATCTCCCCGGTTATCCGCGAGGCGATGAATACCTTTAATCCGACTCCGATCCTTGAGAGAGCTGCTCAGCAGATCAAGGCAGGTGCTACTTACCTCGATGTCAATATCGGACCGGCTGAGTCCAATGGTCCGGAACTGATGACATGGGCGGTCAGAACCCTTCAGGAGAACTTTGATAATGTTCCGCTTGCACTCGATACAGCCAACAAGAAGGCGATTGAGGCAGGTATCCATGTTTACAACAGCACAAACGGCAAGCCGATCGTCAACTCTGCTGACGCGGGTTCCAGAATTTCCAACATCGATCTTGCGGCAGCCAACGGAGCATTTGTTATCGCACTTTGCTCTGCTGACGGTATCGCCAAGGACAATGAAGAGCGCATGATGCATTGCCACAACATGCTTGAGCGCGGTCTCAGCCTTGGTATGGAGGCAACAGATCTCTGGTTTGATCCGCTGTTCCTTGTTGTCAAGGGTATGCAGGACAAGCAGATGGACGTCCTCAACGCCATCAAGATGTTCTCCGATGAAGGTCTTAAGTCCACCGGTGGTCTGTCCAACAACTCTAACGGCGCACCGAAGTCCTACAGACCGATCATGGATTCCACGCTGGTAGCGATGGCTATGATGCAGGGTCTTACCTCCGCGATCATGAACCCGAACGACAGACGTACGATGGAAGCGATCCGCAGCTGCGATATCTTCAAGAACTACGAGCTGTACTCCGATTCTTATCTGGAGTTCTGATTTATCTGAAGCAAGCCGGAGGCGCTGTCGGCGGCAGGTCCTTTGGATTTGAATGCGGCGTGTTCCGGCAGTTGTATAAAACGGATTGTGATCGGATAGAAAAATTTTATGGTATTTTCCGGCGGAGCAGTATAAACTGCTCCGCTTTTTTATGGTAAAATTAGGCGAAGCGTGTGCTCACAGCCGCAGACAGAATCGGCGGATTTTCTCCGATCAAAATACAATTGACAGGTTTCAAGGTTGAAATTTGTGGATTGTTCCAAGAAAAAAGTGAATGAAGGAGATCGATTGATTCTGAGAGAGGATTCGGTTATAATCAGTAGCAGGATATCAATATTAGCCTGAATTTGATTGAAATTTTCAATAAATGTGAGGATTCAGCATGACGGAAGTAACCTTTCAGATCGAAAATGCCGGTGAGATAAAGCTTTCGGCGAACGGCGGAGCGAACCTGCTCCAGATCGCGCGTGAGGCCAATATTGCAATCGATGCTCCGTGCTCCGGAAACGGGGCCTGCGGGAAGTGCCGCGTAAAGCTGATCAGCGGCGAACTGGAGAGCCTGAAATCGGGACATATCACGGATGAAGAATATGCTGACGGCTGGCGGCTGGCGTGTGCGAGCAAACTGGTCGACGGAAAAGACGTAACGGTCTTTATTCCGGACATTGCCTCAGCCTATCAGAGCCGGATCAGGACTGCGGATATTTCCGATGAGAAGGAACTTAAAGTGTTCAATGCGCTGCAGGCTGATATGCAGTCCGTGGGGCTTGGAGTTGAAAATCCTTACAAATGCTGCACGGTGTCCATGAATGAACCCTCTCTGGAGGATACGCTGCCGGACAATGAGCGGCTTGTAAATGCGATGGCGGAAACACTTGGCTGTGAGCGGGTGAAAATTACCCGCTATGCGCTCTCAAGACTGTCGGCTGCGCTTCGGGCCAATCACTTTACAGTCACAGTGATCTGCGAAGAAACAGCGCATGGTGTCAAAGTTTATGATGTTTACCCTGTGAGCGATCCTGTTTCGGTATGCGGTATCGCGATTGATATCGGAACCACAACAGTGTCCGGTGTGCTCACAGATCTTTCTGACGGACGCATCCTGGCGAAAGCTTCGGCCGGAAACGGTCAGATTCGTTATGGTGCGGATGTCATCAACCGAATTGTCGAACAGAACAAAGAAGGCGGCCGCAAAAAGCTGCAGGACGCGATTATCAAAGAGACTCTGATTCCTCTTGTGAAGCTCATGGAAAAGCAGGCCGGGGTTGAGAAGGGACAGGTGATGCGCCTTACGATCGCCGGCAATACGACGATGAACCATCTGCTCATGGGTGTTTACGCGGATCCGGTCCGGACAGAACCGTATATTCCGACCTTTTTCAGATGCGACCCGTTCCCGGCCTGTGATCTGGTGCCGGAACTCAATCCGTCGGCTGTATGTCTGATCGCGCCGAATATCGGCTCCTATGTCGGAGGCGACATTACGGCCGGTGCGATGGCGAGCATGATGTGGAATAAAGAGGAGTTTACGCTTTTTATTGACCTGGGCACGAATGGGGAGATTGTCTTCGGCAACAGTGATTTCCTGATGAGCTGCGCATGCTCAGCGGGACCGGCTTTCGAGGGCGGCGATATTTCCTGCGGTATGCGTGCTACCGACGGCGCAATCGAAGCGGTAACGATCGATGCGGAGAGCATGGAACCGGATATGAAGATTGTCGGTGCGAAGGGACAGAAGCCGGTCGGCATCTGCGGCAGCGGCATTATCGATATCATCGCGGAACTCTATCGCTGTGGTATTATAGATTCGAAAGGAAAATTTGTGCGCAGGGGAAGTCGTGTTCTGCGCGATGAGCACGATACAGGCAGATATGTCATCGCCCGCAAAGAAGAGAGTGAGACGGGACGGGAGATCTCGATCAACGAGGTTGATATTGAGTCCTTCATCCGCGCCAAAGGGGCGATTTATTCCGCAATTGATACGATGCTGGGAACGCTCGACATGACGCCGGATGTGATTGATCACATGTTGGTTGCAGGCGGAATCGGCAGCGGCATCAATATGGAAAATGCGGTCCGCATCGGCATGTTCCCGGATGTGGACAGAGAGAAGTTTGAATATATCGGAAATTCTTCACTTGCCGGTGCCTATGCGATGGTGCTCTCGGAAAATGCTTACGGGAAGGTTCATGAGATCGCTTCAAATATGACTTATTTGGAACTCTCCACTTATCCGGGCTATATGGACCACTTTATTGCTGCGTGCTTCATTCCGCACACGGATCTTGCACTGTTCCCATCGAGTAAGCAGGAGTACACGGTATAAGCTTCCGGAACTTCTCATATCATCGGTTCAGATGCGGGAAAAATGGTGCGGGAAAAGATCGGCGCTTTATGCCGCACGGATGTCCCAAAGTCCGGAAGAGACGGAACACTATAAGAGCGTATAGAGGAGACCTGGCAGTCTTCGGGAAATATATGGAGACAGAAAAAAAGGATATAAAGCCGGCATTTTCAAAGCCGGAGATAAAAAACAACAAAAAAGAGGTTCCGCTCGCAATTTACAGGGAGCAGTTTGCTGCGATTGATCCAAAGGAACGGGCAGAGATTCTGAATCTGAGATATGAAGGGGATACGTTTTATCTCAGACTGCTCAATACGGATTACCGGATTCACTGGCCGGACGGCAGAATCGAGTCCGATGACCCGGGAGCGGTTGTCTTCGGTTACGGCAATGGCGAGACCCTGCTGCTTCGGTATCTGATGTTCGGACAGGTACTGCCGTATACCGGACAGTATAAAACCTTCAGGGAATTGCCCTGGGGAGAGGTCTATATAAAGCCTTATACGGGCAGGTGCATCACCCGTCTTGCGTTTAAGGGCGGGATGAATCCTGAACTATTTGGCAGGGCAGCTGAGCTTCTTGGCGGCAGACAGGTGCCGCACGGCGACGCCGGCTATGAATTCGATTATACCGGGGAGTATCGTCTGCAGGCTTTTGTCTGGCAGGGAGACGAGGAGTTCCCTCCGAGTTCTCAGATTCTGTTTTCCGATAATTTTGCGGCGGGCTTTGCCGCGGAAGACAGCGTGGTGGCAGCAGAGGCACTCGTGACCGCGATTTCACGAAAGATGGATGAGCTTAAAAGGCAGCAGGCATAAGGAGCGTCAGTTACAGGCAGAAAATGGCGGCTTCATGACCGCATGACTATGGTTTCAGTCGTTTTGCACAAGATGTGCCAGGCGAAATTGAATAGATTCATATTTAACAAAACAGGAGGAATGGAAACATGGCAGAGTTCAAAACCGATATTGAGATCGCTCAGGCAACGACAATGTCTCCGATTACGGAAATTGCCGCCAAGGCAGGTATTGATCCGAAATACCTGGAGCAGTACGGCAACTATAAGGCGAAGATCGATTATAATCTTCTCAATGATTCCGATGCAGAGAACGGCAAGCTGATCCTTGTTACAGCGATCAACCCGACACCGGCAGGCGAAGGCAAAACTACTACATCCGTAGGTCTTGCTGACGGTCTCGCAAAGATCGGCAAGAAGGTTATGGTAGCTCTCCGTGAGCCGTCACTCGGACCTGTCTTCGGCGTTAAGGGCGGAGCCGCCGGCGGCGGATATGCTCAGGTCGTTCCGATGGAAGATATCAACCTTCATTTTACAGGTGACTTCCATGCAATCGGCGCAGCCAACAACCTGCTCGCAGCAATGATCGATAATCATATCTTCCAGGGCAATGCGCTCAATATTGACCCGAGAAAGATCACATGGAGAAGATGCGTCGATATGAATGACCGTCAGCTCCGCAATGTTGTCGATGGTCTCGGCGGAAAGACAAACGGCATGCCGCGTGAAGACGGCTATGATATCACGGTCGCTTCCGAAGTTATGGCCGTTCTTTGCCTTGCAAGCGATATCGATGACCTGAAGGCACGCCTCTCCAGAATCATCATCGGTTATACTTACGGTAAAGCTTCAGAGCAGAAGCCGGTTACAGCAGGCGATCTTCACGCTGCAGGTGCGATGGCAGCCCTTCTTAAGGATGCCCTGAAGCCGAACCTTGTTCAGACCCTTGAGCACACACCGGCAATCGTACACGGCGGACCGTTCGCGAACATCGCTCACGGCTGCAACTCCGTAACCGCTACGAAGATGGCCCTTAAGCTCGCTGACTACACCGTCACTGAAGCAGGCTTCGGCGCTGACCTCGGTGCAGAGAAGTTCCTTGATATCAAGTGCCGTATGGCCGGTCTCAAGCCGAACGCAGTTGTCATCGTTGCCACAGTCCGTGCTCTGAAGTACAACGGCGGCGTTGCAAAGGCAGACCTTAACAATACAAATGTCGAAGCTGTTGAGAAGGGTCTTCCGAACCTGCTTAAGCATGTTTCCAACATCACAAATGTCTATAAGCTTCCGTGCGTTGTAGCAATCAACGAATTCCCGACAGATGCTCCGGAAGAACTTGCACTCGTCGAAAAGAAGTGCAAGGAGCTCGGCGTCAATGTTGTTCTTTCCCAGGTCTGGGCAAAGGGCGGCGAAGGCGGCAAGGCTCTGGCTGAAGAAGTTGTCCGTCTCTGCGAACAGCCGAACGATTTCTCATACAGCTATGAACTTGAAGGCACAAGCATTGAAGAGAAGATTGATACGATCGTCAAGAGAATCTACGGCGGCAAGAGAGCTGTCCTCACAGCCAATGCCCAGAAGCAGGCGAAGGAACTGGCAGCTATGGGTTATTCCAACTGCCCGATCTGCATGGCGAAGACACAGTACTCTCTGACAGATGATCAGACGAAGCTCGGTGCTCCGACTGACTTCGAAGTTACTGTCCGCAATCTGAAGATCTCCGCAGGTGCCGGCTTTATTGTTGCCCTTACCGGCGAAATCATGACCATGCCGGGTCTGCCGAAGGTCCCGGCTGCAGAGCGCATCGATGTTGATTCCACAGGGAAGATCTCCGGTCTGTTCTGATTATGTCCGACGGGCCGCTGATGAGGGAAATGGGTTTTGAAGCTGTTCAAAGCTGATGATTTCCTTAAATTGCGTCCCGGATGCAGCGAAACATGTACTCCGGCGGTCACGCGGGCTGCGCGGCCGGCCGGGGTTTTGTCAATTTGTCGGTGAATTCTCAAAATGACGCAGCGGTGTTTCAACGGATGCTTCAGTGTGAATGAACGGCCGATATAATGACTATTTACTGACCGGCCTTGCGGAAGCGACTGTGATCACAGGGCCGGCTGATCCGGTATTATCATGGGAGATAGGAAACATGGATGATTTTACAAGAGAGTCCTGCAGAGATTTTGTGACAGTGCTTGCTTCTTCCGAACCGGTTCCGGGCGGCGGCGGCGCGGCTGCGCTTGTCGGCGCAATCGGTACGGCGCTTGGAAATATGGTCGGAAGTCTCACTGTCGGAAAGAAGAAATATGCGGATGTAGAGGCTGAAATTGGTGCGCTTAAGGCAAAGTGCGACGAGCTTCAGACAGCTCTTCTCGATCAGGTTCCGGCGGATGCGGAAGGCTTTAAGCCGCTTGCAAAGGCATACGGCATCCCGAAGGATGATCCGAACCGCGATGAGATCCTTGAAAATGCTACAATTGTTGCCTGCGGTGTTCCGGTACATATTATGGAACTTTGCTGCGAGGGGATTTCCGCGGTGAAAGTATTCGCAGAAAAAGGTTCCAGACTGGCAGTTTCAGATGCCGGCTGCGGTGCGGTGTGCCTCAAAGCGGCACTTCAGGCTGCATCTCTCAATGTCTATATCAATACGAAATCGCTTAAGAACCGCGAAGAGGCGGAAAAGCTGAATGCGAAATGCGAAGAGATGCTCAGGACCTATTCTGCAATGGCGGATGAGATCTATGAGATGGTTCGGGGAAAATTCATCAGCTGAAAAAAGAATGAAGGAAGACATCCTTCTGAAAGGAACGGAAAATGGCAAAACAGTTACTTGGTAAAGAAGTTACAGAAGCCCTGAATGCAAAGCTTCAGGCAAGAACTGAAGCACTCAAGGCAAAGGGGATTTCTCCGAAGCTTGCAATTGTTCGCTGCGGCGAGAATCCATCCGACATTTCTTACGAAAAGGGAGCGATCAAGCGCGCAGAACTGATCGGCGTTGAGACAGAAGTGATCCTTCTCCCGCAGGATATCACAAAGGAAGCTCTGATCGCAAAGATCGAAGAGCTGAATGCCGATACAAGCGTACACGGTGTTCTGATGTTCAGACCGCTTCCTGCTCATCTCAAAGCGGATCAGAGCGAAATCTGCAATAAGCTTGCGGCCGAGAAGGATGTCGACTGTATGACGGATCTCAGCAACGCAGGTGTCTACACAGGCAAGCCGCTTGGCTTCCCACCGTGCACACCGCAGGCCTGCATGGAGATTCTTGATTACTACAACGTTGATCTCAAAGGAAAAAATGTCGCGGTGATCGGCCGTTCACTCGTTGTCGGCAAGCCGGCCGCCATGATGCTGATGGCAAAGAACGCAACCGTTACGGTCTGCCACACAAAGACCGTTGATGTCGAGGGCATCTGCAAAAAGGCAGATATCATCGTTTCTTCCGCAGGTGTTCTCAACAGCCTGACAAAGGATTATGTCAGTGAAGGACAGACAGTCATCGATGTCTCCATCAATTGGGATCCGACGAAGAAAGAAGGCAAGGGCGGTATCGCAGGCGATGCGGTATTCGCGGAAGTTGAGCCGATCGTTGGAGCGATTACCCCGGTTCCGGGCGGCGTAGGATCTGTGACAACCTCTGTTCTGATTGAGCATGTTGTAGCAGCTGCTGAGCGCACACTCGCATAAGTAGAAAAATAAGAGCTCCCGGTTTGCCGGATGTAATATGCATCGGGCGGATCGGGAGCTTTGACATGGAATGTCTGCTGTGATTATACCTGACGGGCAAAGATCTCTGACAGTTCCGCCATAAAGAGCTCGAAATAGTCGTCTTCTCCTTTTAAGAGAGGGGAATTTTCGCCGCCGCCGTTTGTGCTTCTGCGCATGTCGGCGTAGTATTGTTCACCGGCGTTGATCAGGTCCATTGGGGACAGTGTATAACCAAGTTCTGCCGCAGTGCTGCAGAAGCTGTCGACAGGGTTAGGCGTGTGATTGGCAGAAAGCAGTTTGCGGCAGACGGCGGGATCTGCGAGAGCCAATCGCCTGAGGGCAGAAAGAACGGCATCGATGTCCGGCATAAGAAACCTCCGCTGGCTGAACCGATTCAAGATCTGCATGAAAATGCGCATCGGTGATCGGTTCAATAGGAAAACGTGCCGCCGGCACGTTTTTTGTGCGTTATGACGAATTAAAAAGGTGACAGTTTAAGCATCTGCTGTTTCAGCCTATCACAGGCAGTGAAAAAAGGAAAGTCGTTTTTTTGCGCAGAACAGAATAAGTGTGAAAGTTATGAAATGATTTTGTGAAAATGCGAATGTGGTGTGGCGTGAACGGCAGAAATGTGCGATACTGTAAAATAGATTTGATGCGGCAGGCGAAAAGACGATGGCCTGCTTTTCGAATAGAATTGCAGTAAGAACAGGAGACCGAAATTTATGGACATGAAAAACGAAAATCAGGACCGGAATGCCAATGGCGCAGTGAAGTCTCAGGGCGGCAATTCTCCGGATGGAACGGAGAAGCCGAAGGATCCGATCTGGCTCTGGCTGATTAAGGAATGCTGGCAGTATGTGGCTGTCATTGTTGTATTTGCGCTGCTGTTTACATTTGTGGTCGTAAATGCGAAGATTCCTTCGGGATCCATGGAAAATACGATTATGACGGGAGAACGGCTGTTTGGCAACAGACTTGCTTATACGAACAGTGATCCCGAACGCTATGACATCGTCATTTTTAAATATCCGGACGATGAATCCAGACTGTTTGTGAAGCGGGTGATCGGTCTTCCTGGAGAGACGGTTACCATCAGAGACGGCAAGGTTTATATCAATGACAGTACGGAGCCGTTGATGGACAGCTTCTGTCCGGAGAAGCCGACAGGGGATTTTGGACCCTTTACAGTGCCTGAGGGCTGCTATTTCATGATGGGTGATAATCGTGAACACAGCAATGATTCCAGGTACTGGACCAATAAATATGTGTCGAAGGATAAGATTGTAGGCAAGGTTGGGTTCCGCTATTGGCCGCTCACAAAGATCGGTCCGGTTACGAGTACATTTGATGAGGATCTGAACTGGTAAGGACGGACATCGGAAACCGTTGCGGATCGGAAAAATATGCATTCTATGCATCTGTGTAGTTATGAAAAATTCGCACTGCTATGATTTGAGCACAGAAAGGAGCTGCCTATCGGCAGCTCCTTTCTGTGTGAGGTGCGCTGTGACTTTCGTGCTGCAGCGGGGATGCCGTCTGCCCGATTCCGGTACAGCAAAAAGAAAACGTGCCGCCGGCACGTTTTCTCGCTGAAGTTTTAATTGTAGTAGTTGTGCGACTCTTCGTATTCGACAATGAACGTCAGGTTGCTGATTTCGGTCTCATTGAGTCCGAGGGCACCATAGAGGTCATCTGTGTCGGCGTTGAGGTTCGGATCCGGGTTATACCAGGACATGCCGGAGAAGTAAGAGGTCAGATCCTCACTGGCGAAGGTGTATCCGTGGCGGGCCAGGATTTCATTTCTCGCATAGCGCACCTGTTCAGCGGAAAGTCCGTCGAGATCGGCATCAGTCAGAATTCTGGAATCGCTGTCAGAAAGAATATAGGTATCTGATTTTGTCTGTTCCGGAGTAGGGGTAGGAGTCGGCTCGGCAGTCGGTGTCGGTGTTGCGGTCGGGGCGGCAGTCGGTGTCGGTGTCGCGGTAACAGCCGGTACAGAGGACGCTGCGGCATCAGTTGCTGCAGACGCTGTACCGGTAATAGTGGCCGAATTGCCGGAAGAACCGTTCTGAGTGAACATCGTGAAGCTTCCGGATCTCAGGAACAGAACAACAATCAGCGCGATCGCAATGACTGCCACAAGCAGGGCAATGATCAAAGGAGCTCTTGAGCCTTCATCCTCATCATCTTCGTCATCCCACTCGTAAGATTCTTTTTTCGAAGATTTTTTAGCTGCCTTCTCGGTTTTTTTGGCGGATACGGCTGCTGCGTTTTTACTCTTTTTTGATGATCCGGCTGTTTTTTTCGTGCTGAGATCTGCGGCATAGAGATCAGTCTGGTCAAGCGCGGCGGCCGATTTGGCGGAAAGATTCTCTGTCGGCTGCTCAGCGGAAAAATCTGCTTTCAGCGTGATCTTGACACCGCAGTTATCACAGAAAGACGAGCCGTCCGGCAGCTTATGACCACAATTCGGACAGAACATAATAATCACCTCCATAATAAATCGATAAAGATATTTGCGCGTTTTTGCCGGCGCAGTCATAGAAACAGTATATCACAAGTGAAACCCTGTGGGGGATTTTCCGGCAACTATTTTTTGAAAATAATGTGTTTGACGAGCCTCGAAGCCTGTCAGCTGAGATGTGACAGCAATTCTTTGACAGTAGAATTGTGTCCGGAGGCAAAAGAGGCCAGCCAGCTGTTTTTATTTGTCGGAGAAATATTTTTTGCGTTGTTAAACGCTTCCGGCGCGGTGATCTTTGTCAGGACGCCGCGGTAGATCTGAGAGGCCCGGCAGCTCGTGATGCCGTATCCGTCGGTGGATGACTGGGAGGACCAGTAATAGATGATGTCATCGCGCTCACCAGCATCATTCAGAGCATATTTGTGACCCAGATACACAACCATGTGGCCGCGTTCTCTGGCACCGATGTACTTGTCGCGGAAGATCTTCAGGAAGTCGCCGGGTTCTGCGTTTGCCCACGCCTTCCAGTAGGCTGCCTCAGAAGAATAGGAAGTTTTGGCCGCAATATGATAATTTTTTCCGGCACCGAGCTCTTTCACAAGGATCGCAAGCCCCGGTCCGTTGGCGTTGGCCCGGCCCCAGCAGCCGACACCGTCAGCCTGTGCGGCATAGCTCATTCCGCTTACGGCGTAGGGTCGGAGATAAGTCCAGGCTTTTTTGGAAATCTGAGAGCCGGTGTCCCAGGTCAGGAGCGTTTTCAGAAGGACCATGTAGCAGGCGGAGGAGCAGTAGGAGGGTCTCGCTTTTGAAAGGTCGATCGTCGGACGGGAGGATCCCATTGTGAAAGCATTTACCATCGCTCTCTCCGTGGTCACCGGATGTGCGGAGGTTGTTCCGCCGGTGTAATATTCCCCTCCGTTTTTTACGCCTGCGATAACGCTGAGAAGGATTTCGTTCCAGGTTTTCGGAGTATCGGTCACATAATTTTTCGGAAGCGTGCTGCCTGTCGGGTAGAGAGTCTTGCGGTAAAGCTTCTGATAAACGGTTGAACCGGGTTTGGCCTTGGGATATTTTGAGGTATCCTTTGCAACCATCTTTTTCTTCATGCCTGTTGTCACAAAGTAAGTCAGAACCGCGAGATCATCATCGCCGGTGATCGTGATGACGGAGGGATTTTTTTTCAGAAAATAGGCATAGTCATAAACTTCGCTGTAATCCACACCTTCAAAGACAGTGATCGCATTTCTCATAGCGGTGATGCCGGTCGCGGTCATCGTCTTTGTTTTTGATTTATGGCCGTAATTGATGAAATGCAGATAGTACTTCCGATAGCTGGTTCCGTATTTCCTTCGAAGATCGGCATTGCCGTAGCGGTATGACTTTACATCAAAGGAGGCGCAGCCCCGCCGCTGAAGATTCATTCCGGCGGTCACAAAGTAGCGGAGAATCGCTTCATCGTCATAATTGTATTTTTTTGCGATTGTGGGATATTTTTTTACAAAATAGTCATAGTTATAGACGAGGGAGTAATCTTTGCCGTTGTAGACCGTGGGATGTGAGGAGGCATTGACAGTCAGAGCCGTGAAAATGATTGCGGCGGCTGCGATCATCAGGCGCAATAGCGGGCGGATGCGTTTCATGGCAATATCCTTTCAATAGTTTACAGGAAAAACCGGTGTCTTTCTGTTGGCTGTAAGAAATTGACACAGTTCTTTGAAATAATAATGTAACATATTTGAAATATCTGTGCAACTAAAAGCGGATAACAGCTTTACTTTCACGGTAAGAATATTTAAAATAAATTCAGACATCAAAATAAAATCTGTGGATGAAGGAGGATGAAAACAGTGAAGAAAATGATTACGGCCCTGGCTGCTATTGCTGCGATTACAGGTATTGCGATTACCTTTATCAGCGTTCCGGAAGAATAAGCCTTCCGAAAGACAGGCGGAGCGAAAATGGTCTGTGAATTATTCGTGAAGTGACGCGGTTCGGAGAAAAGTTGTGATATCATGGCTCAGGAACATACTGAAGCAAAAAAATGTTTTGCTGCTGTCGCCAATGAGACAGGACAAGAATGGAGCCATACATTGAAACCGATCGTATTTTATTATTCGCGCTCGGGGCGCACGGAGAAGCTTGCCCACCTTGCGGCGAAGGAGATGCGGGCTGAGATTATGCGCATCGAGCCGGAGTACGCATATGGGAGCTTTTCTTCTTCGATCTCCAGAGTTATCAAAGAAAGGGTCCGCAGGGAGCATCCGAGATCCTCAACACCGATACCGGACTTGAGCAGGTTTGATCCGATTTTTGTCGGGTATCCGGTCTGGGCAAATGATCTGCCGGAGTTCATCGGTGATTTTCTGAGCCGGTGCGATCTTGAAGGAAAGACAGTCATACCGTTTGCTACTTTTGCTGTGTCCGGCATGGAAAAATCTCTTGCATCCGTGACGGCTGCTTGCAAGGGGGCACAGATTCTCTATCCATTTGAGGATGGAATGCTTCGCGGAGGAGATTACCGTAAATGGCGGTTGAACGTCCGCAGGTACATTTGGAATATGGAGTGAGACTGCTTCAAAAAGAGGTGCTTTTACACAAAGAAAACGTGCCGGAGGTGCGCTTTTCTTTTATCTCAGCAAACAAAAGGAACTGCCGGCGGCAGTTCCTTTTGTTTGCTGAAAACAGGGGGTGCGGGAATACCTTCATTTTAAAGTGCCTGCAGGGGTGCGGTGCTGAAGCTTACATAAGCTTCAGGTCACCATCCTTGATCCATCCGAGTTTCTTTTCGGCTGTGCAGAAGAGGCAGCTGAGAAATGCAGGCAGAACAAAGCAGATCAGGATAAGTCCGATCCAGTCCATGGCTGTGATCGCTGTTTTGGTGCCGGTAGCGATATCGTTGACCCAGCCGGTGTAGACGCCGATCTGTCCGACAAGACCGCAGGTTCCCATTCCGGAAGAGACAGGCGAACCGTTCATCTGCAGTTTGAATATACAGGTAGCAATCGGTCCGGTGATTGCGGAGGCAAGCGTCGGGGCAATCCAGATGCGGGGGTTTTTTACAATATTCGGCATCTGGAGCATGGAGGTTCCGAGCCCCTGGGAGACAAGACCGCCAATGCCGTTTTCACTGTAGCTCATAAAGGCAAAGCCGATCATCTGGGCGCAGCAGCCGGCAACAGCAGCACCGCCGGCAAGACCGGTGAGGCTGAGTGCAGCGCAGATTGCGGCGGAAGAAATCGGGAGTGTAAGGGCTGCTCCGACGATGACGGATACAAGTATGCCCATCAGGAAAGGCTGCATGTCGGTTGCCCACATGATCAGGCTGCCGACTGCGGAAGCGGCTTTGCCGATCGGTGCGGCAACAAAGTAAGCGGTTCCGGTGCCGGCCAGGATCGTGACAATGGGAGTGACAAGAATATCGATTTTTGTTTCTTTGCTGACAAGCTTCCCGAATTCGGCAGCGACGATCGCTACAACAAAGACAGCAAGCGGACCGCCGGCACCGCCCATCATGTTTGCGGCATATCCAACGGGAATAAGGGAGAAGAGAACGAGCGGCGGAGCCTGAAGCGCATAGCCGATGGAGGCCGCCATGGCAGGCCCGACCATGGCGGAGGCGAACCCTCCGATGGTCAGGGAAGTGCTTCCGTTGTCATAGATGGGATTGGCTAGAAAACCGATTCCGAACTGTGTGCCGAGGGTGTTGAGTATGGTACCGATCAGCAGGGTGCAGAACAATCCCTGGGCCATGGCACCGAGGGCATCGATTCCGTATCGTTTCGCCGAGAAAATAATATTTTTCTTCTTTAAAAAAGCAGAAAATTCGTTCATGTTTATCTCCTGTTCAATAAAAATACGAGTTGCCTATACTGGTGTCTTGACAGGTGTCACGGCAATATTATAACCGAGGAAATAATTTGTCAATCCATATGAGGCGTTATATAATGAAATTTATGGATTTCAGACTGTGATTTTACGCCAGCAGAAACAAAAGCCGTTCTCATAAAGGATCGATCTGCTAAAGGTGCAGAAGGCGTGCGTGATGGGAGAGAAAAAGTGAACGGAGGTATATCCGGCTCAACGACCGGTATAAAAAAGAAGGCATGGATGATGGAAGAGAAAAAAGTGAACGGAGGCATATCCGGCTTACCGGTCGGTATAAGGAGTGCAGAGCATATGAAAGCTGAAGACAGAAGAAACGCAATTTTGCAGATGCTGCGCAGCAGTGACAGACCGCTGAGCGCGTCTTATATGGCTGCGGTATTTTCTGTCAGCAGACAGATTATTGTAGGTGATGTTGCTTTGCTCCGGGCGGCGGGAACCGAAGTCCGTGCAACTCCGAGGGGATATATTTTGGAAAATGAGTGCCCGAAAGGAATCATGCGACGGATAGTGTGCAGGCATTCTCCGGTGGAAATGGAGAAAGAGCTCATGATCTTTGTGGATAATGGCTGCAGTGTGATGGACGTGATCGTAGAACATCCGCTTTACGGACAGCTGACCGGCGAACTCAGTCTGTCATCCAGGTATGATGTGCAGCAGTTTGTAAAGCGGTCGGAAGAGATGGGGGCGAAATCGCTCTGTATGCTTACAGATGATATTCATATCCATACCCTGAAGGTGCCGGACGAGGCGGCATATGCGAGAGTATCGGTGGAACTGCAGGCTGCGGGAATTTTATACGAAATTTGAAGCACACTAACGGGAAGATATGCGGGCGGCGCACGTTTCTAACGGGAACCGTTCAATGTGTGACCTGTTTTACGCAAGAGGCACAGCCTCAGTCTTCGGGATAAATGCCGAATTCAAAGCCGCGTTCTCTTGCGCCATCGATGAAATCTGCGAGCATGGCGGTATTGGTGTCGGATTTTGCGTGGAGCAGATAAATCGCGCCCGGATGCAGGTGGTTAAGCGCTTTTTCAAGAGACTCATCTACCGGCGGCTGGTTGTCTTCGTCATAATCAACATAGGCATAGGACCAGAAGACTACTTTTAAGCCGAGATTATTGACAAGGCCGAGGGACTGATCACTGTAAATACCTTCCGGATAGCGGAAATACTTCATCTTATACCCGTAATTGTCCTCAACAAGGTCCTCCAGCGTCATGATCTGGCTCGTCTGCTCATCGATGCTAAGAGAAGTCATATCGGGGTGCGTGCAGGTGTGATTGCCGAGCTGATGCCCTTCATCGATCATGCGCTGGACCAGTTCCGGCCGCTCATCGACAAAGTTTTTGGTCAGGAAAAAGACAACCTTTACACCTTTTTCCGCAAGTGTATCCAGAATCTGGATTGTGTTGTCATTGCCGTAGCCTTCATCCATCGTGAGGTAAATTGTGTTGCTGGAGGTATCCTGAATCCAGTCAACATTGAACTGTCCCCATTTGTTTTCGTACCACTCCCAGTCAGTCGGAACATTGTTCTCGTCGAGGTTGTCTGAGGAATAGCCGAAGTTGACCGGAGTACTGTCCAGTTCGTCAAGATTCCAGGAAGTCTGTTCAATCTTTTCCGTTGAAATAAAATCGGATTTAACATAACCGGTCTGATTGTTGTAAATTACCTGTGTCCAGCCATCTGCTTCTCCGGCGTATTCGAGTTCGGTGCCGTAGGATACCTGACCGAGAACGGTGCTGTCGGTATTTGGCTCTGAGCGCACATTTACAGAGGTGGTATTGATGTAAACCGCTGAACCTTCGGCTGCAGCAGGGACCGTGGAGGCAGCGGAAGAGACGGAAGCAGCGGCTTCGGAAGAGGCAGACGCGTCCTGAACGGCGGTTTCCGATTCGGCAGTATTTTCGGAAGCGGCAGTTTCCGAAAGAGCCTGACCATCTGCCTCAAGGACAGCCTGACCATCTGCCTCAAGGACAGCCTGGGCACTGTCGGAGAGCCTGGCAGTATTGGGGTCGTAGTAGATACCGGTGATTGTGTCGCCGTTTTTTTCCGGAACCGCAGTCGGTGTGACAACAGCTGAGGAAGCGGATGTCGCAACGGCTGCAGTAGTTTCAGCCTGCTGATTCGAAGTCCGGACAACCTGTGTGACGATGAGGACCATTGCGATCGTGAGCGCGGCAGCAAATATCGTTAAAAAGGCGATAAGTCCACCGTTTTTTTTCTTTTTCTTTCTTTTCTTTGCCATAATTCTCCCCTGAAATTTTACCTGATGTGCGATATCTGGGGGTGTCAGGCTCGAGGCTGTTGCCGAATGCCGCACCTGCAGATGCGATTTTGTTGTTGGCTGACAGCTTTTACCGAAAAAGACTAAAACCCCGTTTTTGATATTTTACCTTTGGCAGGGCAGATTTGCAAGCGGGATGAGGGCAAGCCTTTCCAATCCTCAAAAGAAGCTGCCGGAGGTACAGTAGGCTAAAGGATTTTTTGCTGAGGGAACGGAGTCAGATGCAGCTCGCAAACGGCATGAAAATCATGTTCAGTTTGAAATCCCTGACATTGACACGGCTTGAAAGTATAGCTATAATTAACTTAAATGTTAACATGGAGGGCAGAATGCAGTTATCGGAAGAAGTCAGAAAATTAAGTAAAGAACTGAAGGTTAATCTCTCTGAAATAGCCCGGCGGACGGAGCAGTCACCTGCCAATCTTTCCAAGAAATTAAATAAAGATACGCTTTCCTTTGAGGATTTCAAGAAGATTCTTGAAGCTCTCGGAGTGACACTTGAGTGCAGGTTAATTCTTCCGGGCGAGAAGGAACTCGTGGAAAATGCCCTGGACCGCAGGACTTCGAGCATGCTCGCCATACTTGAAAAAGAACTCGAGGTAGAGCGGATTAAAAATGAATATTATGAGTCCTCTAAGTTCGCATTCCGGACTGCGATGAATACGCTTTCGGGTGTGATTGTGCTTCTTGAGAACCATGGGGATGATCCGAAAACAGTCCGCAGATGTACGGCTGATGTAAAGTCGGCGTTCGAGCAGCTGATGCAGACCGCTTACCTTGGACCGGATGCTTTGGAGCCGGAAGCACAGAGGGCAGCTCCGGAAAGGCGCCGGACACTCTCCATGGGAGGAAAGCGCGTATTTGTTGTGGATGACAATGCGATTAACAGGGAAATTGTGACAGAACTTCTGCAGGACAGCGGTCTTGAGGCGGACAGTGCAGGAGACGGTGCGCAGGCGCTCGAAAGCGTTAAGGTTCGGCCGGAAGGCTATTATGATTTTATTTTGATGGATCTTCAGATGCCCGGAATGGACGGCTTCGAGACGGCAAAAGCAGTGAGAGCACTGGAAGGAGCAAGAAGCAGGGTGCCGATTGTGGCGATGACTGCCGGAGATTTTGCGGATGACCGAAAGAAAGCGGCAGAGGCCGGCATGAACGGTTTTGTTCAGAAGCCGTTCGATATTCAGAAGCTTTTCGGGGTGCTGGAGGATCTGAACCGGAAGACGGAACATTAAAATATTATTTTATAAACCGGAAGAGGCGGCAGACCGGTGTCTGTGTTATCACAGGCGTGTCAGAGTAGTACATAAGGAGAACGGATTTAAATGACAGTAAAAGAGTTTTATGAACAGATCGGCGGCGGCTATGAGGATGCAATGAGTCAGCTGCGAAAGGAAGAACGGATTGCGAAATATCTGGGGATGTTCCTTCGGGATGATTCATTTGCCATGCTGAAAGAGGGGATGGAGAGCGGAGATATGGAAAAGGCGTTCCGCGGCGCCCATACACTGAAAGGCGTCAGTGCGAATCTGGCCCTGAAGCGCCTTAAGGAGGCTGTTTCGGAGCTGACAGAGGACCTGCGCGGCGGCAAAGATCTCGAGCATGCCAGGGCTGCTTATCCCGGGACGGCGGCTCTCTATGAGCAGGCTGTTCTTGCGATCCGGGAACTGACGGGCAGTGAGTCCTGAAGATGGGAGGCCTGAGACGGTGAGGCCTGGATGGGCGTAATCGAAGCACAGCAGGAAAGGTAATCGTTCGGTATGCGAAAAATACTTATCATTGAAGACAACGAAATGAATCGCGAGATTCTGAAGGATATCCTGAGTGAAGAGTATGAAATTATAGAAGCGGAGAACGGCGCAGCCGGTCTGGAATTTCTGCAGAGCAGATATCAGGAGATTTCAGTGATCCTTCTGGACCTTCACATGCCGGTAATGGACGGTTTTGAATTTCTCGAAAAGGTCAGGGAGGACAGCCAGCTCGCTGGGGTTCCGGTGATTGTCATGACAGCGGATGAAAACGCAGATACCGAGGAGAGATGCATGCAGCTCGGTGCGGTTGAATTTCTCGAAAAGCCGTATAATCCGGTCGTGATGTTCGGACGAATCAGCAATATGATCCGGATGAGGGAGGCGGCTCAGACGGTTCGCTTTATTGAGCATGATGAATTGACGGGACTTTATACCCGCCAGGCGTTCTGCCATTATGCGGGCAGACTTCTGAGAGAGAATCCGGAGAAACAGTATTCCCTTTTTATTTCCGATATCCGGGGCTTTAAGCTGATCAACAGCATTTACGGAGAAGCAGCCGGAGATGAGATTCTGAGGGCGATTGCAGAGAGGCTTGGCAGCGACGGCCGCATGAGCAGCGGGATTGTCGGGTATTACGGTGCGGACCATTTTCTGGGGATTTTTGAAGCGAGTATTGTACCCTCTTCCGATATTCTTGAGAAGATCTTAAAGGATCCGATGGAAATCGCCTCAGTGCCTCATGTTATTTTAAAAATCGGTGTGTGCGAAAATGTCAGCCATGACGCGCCCATCTCCAGGGTGATCGACCGGGCCATCGGAGCACTTGACACCGTGAAGCCGTCCTATGACGTCCATGTAGGGGTTTATAATGAAGCCCTTTCGAAAAAATATGAGGACGAGCGGCAGATGGAAGCTGATTTCCGGCGTGCGCTCGATGCCGGTGAATTCAAGGCCTGGTTTCAGCCGAAGGTAGATCCGGTGAGGAGAAAGATTGTCGGTGCCGAAGCGCTGGTGAGATGGAAGAAGGAGGATGGAAGCTTCCAGCCTCCTTACAGATTTATTCCGCTGTTTGAGAAGGACGGACTGGTTGATCCTCTGGACAAGCACATGTTCCGCCTGGTGTGCTGTATGCAGAAAAGCCGTCTTGAAAGCGGACTTGAGTGTGTCCCGATTTCGGTTAATATGTCGAGAACAACGCTGCTTAAGCCCGGGACAGCGGCCCTCTACCGGGAGATGCTTGGGGAGACGGGAATTCCGGCAGAGCTCGTTCCGATTGAAATCACGGAGAGTTCTGCGTTCCTGAGCAACCGGATCGGAGATGTAATGAAGGATCTGAAGGAAAGCGGATTTTCACTTCACATGGATGATTTCGGTTCCGGCTATTCATCGCTGACAAGTCTCGGCGTGCTGCCATTCGATGTGACTAAGCTGGACAAGAGCCTTACCGATACAGTTGAAACTGCGCGCGGGGAGATGATCATCCGGCATATGCTGCAGGTGATTCATGAACTGGGAATGAAGGCCGTTGTGGAGGGTGTTGAGTCTGCGGAGCAGGTGCAGATCCTTATGAGGCTCGGCTGTGACGCAATTCAGGGCTATTATTATTCGAAACCGGTTCCGCAGGAGGAATTTGAACGGATGCTTAGCGGTGAAATCGATCTTGTGAAGGGAAAATGAACGCCGCGGAAAGCGGAATAAGGAGGAAAGAATATGAGAAAAATGATAGCAGCAGTTCTGACGGCGGCAATGTCAATTTCCCTCGGAGCCGCGGGTGTTTCCGCAGCGGACAATTCTGTTTCCGGCTTTGAGCCGGCTCTCGACACGGAGACAGAGGCTACGCTGTATTTTCTCGGGAACTATGGCAATTTTGAAGCGCTTGATCAGGTTGCCCTTGATTTTAAGAACTATTATCCGAATGTCGATGTGATCTATACCAAGCTGGACGATTACCGGAATGATATTGCGAACCGTTTTGTCACAGGGGAAGAAATCGATCTTTTCATGTGCTCATGGTGGGATGAGGCCTTTCCGGGAAACGGCAATATCATTGAAAATGCGGAAGACCTCGGAACTACCGGTATTGATTTTTCAAACCTGAATCCTGATATGCTCAGCCTGGGGGCAGTTGATGAAACGCAGCTCATGGTGCCGCTCTATGTGGATTGCTGCGGTTATATGGTGAATCTGGATCTTTTTGAGGCCGCGGGTGCGGAAGTGCCTACTAACAGTGAAGAACTGTTGACCGCATGTGAAAAACTGGCTGCCGCCGGCTATGAAAAGCCGATTTATATCCGCAGCGGTGCATACGGAAGGAGCTTTACGGGAACTTATATGGAGCAGCGCCTCGGCGGAAGCGATGAGACTGCGGCACTGGAGGAAACCATTGCCAAAATGGATGAACTCTATGCCTCCGGCTATGTAAATGATGAGGGAAATACATTGGAGGATGCCTATAATGCCATGATTCTCCGCTTCTTTGAGGGAGATATTCCGCTTGAACCGATTATTGTATCGAATTATTCGGGAACAAAAAAGCGGGAGGCGAAGTCCGAGGCCTTTACGGCAAATCCTTTTAATTATGCCTTTATTCCGGCTTTTTACGGAGAGACTTCAGACCGCACTTATATCAATGAGCTGGGATCTGTCTATGTCGGTGTTTATAAGGGTTCCGAACAGTTGGAAATGGCCAATGAATTCCTGCGTTTTATGCTGACCGACGATGAGATGTATACTTTTCAGACAATAAAAAATATGCCGACCGCAAATGTGACAAACGGTATGGATACCTTCCCGTATCTCAAGGAAGCCGACCTTTATTACTCAACGGAGGAGGGGATCTCTTCACTCGATGAGGAGTATGCAATGGACGTGCTCAACGAATATGATGCCGGCGGAGACCATGCGGGAATGTATGAAATGCTGAATGGTTTTCTTGAAAACGGCCTCGGCTGATGTCAGGAGAAGGCGTGATATTGTTGAGCAAAGTGTAATTAAAAAGGCCGGGCGGCTGCATCATAAAGAGTGATATGACCGGCCTTTGATTCGTTATAACATATGAGAAAACGTGTCTGCGGCACGTTTTCCCGTAGGAGAGAACGATGAAACGACTTCTGATCATCCTGGCAAACTGTCTGACTGTTCTGGCAGTTGCAGCGGGGGTGCTTCTTTATGCGGAGTCCTCAGCAAAGAATTCGGCGGCTGTCAGCAGAGGACAGTTCGAGGACACAACAGCCATACTGGAAGAAATTGCCAGCAATTATCTTGTGGATTCACAGGAGGTTGCTGACCGCTGGGCTGCGCTCATTAACGGCAGCAGCTGCACGATGGAAGTTGCCACGGCGATGCTGCAGACGGCCTCTCTTGAGGATGGCGTGTCCGTTCAGCTTCTCTGGAGTGACAGCCTGACAGGGCTTGCAACCCGCGGAAAAGCCGCCGATCCGACGGATCATACCGTGGATTATTCGAAGAAGCTTGCAGAGGTTCCCTCCACAAACTGGGAGAGCGGCAGCATTCATATGACACCCCGCTACAATGATCCGCAGACCGGAAGCTATGTGGTAGCTTTCTGCAGTTCGATTCGGCTGAAAACGGGCACAGGAGAGACAAAAGACGGCATTTTATTGTATGTGATGCCGGTTAAACTGCTGGAAGCACGCTGGACTTTTCCGACGGAATACGGTCAGACGGCTGAGGTGGCGCTGATTGACAGCACCGGCAAATATATTATTAAGCCGGACGGGATGAAGAATGAGGATTTTTTCAATTATGTCTATTCCTATAATAAGGGCTCAATAGGGGAAAGCGAACTCCGGGAAGAGATGAACGCGGAAAGCAGCGGAAGCTTTGAGGCTCTGAATGCCCGCGGAGAGAACTGCTACTTTGTGTACGCACATTTGAAAAATAATGAGGAGTGGACGCTGGTCTCGATGATTCCGTCGGATGCCCTTGTGTCGAGCACGATTGACTGGAACATCAGTATTCTCCTTGTGGTTGCGTTGTCCGCTCTTTTGCTTCTCGATGTCGGATATCTGTTTCAGGAAAGGCGCATTGAGCGGAAAACACAGGAAAATATCAACAGGCAGACGGAGATTATTGCAGCACTTGCAGAGAATTATTCCAACGTATTTATCGTAAACCCGGATGAAAATACAGCGGAGATCATCAAAGCAGAGGCGCATGTGACAACGCAGCTGAAAGATGATGCAAAAAGCTTCCCGATCAGTGTGGCTGCTGAAAATTATGCACGGGAGCGGGTGCTTACGGACGACAGGGCTTCGTTTCTCGAACAGTTGACGCCTCAGAAGCTGAGAGAGGACTTTGCGGAAGCAGAGAGCTCTGATTATACCTATCGGGTAGCGGATGGCCAGGACACGCATTTTTACAACATGCATATAGTCCGGATTTCCAAAGATAACGAAAGTGTCCGCCTGGTAGTCGGATTCCGGAACATAGATACGATTATTGCGGAGCAGGATAAGAACCGAAAGCTGCTCGAGGATGCCCTCAATGCCGCACAGTATGCCAACAGAGCCAAAACGGTCTTCCTGAACAATATGTCGCATGACATCCGTACGCCGATGAATGCCATTATCGGCTTTACTTCGCTGGCGGCGACGCATATTGATGACACAAATCTTGTAAAGGGGTATCTTTCCAAGATCCAGACGTCCTCCAATCATCTGCTCTCGCTTATCAATGATGTCCTTGATATGAGCCGCATAGAAAGCGGAAAGGTGAAGATCGAGGAAAAGGAAGTCCATCTGCCGACTGTGCTGCATGATTTGAGAACGATCGTGCAGGCGGATATCAAGGCGCATCAGCTTGAGTTTTTTATTGATACGATGGACGTCGTCGATGAAGATATTATCTGTGACAGGCTCAGGCTAAATCAGGTGCTTTTGAATATCGTTTCCAACGCGATCAAGTTTACCGGCCCTGGCGGCTCGATCAGTGTGAAAATTGCGGAAACTGCGGCCTCATCTGAGGATTATGCGTCTTACTCATTTTACATCAGGGACACCGGCATCGGCATGAGTCCCGAATTTCTTGAGCATCTCTATGAGCCGTTTACGAGAGAACAGACGGCTACGGTAAGCGGAATCCAGGGGTCGGGTCTCGGGCTTTCGATCACAAAAAATATTGTGGATATGATGGGCGGCACGATTTCTGTCACAAGCGAAGTCGGTGTCGGCACGGAGTTTGCGGTACATTTTGATTTCCGCAAGAGCGGGACAAAAGTGGTCTATGGTCCGATTCCGCAGCTCACCGGCGCGGCGGCCCTTGTTGTGGATGACGATATGGATTGCTGTATTTCCGTCTGCAAGATGTTAGCGGAGATCGGCATGCGTCCGGAGTGGACCTCCAGCGGACGCGAGGCAGTAGTCCGCAGCCAGTACGCATGCGACCGCGGTGATTCTTTTGCTGTGTATATCATTGACTGGCTGATGCCCGATATGAACGGCGTGGAGACCGTGAGAAGGATCAGGCGGGTGATCGGAGAGGAAAAGCCGATCATTGTGCTTACTTCCTATGACTGGGGAGATATTGAGACGGAAGCGCGGGAGGCGGGCGTTACTCATTTCGTAGCTAAGCCGATCTTTATGTCGGAACTCCATGAAGTGCTGTCAGAACCGTATATTATTGAAAGGGTGGAAGAAAAGCCGGATGAAAAGGTTCACGACTTCACGGGGACGAGTGTGCTTCTGGTGGAGGATAATGTACTCAATCAGGAGATCGCGGTAGATATCCTCGAGGAGGCCGGCTTTATCGTTGATACCGCGAATGACGGCAGTGTAGCGGTAGAGAAGCTTCGCCGCGGAAAATCAAAGCAGTATGATGTGATTCTGATGGATATCCAGATGCCGATTATGGATGGCTATGAGGCCGCAAGGCAGATTCGGAGTCTTCCGGACCGGACGACCGCGCAGATTCCGATTATTGCCATGACGGCCAATGCGTTTGAGGAGGACCGTCAGCTGGCATTTGCTGCCGGTATGAACGGGCATGTCGCAAAGCCGATTAATGTATCTGTGCTGATGGAGACGCTTGGGGACGTGCTTGGTGTGAAGAACTGAAGTGAAGCACTGAAGTACAGAGCTGGAGTGAAGAACTGTACCGGAAAACGTGCCTTTGGCACGTTTTCTGTGTGCTGGGGCATCCAGAAATTGCAGCAAAGATTCAAAAACAGGATTGCAGTTTTGGTGATTACCTGTTATGATAGTTTTGGTCAGAACATCCGGGGGCATAGCTCAGTTGGGAGAGCGCCTGAATGGCATTCAGGAGGTCATGGGTTCAAGTCCCACTGTCTCCATTAAGAAGTATTCCGGTTCTGAGGAGGAGGCTGCTGTCCGTGCGGAGGCAGTCGGTCCGCATCCAGTGCACATACATAGATTCGTCTGGGAATGTGAGACCGCCGGAATTCTTTTTCGTTGGCAGGTTGATCGGTGTGTGCAGCATCTGAATACTGAAGAAAGCAGGGGCAGTCCGCAGGGCTGCTCTTTTTTGTCCTAACGTACAGAGCAAGTGCCTGCGGCACGTTTTTCCACTTTATCCCGGCATACCAAAGAAGCAGCCGACAGCAGGTCCTTTTTGACGTTATCGAAATACACAAAAAACGAGCCGCTGCTCAGCTTCTCGTTCTGCTTCAGAAAATAAAAGGAGCTGCCTGCAGCAGGATCTTATGATTTGACTATCTTCCGCCACGCCGGTTGTTTATGTATAAAACAGAAAACATTGGTCTGAATTTGATAAAATGTATCGAAAAATATGAGCATCTGTGGTAAAATGCTACAAAATGCGTCGAAAACAGCTGTCGGAAGTCCGGAAATCCTGGGATCGGGAACGATAAAAAGCAGTTGCGGCAAAAGGTGACGGCAGCTTAAAAAACGAAGCAGAAATAACTGAATAACCATACATAACGCGGATTCGAGGTGTGACTGACATGCTGTATAATACTCATCTTGATACTCTGATCCGGGTAGTGGAAGCAGGGAGCTTCCGGCAGGCAGCGGAGCAGATGAAGATCTCTCCTTCGGCGGTTTTGAAACAGATCGGCCTTTTGGAGAAAGAACTTGGAGTTAAAATTTTTGAACGCTCAAGGAAAGGCGTTACGCTGACGAAAGCCGGTGAATCGATTTATCGGGACGCAAAATACATAGTGGAATATTGCGCAGCTGCAGCTGAAAGGGTGAAAGCGGCTGCGGGAGACTGTCCGGATAACAGTTAAAAAACTGTCCGGACATTTGGCAGAAACAGCAGAAAAACGTAGGCTTTTCGAAGTGAAGGGACGTGTTCCGTTTGTTTGAATAAGGATCGGAGAAAAATTTTCGGAAGCCGCTTAATGGATAAAAATAGGGTCAATCATTTTTTTCGTGGGATTGACATTACCACATTATAGTTTTTCTTAGC